>Ga0310695_10001970_pt1 | contig 45358 bp, 42 predicted proteins | sample RumenRJG_04DNA_FD_203882 | JGI IMG/M metagenome (GOLD analysis project Ga0310695, IMG submission 203882) | Bovine rumen microbial communities from Lethbridge, Alberta, Canada - RJG_04 (v2) (version 2) | ecosystem: Host-associated > Mammals > Digestive system > Stomach > Rumen | place: Canada... | reverse complement strand
ATACTTAACTGGCACTGGTTCATCATCTCTTTGATTGTTTGTTTGGGTAGTGCATACCTTTATCTGCGCTACACCCAGCCCATCTACCAGTCGTATGCCAAGATGCTTATCAAGGACGACGACGGCAACCGCTCGCGTGGCATCCAGAACATGAGCAACCTGGGCATCGTTACCAACTCGGCTGGTATCGACAACGAGATGGAGATTCTGAAGTCGCACACCCTTGCAAAGCAAGTTGTGAAAGACCTGAAGCTCTACACCTCTTATAAAATGAAGGGGCGCATGAGAGACCATTTGTACTATAAGGATCAGCCTATCACCGTTGATATGGATGCTGCCGGACTGGACAAGCTCAACGCACCGGTATCTATGACCATCACACGCGACGGCGACAAATATGTGATAAAGGGCACATATTTTGTTCCCACAGGCGACGAAAGCTTTGAAGGACCTTACGACATCAACAAGACCGTAGCCACTCTGCCTGCCACTATCAACACACGTGCCGGCAGCATCACCCTCACGGCTAATCCGATAAGTATGTTGAACAACGGCGAAACCCTGAACGTCACGCTTCAGTCGCCCCAGAAGGCAGCCTTCGGCTTCATGGGAGCATTGGGCGTACAGCAGTTCAACAAGACCACAACTATAGCTCAGCTCACTATGGTGGATGCTATTCCGCAGCGTTCTATCGACTATCTGAAGCAGCTGAGCGTGGTCTACAACCGTCAGGCCAACGAGGACAAGAACGAAATATCACGCCGCACTGAGCAATTCATCAACACTCGTCTCGAGAAGATAAGCAACGAGCTCGGCAAGACCGAGGGCGAACTTCAGGACTTCAAGCAGAACAACGACATGGTTGAGCTGAAGATGAACGCATCAGCAGCCTTCGGCAACCAAAACAGCTATGAGCAGAAACTCTCTGAGATGGACACCCAGATTGCTTTGCTCAACAGCATCACTGACTTCATGGCCGAATCGAGCCGCTCCTATCAGGTTCTGCCATCGAACGTCGGTCTCACCGACGGTTCGAGCACGCAGCTGATAAACAAGTACAACGAGCTTGTGCTCGAGCGCAACCGCCTGCTTCGCACCGCATCAGAGAACTCACCGGTTGTTGAACCCATCACCGACCAGATACGCGAGCTGAACACCAACATCCGCCGAGCACTAACCCAGTCGCGCCGCAGCCTCGAAATACAGCGCAGCGGCCTACAAGAACAGTACAACAAGTACAACTCTGCCGTAGCCAAGACTCCTCTTCAGGAGCGCCAACTCACACAGATTGGCCGCCAGCAGGAAGTGAAGTCTGGCCTCTACCTCATGCTTCTGCAGAAGCGCGAGGAAAACTCTATTGCTCTTGCCGCCACAGCCGACAAGGGAAAGCTGCTCGACGACCCGCAGTTTGCAGGCAAGGTAGCACCTAAGTCGTCGATGATAATGCTCATCGGACTTATCCTCGGCATTGCCATCCCTGCACTTATCATCATTGCCCTGCGCTTCTTCCGTTACAAGATAGAGGGTCACGACGACGTTGTGAAGCTCACCAACCTGCCAATCCTGTGCGACGTGCCCGTGGCAAGCGAGCAGGCAAAGGGCAAGGCCGGCATCGTGGTCAAGGAGAACCAGAACAACCAGATGGAAGAAATCTTCCGTTCGCTGCGTACCAACCTTCAGTTCATGATGAAACAGAACGACAAGGTGATACTCTTCACTTCGACGTCATCAGGCGAAGGAAAGACCTTCAACTGTGCCAACCTCTCTGTCTCGTTCGCGCTGCTTGGCAAGAAGGTCATTCTGGTTGGTCTCGATATCCGTCGTCCGCGTCTGGCCGAGTTGTTTGAGATCAAAGACCACCATCACGGCATCTCCACCCTGCTCACCAAGGATGCTCCTACGTGGGAAGATGTCAGCTCACAGGTCATCCACTCGGGTGTCAACAACAACCTCGACCTGCTCATGGCTGGTCCTATTCCGCCAAACCCGACCGAGCTGATTGCGCGCGACAGTCTGGAAACCATCTTCAACCACCTGCGCGACCATTACGATATCATCATCGTCGATACCGCTCCCGTCGGACTTGTTACCGATACACTGCAGATTGGCCGCGTAGCCGACGTGACTGCATTCATCTGCCGCTCTGACTACACTGCCAAGTCGAGCTTCGACATGATCAACTCGATTGCTGCCGAAAAGAAGCTGCCGAGCATGGCTATAGTAATCAACGGTATCGATATGTCGAAACGCAAGTATGGCTATGCCTACGGTTATGGACGATACGGCAAGTATGGCCGATATGGACAGTACAAGAAGGGTAAGTACAGTTCTTACGGACAGTATGGCAACTATGGCAGTTATGGCAACTACAACAACAGCCACTACGGCAATCCTAACGACAAATCGGTTAAACGATAAACCATAGACAACAAGCGGATGTGCCACCATGTGACACATCCGCTATGTTTTTCCACACAATAATGCTGTAGACTATATATAATATTAAGGTATACGACCGCAAAAACAGAAAGACAAGACAATGATTATAGCAGTAGACTTCGACGGCACAATAGTGGAACACCGCTATCCCAAGATTGGCGAAGAGCGCCCCTTTGCCACCGAAACCCTGAAGTTGCTCATTCGCGACCACCACAAACTGATTCTCTGGACTGTGCGCGAGGGCGAACTGTTGGACGAAGCCGTGGAATGGTGCCGCCAGAGAGGAGTTGAGTTTTATGCCGTGAACAAGGACTATCCCGAAGAAGACGGCACAAACAACAACAACCACTTCTCGCGGAAGCTGAAAGCCGACATCTGGATAGACGACCGAAACATAGGCGGAATACCCGAATGGGGTGAAATCTATCAGCTGATAAAAAGCGGACAGCCATTCAACCGCAACCACCGCAGCTCAGACAACCAATATGTAGACAATGAGTTCAACACCAAGAAGAAAAAGCATTGGTGGAACTTCTGACCCCAAAGCTGCTAACAAAAAAAAGAGGATATGCCGTCATGGGCATATCCTCTTTTAGTTTATGATTAAGCTATTGGCTTTCGCCACCGTAGCACACCGTCATATTCTGTCCATCAGCTTCCTCACCGAGTGGTACATGGTTCCTGTCTCGATATGGCTCAAGCGCGCCAGCTTAGTGAGCATCCTGTAGAAGAGCCTCTGATGGTTGAGCCGCCGCACTATGTAGTAGAAGCCTATAGTGTTAATTATACCCACAGTCATCACCACAAGCAGCTGTACCGTAGGACCTGCACCAAGCTGATAGCTCACCAACCAGCAGAGTATATTGAAGAAATCGATGGATATGACTGCCACAGAGGTGCCCACATGAGAGAAACCAATCTCGATGAAGAGATGGTGCAGGTGCGACTTGTCGGCATGGAAGGGCGAAACACCCTTCAACATTCGGCCTGTCATCACGCGCAAGGTATCGAAAACAGGCACCGACAACACCGACAACACAAATGCCACGATACCCATGTTCGGGAAGTTTTCGGAAACACGCGACCCGTTGTCTACTATATGCATCACAAATATGGTCATCGTCATGCCCATCATCAGCGAACCGCTGTCGCCGATGAACATCTTTGACTCGCGCCCAAACACATTGTGGAAGAAGAACGGTATCAGCGCACCAGCCGCAACGGCTGCCAGCACGGTCATGGTGCCGTCGAACGAAAGCATGAAAGCTGTGCCGAACACTATGCAGGCCATCACGCAGAAGCCCGAAGCAAGCCCGTCTACTCCGTCAATCATGTTTATGGCGTTGATGATGCCCACTCCCGTTATAGCACAAAGCGGCGCAGAAAGATACACGGGCAACATACCTATGCCAAAAGCACCGTGGAAATCGTTTATGTTCACCTGATCCATCCACGCCACGAAACCAATGAAGGCTATCTCAAGTATGATGCGCAGCACCGGACTGAGCCCCATCAAATCGTCGAGCACACCTATATACATCATCACCGTGAGAGCCACGACTGACGTGAAGAGCACGTAGCTGTTGAAGAACATACTCGTGACACCCAGACCAACAACTACTCCAAAGAACACTGCCAAACCTCCCAAAACCGGAACGGGCTGCTTTTGCAGCTTTCTGGCATCGGGATTGTCCACGAGCCCACGCTCTTTAGCTATCCTGACAATGTAAGGGTGAACACAGAACACCAATATCATTGAGATAAAGAATGGTGCCAGCACCCCGCAAACCCAAATATACCAATCCATAAAGTTAACAGTTAATTATTACTAACTATTTTCGTCCAGGGACTCAGCCTGTTTGGAAGCGAAGGTTCGCTTCATTCCGTCCTTCAGGAAAGAGGGAATACCATAGACCGACTCCTCGGGGAACGCTGCAAAATTACGAAATTTCATTTGCAAATGACCCCAAAAAGCCACAAATCGTCTAACAATATATACCTTTGAGTTGCTTTTTGTACGCTCGTCGTAGTATCCGAAGTTTCCCGACTCCATGATATATCGCAATATCTGCTCGCCACGCTGCTCCACTCCGACCTCATAGAAAGGCATACTCTCGCGCGGACAGCCAAGCTGTTCCACAGCCATGGCAGCAAAGGCCTGCCATATCTTCATCAGTCCGAGCCGGTCAAGGTCGGCGCGCAGCTGCTCACGGTCAATTTCGTCAGCATGGCTGTGCATGAACCGCATCCAGTCGCACACCTGCCGAAGGCCGATGCCCCCACCGAAATAGTGGCGCACAAGATGGACGAAGATAAAGACCGCATCGAACCTGACCGGTGGCAGCGTGACACTCCCCCATCGTCGGGGTGGCAGCTGGGCAGCTTCCTTGGTGAAAGCTGCAAAGTGACGGTTGCTCCGATGGTTTATCTCAGCAACCACACGCCCATGGAACTCCATGTAGACATCGCCATCCATGAACTCAAGGTTGAGTGTCTGCCTGTTGTCAGCTTTCAGTTCGCTTGGCTGAAGCACCCTGAGCATACGCCTACGAGCAAACTCATATTCCTTTTCATCAGCAAAAAACACGTCAATATCGCCCGAAACTCTTTTCAGAGGGTCGTCATAATCCTGTGCCACACCCTGCCCTTTGATAAGCCACGGGTGAAGCCCCTGGGCGAGCAGCCAGCCAAACGACTCAGCTACGCTCTTGTTGACGCGTCTGTTGCGCTCCTCCACATCAGACACTTTCTTGAGAAGAGCAATCTGAAGGGCGCGGGGAACCATGCCTTTGGGCAGTTGCATGAAAGCAACTCCAATCAGACCAGTTACGGTCTGGCGCAAAGACATCATTGCCAGTTCATGGAAGTCGCAGTCATCGCGGAACATCTCCAGATCGAGCTGCTTGTTCCAGAGTCCGGCTTTCAGCAACTCAACAAACTGCAAAGTCTTCTTATCCAACATCTTTATTATCCTTTAGTCAATCTGCAATACACATCTTTCCTACATCTCGCCATGAATGTAGGCAAGAAATATTTATATTATTTTCCTATTCAGCAGCCCTCCCATGGGGAGAAGTTAGAAAGCCTCCCTCAATCCCCCCAATGGGGGGACGAGTATCTTATGGTGGACTATTTCGTTCTCCCCTCCCTTGGGGAGGGGTTGGGGTGGGCTTATAATATGACTCATATTGGCAGCACCCTCAAATCCCCCCAAATGGGGGAAGAGTAACCAGTGGTGGCTGTTTTGTTTTCCTCTCCCTTGGGGAAGGCTACGGGTTCTTGCTCATGCAAGCGAACAAAGTTCGAGCGGGCGAGCTTCGCTCGGGTAATCGACGAAGTCGCTTCGCTTGTCGAAGAATGGGGTTGTGGGTAGGTATTCCTTTCAGCTTTCGCTCCCTTGGGAGAGGAGCTGTGGCAATAAGCGTCAGGCTATTCGCCAGTCGTCAATAATTCGCTTGTCAGTAGAGAAGTTGATGCCAATTTTGTAGACTTTCCGTCTGTCGGCGGCAAACGGAGCGTCATAGCCTTTCTCCTCTATCTGTCGGAGTGCAACGTCGGCACTCTGGTCTATCTTCAGCTCAAAGATATAGATGTAGCCGGCTGTCTTTACCATTATATCCATGCGTCCGTCTGTAGTGTGGCGTTCCACGTCGACATAAAAGCCCAGCACCATGAACAACACATACATCACGTTCTGGAAATATACCTCCTTGTCGCCCATAATCTGGTAGTCGCCACGGGCAAACAATGACTCTAAACGGCGCATGAAGCCCTCTGCATCACCACGTTCTACGTCTCTTACGAAATTACCTATATAGAAAGAGTATCTATTGGATGAGCGTGGAATATAGAAAGGCACAAGATACTTTATAAACCCTTCGCGCACTTCGCGATTTGGGAAACCAAGCTTTAAGGTTTGGAACCGTCTGTCATAATCATGTATAGTGAGATAGCCGCTCTGATAGAGCAACGGCAGCGGGTTCTCGTCCATAATGTCAATGCTGTTCAGCGTGTCGGCACTCACCTCTTCCTCGGTCATAAGGTCCAAGGGGTAGTCGGCCTTCTGTAGCTGCTCAACAAGGAATGACGGCGTACCCGTCTCAAACCAGTAGTCACGGAATGTGAGGTTCTTAAAGGTATTCAGCAGGCTGAAGGGATTATATATTCCGGGAGCACCTACATCGAAATGGTAGCCGTCGTAGTCCTCCTGAAGCTTCTTGTAACATTCCTCCACCGACATTCCGCACTTCTCAGCCAGCTCGGCTACGCTCTGACCGAAATATTGATGCAGCTCCGCTTCTGATATGCCGCACAGCGTAGTATATTGAGGTAGGAAAGAGATGTCTTCAAGATTGTTCAAATCGCTGAACACGCTAACCTTACCAAACTTCGTGACACCCGTTAGGAAGGCAAACCTGATATATCGGTCGCACGATTTCAGTGCGCCATAGAATGCTTTGAGCGTGGCACGATAGTCCGCCTGCAACACCTCGTTGCCAATAGCCTGCAACAATGGCTTGTCATATTCGTCAATAAGGATAACCACGGGATGCCCAGTCTGCTCACAGGCACGGCGTATAACACCCGGGAAACGTGTCCAGAGTGTCTTCTCGTAAGTTTCGGTGCCATATCTGGCCTCCCACTGATGAAGATGGGCATCAAGCTGATGATCAAGGGCTTCGGGGCAGTCATACTTGGCAGTATTCAAATCTATGTGCAGTATGGGGTAGCTGTTCCATTCTTTCTCCAGCTCGGCTATCGCAAGGCCGTCAAACAATTCTTTCTTGCCTTCGAAGTAGGCTTCAATGGTCGAAAGCAGAAGCGACTTGCCAAACCTTCGGGGACGAGAGAGGAAATAATACTTTCCACTGTCAACCAAATTGTATATCAGTGCTGTCTTGTCTACATAGGCGTAGCCCCCACGACGCACTTCCTCAAAACTCTGTATACCGATTGGATATTTCATAGCTGTACTGTTATTCTACGTGCAAAGATAACCATTACTGATTTATTGCACAAAATATAATAATCCATACAGGTTAGCAGCGTTGAAGTTTGCCAGACAACCGTCGTGGAACTTTGCGAAAATTATACCTCATGCCATCTACAATAATCAGGTTGCCGTTGTTATAGACATTGAAGGTATGGAGGCCGTGGCTGTAGACTTTGTCTGTGGGCGACAGGCGCACGACTTCTTCGAAAGCAGGCTTTCCGTCTTTGCAGGTCATTCGCTGAAGGCTCACGGCCTCTCCGTAGCTGCGGTTACATACCTGGGCAGGACGATAGGTGTCATTGCCGACTTTGATGATACGACCTGCGTTGCGGGCAATATTCTCTTTGAAAACTATATTGGATGTTTGTTGCCACGACTCGCTGTTTATATTAAAGACCGATAGTTCGTTGCCATTGGGATTATCAGCCTTAGTAGCAAGCATGGTATCGCAGTCAGCAAGGATTGCATCTGCTACGGACAGTCCTTCCTGTGTGGCAGACTTAGTGCAACTATGGCTTTCTGCATCGTAAGCATACAATGACCATGAGCCGCTGCGCCCTTTCTCAGGCATCACAAATGTTCTGCCACCTTTATTATATATATAGGGGAAGCTGAGATGGCAGTCTTCTTCAAGTACTACCCTGCGGCCAATAAGCTCAACATGCTCTTTGTCTACCGTCAGCTCTACTATCACGCCTTTGTCGGTGCCTTCGAGCATCTCTTCAGCCAACAAGTACCAGTTGTCTTTATTCTCAGAGAGTAGGAAGGGGTCGGCGAACCAGCGGTCGGTGTAGTCGTGAATGAGCCATTCTACGTTCAGCGCCTCTCCGGCAATCACGTCAGCAACGTTCTGGCAGGCAAAGCCGATGTTCCACTCACCTAACAACAAGTCCAACTTATCTCTAAGCCATCTGCCCATACCAGTAACAATAAAAATGAAATTAACAGCCTTGCTTTGCTTCAAGGGCTTCACGATATATCACCTCGTGCCTTAGGCACATTCGTTCTGCGGAGAAGAGCAATGCTTTTTGGCGCGCACAGTCGCCTTTTGGAGTACGGTGAGCCTCCTGTATGGCACGAGCCAGGTCTTGAGGATTGCCTGCTTCGAAGAAGGTAACTTCCTCGTCGGTGAACTTCTCACGCATACCGGGAATATCCGAACAAACGATATTCCTTCCGGCAAGGGCCGCTTCCAACAACGACAGACAGAAGCCCTCACTGTAGGAGGCCATCACATAGATGCCCATCTGCGCGTAATACTTCTGGGTATCGATAACATCACCAACAAAGGTTACACGCTTTCCAGGCGTGCATCTTCGTTGGAGTGCCTTTCTCTGGGAGCCGTCGCCAACGACAAGCAACTGATAACAAGAAGGCAAGTACTCCATTGCCGCAAGCATAATATCCACGCCCTTTATCCTTTCCAAAGGACAACACATGCCAATAGTCACATCATCAGCCCCACTTGGCGAACCGCTGTCTGCACAGCTGGCAGGCGGCAGGCCATGATAGCATCTCACCAGCTTGTCACGGCTGACCCAGCGCGAATAGTAGTCGCAGGCAGCATCGCTGAGCACTACTATCTTGTCGTGTTTTGCTGTCAGCCGAAGAAAAACACGGGAGAGCATCCAGCCCACAACGCGCCCATACTTCCAGCGGAAGTCTTCAAAGATAAAAGAATGATAAGTGGAAATGAAAACGGTTTTCGGGCTATGGTGGCTTTTGCGCATCATATGGAGCCACACAAAGAAGTCGGGCTTCAGCCCATGAGAGTGTACTATATCATACTCCGACAAGTCAATCAGTTGCCGATAGCTGATCTTCTGCTTATCGCAAGGCAAGTCCAACTCCTCGCGGTTCTCCAGATACAGCAGCGTACATGAATGATTTTGCATGACAAGCCCTTCGATAAGTGTCTTTACCACTTTAAGCGGGCCTTCATGTGTTTGAGCTGTAACGACAAACGCTATTTTCATGCCTTCAAAACTACTTAAAAATAGCGGTATCTGAAATAGCCTCCAACGCAATAAGCGGCAGGAAGCAGCAAGATAGCCGCCACACGCAGCCACTTGCTTTGCAAATTATGAAACAAAATCTGTGGAGAAACGCTCAGAGCTATACCACAGGAAAGATACTCAGCCAAATACTTAAATGTATCCTTCACATTTTCGTGGTATCTGCCTTGCAGTTCATTGAGCATAACGTAGTTTGAGAACGTATAGTTTATACATTTCTGACGGTCAAACCTGTCAAGGCTGAGCCTTTCAGTCCCCTCGCGGTGATATATTCTCAGTACCTTTCTGACATAGCGGGTCTTATATTTTTCCGCGACGCGGTTCCAAAGGACGGACTCCAACACCAAGCTCACCTTGTCGTAGAGCCATTTGCCGTCGTCACGGTAGACATTAGCCTTTTCTATGACATCACTGCGCCTCGAGAGCAAGTTCTCGCTGGGATGATTCCGAGTCCATTCCATCGAGATATAGTCCGTGTCACAATATTCCCCATGCCAGCCATCATAGCATATTTGGCATCCACGGTCGTCAACCGTCAAGCCTGCCACAACGCCAATGTCGGCACGTCCCTCATTTTCTATGTCGCACCACGCCTGATGTAATATCGACAAGCAATCGTCCATCAGCTCGTCGTCATCGTCTACGTCAACAACGAACGGGGTACGAACCAAGGAGAAGCCTTCTTTCTGGGCCCAGTGCTTTCCGCGATGCTCAGAACGATGATACTCTATTGCGATGTGTCCCTCGCGCTGCCATTCCCGAATACTTTTCTCTACGCCATCGGTCGTACTGTCATCCATCACCAGCCAAACAAAATCCTCGAATGTTTGCCGCTGCAACGACTGATATAATCTACTTAGTTCTTTGGCACGATTATATGAACACGTCAAGACGGTAAAGAATGGCATTTCCATATTACCTTAGGAATGTTCGATAGAACCAATACCGCATTGACAAGGGCATCAACAAGCGTACACATCCCCTTTCGACAATATTGAAGAGGTATCTCCACCACGAAATAAAGTGAACAGAACGCATATAGCGGAATAGCTTGTTCTCATAATAGAAGTAGTTCCACCCTCCTCGGCGGTCTGTCTGGGCTTTTCCGGCCCTAACCAGCACTACATCATCGGGGACATTCATAAACCGATAACCCTGCTGTAGCATCCTCACCCAGAGATAATAGTCCTCAAGCCAGTTTAGCGGTTGGTAATTTCCGGCTGCCAACAAGTCCTTACGCCTTATTATCGTAGTAACGTGGTTCATGGCATTGCGCGACTTCATGTAAGCTGCAATATCTTCATGCCTCAGCGGTACTCGTCTTCTACCCGTTATGTTTGTTTCTGCGCCGTCAAACTCTACAATCTGACCGCCCACTACACTCACTTCCGGGTGCTCTTCAAAACACTTCATCTGAGTCTCAAAGCGTTCTGGCAAGCAAATATCATCAGCATCCATGCGCGCAACATAGTCGCACTGGGTCTTTTCAACTGCTACTCTTAGAGTCTCGCCCAGCCCCTTGTTCTTCTCCTGTGGCAGATAAGCAACTTCCACCGGAAATTTCTCATTTTGAATTGTGAATTGTGCATTATGAATTACCTGTTCCAACTCCGCAGGAACAGGTCCGTCCGTTACCACCAGCAATTCATCCGGCAAACGAGTCTGCGCCAATATGCTATCCAGTGCCGCCTTCACCTGAGCAGGCTTGTTCTTAAAATAAAGAGGCAGAATTGCAGACAGAGTCGGCATATTGCTGGTATAATTATTTCCTCAATAAGTTTTGATAAACCCAGGTGCGCAATGAGTTCGGCATGAGGAACTGAACGACTCCACGAACCACATAGTTATAAACAAGGCGCGGAAAGGAAATCAGTCCTTCGCGATACATGAACCGGAAAATAGCGCAATGGTCGAGATAGTAACTCCATCCGCTGCGGCGCGCAAACTGGTCGTAGCCGGAACGCACATTGACAACCACATCGGGGATGTTACGGAACTTGCAGCCTGCTTTCAGCATACGCGCCCACAGATAATAGTCCTCCTGTCGGTAGTCGCTGCGATAGTTTCCAGAACGCAGCAGGTCGGCCTTCTTGAAAATCACCGTAACGTGGTTTACTCCGCAACGCGACCGCATAAACCGCTTGATACCTTCGTCGTCGAGCGGAAGCACTCGCTTGTCTACAACGTTATCGGGGCTGTCAACGAACTCAGTTATCATACCACCGACAATCGACAAATCGGAATCTTCCTCAAAACAACGCATCTGCTTCTCGAAGCGGTCGGGCATACAAATATCATCAGAGTCCATTCGGGCCAGATAATCATACTTGGCATTCTCAACGGCTATGCGCAGAGCCTCACCCAGTCCCCGGTTTTTCTCTTGTGGCAGATAATTGATCTCTACTGGAAGATTTGAACCGCTGATGCTACTCTGCACATCCCTGATAACCTGCTCTAACGGAGCAGGAACAGGTCCGTCACCAACAATTACAATCTCGTTGGGCAGCAGCGTTTGGTTAAGAATACTATCAAGAGCAATGCGCACATATTCAGGCACATCACTCTTATAGATTGACATTATAACTGAAAACTTCAACATAGTTTTTTCTAATCTTTTAAAATCTGTTATCGGTAGATAACCGATAGACATAAATTATTCTATGATATTATATCAACAACCGTAATTGCATTATAATTTATATTTATCTAAGCACTTCAATTTTTCAACAAAATCTATAGTAAAATTTTTAGCACCATCTTCATTAAGATGCGTTTTGTCATAAAACCATTGCGGATTTGAACTATACTCAACATCACCGTTCCAATTAAATACTACAAGGTTGTTCTTTCGCCCGTAATCAGAAAGGAATTTTGCAAAATTACCGCTATCGATAATTAATGATGGGGTATATGTAATAATAACTTTTATGCCGCAATCTCTACACTTCTTAACTATTTTGTCAAGCATATCCAAGTTCTTCTTATCTACGTTAAAGGATTGCTTTACACTATCAACCCCTTCCGAAAAGTCATGTTGAACTGGCATTGGGCGATAACCATCAAGAAATGACTGATCTTGCGATAACCTGGCTTTTAATAACCATTCCCACGTCTTGTTATAACGATATATATTAGATTGTAACTTTAACATCTCAATAGGCTTAGCCTGAGAATTTATGACCTCATCAACAGCCTCAGACATTCCATAAAAACAAAGCATTTCTTGCCATGTTTCATTCCAACTATCATCCAGCATAGATGCGTTCAAGTCCAAAACAACCAATTTTGGTATATATCTTTCTAAGTATGAGAATAAAATCATACCATCATACATAATGTTCATTCCATCTCGCCCTGCATTATAACAAGACAGCCCTAACTCATTATGCATGATTTTGCAATCAAAACTATGATTAGCCCTTGAAGATCCTAAAATAAGGATATCAGCTTTTCGTGAAAACAAAGCTTGTACTGTATTTGTTTGGTTTAACCCAACATCCTTTACATTTCTAATAGCATTCTTAGAAATTGTGCCTATAATCCGATCTGAGCAAAATACTATTGCTATAATTATGAAAATAAAAACGATTTTCTTTTTCATAATCCTTTAAAATTGGAAGTAAATAAATTGCGCGCCGTTTAGTTCTCCTGTATAAAAGACATAGACAATTAACAAAGCTATACTTACTGCCTGCAATATCCAGTTCTTGGAATGTAAAAGGTGGATGTTCCAGCCTTCTTCATCCTTCAGTTCTTTGAATAACATAATGCAAATAGGAATAATAGCTGTCAAAGCCCATGAAAAGAATAAGCCACCAGGAGCTGAGAAACGTTCCAACATACCAAAGAACTGTTGGAAAGTATCGCATCTGAACACCATCCAGCCAATTGTACAAAGTACGAACAAAAGCAGAATAGACAAATATTTTCGGGCATTATTCAGTATTAGGTTATTTGATTGAGTTGGGAGAAAAGGTTTTATTTTTCTGTATCCATATACTAACAAACCATGATAGCCTCCCCAAATTATGAATGTCCAATTAGCCCCATGCCATAAGCCACTAACAAGAAAAGTTATCATTGTATTACGGAGTATCTTCACCTGTGAACATCGGCTACCCCCTAATGGGAAATAGATATATTCCCTGAAGAATGCCATAAGACTCATGTGCCACCTGCGCCAAAAATCACCCGGATTAGTTGCAAACAGCGGACGTGAGAAGTTCTCAATGACCTTTATTCCCATAATACGACCTACACCAATAGCCATCTCTGAATAGCCACAGAAATCTGCATATATTTGAAACGTATAAAGCACTGATGCCAATATTATTGTAACGCCACTATGATGATAATAATTATTAAAAACGGAATCTGTATAAGGAGATATTTTATCTGCTATACACATCTTCAAGAATAATCCCCAAAGTATTCGCTTACAACCTTCAAGAACCATTTCATCGTTCCAATGATGTTTTTCTTTTAACTGTGGCAGAAACTCTTTAGGACCGTCAATAGGACCAGACATAATCGTAGGAAAGAACGCTATATAAGTAGCAAACCTAACAAAATTGCGTTCTACAGGAATATTACCTTTACTTACTTCTACAAGGTATGCTATCAATTTAAATGTAAAAAAGCTTATACCTATAGGAACTATAAGATTAACGTTTACACCAAATGGTCCCAATAAGAAATTTGTATATTTAAAATATAATAATGTACCGATACCAAGAAGGACTCCTGTCCAAAGGAGAAATATCCTACGCTTATTATCACATAGTCCTTCTGAAGATTTATTGTTTTTGGATATCGCTAATGTTATAATATAAAATATCACAGTTGCTCCAAACAACAATGGTATCATCCTCCAATCTGCCCAACCATAAAAGAAATAGCTGGCTATAAGTATCCATATATTCTGGGCCGATACTTTATTTCTAAATAAAGAGAAATAAGGTAAAAGAAATAGGATAAAGAAAATTAAAAATGTAATAGAATTAACTAACATTTTATTATAAATTAGCAGAATAAATCATCGAATCTTTCTATATAATGCATAAATAGGTATTGCTATCCAAGGATACCTGAAGACTCGGATATCAACAACTATCATATCCTTATAAACATTAAAAGTATGCAAACCAAAAGCGTTATTTGGTGGGTATATTCGCCTTACTTCTTCAAAATTAAAATTGCTAATAGATCCTGTTATTTTTTGCAAGGAAACAGCTTGCCCATAGGCATCATTACAAACTTGAGCTGGTCTATAGTATTCACCTTTAAACTCAAAAAAGTCTCCAGCATTGCGAGCTATATTTTCCTCAAACGAAACTATCTGAGTTACATTTGAGAAAACATCATTGACAGAACTATATATATTAAGAATATTGGAATTTGGAGCAGGTTCTCTAGTAGAAAAAATTAAAGACGAACCAAACAAGTTTGTTTGTATAGCATCTGTTAAAGGATCATCACACAAACGTTTTACCTCTTTACATTTTTCTTCTTCCAAATCATATTCATAAAGCCATAAGCCTCCTGCTTTATTGTTCTCCGGGTATATGTAAATCTTTCCGTTCTCGCGTTTGATTGCAGGAAATGATAAATGAGTTTCTAAGCTTAAAACTATTTTAACGTCTTTAACTTCATAACTATATCGGTCTATTATCAATCTTGAAATCTTTCCCAGTCTATCTCTGTCAGAATAATCCTCTACTAAAAGTCTTATCTCTTGTTCATTAAAAGACAAAATAAAAGGGTCTGCAAACCAACGATTTCTATATTGATGCTTAACATATCTAAAATCCAACTTTTTACCTTGAAGAACATCATCAATTGGAGTTTCTATAAAAGCCAATTCCCATTTATGAATTATTGCTTTATAAAATAATTGTTTAAAATAATATGCAATCATAATTTCTATTTTATTTTCTTCCCAAGAAATTTAAATCCACGAATTACAAACATAATTAACGCATATAAAAAAGGGATTGGATCCTTTTTAGAGAATTCCATAAAACAATCTGTCCGAATAATATCTTTTATCCATTGGAAAATATTTATTTCTCCCTTTAAAAGAAGTATCATATCATCAAATTCTGGCATTACATAAACAGTACGCATAGAATCTATATTTATGTTTTTAACACTATTCTCTGTAATACTACCATTGTGCCATTGTACATAAATAAAAGGTAAGTTTACTCCTGACGCGGTTACACATATTGCATTCCCATCATTCCGGAAATTAATTTCCATAAAATAATTATTTCCGTCTTTACCATGAAGAAATTCCATACTAAATAATCCTGTATAACCTATACTTCGCAAAAATCTCTCACAAGATGACCTATCAACCAGAAGATCTTTAGATGGTATATATTTTAGATAACCAGTATTTGTAACATCAGAAGATCTAATTATCTGAGAATATCCAGGAATTATCACAAAATTACCTGAATATAAAGAACACCCTATTAATTGAAATTCATAATCTTTCTGTATTAATTGTTGAACCTGTACTTTTGTACAGTGCTCTTCTTTTTGATAATTATTCCAATCTTCCTCATTATAACATCTTTTAATATCACGTTTAGAACCAAACTTACTAATTAAGGGTTTTACAATACACGGATAGGGTAAACTCCCCACCCCCGAAGTAGATTCTACAGTAACAGAGTAAGGTACATATTTGTTAAGTCATTTTACCAATAATGATCGACCCGTTATTATTGCTTGTTATGATGCTGTGGCTAGTGTACTTGATGAGAATCGGAATCTTTTGCATGAAGCTTTTACTCTTCCTGGAGTAAGGGAGCAAGGCTTTTTAACTAAGATAATGGATAAGGAGATTATGTTAGACTTTGCTGTTAAGGCTGGATTAAACGTAGGAATTTCTTCTTCACTCGTTAAAAAATGAACTTCTTTTGCATATTTACTTTTAGCAACATATGATTATTTATTTTCAGAAATCAATAGAAGTATCGAGTTTATACCTTTCTCTCCAAGACTTCTTAAAAACACCTAACGTGTTGTGGTGATCTGCACCGATTACTATTATTCCTTCATCATTATACATTCAATTCTATTTTAGGATTCATTCCCTTTAATTTTCCATATCAATTCTAACCATTTATTCACAACCGTATCAATGAGAAAAAACTTAGTATTCTCAATATTAGTTTTACCAATGTGTATTCTTAATTTTTCATTGCTTATAAGCTTTTCAAAAGCTTGAGCCATCCCATCAGCATCGTTACGTTCAACCAAAAAACCGTTAATACCATTTTGAATTAACTCTTCAGTACCTGACACTCGTGTAGAAACGACTGGAAGCCCCATACATATAGCTTCAATCATTGAGTTACTCATACCTTCATAATTGCTAGACAAAGCAAAGATCTTAGAATGGGCAAGTTCTGGTATAACCTTATCTGTTCTTCCAGGAAGAAAAACTCGTCCTCCAAGCTGTTTTTTAATAATCAGTTGCTCTAAGTCTTGGCGAAGTGGCCCCTCGCCATAGATAACTAATTGCCAACTGGGATATTTATGAGCAATCCTACCAAAAGCATCTATTAACATCTTCTGATTCTTTTGAGGATATAATCGAGCTACTGAGATTATTTGTTCTCTTTTATTTTCTATCTTTACTCTATAATTAAGAACTTCCTCATTAACGGGATTAAATATAATGGAAGTCTTTCTTTGAATTTGAGGTGAAAAATATTTTTTTATCTCTTGGGTTTGCACAACTAACCATTTTGCATAGGGAAGGAGTAATTTCTTAAGAAGTTTACGATTCCATGACATTGCATTAGGGTCTAAACGCTCAGAGGCAATAACAGGAAACTTTGTTCCGAGCAGCGAAAAGAGAGTAAAGCAATATACCCCCTCCGTAAAGGCTATAACAACATCTGGTTTCTCTATTTTTACATAACGTCTAAGCCAAAATAATCGTGAACAATAAGATGTAGCCTCTTTAGTCACCAATACAACTTCCACCCTATCATTCACCTTATAATACACATCATCATACTTTAGACATAAAATCTGTACTTGATGACCTAAACTATCAAATTTGTTTGCTAACAGAGATACAACACGTTCTGCTCCACCTGAGCCCAACGATGCAAGACAAAATATAACCTTTAGTTTTTTTGACAACTCATTCATGAAACGCTGTTGGATTTTATCTTATTAAACAAACTCTCCCATCTATCAACGACATTGCTTATTGAGTAGAATTTTGATCTTTCTATAGCATTTGGTCTGACAGATTCCCTATAATTGTCATCAAATATCATACGCTGTAATGTGTTTACTAAAGCGTCCACGTTATCTGGCTCACAACATAATCCTTGAGATTCATTCTGAATAATCTCACGTTGACGTCCCTTATAGTCACACGCAATACAAGCACACCCTTGACTCATTGCCTCTATAAGCACCATTCCAAAACCTTCATATCTGCTACTAAGCACAAATACAGAGGCCTTTTCATAAAGAGATTTCATATCTGAAACAAATCCAAGAAATTCAACAGAGTCCTCAACACCATAATCTTTACATAACTTTTTTAAATAAGTTATACTATTTTCATTACCTCTACCTGCTATCTTCAATTTCCATTCTTTCAGTTCTTCAATTTCACTATCCCCTGACTGTGCTTTAGCTTCTTCATTTCTCAACATTGTCCCCCAAGCTTTAATAAGCACGTCAAACCCTTTTGTGTACCACTCATCTAATCTTCCAGCAGCCAAAACATATTTTTTCTTTGTTGCTAAAACATTTAATGGAGTTAATGCTAATGGATTGGGCATAACATGAACATTGCTAAGCGAATTACCAATAAAAGCCTCATCTGCTTTAGTGAGAACAGTTACTGCATCATATATACGATTAACCTTAAATTTGAAAAATTTACTAAAGATAGACATTGGAGCTGACTTAGGTCTCTCAAAAGAATTATGCTCTGTAGCAATTACAGGAATATCTCCACCACATGTGCTTATCTTTGCTACGAATGAACATGTAGCCATAACACCTACTAGCACTTCTGGTTGAAACTCCCCTACGATTTTCCTTATATTAAGAATGGAACTTAGCCATTTAACTATCTTATTATTATTCGTAGAAACCAGATTACGAACTATAACCCCATTTTCTACTTTATAAGTAATAGGTTCATAAAGATTGGTAATTACCATCACTTGATGACCACTTTGTCGAAAGGCATTAGCCCATAAAACTGCGACTCGCTCTGCGCCTCCATAACACAAGCGACCACAAACAATACAAATTTTCATTACTTTGAATTATTTACTAACATTCATAAAGAAAATACCTGTAAGAGCGATACCCAGTCCTATATATGCTAATGACCTATTCTTTTTTGTAAATGTATTCAATATTGAAGGAATTATTGCCATCTCAAGTGTAGAAAACATCGAAGATGTACGGCCAGACAAAGCGGTATACATACTTACTGAGATAAGGATGAACGTGGAATAAAAATAGGCTGTACGCAATGTATAATAATCTTCCGAAGTCTGCTTTAATATATCCTCATTTTGTGTATAAAGATATAGTATTACCAACTGAAAGTAAATAACAGGGTTGAGAAGTCCCCACTCCCTTTGGTAGTTATCTTCTACGTAAGTTGCAGCTATATCACTAGCATAATCAGCAACAAGACCACGCATAAATTCTGTAAACACACCACCGAGAATAAAGGCTATTGCAATACCCGTCCAAATGTGCCATTTTTTTATATTAACCATACATAAGAAATAAAGAGGTATAGCTATCAACGCACTTGTATGAAATTGGTATGCCACAAACACCCAAAAGAAATATCGCTTCCAGTCCCGTTTTGAAATGTATTGCACAGCCCACAAGATGATAGCATAACTCAATCCCGTACGTATCTGCATAAAATTTCTGGTAAGATAGAAACGAGATATATATGCTGCAACCCCAAACAACGGATAATAGCAATATCGCTTAAAATCCTTATACATAAAAATGAAGGTAAGAGCTGCTATAAATGTCAAATAGGCAGTAGTATTTGAGCTGAAAGTCTTAAATATAACACCAAGAAAATAGAAACCATACTCTGCATATCCATATGGCTCATCTAATTGTGACCATTCATATAGTGGATTTGTATAATCCTCAAAGGAAATAACATATACTCCAGTATCAGGCCAACTAATATCCCTGAATCCTGCTAAAACAGCCATAACCACACAGGTGATTATCAAAACTGATTTTTTGTCGTCAGACTTTAGCTGTTCTGCAAAAAGAGCAAATATATAAAATAATATAAAAGAAAAAACCATTTAAAGATTTTAAAATTAATTATAGTTTCAATAAAAACCGTAAAAATAAGTTTCAAATAAGCTTCTTTAATATCTGCTTAATATTATATCCAACCTGAAACGCATTACGACAAGGGCGGTAAAGTCCCCCAATAGATAATAGCAATATATATTTCATCCTACCACCGTATGTCTTCACTATTGAAGTATAATCTCCAAATCTTTCTTTAAACATCTTAGAACTGTATTGTCTTTTACCAAAGAAAAATGCACGATATATAGCATCATAACTCATAACATCATATGAAAGTTGTTCAAATTCTGTATTTTTCATCATCATAGTAAACATATCCCGTACTGTAAGATCATTATTATAGGTATTTTCATCATATTTTCGAGATTCGGTATTATTCCCATAATGCATATAATGGTAATAAGCCTTGGGCAAATATGATATATTTATATCATTCTTCAACAAGCAACACATCGCGTATAAATCTTCTCGTCCATAGATTCCTTTTGGATATTCTATTTTATATTCCACATATAATGCTCTGCGTATCAACTTTGTTACAGTAAAAGCTTGAACCCGACATACTAACAAATCTTCCAAGACATCCCAATGGTCTGTTGAAGTCGGCTTCTGTGAACTATATTTCTCACTGTAAGGATCGTTATAAAAGATGTCGCACATCACCATGTCAGCATCTGTCTCAACAGCTTTGGCATACATATCTTTCAAGCAATCCTCATCCACCCAATCGTCTGGGTCAAAAAAAATTGTGTATTCTCCTTGAGCGTGAGCCAAACCAAAGTTACGAGCATCGCTCAATCCACCATTAGGCTTATGAAATGCCTTGAAGCGAGAGTCCTTTTCAGCATATTCATCACAGATGGCTGGTGATCCGTCTGTGCTGCCATCATCTATCAGCAGACATTCGTAATTATGGAATGTTTGCGCCAATATGGAGTCAAGACACTTACGCATCAACTTCTCCATATTATAAATAGGTACTATTACTGAGATGGGTATCATAGGAGTTACAAGTTCAAAGTTCAAAGTTACAAGTTACAAGTTACAAGTTCAAAGTTACAAGTTACAAGTTCAAAGTTACAAGTTACAAGTTCAAAGTTACAAGTTCAAGGTTCAAAGTTAGTAAGTTAGTTGATATTTCCTACCTTTCATTCCGCTCTTTTTTATCGATGATATAAAGGCGGCGAGTGGTTTACTTATTTCCAGACAATCTTGGTATAATGATTTCGCTGTTTCTGAATCTATATGGTTCACATCTGTAGCTCTGACTATTTGGCTTCTGACTTCACCACATGAGCCTTTAGCTATGTATAGAAAGTTTACGAATTCTTTATTCCCATCCCTTTCAAATCCTTCAGCGATATTGTCCATGATAGAACCTGCGGCAGCTCTGATTTGTTGAACAAATCGAGCATCAGCCTTAAACGGTACCTCATTAGTTATCTTATAGATAGCCACACAAAGCTGCCTAGCCTTCTGAAACACCTCCAAATCCTCAAACCTTTGTACTGAAGCCATCTTGAAACCTGAAACCTGAAACCTGGAACCTGGAACTTGGAAACCTGAAACTTAGAACCTTAAACATAGAACCTTGAACGGACAAGTTTTCAACAGCCCTTCCTGCAATGCAGAGATGGTCTGCGATGAAGCACATTCAACATCCAGAGACTCTAATTCTTCAACTGAATTTACCTTTATCGGCTTATCAAAGGTCCTTCCTACAGAGGCTGCATAATCTAAATATTTAAAATGACCACCTGAGATATTTCCTGTCAATTCTATCCAGCAATTCGGCACTTGATAGGCATCCGACACGATGATGCCGTGCAAGGAACTGGACAGAATCCTCTCACAAGAACAAATCTGGTCAATCACATCCGTCCAATGCTCATAATGAGCCAAATCAATAATCAAAATCTCATCCGCATATTTCTGCCAAATCTCCTGTATCACTGGATGTTGCTGATCCACCACATGAGGTATAATCCCCAATTTATACTTGGAACTTTGGACTTTGGAACTTGAAACTTGAAACTTGAAACTTGAGTTCGAGCTCTGCTCGCTTTCACCAAGCGAAGCGACTGAAAGAACTTGAAACTTGTCACCTGCTCTCCTCTCCGGCTGGTACACCCGAGGCAACAACAACGCTGGATCTCCAAAAGACTCTGGAGAGATAATGCTATGCTTTTTCAAATAATCTAGAGTTAACTGTCCCCTAACGGATAATATTATACAAGGTCTGGACAATCCTCTATTCTCACCTGAAGCCCCGCTACCCCAAACTATTGTTGCTTCATTTTTGTAAGCAGAACCATCCAACAACGTCCCGATGCAAAGATAATTTTTAAATCTTAACCATTTTGCCAACTTGAAATTATTATAGAATACAATTGGTCTTCCCGTCAGCTCCTTAAGGAAATAATAATTTAAATCATCACCCCAATTACGATGCCGTATTCCCTTCCAAGTATGGTCATCCACGTAGCCATTAACGACAATGGCACGCCTAACAACATACAGATATAGGTCACGTATCTGTACCCAAATAGTTATGAGTTTGGAAATGATTCTATTCACTCTAAATTCTTCAAATGATTGACAATACGATAGCAAGCCTTACCATCACCATAAGGATTAACAGCCTTGCTCATCTTTTCATAAGCTATAGGATTTTCCAACAATTCAGAAACTTCATTGACGATCTTGTCATAATCAGTTCCAACGAGTTTCACCGTTCCAGCATCAAGGGCTTCTGGACGTTCAGTTGTATTTCTCATCACCAGTACCGGCTTACCAAGTCCTGGCGCCTCTTCCTGAATTCCACCACTGTCCGTTAAAACGATTGTACTCTTCTCCATCAGATAGACAAAACTCAAGTACTCAAGAGGTTCTATGAAGAAGAAATTTGGACGAGTAAGATTCTCGCCAAAAACTTCGTGGATAGGTTTACGAACATTTGGGTTTAGATGCATGGGATACACAAAGTCAACCTCTGGATATTTAATAGAGAGATCTTTCATCGCTGTCACCATGTGGATAAATCCATCACCGAAGTTCTCTCTTCTGTGGCCAGTAATCAAGACCAATCGTTTTCCATCTTTCAGTCTTTCCACATCATATCCAGACTCTTTCAGACCGCATGCCAATGAAGCATTCAGTTGGGTATCATTCTTGATTCTATCAACAACCCAATACAGCGCATCAATAACGGTGTTTCCCGTTACTAATATTTGATTATCCGAAACATGCTCCTGTATCAGGTTCTGACGACTTAATGGCGTCGGCGAAAAATGATAGGTCGTAATACGTCCCGTCAACTGACGGTTCATCTCCTCTGGCCAAGGACTGTAAATATCATGAGTTCGGAGACCTGCCTCTACATGCCCTACAGGTATTTGTTGATAGAACGCAGCCAAGGCTGCTGCTGTACTTGTTGTTGTATCGCCGTGAACCAAGACCACATCAGGATGAGTCTCTTTCAATACATCACGCATACCCAACAAGACTCGCGAAGTGACATCATACAAATCCTGTCCCCGCTTCATGATATTCAGGTCATAGTCTGGGGTAATATCAAATATCTGCAATACCTGGTCCAACATCTCCCGATGCTGTCCCGTTACACAAACTATTGTTTTAAAATCCTCTGGATATTTCTGAAACTCCTTGACCAGAGGTGCCATTTTAATGGCTTCCGGACGAGTTCCAAATACTAATAATATCGTTTTCATCAATTATTATTTTTGATTTAAATGTCTCTTAACCTGAGAAAAGAATGTGCCGTTAAAGAGATGTTGGAAAACATGGGTAGGAAAGAAAATAGATTTTGATATTAATCTCGCCACCCTTCTATTCAATCCTTTTTCACGGAGATAAGCAGTAAACCTATCTCCTTTAGGCCACCATGAACCATTAAAATGATGAATACAATGAGTATTTTCCGTCAGATTTATTTCTCTTGTTTGATGATCTTTTGGACAGAAAAAATCTTTGGGGTACATTGTAATCAAATCTGGTATATCTTGATAAGTATTATTTAATTTTAAGTTATATGGCATCAGCAACTTTGTAATAGTAAGAACATTTGATCTCAGATCTAACGTCCCATCCTCTTTCACGAAGTGTCTATTATTATAATACTCCAAATTTTCTTTTGCCCATTTTCCACCTTTTTCACTTGCCATAATTCCTGTTGGTACTTCGTTTTCGCTCTCAAAACCAGAGAATGCATGATGAACCAGAAAGCGATCTAAGGGTTTTAACACTTCTACATCAGTGTCCATATACACCCCACCTTCATGATAGAGAGCATATAGTCTTACAACATCGGTAACAAAAGCAAACTTACGATTATCGTATGCTTCACGAGCATACGGATACAAGTCAAGATCGAAATTATCTTCGTTCCATTCTTTAATATCGTAATCTGGACAATACTTTTTCCATGATTCAATACACTTCAATGCCATTTCTGGCATCTTTCCTCTTCCGAACCAACAATAATGAATTTTTTTTTGTATCATAATGTAAGTCTTTTTAATATTCTTATCTTTTCAAAAAATCCCAATGGCAGCATTAAAAAACAGAAGAATGGATAGATAGAAGATCTTACTATTTTCCACCACGAATACTTAGCAATGATAGAATATGCAATATATTCCTTCATTAAAGTAGGAGAAAAGCGCTGTATTTTCCTTTGTCTTTGTTGATTGACATAAACCACACCTTTAGGATTCGCAACATTCACCTTTAATAAATTATTGGAATACCCATCTTCCCGATATTCACATTTCATTAACGGATGATTATAAGTTATCATGACATACTTTTCATCCATAGCATCATATGCCGACACTTCTGAAATAAATTTCTCTCCTTCTTGAACAGGAAATGGGTAACTTCTAAGAATGTCAGTTCTGAATACCATTGCAGTTTCTCCACGATAACCTTTTTGATAAAGCCCACCGCCAGTCGAATAAATAATATTTTCAGGAATACGAGGAGTACGAATGATTTCTCCTACTTCATTAATTATTGTTTTGGGAGCAATTATTCCAAGCAAATCATTTCTATCATCCTTGTGTTTATTCCAGAATGATATGATTTCCTCAACAGCGGAATCTATCAATTGATCATCAGAATCTAAGCAAACAAATAATTCTGTCTGGCAACGCTGAGCTGCGAGGTTATGGGCAACCATCTTGCCAGCATTCTCCTGATAAACGTATTCTATTTCTATTTTGTTTTCATATATCCACGTATGTACAAGATCGTTGGTCCCATCTGTTGAACCATCGTCGACAATGAGCCAAATGAAAGAGTCATTCGTTTGCCTTAACAAACTATCGTATGCTCCTTTGAGGCAATACGCTCGATTATATGTAGGGGTAAATATGGTAAGAAATCTCTTCATTACCTTCCTATTAAACACTTAATATACTCTTTCACCAACAACATAAGCAATGGATAATTCCCATGTACATGACACAAGCCCCATGATAACATGTTGATTTTCCCACCTAAATTCGCTTTTCCTTCTTTATAGAAAAAATAGGTGATTCGGAAATGATTATACCAAAACTCTTTTGGTTGTGGTAATATCTTTTTTGCTTCCTTATAGATGCGTTCTTTTTCACGAAGCACGTTAAACATAAACCAATAAGGAAGAGAATAGGTCAGATTTTTCTCATGGAAACGGTAAACTGCGACTGGTTCATTGATGATATAGGCATGACCACACATGAAAGCATTCAAGCACAAACATACATCACTAATCTCAAACATTTGGTCAACGCCACGAGCTATCATGTCTTTTGTACGAAACAATGTCGAGACTGTTGATATCGGTTTACTCATCGTCACCTGCAGTCCTTGAAGATACTCAATCCTGTCAATCTTTCCTTCAAGTGGTAATGGGCGATGTTCTACATGTTTTTTTGTATTGTCAGCATATTCATAGCTTACATCTGTCAAACCCATGACGATAGAAATATCATCATTTTGTTCCATAATATCTACAGCCTTTTTCAGGAACTTATCATCCGTTAAGTAATCATCATCATCTGGCATATAGAGATATTTGCCACGAGCCATCTTTATGCCTGCTCTACGTTTGTTACTTGCTCCTTTATATTTATCGGTCTTAAAATACTTAACCTGTGGATACACATTCTTAACTTCATCTACCTCATCAGGTTCCATAACCTCACTAAAAACTAATACCTCCAATGTTACATCTTTTTGTGAGAAAATTCGGTCAAGAGCATAGAACAGGTAATTCTTACGTCGATAAGCAGGAATAATAACAGTTATCTGAGGATTCATATTAAAATTATTTTATAAATAGATAATCAAAATTACGCAACATGTCTTACATAATTGATATGCAGTCCATTTCCAATGTCCGCCAATGCTCTGTTGGTGGCATAGAAGAGCATGTCTGTACTTGTGTAATCCTGCGGTCTTATCCATTTCCCCTTCAAAATTCTCCAAAGCGTTTCTGCAATAATCAGATGTGGGGAATATGGTGGAAGGAAAAACAGGAAAAGTCCTCTGTTTTCCCATATATGCCTGAGTTCCTTGACCCACTTGTTCCGATGCACTGTGGCATTGTCAAGCACAACAAAGGTGTCCTTTCTGACACGGAAGGAGAAATCGTCAAGGAAACTGACGATCTTGTCTGCCGTCATCCGCTCGGTAGTGGTGAATCCCTCGTATTGGTTGTCACGGGTGATCATACCGAAAATGTTGAGTCTTGCGACCCTTTGGGAAGGAACGAACACGTCCTCTCCTTTCAAATGCCAACCGTATGGTACATATCCTTCGGTACAGGTGTGGCTTTCATCGGCATAATAGAGTGCGATGCGGCCTTGACCTGCCTGTCTTTCAAGTTCTTGCAACTTCTCGACCTTGTATTCGTAGAGTTGCGGCGAGGGTATTCCCCTTGGGCGTTTCCTTATACGCTTATATCTTGCGCCAATGCTGATAAAAAACGTTTGAAGGTCGCATCGCTCGCCTCTTTGCCTGTTGCCTGTTCCCAGGCTGCCCTGGCCTTGCTCACGCATTGCCTGTCCTGCTCGATGGCACGGCGAACAGATGCTTCGTCCGAACAGTCCATGATAGGCTTCCGGCCACGACCAGAACGTGTGTTCAGGCCGTTGATACCTTCCGCCATATATCGCTTCACCCAGGCGTTCACGGATACAAGACTCATGTCCGTCTGTGCGCCGGCCTTGGCTGATGAAAGGCCGACGGCCTTCAGAATAACAGCGCGGCAACGCATACGGAAACAATGCTTCTCGCCCAAGCGAAATTCCCTTTCGAGTTCGAGGCGTTGCGCCTCCGTCAACTCCAATACCTTTGGCTTTCCCATATCTGACTATTGAACGGGAATATCCAACATTTGTTTTATATAAACTAATTTTGTTCACTTACTTAATATATCATAAAGAATTATATTTTTTGTAACTAAAATTAAGATTATATTTTTAAGCATCATCCATCATTCAACACCCTCTGTCTCGTTTTTTTAGTTTCTCATCAACAATGAACTGAACACAGGGCCATTACCTTACCTCAATAAAAACTTTCATAAGCAGCTTAAAAACAATAAATCCGATTGCAGGGTTATGTTAATACATACTAAACCTTTTTTCCTTTAATTGACAATGAGGTAACTTCCCCTAATTCATATGGAGGAAATAAATAATAATATTCTCCACGATAATCTATTACCATATATGGTTGCATACTTGATTCATTTGTTCTACTGAATAATGAAAAGAAATATTTCTCTTTATAAGTTAAACTTATATCTTTTATGTCATAATTATTCTCTAATTTACATACCACATAATTATAATTACATTTATATACAGAATTATATAACCTATTATTCTCCGTGCAATAATCATTAATTTTATTCGGAGAGAATGGTAAAACTTTTTCTATAAAAAATAAATCATTCCCACGTGTAATACGCATAGACACAGATCTGGGCTCTATATTCAAAACTGATATAAAAAGACCATTAATTAATGGATTACTACGAACCTTAAAACAATATTTTTGATAATCTTCATCTATAATCGTTGAGCCTTTTATTAAAACACTATCTATACAAGAATAATACTCTTTATATAAGTTTTTCCGCAACTGAAGAATCGGAATATATGTTATAATTATAAGTAATATCATACACAAACCACTTGCTCTCTTTTTATTAAAAGAAATATTAAATTCTCCCATTAATCTTAATAGTAAGATGTAAACAAAAATATTATTAGAAGTTTGTTGATGTTTACCATTATATGCTACAAAGAGCATAAATATTGTATTAAAGACTATAGAAAGAATAAAAAAGAAATTGTTATTAACGTGATTAAGTATTCTATTTTTATTATAAAACCAAATGCAAGCTACACATAACAAATAAACAATATTGATAGGCATTGTTGTCATCTGATATATAGCAGCTAAATTTATAGATAAACCTGTAACTCTTCCTCCTACTCTAAGAAAATTACCAGGGCTAATACTTACTATTAATGTGCCTATAAAAAAACCAACCAGCAAAAAAATCAAAGGGGATGTCAGTTTCTTTCGGTTTATTGAATAATACAAAAAAAGAGCTGCGCTAATTCCTATACTATAACTTTCAGAAAGAGAGCCTATTAAAACACTAACAAAAAAAGTAAAAACATATTTCCACCATTTCCAATCCTTATTTTGCATTAGAATAATTTTATTATAAAGCAAATAAAAGAAAAGATAGGCCACAGAACACCACAAATAGTTCACAGAACATGCTATATTACCCCAAAAAGCAGTCCCTTTATAAATAAGAAACCAAAAAAAGAATATAGCAAGTAGCAAATGAAATGAGTTGTTAATATTAGAAATTTTTATTATACATATTAAGAATAGACAAAAAACAAAAGTGTTTAATACAACAAAACTATCCATACTTGTAAACGAGGTCAACGTTTGCACAATACAATGTACTATAAACCTTCCGTTACAAAATAAGTATGCATTCACATTTGATGTTACCACATCTTTTAAACTCTCTATTGGAATTCGAACCGATTGCGGATCTCGCAAAGATTCTGTATAATACCTTTCCTGTGCTGGAACTATGAACTTATATAAATCATCATCATTAAATGAAATAGCATATCTATCTTGAAAATAGAATAAAACACCTGTTATACCGACTATAAAAAGCATAACAAGATGAGACTTAAATGATTGTCTATTATTTAAATTAGGCAACATAATCTTCCACAACATAAACTGGTCTATTTTTCGTTTCAATAAATATTTTTCCTAAGTATTCGCCAATAATACCCAATGAAAGTAATTGCACTCCACCTAAAAATAGAATAATTGTCATCATTGTAGGGTATCCTTGAACCGTTTCTCCATAAAAAAAAGTTTTTATGATGATATAAAGCATAAAGCAAATTGCGAACAAAGAAACTATCATACCAATAATTATAGAAATCTTTAAAGGTGCTACCGTAAAAGATGTTATACCATCCACAGCCAATGAAAATAAAGATTTCATACTCATTGATGATTCTCCCGCTATTCTATCTTGTGTCTCGAAATCAACAGCACATTTCTTGAATCCTATCCAGCAATACATACCCTTTGTGTATCGTTCTGTTTCGCGTAGTTTCTTCAGCTCCTCAATACACTTCCTGTCCAGCAAGCGGAAATCGCCTACATTCTGTAGAATCTCTACACGGGTCGTTTTCTGTAGAATGCTGTAATACCACATTGACAATTTCTTTCGCAGCCAACTCTCCTTACCACGAGTCAGACGCCTTCCATATACATCGTCATATCCTCCTTCCCATTTCTTTAACATCTCAGGTATTACCGAAGGTGGGTGCTGTAAATCAGCATCCATGATAACGACTGCATCACCTGTGGCATAATCAAACCCAGCTAACATGGCATTTTCCTTACCAAAGTTACGTGAAAGATCAACATAGCAGAACCGTTTATCTTCCTTCCTTATTTCTTTGATAATGGAGATCGTATTATCCCTACTGCCGTCATTTACTAAAAGAACCTCCCACTCATATTGATGGTGTTGGTTCATCAAACTCTTCAATGCCTCCGAAAGGGCAGGAAGGGAGTCTTGCTCATTATAGCAAGGTACTAAAATCGTAATCCTTTTCATTCTTGTTTAATAGTCTTGAACGCGAAGAATCGCTGTCCTAAATAATTAATCAATACAAACAGCCCACTACCGAATAGCATGGCAATATTCTCAATCCAAGAGACGGAAAGATCTGTTCCTAACTGATACAAAATCCACCTAACAATCGGTCTAGCTAAGCTAAATGCAATTATATAACACGTAACTATATTTGCTACAAATCTTATTGCAGGCTTCCATCCTTTCTCCTTGCTTTTAAACGTATAATACTTATTCAAAAAGTAGCTAAGTACACTTGCCAAAACATAATCTGACGCTGATGAGAACCAATAGCCTAGATGAAACACATTGTAGAATACGAGCATGATAGCAGTACCAACAATAGTATTAATCACGCCAACAATAATAAATCTAACGAATGATTTGTCCCCAAACAAATACTTAATCTTTTTATACATATTTAAGAATGGGCTAATCTTTCTATCTGTTGACGGGTAAATTCTGTATAAGTGAGAAAAGAAGCATTCTCCTTTTTCAACATCTGAATCATAGAATCCAATCGTTTTAATAGAGCATCACCACTGTTCTTTTTAATTATTAACTGCGTTTTCCATTCAGGGTGCTCCGTAAGTGGATAAAACTCCCATGGGTGCATGTAGGTAGTAAAGTATCCGTCATGTTTTAACGTTCTTCTTATCATCCAATGATACAACCTGACTGGCAACACATGATTAGAAAGCCAAAACAAAGGGAAACGTATAATAGGAGTAACAGAAGCAGGTATCTGCAAAACTCCCTCTTTCATAAAAGGAGTCCTAGGTACATCCAGATGCATATACCTTCCAGGAATAAATGCAGGATTTAAAGATGAATTATACAAGAACCCAGCTTCTTTGATTTCTTTATCAGATACAGGAAACATTCTTGGTTGACGGTAGCCAAACGTTCTTACACCTGAAATAGCCTCAATTATCTGCTTAGATTCTTTCACATCCGTTGTTTTAGGCTCAAAATGATCTACACCGTGACAAGCGATTTCATGTCCCTCACTAATCATCCGATGTAGAATATCAGGTGCATTCTTTGCAAAAACCCCTGTTACGAAAAAAGAAGCTTTCACGTGATGCTTTTGAAGTAGATTCAATAACTTCGTTGTACCATAGACAGAGACATCCATCGATTCTTCTAATGAAATCTCTACCCCATGCTCACGAGGTAGATCAAATTCCTCTATATCAAAGCTTAACAGAACTGTCTTCTTCATTATATAACTATTACTTTTAGATTAAATGTAGTAACTTTATATTATAATATGAGCCCATATATCACAGCCCAAACATCTTCATAAAAAAACAAAAAGAAACATTGCCAAATTAACAAAAAAGAGATGTAATTCGGAAATGGTTAATCTCATACATATTTTCAACACCACAATCAATGAATGTCTTTCTCCGGAAAAGTGAAGACATCGTTGACATGGGTTTACTCATTGTAACCTGTAACCCTTGAAGATACTTAACTCTGTCAACTCGCCCATCAAAAGGTAAAGGACGATGTTCTACCCTGTTTTTACTGCTATCAGAATACTCATAACTTACATCAGCCAAGCCAGAAACAAATGAAATGTCATCATTAGCCTCTAAAATATCAACGGCCTTCTTTAGAAACATATCATCCGTTAAGTAATCATCATCATCTGGCATATAGATATATATGCCACGAGCCATCTTTATGCCTGCTCTACGTTTGTTACTTGCTCCTTTATATTTATCGGTCTTAAAATACTTTACCTGAGGGTAAGCTTTCTCCACCTCATCTACCTCGTCAGGTTCCATCACTTCACTAAAGACAAGAATCTCCATCGTCACATCCTTCTGTGCCAAGATGCGATCAAGGGCAAAAAATAAATAGTTCCTACGGCGGTAAGCCGGAATTATTACTGTTATCTGTGGGGCCATAACACTATATCACAAGGTATTTGAATTCACATAATCACTTCTATTCTTTCTTTGAAAAAAGATTATAACGGATTATTCTAAATGGAGATAATAAGATATTACCCAATCGGAAAGAAAGAGAAGACTTCAACGTCTTTTCGGATTCTCTTCGCAATTGTTTTTCATAACTCAATTTACACAAATCTCCGAGAAAATCTGCAAAATACGCATCTTTAATATAAGGATGTACCAATTCTTTCATCTGACCAAAACGAAGAGAAAGATATTCGAAGGATTCTGAAATTACACGGAGTTCATCAACAAGAGATAGAGAATAGCCATCACCACCATTATATGGAATCATATTTGAAAAATAAAGGCCTTTAGTTCGGATATATGGATGTCCAGATTTATTGGCAAAATATGTATATACAATATCATCGCATTTACAATGCTTTATCACCTCTTCATCTATCATCTCTAAACAACCTTCAAAATATTCGGCTTTGGTTAAAGAGGCGCAACCACAATGACATTGAAAACCAAATGCGACAGCATGATTGCCACTAATCGGATAATTAGGATATCTTTTATGAATATGCACAAAATCTTCAATCATTTCTTTAGGATAAAGCCAATCGTCATCAATAGATATGATAGCGTCATGAGGATACTTTTTTAGGGTTGGTATTAGCTTCTTGTACACTTTTGTATCTGGAACACGATTAACTTCAATGGGATGGGTATTAATGTACTTTTTTACGTCATCAGGGATGACCTCGTCATATGCCAAATTTAAGACCACAAAATCTGGTGGAACGGTCTGTTTAAATATTGTTTCAAGTATAGTTGGAATATTTCCAATACGCTTGCTATATGTCGTCAATGTAACTATTATTCGTTCTTCCATATTTCTATATTAATTGCTATTAATACGACAGTACTATTCCCTAAAACTATTAAGAAACAAATTTCACAAAATATAAATATCTAGATAAAGAAAAGCTTAATAATAAAGCTTGGGCTAATTCTTATTTTTCCTTATACTTAATAATAATATCGCGAAATTCAAATATTGAGGATATCTTAAAAAGGTAACTGAATGACAAATAATATATGGGACACACGATTAAAGAAATGACTAATGAGAGAATGGGTGTCGTCACAAAATGACTGATGAGTAAGGCTATAGCCATCATTGTGAGAGAAATCAAAAGGGAGGGTAAAATCTCCTTTATCTGCATCCAAAAGCCATAGTTTAAGATCTTTTTTGTATAATACGTGTTCATATAAAAAGCAGCCAATGCGTAAACGACTCGACCAATACACATTCCAACAATACCAAAGAAAATGGAGATAACGAGAATGGTAAAGGCAACGGATTTCTTGATAATTTCCAATTTCAAGACCAAATCACTCCGACCTGTTACATATAACAAATTTAAATTGATGCGAACTATGCCATCCCACAAAAAGGCAAAACACAATATCTGCAGAAGAATGATACAAGGTGCCCATTTCTCAGTAATCAAGAAAATAATAAGTGGCTTTGCGACACCGCATAACCCTAACAACAAAGGGAACACCACAAAAGCCACCATCTTAATATACCGTGAATAGGCTTTTAAAAGGCGTGGTAAATCATCCTGAATGTCTGACAATACAGGAAATGCAACTTTTTGTAGCACGGTTGCAGTTGTACCTCCGGCAAAATTTGCAAGAGCAAAACCCTTTGTGTAAAAGCCCAAGCTGGCTGAAGAAAACTTTTTACCGATGACAAAATTATATATATTGTCATAAATCGCCGATATCAAGGAAGCAATAAGTATCTTGGAACCGTAACCGAAAAGCCTATGGAATGATGCTTTTGAGAACTTGTTCCTGGGTATCCAACGCACATAATAAAATGTTAACAACGCTGATACGGTCGCACCAACTACACCCTGAATTACAAACGTCCAAACGCCATATCCACTAAACGCACAATAAAGCGCAATTACACCAGAAAAAATAGCTGAAATAATACTGATTTTTGTTGTAGTCTTAAAGTCAACAGCAACATACAGTTTATTACTGCTTGTACTTACTAAGGCATTGATGATTAGCGTAAAGGCGGAGACTCTCATCAAATCTCTCAGTAATGGCTGCTCAAAAAAATCTGCAACAAAAGGAGCAATAGCAAACAATACAACATAGAAAAACAAACTGACGGCTAAGTTAATATAGAAAACAGTACAATAATCGTCTTCTGTCCTATCTTTCTTCTGCACTAATGCACTCCCCAAACCACTATCAATAAAAACACCTGATATGGCAAAGAAGATGCTGGTCATACCTATCAATCCATAATCGGACGGACTGAGCAAACGTGCTAAAATGATTGCAAGCACAAATTCCAAACCTTTCATGGAATATGTGTTCACAGCATTCCATACGACCCCTTTAACAGCCTTACCTTTTAAACTTGTTTCTGCCATAACTTATTTAAATAAAGACTTAACTAGATCATCATAAATGTTTTGCGCAACCGTTTTTCCATTAGGAGGCAAGAGATACTGCTTATAATACTCTTCACGTTTTGGTTTTAACGGGTCATTCCCTGCTAACACCACATCGTCAATAAAACGTTTGATGTCATCGTTACATGAAACGGTATAGTGAACATCGTATGCCGCCTTACCTGTTTCATTGGCTGTCGCCTTAGCACCTTCTATATCTGGATTGTCGTACATTACGGGTTTATTGAAATAAAGATAATCAAATATAAATGAAGCAGAATCGTGAATCATTGCATCCGAACCTTTGAACAAATCTACAAAATCGCCGGTCTCAAGTTGAGAAGTTGGGCTATTCCTCCAAAAATCGTAGTACTCATTTGTACGCTCCTCGCCCCAGTCAAGGTGTTTTACCAACTCTGTATAAAGACGAGGATGGGGCTTAAATGCGATGGTTACCTTATCAGAATACTCCATTGCGAGTTGTTGCATAAAACCTGCCATATTCAGAAAATTGGATCTCTGTGAGAATCCAAGTCCTTTTAGAATTGTGAAATGTGGTGCCCAAATAATACGTTTAATATTCTTATCTTTGATTTTCCATGGATTAGTTATTGCCGGCAATACATAATCATCGATACTGGGGTATCCAACAACAACAACATTACGACCATGATTGTATAAATATCTTCTCGCCAGATTCTTAGTTTCGTCTGTTGGATAGTACAGTCTCCATGCCACATTGTTAAATAAAGAATTATAATTATAGAAATGCACATTTGTTGCATAAAAACCATATGGAACATGACAAAGCAGCCTGTCTGTAAAATGCATGAAACTGTAACATTCATCTATAGTGCTTTCATAAGGTTGTGCATGAAACAAAATATCAGGATTCACTATAGAATATACATCTACAGGCTCCTTTCCTTTTTCCAACTCAAAATCAACATAGGGAACGTTGTGTTGAGTAAAATAAGCACGCATTGCTTGCAGATCAGCACAACGATCTTCATAAGAATATGGTCTTGCAGGTGCGAGGAAAACGTATAGACGAAAACGATTGTCTTGCTTCAATAAATCATACAAATGCTGACACTTCCACATTGCTACATTCATAGGGAAGAAAACGACATTTATCACATCTTTCTTCCGCAAATACTTTAAATACCGCCATTGCTTAAAAGCGATGATATGAGGTCTGATATAGGGATAATAAATCCACTGGTTAAACCTCCATTGCAAACCTGTATAAATTTTTGAAATTATTCCAATCATTTGGATGTTAGATTCTAATCAAATCTTTAAATGTGTAAAAATCTTCCATGACCTTAACAATAGCCAATGATTCCTGATTGCTAATTTTATTATAATTACTACCTATTGTTATGGCTTTTAAGAAAGTAACCAGTTCATTTCTGATACCTTCTCCATCTAATTGGTAGAAATAGCGTTTGTTATCCGCTGGATTCTCATAGCGTATTTCGAAATAGTCAGTTTTCCACCAAGGAGCTGGAACATAGATATAACCTTTCGTTCCAGAAATGACCAATTCGCTTTCACTCTTTACACCTTGTCCTACCTTAATTGAAGCCACTGCGTTTTTGAATGTAAAAGCTACTTTCGTAAAGACATCATAATGCATGCCTAAAATGCGTGATGAAATTGTCTTTTGTGAATAATCGGTTCCAAGAAGGTTGAAAATCGGAAGCAATGCAGCAGGGCCCCAAGTATAAAGACTGTTCCATGCCTGATCTTGGTTGACGTCTTTTTCAAAATTGGATTCTCTAAGACTGGTACATGTAGCATCCACAGACACGACTTCGCCTATCTTTCCACTTTTAACCAAAACAAGAAGACGTGAAAAAGCAGTTGAATAGGCTGTACGTACAGCATCCATTAAAATACACTTGTGCTGTTTGGCAAGGTTTTTTAATTCTTTCCATTGGGCAGACGATACACATATTGGAGATTCACACAAAATATGTTTTCCTTGCTTTAACGCAGTCTTAAGACTTTCATAACGAATTACAGGAGAGGTTATAAAGTATAAAGCATCACTATCGTTAATTAATTTGTCAAGTGTATCATATTGCGGCAACATATTGATAGGCTCTAATTGTAAAAGAGAGTCATTATTTGAACAGATGCCAACTACTTGGATGCCATTTACAAATTGGCTTTCCCTAAAAAACTTGTTAAGGTAAAGTGCATCACCTACAAGACCTAATTTGAGTTCTCTCTTCTCGGCCCTAATATCAGAGCTACTGATTCCTTCTGTACGGTCCAAATAGACAACCTTGCAATATTCATTGAGATAATCGAAATGACCTTTCCAGTCGGAACCTACGGTGAAAATATCGACTCCAAGGCGTTTGATATCATCTATCTTTTGGCCTTCGTATTCTTCAACTATAATCTCATCAGCAAGCCCGGTTGCTCGGACTGCTTCAATACGCTCCATCAATGATTGTTGGGCATTAATCTTACCGCGTGTTAAGTCAAAGCTGTCGGAAGTGACTCCGACAATAAGATAGTCACCTAAAGCTTTTGCGCGCGCCAATAATCGGATATGACCATAATGAAGTAAATCGTAGGTGCCGTAAGTAATTACTTTTGTCATAACCCAATAGTCATTTATCTAATTCAAACAGAGCATTAACAAATTGCTCCATGTATATTTTTGCACCAATAGAAACACGCAAACAGGTTCCAAAGTCACCTACGTTTGGATATGATTTAATTAAGATCTTTTTCTCTTTCTTCATCCGGTCAACAATAATTTGAGCATCAGTTCTCGTCTTAATAAAAATAAAATTTCCAGCTTCACCCTTATGTTGATAATCGTTTGCATCAAGCGCATCTATAAGATAATTTCGTCCTGAAATGAATTCATCAATCAAAGATTGTATAATTTCAGGATGAGTAAGTATTTCCTCTGCAAATTTCATTGCAAAAGCATTAGTATTGTGTGGCGTACATAACTTTTGAACCATTTTGATACCTTCTGGCCATCCTGCAACATACCCTAAACGACAACCAGCCATTGAAAACAACTTAGAAAAGGTACGTGTTACGAAAACGTGCTCATGATTTAGTGCATAATTAATGAATGTACCGGGATAAAAATAATGATACGCTTCATCAATAAGTACTGTTATATGTTTTTCATTAGCTACTTTCATTATCTTTTCAAACTCATCGTCTGAATAGACATTACCCATCGGGTTGTTCGGATTTAGCAGAATAAGAAGTTGAGTATCATCCGTAAGTTCATTAATGATATTATCAACATCCATGGTCAAGTCTTTATTATAAGGAACTTTCACGAAATTACGGCCATACATTTCCGAATAGACTTGAAACATGAAATAACTTGGCACAACCCCAACAATCCTTCCATTAGGAGAAGTAAATGCTTGTATTATATAACGAATCCCTTCAGCAGATCCATTTACCAAACATATATGAGAAATATCGGTTCCTAGAAATCTTGCTAAAACTTCTGTAAAATGAAGAGTTTCAGGATATTGGGCTACAAATTGTGGAGTAATATCTTTTAAAACCTTATTTAAAAAATCTTGTGACAGTCCTCCTGGATTTTCATTTAAATCAAGACGCAAGTAATCTTTTCTTTCATTTTGGTCGAAAATTCTTGTTAGATTTTCAATTTTATCGTCTAAATAATACATTTTATATGGGTTTATAGATTATTAAATCACATTTCAAAATACCACCAATCATTAGTCTCTTTAATAAGTCTTCCACCATTATGTTCAGCAACTCTTTTTGATGCATAATTCCATTTTTTTACTGTAACTAAAGGTGTTTCTAACTTTAGTTCTTTTGCCTTCTTTATAAGCATCTCAAGCAATTTAGATCCATACCCTTTTCCTCTTTTTCGAGTGTCTATAGCATATCCTAAATTTCCTCCCTCTAAACGAGATTTCTCTGTTAAACCCATACGGATCTTACCAAAGCCAACAGGTAACTCATTTGAGATAAGCCAAAAGCATAATTGGGGGACGTATCCTTTAGGGAGATTATCTCCCTTTGACCAATCATCTTGAATTTTAAGCCATCGCTTAAATTCTTTAAAACTCATATCGTGAACGGGATTTGTAAAATCGTTCTCGTTCAAACCAATATGTTTTAACATATTATAACAATCTTCACTATCTGATATTGATAATTGTTTTAAATATAATTTTTCCATTTAAAAATTCTGACTAGTGTGTGTTAAAGGACAGGGTCGCCATATTTGGTTCAGGGTGAAAGGTTAATGGTTAAGGGTTCATGGTTTAAGGTTCAAGGCATGAAAGGGACAGGGTTGTGTCACCATTGCGAGAAAACTACCAAGAACATGGTGAACCCTCGCAGTGCATCAAGATATTCTATTCGCTTTGTTTGCATAATGTTTTATTCTGATTTATGACTTGTAAAACGCCCAGCGGTAGCGCGGATCATTCGGCAGAAACGGATGGACAAGTCCCTGGCACAGTTATAAGTGACTAACTGAAGTCCCGCACTTAATTAATTGTTGCGTCTTACGGCACTGCCAAGCAGACGGTCTGCGGTGTACTCCTTTGGCCATCTCACCCCAGGCTACGCGTAAGACCGGGGGCCTTTAGCCGCAAATTGTTATTTCTGTATTATCTCTATATTATTGCTTGCGAGCATACTGAGAACCATCTGTTTGATAGTGTTCAACTGCTGCCTTGCAGCCTTTATCTCTTTGTCTTTCTCTTCATCGGTCAAATTAGGAAGCGTCCTAAATGTGACACTGGCATCGGAGAAATAGAAGTCAACTGCCTTTTCCACATTCTCCTTTTGGACTCTGCCTTGCGACAATTCCTGATAATACACCTCTTTATAAGGTTTCAAGATGGCAGACTTGAACAACTCCGCCAGTATCTTCGTCGAATTATCCTTCGCCTCTTCCGCTACGGCATCCATCGCTCTCAGCAACCCCTCCTCAAATACCTTTCTATTATTCATACCAATTTAAAATGTCACACAGAATGTACTGAAATAACAGATATTCCCTATCGCTTCGTGCTCGTGCTGCCTCCGGTTGCTTTGTTGAAGGGTGTAAGTGTACCACTTATTGTTGAACGATTGGTTTCGGGACTGGCATCATTTGAGCAATCTGTATGAAAGCAATGCCATTCTGATTCTCGATAATCTTAAAGGAAGGGGTCTCGCTCAGAGTATGGATACAACTATGATGAACGGATAAGACCAAATCTTGTAGTGTTTGGTCGTCTTCCAGTTTCTCTATCTTTAATCCTATATCAATACATTTCTGCATTGGAATATGCCGGCCATGAGATTTACTCACTTTATGGTCAGCTAATTCCTTCATGATAACGCCTCTTACTCTTTCAAGCACATCCGGTGCTAAGTCGGAAAGCATGTTACGGGTAAGCCAGTCCTTTACCATAGTTTCAGACCACTCAATATTTTTCTCACACTCCCCAATTAATGCTGGACTATACTTAGCAACTATTGGCTGCCATAAAGCAATTTTCGTATTTACTTCTGCAATGGCTGCGGGGTCATTTGGATTCATGATTGCATTTATCTGGGCAGTTTTAATTTCATTATGCGCCCTTTTGAACTCCTCAACAATACCGTGAGCAGGCAACGGTCCAAGCTGTGGGTCAATTGGACCCAAATTGGATTGTTTGCCCATAAGAATTGATTTGCATGAGCAAGCAATCATTGTTCCAGCTGACATTGCAAGCTGAGGAACAACTGCACGAATATCATTTCCAAACATATTGTGCAGATAGTCTACCAAACTCTCGGTGGCTGCCGTTAAACCTCCTGGAGTGTGAAGAATCAAATCTAGCCCCTTAGTTCTATCAAGACCATTGATAACTGTCATAAAACCAGTTTTATCAGAGTCATTGACTTCTGAACCAGGAACGTTTTTTTGAAGCCAGCCAGAATAATATACAATCGTATTGCGACCTGTATATTCAGAAAGCTTCTTTAGGTAGTTCCTTCTGACCACATCATGAGGGCTACCCATTTTCCCAATTTCATTTAGGATGTTGTGCCAATTGGGCATAGTGCTCTGGAATTAAAGTATTATTATAAGTTTTGATCTCATAATTAGTATCATAGGAACTATCAACCATATTAATAGATAAATCCTTGATAAGTTTGTCTCTCTGCTCAGTAGAACCTAGTCCCATTTCAGAGAACATTTTTTGGATTTCTTCTACGTCCATAATTATGGGATTATTTGAATTTAATATACTTGTCAGAATTTAATACTGTAATAACTGTTACTTCCGGAGTGATAGGGGACAGGTACATGTCACCATTGCGAGAAAGCCACCAAAAACATGGTGAAACCACGCAGTGCATCAAGATCTTCTATTCGCTTTGTTTGCATGATGTTTTATTCTGATTTATGACTTGTAAAATGCCCAGCGGTAGCGTGGATCATTCGGCAGATTCTCAAGATGCTTGTGAAGAAGGGCTCCTTCGGGACTATATATGTGTGTATTGGAACAAAAATCTTTCCAAAAATCTAATGCTCCAGCATAATATATATCGAGTTCTTCTTCTGTAAAGTTAGGCTTATTCTTGCTGGAAATATGAAAGCCCTTACTCCGTAATTGTTTTAGAATACTTCTACGTGATACCTGTTTATTGTTCTCAAAATTGAGTTTCAACGCTTCTGTAGAAATTTCTTTCTTGGCATTCTCGTCACTCATACGTGTATACCAATGGGTTCTCAACATTTCTTGGGGCATGTATTTATTGCCATTCTCTGAATCTGCAAAAATCCGATTGGTAATATTTTGGTCATGCCGGAAAAAGACATAACGGACTTCTGGTAGTTCGTTGAAATTCTTCTTATCGTCAAGCCGAATAAGAAAACCCGACTGATTACCACTTCGCATAAAAGGTTGCTTTCCGATAGTTTCTACCATATAATCACGACCTGGGCGAACAGATAAGGCATCAGCTGCCAAATCGTAATAATACAGGACACCGAGTTTGTTGCCTGTATATTTTTCGTAACAATCTTTCTCCATGTTAAACCACGTTACTGCAAAGAATTTTGCTACTTCCATATCACTGGTAAGGTCTAATAATGGAGTGCGGTTGTAATAATGCTGGCTCAAACCATCATAATCTACTCTAAAACGGAAAAATTCATAAAGAAGATAGAAACCCTGTTCAAAGAGTTTTACCAGAGGGTGTTGGCGCAGTAATACTTCAAGTTCATTTATTTGTATGACGTCATCTACATATTGATGATTGGCAACCTTCTTCTTGTCGCGAAACATATTTGGTACACAAGGTTCGAAAAATTCTGACTGGCCTCGAAACAGGAACTTATTGTGAGCCAGAGAGGGTTTTATGGAAAAACGAGGCATTTCATGATAATGCCCGGGGCGCTGGGACAACTGATTGACCACAAAGCAAGGGTAAGTGGCACCATCAAGAGGATAATAACCAACATGAGCTGATGCCCATGGGATGCCGAAATAATCATGCTCAAAATCGAAATGATATTGTTCGTTTGCTATCGTCTGACGGTATTGGTCTGTTTCGAGTCTATCTTTCTCTATGTTTAGTATATAAGCAGCTGCCTCATCAACATTAACAAATGGATTACTAAAACTACCTAATTGCCCTTCTTCTATTTTGGCAAGAGGACGCTTATTGCAATTGTCACGAAGGTGCAGCATTTCTAATATCCGCCGACGAGTTTCCTGTTCTGTGAGTGTTACGAATTTACGTATTTGTTTCGAAGTAATTTCATAAGCCTCTCTAACGCAACAATCTATCCCGAATTCCTTCCGAAGCATGGAAATAGCAGCATTCCTGTCAAAGGGATTGTAGCCAAAGACTTTAATTACTTCATCTTCAGGAACATCTATTAGCGGCAAACCTTTTATCATCCCTAAGGCCATGGCAAAGACATAACTATCTTTGTCCGATTCGTAATTATTACATTTACCTGTCTTCAGGTACTGCTGCCAAAGACGAGCGATCTTGTATCCATGACTGCGATAAACGGAAGGGGAATCTCCAGAATTGTTATTACTAAACTGTATAAACATCCTCATCGCGAACAGATTTACCAAAATCTTTCGTTTATCACAGAAAAAAGATATGACCTCTGCTTTTCCGTTTGAAAAAGAAACTCCCACCTTTAGTTCAGCCCATTGATCTCTTGGAACTTTCAGAAACACAAGTGCTTCGGAATAAAAGGCGATGAGCATTTCCATCGTCTCCTCATCTGTGAGTATCGGTTGAGAGGAAGTCGTCACTATTTGTTGTTTATATATAAGTGATGGGGGAAATTAAGGATGTGTAAAGGGACAGGGACATATGCCATATTACAATACTACCTTGCTGAAATAGTTTAAAAAGTCTGTCACATTCTTGAATGCAACTTCCTGCGAATGTGAGGGAATGACTTTGGCCCGAACCTGGGTACGACTTACGGCATCCAGCATCGCCTTAATATCGGTAGGGACATTGGTTAGCTCCACACGGAAAGTATTCGTATCGGGTGTCTTCATAAACAAGTTATAGAACTCATCAAGATTGGGAAGTAATGGTGATGTAACGGTTACTGTATTGCTTTTCATATTTCAAGAGTAAAAACATTCTCCACTATTGGAGCCATATCATAATACTTGTATTCGGCCAAACGACCTCCAAAGAGAACGTTCGGTTCTTCAGCCGATAATTATCAATATTTTTATATAATATTGATCCTAAGTGACTTATATTTCAAACTATCTCTATATTCTAAGTGTTGAGATTACGCTTTCAAATTTTCAATCTTACACTCATGCTGCTTTATCGTCTTATCGTAATTGATTCCAACAAGGACCATGTCACCTATGAAATCTTTTAAGGTTCCGGCATAACGGCGTTCATGTATCTGAGTTATTGCGGTGTCTTCCGATTTATCATACTTTAATTCCAACACCACAGCGGGTTGGGTGCAAGTAGGACGTGGCAAGAGAACAATGTCGGAAAAGCCTTTTCCTGACAATAGGGTATTTCATCTATCCTTTATTTATCAAATAGTTTATCGTGCGCTTCTCTGTTGAGAAGTTTACACCTATTTTATATATATGCCTGCTGTCGGAGGCAAAGGCAGAGCCGTAGTGCTTTTCTTCTATCTGGCGCAGGGCGGCATCGGCTGTCTGGTCAATCTTCAGCTCGAATATATAGACGAAGTCGCTTGTCTGCATCACTATGTCCATGCGGCCATTGGCAGTATGCCGCTCAACGTCTACATACAAGCCCATCAGCTGGAACAACACATATATCACGTTCTGGAAATATATCTCCTTGTTGCCCATTATCTGATAGTCGCCACTGGCAAACAGACTCTCCAGGCGGTGCATGAAGCCTTCAGCATCGCCCGTGCGCACTTCCTTTATGAAGTTGCCAATCTGGAATGGTGCCTTCTGAGAGGTCTTGGGGGTATAGAAGGGAACGAGATACCTGATGAAGCCTTCGCGAACCTCACGGTTCGGAAAGCCAAGGAGATAGCTCTTGAACTCCTTGTCATAGCTCCTTATCGTGAGATAACCGCTCTGATAAAGCAGCGGCAGTGGGGTCTCGTCCATGATGTCGATGCTGTTCAGCGTATCTGCCGCAAGTTCTTCCTCAGTCATCCGAGCCAAGGGATAGTCCGTCTTCTGCAGCTGCTGAACGAGGAACGACGGGGTGCCGGTTTCAAACCAATAGTCGCGGAACTGACAGCTGTCGAGCGTGTTCAGTACGCTGAACGGGTTGTAAAGCCCGACAGTGTCGTATTCAAAGTGATAGCCGTCGAAGTCTTCCTTCAGACGACTGTAACATTCATCCTTGCTGAGACCGTTGGCCTGTCCGAGTTCGCAAACACGCTGGTCGAAGTTGTCGTGGAGTTCCTTCTCCGTGATGCCACATATTTCTATATAGCGACGGTCGAAAGATATATCCTTAAGGTTATTCAGATCGCTGAACACGCTAACCTTGCCAAACTTCGTCACACCCGTCAGGAAAGCAAAGCGGATGTACTTGTCGCATGACTTCAAGGCTCCGTAGAACGCCTTGAGCGTGGAACGGTATTCGGACTGCAACGCGTCGTTACCGATTGCCTGCAAAAGAGGCTTGTCATATTCGTCTATCAGGATAACCACTTGATGCCCAGTGCGTTCACAGGCTCGGCGGATAACACCCTGGAAGCGCGACCACAAGTCCTTCTCGTATGACTCAGAGCCATATACCTCCTCCCACTGGTGCAGATGAAAGTCCAGCTGGCGCTCCAGGGCCTCACGACAGTCGTACTTGGCTGTGTTCAAATCTAAATGAAGGATGGGATAACGTTCCCATTCCTTTTCCAACCTGGAAATTGCCAATCCCTCGAACAGCTCTTTCCTGCCCTCGAAGTATGCCTCAAAGGTAGACAGCAGCAGAGACTTACCGAAACGGCGAGGACGCGAGAGGAAATAATACTTCCCTTCTGTCACCAGCCTATACAACAGTGACGTCTTGTCTACGTAAACAAAATCCTTTGTACGTATCTCGGAAAAGCTCTGTATGCCGATAGGGTATTTCATCTATCCTTAATTTATCAAATAGTTTATCGTTCGCTTCTCTGTTGAGAAGTTTACACCTATTTTATATATATGCCTGCTGTCGGCGGCAAAGGCAGAGCCGTAGTGCTTTTCTTCTATCTGGCGCAGGGCGGCATCGGCTGTCTGGTCAATCTTCAGTTCGAAGATATAGACATAGTCGCTTGTCTGCATCAATATGTCCATGCGGCCATTGGCAGTATGCCGCTCAACGTCTACATACAAGCCCATCAGTTGGAACAACACATATATCACGTTCTGGAAATATATCTCCTTGTTGCCCATTATCTGATAGTCGCCACCGGCAAACAGACTCTCCAGGCGGTGCATGAAGCCTTCCGC
>Ga0310695_10001969_pt1 | contig 45366 bp, 34 predicted proteins | sample RumenRJG_04DNA_FD_203882 | JGI IMG/M metagenome (GOLD analysis project Ga0310695, IMG submission 203882) | Bovine rumen microbial communities from Lethbridge, Alberta, Canada - RJG_04 (v2) (version 2) | ecosystem: Host-associated > Mammals > Digestive system > Stomach > Rumen | place: Canada... | reverse complement strand
TTGACTCTCCCTGATTCCAGAGGAAACCCTTTATGGTATATCCTGCAAGCGGATTAAGCATTCCGTTGAACATCACCATCCTCTGATGATAGTCATTATCTGAAACTGGTGTTAATCCGTCAGGATATGTCAACAAGGTATCCTTCGGAAGCCAGCCCTCAACACACGAACCGCCCCAAGAGCAGTTGATAATGCCTACTGGAACATCGAGCATATCAGCCAAAGTGGTGGCAAAGTAATATCCACAGGCAGAGAAGCGTGAGGCTGTCTTAGGCGACGGTATCTCCCACTTGCCCTCAACCTTGTTCTGAGGTTCGGGCTTTCCCACCTTCGGAATAGTGGCAACGCGCACGGAGTTACGATACTTTCCCGACTGCGCGATAGTCTCGTTAGCTCCCTCTATCGGGCAGTTCCAGAAACCGCCAAGCGGCATCTCCATGTTCGACTGCCCGGAACAGAACCACACCTCTCCTATCAGCACGCCAGCAGAGACTTTCGTGTCTAAAGCCGCAGCCTTCTTGTCCTTGTCTGGATCGGTCTTGTATTCCGCAAATGTAATACTGTATTTGTCATAAGATGCCACAGGGGTATTAACCTCAATCATCCAGCGACCATCTTTCTGCGCCTTTGCCACATACGCATCAGCCGTCCAACTCGCTGTCACCTTAATATAATGGCCAGCCTCTGCCCATCCCCAGACCTTAGCCTTGGTGTTCTGCTGCAAAACCATATTATCCCCGAAGATTTCAGGAATCTCCAGGGCATTGGCAGCAAGAACAGCCAAAAGGGAAAACATAAAGGAAATTAATCGTTTCATATCTGGTTGCAAAATTAAGGCATTTCCATATCATTCCCTTGCACTATTTTGTCATTTTGTTATACGTTTTATTTAATTGCGAAAAAATCACACAAACATAATATTTACCTGCGTAGAGATTACAACCATGCAACAGAGTTGTCGTTTCCATAATAATCCAATTAAGAAACCAATAAATTACCTTTATTTTACCTTAATAATACCATAGTTTATGGTATTATAATGGTATTATTATGGTAATATAATGGTATTATAATGGTATTATCATCGAGTTTGGTAGGGAGGAGGAAGGGAGGATCATAGGCTTTATAGCGACTGAACACTATACCTTGATGCGTGCGTGTTGGTTTGCATAATGTTCTATGTATTTGCTCACTTTGCATTAACAAATGTTAAAAACGGGAAGGATAATTGTCAAAATATCGAATAGATTTGCTGAGTATGCAATTTTATTGCTATATTTGCACAAAATTCAAAAGGAATCATTATTCTAACCAAGAGTAGTCATACAAACTTAAATTTACTATTAACTTATGAAATCTATCATTTTACTGATATGCTTTGTGTCTGCCTCTATTGGCGGATGGGCACAGGAGTCTAAGAACGAGAAGAATGAATCTCTGCCTCCAATCGTTATTGAAGGCACTTTAGAGCGTATGCCTGAAGATACTGAGATTGGGATATGGAAGCGTTCGGGCAAAACGATAACTTATAACAGTGGAATAACTTGCAACAACAGAGAAGCAAAAGATTCTCTAAGAAATGGTAAGTTCAGGATTGTTTTTACACCTAGAGACAATAATGATGAATATATGGTGAGTGCAAAGTATGGTGCATCACTTAGTCGTCATAGTTTATATTTCTATGCTTCCCCAGGCACAACGACCACTATAACTGGTGTTGGAGTTCATGAAGAGAACTGGTATGTGAAGAATGATAACCCAAGACAAATTGAGGCAAATGAATATCGTGCCTACTTGGATGAGAAAATCCCAGGGTACTGGGATTTGAAAAGAAGAAACGACTGGATTAGTAAAGATGATGATGACTATTACTCTGTGAAAAAGAAAGTGAAAAAGGCAGATTCTCTATTTGTAGAACATATGACAGAATTTATGCAAGACAGGGAGTATAGTCCTGTTTTTGAAAAATATATTTACAAGATTTCAAGACTCTTAACACTCAGACGTAACAAGGCACAAAGAAAAAAGGCAGCTAAGCTGTTGGCGAAGACCCCTAATGTTGAAAATAGATGGGATAACGAATTTATCTATGAGGCAAGAAGGGATTTGATGCCTAAGTTTGAGCGTTTGAAAATTGGCGATAAGTTGCATGATTTCGTGCTTTATGACCATCAGGACAAGGAGCATCATCTGACGGAATTTAATGGTAACGGCAAGTTCCTTCTGCTTGAATTCAACTCAAGAACCTGCGTTCCATGTATGAAGCATCGACCTAATGAAGTGCTCAACAATCTCTACAAGAACTACTCTGACAAGGTGGATATGCTTATGGTGAATTGTGATGCTCTGTATTATTGGGATATAGAGTGCAAAGACCCAAATAAATACGGAAGAGATCCCTGGCATGAGTGGAATGACAAGAAAAATGCAGAGGATATTATGCAGAGATTCGGATTAACAGGTCCAAGCTATTTCTTTGTCTCTCCTGATGGCACTATCCTCGGAAAAATAACCGATGAGAGAAGACTTGAAGAGTCGATAAAAAAGTATTTTAAGATATAAACCAATTTTTAGTGCATAAAATTCATAGTGCATAGTTCATAGTTGGAGGGTGTATGCTAACTATGAACTATGCACTATTATGAACTAAACTATGATGTGTTTCTTGTGGTAGTTCTCTCTGAACTCCGTAGGGGTACATCCCTTACGTTTCTTGAAGATACGGTTGAAGTTTGAGATATTGTTGAAGCCACAATGATAGCATATCTCCACAACAGCCATAGTGCTATCGGCAAGCAATCTTGAAGCATGGCCAAGACGAATATCGATGATATACTCAGATATGCTCTTGTTGGTGCGTAGTTTGAAGAATCGGCTGAATGCCGTTGCCGTCATGGAAACAAGGTCGGCAAGATCCTGAAGCCTTATTTCCTCACGATAGTGTGAATCTATGTATTCCTTAACCTTCTGCACCCTACGGCTATCCGTACTCATCTTAACGTGTGCGAAAGCACTTGATGACAACAGTTTATAGTCGGTACTGATAGACAGTTCATACATAAGCTCGAAGAACTTCATCACGCTATAGAACCCAGGTTCCATATTGACGAGTTCATTAAGACGATCATAAACCCTCATTATCGTCTTCATGCCAAAGGCAACACCAACATCCGCCCTATTGAACAGGTCTTGAAGCGGTTGCATGTGGGTCTTGGCAAGAAAAGCGTCAGAAAAGAGATCTCTGGAGAAATGAATGGTAATCTCACGAATATCCTGCGACTTGCATTCGTACTGTTCCCACGTATGCTCAAGTCCGCCACCAAGAAGCGCAAGGTCATAATTACCAAGCACCTCTATGCTATCGCCTACAACCCTACGATTGCCCTGACAGTTTTCCACGAAGTTAATCTCCATTTCCCCATGCCTATGCATAGGATATGTATGCTGCTTCTTATGGCGTTCTACCAGATGATAGCAATCCTTCTCCGTGAGGCGTGTGATCTCGGAAATTATTTCATTCATCTTCTATTATTTTTGAAGTTAAAGGAGTACAAGGGATAACGCTCCTTTGAACTCCTTGTACTCCTTAATTATATAGTTTTTACTTCAACGTCAACGCAAGCTTACCAGCCTTGAGACCTTCTCCAGAAACGGTGAGCGATGCCTTGCCTGCAGTCTTCTGTGACTGGATAAGCACCTGTGCATAACCATTGAATGCCTTCACCTGGAAATCATGTGTATTAATGTCAGTAGGTCTTTCTGGATCATGACAAGCAGGATCACCATTACCAACACCAAGAATCTTCACTTTGCCTTCCGTCTTCAGAGTCAACTGCTTGCAAGCGTCAGGAACCACACGTCCCTTAGCATCCTTTAGACATACAGTCACAATGCTTACATCAGCTCCATCAGCATTGATCTCTGTTCTGTCCGCAGTAACATCTACGACAGAAGCCTCATCGGTTGTCTGAATAACCTCCTCCAACGCAGGTTTTCCAAATCTATATCCAACAGCCTTAATCTCACCAGGCTCATAAACACACTCCCATTCAAGGTGACCATTCTGAGGAACATATTTCTTTTCAAGTTCCTTGCCATTAACAATCAACTGAACCTGATCACAGTTAGAGTAAGCCCATACGCTGATTGTGTCACCCTCATGCCCCTTGAGGTTCCAATGAGGGAAAATATGCAATGTTGGCTCGTATGTCCACCATGACTTCAGATAATATGCCTCGTCCTTCGGGAATCCGCAATAGTCAAGAATACCAAACTGTGATGTCGCAGCAGGATATTTCAGAGGATTAGGCTCTCCACGATAATCGAAACCAGTCCAGAAGAAACAACCAGAAGCCCATTGACGAGCCATATAGAACTTCCATCCACGCTCAATACAGTTATAGATGCTGTCAGGTCCATTAGGAGCACGGTTAAGAGCCTTCATCCATCGACCTTCTGGATCATCATAATAGATACCACGAGTACCGCAACCAGATGTCTCCTCAGAGCCATAGCACTTACGCTCTGGGAATGCCAGATGCAGACTGTCGATTGGATTCTGCAGGATATAGTTGTAACCTGCTACGTCAACAGGATCCTCCACAGAAGGACCACCACTTGTAGGGAAGGTGATAGGACGTGTTGTATCAAGCAAACGACAGTAGTTACGCATAGCAGCGGCAATGCGCTTTCCACGCTCATCCCATTCCAATCCCCACTCCTCGTTACCGAGACTCCAGAGAATGATACTTGGATGATTACGATCACGTTCTATCATCTTTGTCAGACACTTGATCTGATATTCACTGGTACCAGAGAGACGGTTCTCATCAATAACCAATATACCGAGAGAATCACAGATATCGAGTAAGGCAGGAGTCATTGGGTTATGAGCAGAACGATAAGCGTTACATCCCATCTTCTTCAACTGTCTCATACGCCAGAGAAGAACGGCATCAGGAATTCCAGAGCCTACACCAGCATGATCCTGGTGCATGTTCACGCCCTTCAACCTCGTACGTACATTATTTATAAGGAAGCCATTCTTCTTGTGGAACTTCACCTGACGACATCCAAACTTAGTTCTTACAGAGTCAACAACCTTTTCGTTGATAAGCAACTTTGAAACACAAGTATAGAGATATGGGTCGGAAGGAGTCCACAGATGTGGGTTCTCCAAAGTAACATCATACTTAAATGTACCACTCTCTGCAAACTTACGTGCAGAAACATTAGTGTATTCACGCTCATCACCAGTAACAGTCAAAACCTCATTACCTTCAGCATCATACACAAAATACTGCATCTTACACTGTACAGCAAGGTCTGAACAATTCTGCACACTACCCTTCAGCGTAAGGGTTGCCTTGTTAAAGTTATTGTTTGAGAACTTCACACGGATACCGATACCATTTGTTGGGATATGCACAGCATCAGCCTTCAACATATTCACATGACGGTAGATACCTCCCCCCTCATAGAACCATCCTTCCTCCATTGTAGCATCCGTACGCACACAAACCACGTTATCCTCTCCAAACTTCAGATAATCCGTGATATCATACTCCTGCGAGAGGTATCCACTCTCCTCACCACCGCAATAGAAGCCATTAACCCATACACGGCAAGCGCGGAAGATACCATCAAAGATTAGCTCAATATGCTTGCCCTGATCTTCCTTATCAATATGGAAGGTTTTACGATACCAGCCAATGGAATTTTCAGGGAACTTATATCCCACAGCCTTATAGCCATGAGAATGGCTTGCGACAGAGTCAAAAGGAAGATCCACAACAAAGTCATGAGGAAGATCCACGGTCTTCCAGTCCTTGTCATCAAACTTAGGACTATAAGGACCATTGTTATGAATAGAGTTAGCCTTGGTAAGATAATTGAAATACTCTGTACCACATCCAAAATCCTTTGAAGGGTCAGCAGCATTTCCTAGATGAAACTTCCACCCCTCATCAAAGTTAATCAGAACACGCTGAGCCATTGCAGGCATACATAAGCATGCAAAGAGTATCGCTAAGAAAAAAGAAAAATGTTTATTCATTTAAGCTATCGAAATTAAGTCCTGAAAGAAATTAGGTCAAAAAATCTCCCTGCGGAGAGGATTCGAGTTCAGCTTTTTCCAGAAAAAGCTTTGAATCCCATTTCCTAGCGGAGAGAGGGGGATTCGAACCCCCGATACGCTTTTGACGTATACACGCTTTCCAGGCGTGCCTCTTAAGCCACTCGAGCATCTCTCCATTACAAATTCATCATGTACAATGCACCTTTTCCATTTGGACATTCCTTCATTTACCAGTCAACATACAGCCTCACTTCAACAGCATATTGTACATTACACATTGGCAAATGGTACATAAATCGGATGCAAAGATATACAAAAAAATTGTAATCACCAAATATTTCGGGAAATTAAAAGCAGAAAATAGAAGGCTCGCGCATTGATTTGCACGAGCCTTCGGTTACCATACGTCGAAACCGCCAATTTCAACTTAGAAGAACTTTCCGCGAAGAGAGAACTTTAACACAGGATAGATTGAGAAGAAATCCATAACCTTCTTGGTGCTATTAGCCGATTCAAAGCCATACTTGCTGAGAAGTTCACATTCCTCGTCATTCTTGTAAAGTTTAACCTTACCATCAAACTGACAACCAAGCTCAACACGGAAGCCAAGGTTGTTCTTTGGAACAAGACGACCATAACCAAGACCGAGATATGGACGAACACTGTTTACACGTGCAGAAGCATTAGCGGAATATGTTCCATTCGCATTCTTATCAAGTGGAAGCAAATACTTACCTACACGAACATCAACATCATTTCCCTTAGCATCCTTATCCGGATTCAAAGTTCCTTCAAGAGAAGCGATTTCCTTGCTTGCAAAAGAAACACCTACAGCAACGAACAAATCAGAAGCAAAGTTTTCATTTGCTGCAAATGGATATACGCTACCCTTGAAATCTAAAGTTGCACGGTTTACTTTAGCCTTGATGTCCATATCTCCTACACCATGCCTTTGCCACTGTCCCTCAGTATTCTTAACCTTATAAAATGCGCCACCTGACTCAGTACGAGAAAATCCAGGAGCCCAGTTTACACCAAATTCCAATTCTGCATACTTGGTCATGTCTGTAGCGACACTTACGTTAATACCTTCAGTACCGAAACCTACACCCCATCCGAGATGATTACCAACACCCGTTTCCTCCTCCTGTGCCATAACAGAAGTTAGCGACATTATCATCGCCAGTCCTGTAAGAATAAATTTCTTCATAAGAATAGTAAAATTTTACACTAATATTATATAAATTTCTGCAAAAGTACTGCAAAAAAACAAAACAAACAAATTTTCAGGTGTATTTTTTACAATACACGCACAAATTATACTAAAACTATATAAAATTGTAATTATTACTTTGCAAACATTGCAAATTCAATAACGCGAAAGCGCTCGGACTTCACAGTTCGGGCGCTTTCTTCATGACTAATAATCTACTTAATACAATACACAATACTTATTTATTCATTTACCATGTACAATGTACAATTTTTCATCGCTCATGGCATAATTGTACTTTGTAAATGGTACATGGTACATGAAATTACATCGGAATATTTCCGTGCTTCTTCGGTGGGTTGCTCTGGTTCTTGTTGCGAGTCATCTCGAGAGCCTGAATGAGACGGATGCGGGTGTCGCATGGCTGGATGATCTCGTCGATATAACCGAGCTGTGCTGCTGGCAATGGATTAGCGAACTTCTCCTTGTACTCCTCAATCTTCTGGGCACGCTCCTCTGGAGTAGCCTTACGATAGAGGATGTTGCAAGCACCTTCTGCACCCATAACGGCAATCTCAGCCGTTGGATATGCGAGGTTCACGTCAGCACCGATGCACTTTGAGTTCATTACTATATAAGCACCACCGTAAGCCTTACGGGTGATGAGAGTGATCTTTGGAACGGTAGCCTCAGCGAAGGCATACACAATCTTTGCTCCGTGACGGATGATTCCGTTGTGCTCCTGCTTAACACCTGGGAGGAAGCCTGGCACATCCTCAACGGCAATGAGAGGAATGTTGAAGCAATCACAGAAACGGATGAAACGAGCCGCCTTGTCGGATGCGTCGATATCGAGAGCACCAGCGAGATAGTTAGGCTGATTAGCCACGAAACCAACTGTGCGACCTGCTATGCGTCCGAAACCTACGACGATATTCTTGGCGAACTCAGACTGCACCTCGAAGAAATACTGCTGGTCGCAGACAGGCTCGATGATGTCGTGAATGTCGTAAGGCATGTTAGGATCGGTTGGCACCACGTTGTCAAGCTCATGACAAACACGTGTCACCTCGTCGGTGATAGGGCGTACTGGTGCATCCTCCATATTGTTTGAAGGGATGAATCCGATAAGCTCACGAATAGTCATCAGAGTCTCTTCATCATCATTGCAGATGAAGTGGCTGACACCACTAACAGAGTTATGAGTCTGTGCACCACCGAGGGTTTCTTTATCCACATCCTCGTTAGTAACGGCCTTTACCACGTTAGGACCAGTAACGAACATCTGGCTCTGTCCCTTCACCATGAGGATGAAGTCAGTAAGTGCTGGTGAATAGCAAGAACCACCTGCACATGGTCCCATGATAGCACTGATCTGTGGAATAACACCACTTGCCATAACATTACGACGGAAGATGTGTGCGAAGCCTGTAAGCGACTCTACACCTTCCTGAATACGTGCACCACCAGAATCGTTGAGACCGATGATAGGAGCACCATTCTTGAGTGCAAGATCCTGCACTTTGGCTATCTTCTGAGCGTTAGCAGCAGAGAGTGAGCCTCCGAGCACGCTGAAATCAAAAGCATATACAAAGACGATACGACCGTCAATCTTTCCGTAGCCCGAAATGACGCCATCGCCCTCAAAGCGCTTCTGGTCCATTCCGAAATCGTTGCAACGATGTACAACGTGCTTATCCATCTCGACAAAAGTACCCTTGTCGAGCAGGGTTTCTATTCTCTCTCTTGCTGTAAGTTTATTCTGCATTTTCTACCTCCAGTTTAATAAGAACCTGTTCTGCGCGAACTGAATCACCCTCTGCGATGAGGACATCCTTAATAGAGCAATCTGTTGTCACCTTGTAATTTGACTGCATTTTCATAGCCTCCATAGTGAAGAGCGTATCACCAGCCTTCACCTTGTCACCCTTATTCACATACACCTTTACGATTTTGCAAGGCATAGGAGCAGTAACGGTGTCAGCCTGAATGGCATCCTGATGTTTGCGCATTCTCATATACTTAGCCTGTGAGTCGAGGATATCGATCTGATAGGCAGAGTAGTTGAGGTTTACTGTATAGTGTTTGCCACCCTCACCCTTGATGAGTTCGGCATTATAGGAGTTGCCTCCGTAGATAAGTGAGCATGTGCCATTCTGAAGCATAGCGATATCGACATCATAAACCTTTCCGTCGATGCTGATGCTCACCTTGTTTCCCTCCTTGCTCAGAAGGGTCACTTCCTGTATCTTATTTCCAACTTGAATTTCCATCGATTCATTTACCATTTACCATGTACAATGTACAATTTTTCATCGCTCACGACAAAATTGTACTTTGTAAATGGTACATTGTACATGTTTAGACTCTCAGCACTCCCTTCTGCAATCCGAATGCACGCCATCTGCTGATAGCAGAACCGTCATTCGTAGGACTTACAGATGAGTTCTCCTCAAGGTTCATGAGATAATCAATGTATGCTGCAATGACAGCCATTGGCTCTGAGTCGTTCTTGAAGCCAGAACGTGGACGAAGACGATCCTCGTTGCGCTCAATGAAGTGGGTGTTGTAGTTACCCTCCTTGAACTCAGGAACGTCGATGATACGACGCAAATAGCGAATGTTGGTTGTCAGACCAGTTATCTTATACTCATAGAGCACACGACGCATTCTCTCGATGGCATACTCACGAGTTGTTGCCCATACGATGAGCTTACCAATCATTGGGTCGTAGTGAACAGGGATCTCATAGCCCTCATAAACGTATGAATCGATACGTGTTCCGATACCATGTGGCTCGGTGAGCTGCTGTATAACGCCTGGTGATGGCATGAAGTTATGCTCTGTATCCTCGGCACAGATACGGCACTCAATAGCGTGACCATGCTGACGAAGGTCTTCCTGCTTATAGCGAAGTGGCTGACCATCAGCAACGCGAATCTGCTCCTTAACAAGGTCAACGCCTACTACCTCCTCTGTTATAGGATGCTCCACCTGAAGACGGGTGTTCATCTCAAGGAAATAGAACTTATGGTTCTTGTCAACAAGGAACTCGATTGTGCCAGCACCTACATAGCCAACAGCCTTTGCTGCTGCTACAGCCTTTGCGCCCATCTCCATACGGAGGTTGTAGTCAAGGAATGGTGATGGTGATTCTTCCACTACCTTCTGATGACGACGCTGAACAGAACATTCACGATCATAGAGGTGGATGACATTACCATGCTTGTCACCGAGAATCTGAAACTCAATGTGATGAGGTTCCTCAACAAATTTCTCTATATAGACGGTATCATCACCAAAGCCAGACTTAGCCTCACCACGAGCCGCATTATACATCTCTACGACATCCTCTTCACGCTCAATGAGACGCATACCTTTACCACCGCCTCCCATGCTTGCCTTCAGCATCACAGGGAATCCAATCTTACGCGCAACCTCAACAGCCTCCTCGGCACTCTTAAGAGGTTCTTCAGTTCCGGGCACAACGGGTACACCTGCCTTGATCATAGTCTGACGAGCACTAATCTTGTCACCCATCAAATCCATGGTCTCCGGCTTTGGACCAATGAACACAAATCCTTCAGCCTCGCAACGGCGGGCAAACTCGGAATTCTCCGAAAGGAAGCCATAACCAGGGTGGATGGCATCCACCTGATGCTTATGTGCAGCCTCAAGGATGTGGTCAATGTTCAAATAACTGTCAGAGCTTTGCGCCCCTCCAATACATTCTGCCTCGTTGGCGAATAACACGTGGCGTGACAGGCGGTCGGCAGTGCTATATACCGCAACAGAGCGTATGCCCATCTCATAGCATGAACGCATCACGCGTATTGCTATTTCACCACGATTAGCAACAAGTACTTTTCTAATCATGTATAAAAATGTTATGTGTTTCCGTTATGCCCGTGATCCCGCGGACACACGTTTCAATCGCAAATGGCAGGTCTTCTGACTTTATCCTTATCCGACACGTCTTCCCGGGCAACGACCCAGTGACTTGTTGTGTCGGAGTTGCAAGAAAGGACTCACAGCATCGGGTAATGTTGCAGATTTTCACTGCATTCCCGTCTTAGCTCCGACGCGTGCATTTTCAAGTTGAATGCGACGGTGAAGAACCAAATGCGGTGCAAAGATATAAAGAATTATTGAACTAACCAAGAAAATCGCGAAAAAAACAAAAAAAGCAGAAAAAAAGGTGAACATTTTCCACATTCCTAACCATATATTCATAAAATGCGAAAAGTGCCTTTGCATGACCGCAAAGGCACTTTTGCATACATATCTATAACAAATTCCAAAAGAATATAGAAATGTCATTCTTACCAACCCTCATCAACTTCTTCAAGTAGTAGTTCATCGTTAACATCTGCAGGATTCTCTGGACTAGCCGCAAGCAGATAAGCATGATGCTGAAGCTTATGCTCCTTTATTGAGGGCTTCTGATATATTTTCTTTTTCATAATTATCTTTAACGTCTATTCATTATTACTTTCTTACCATTCACTATATAGATGCCATTAGCAGGCTTAGTCACACGACGTCCCTGAAGGTCATACACCTTATCGTTACCCTTGTTGTAATCAACATTGTACATCCCAATACCAGTAGTAACATCATCAAAGGCAAAGAACGAACGAGCACCAATACTACCGTCATAAACCAGATATGCCTTATTCATAGCAATAGTACCATTACTGCTAAGTTTATAGAAGCCCACACCTGTATTCTTCTTATAATTCAGCACGTATGCATTGCCTGGATTCGTCATGCTGACAGAAGTTCCCCTAAGGCTGTTACCGCTGTAATTATCAGAACTACTGCTATTATTCCTGTTCATTACGATATTACCTGTCGTACTCTTCAATACCACACCCTGCCCCTTAGTCACGATACTGTCTTCTATCTCAATCATCGTAATCTTCGTGCCATCCAGATTCACCTTAAACACCTGTGTACCTTCTGGAGCCTTATAGTTGCTGGCATTACTATAGAATGTAGTCCAGTATGCACCATTCGCCAGATTCGCAGCCACATCAATTGTAGCAGGAGCGACTCTCACCTTATAATGCACTGTGATTTTATTAACCCACACATCCCCCTCTCCTGGGTTAGTAATTGTCAGGCTTGATGAATTGTCGTTATATATCGAATAACCATAAACGACACCTGCAGTGCTATTTATAGGACTATTATTCTCATATTCAGAAAAATTCAAATCCACCTTCTCTATTTCTACATCACTATTATTTGATGTTATAGTAACACTTTCACCATCAGCTATTTTCCAACCACAGTCAGGATCAGGACATGTACCCGTTACTGTAACATTACGTCCAGAATAGCTATATTCACCAGCAACATCGAATATTTCTGTATCTTTCCCAGTTATCTCCGTGTAATACACCTTGATGTAATTAATCTGCGTCCTACTTTCTCCTGGGGTCGTAATTGTCAGACTTGATGAATGAACATTATTTATAGTCCAATTATCTATTGACCAACCATCTACTTCCCCCTCCGTACTTTCTATTGGAGAAACCTTATCATAAGCACTAAATCCCACAATTACCTTCTCAATTTGCATACCATCCCTTGCAAATATAGTTACACTATTCCCATCAGCTATATGCATACCTGCATTGTCTCCTTTCGTGCCTGTTACATCAATATTACTCCCCGAATAGCTAAGTGCATCGGCAATAGAAAAGGATTCCGTTTGCATATATTCATCCAATTCAGATTCATAATAGACAGTTATTTCATTTATCTGAAGACAATTGTCAAGACCTATGACATCGCTATAAATCTCCAAATAGGATTTATTAACATCATATATGGTAGCACGTCTAAGATATCCATCATCAGTTTTAGTACCTTCAAGATGTCCATCATCAGTCATAGCTTCTCCATCTCCATAGCCATATACGAACTTTACCTTTGTGATTTTTACACCATTTTTCGAACTTATGTAAATGCTAAAACCAGCATTTATAAACAAACCATAATTATCAATACATTCACCCTCAACAGTAATAGGTCCGTTAGAAAAACTGGGGTTATCCAAACCATCCCACTGGTCATCAAATGTATTAAATTTCACGCTCAATTCCTCTGCCAACACACTTGTTATTGACATAAGTAGCATGGTAAAAACAAAAAATATTTTTTTCATAATTGTAGGTATTTGTTTTATAATAGTTCGTTACTTTGACATTCCATCGTCTCAGGATCAACAACTCATTTCGAGATTTGTTTACAGAAACCTAACTATAGAAATCAAGCCAAAATTTTCCGTAACTTTATAGTTGCAATCAGAAACCGCCTTATATGGAAAGTATCTTTTTTACCAACGTGTTGAAATCTGTACATAGACAATAGATGTTTCGTGTGCAAAGATAGCAAAAAAAATTAATATACAGCCATTTAACTATTAATTTTATTTACAAATTACCCTAAGAAATGTATTTTTCAGTTAGATGACACCAAAGTTAGCAATTAAATCTATCTATACAATCAATAATTCCAACAGTTAGAGAGGAATGGGATTTGCATAGGATTTACATGGGAGGAAGAAGGGAATTACAACATTTCACCTCACACAGACTTCTCGAATTACCACAGGATTTCCGTATCTTCCATGTTTTCCATATACAAAAAAGGACGAACATTCACTCAACGTGAACGTCCGCCCAAAGGTGTTTATTTGAGATATTTGGGAATGGATCTCCAGTTTTAAATGTTAAAATGAAAAATTATAAAATGAAAAATACAGTTTAGTATTTATCGCTAAGACTTTTAATGAATAATACTATCTTGTATTTTTTCATTTTTCACTTTTCATTTTTCATTTACTTCAGGTACGCATCTACCTTCTTAGCTGCATCGCGACCGCTTGCCATAGCACGAACTACGAGGCTGGCACCATTGGCTGCATCACCACATACAAAGACGTTAGATGGGAACTCAGGCTGCTGTGGCTTGAGGAAGCCCATAGCGAGAAAGACAATCTCTGCCTTGATGATCTCTGGCTCACCAGCCTCAACCATGATAGGACGACCGCCCTCTGGATTTGGCTTCCAGTCGATTGGCTGAACACGTACACCTGTGAGCTTACCGTTCTCGCCAAGGAACTCAAGAGAGTTGATATTCCAACGACGAACGCAACCCTCCTCGTGTGAAGATGTGGTCTTCAGAGTGCGAGGCCAGTTTGGCCAAGGGTTCTGTGGATCCTCTGGACCCTCAACAGGCTTAGGCATGATCTCAATCTGAGTAACGCTCTTACAGCCCTGACGATGTGATGTACCGATACAGTCAGAACCTGTATCACCACCACCGATTACGAGAACGTTCTTGCCCTTTGCGGTTACGCGCTCCTCTTTTGAGAACTCCATACCTGCGAGAACACGGTTCTGCTGTGAAAGAAGTTCGAGAGCAAGGTGTACGCCCTTCAACTCACGTCCAGGAATCTTGAGGTCACGAGCAGTTGGAGTACCAGTAGAGATTACATAGGCATCAAACTTGCCCACGATCTTCTCCATATCAGCCTCAGAAACCTTATCGCCCTCAAAGTTGATAGGAGTGTTATACTTGAACTCAATACCCTCTTCTACGAGAAGGTTGATACGGCGGTCGATGACTGCCTTATTGAGCTTGAAGTTCGGAATACCGTAACGGAGAAGACCGCCTGCAGCCTCGTTCTTGTCGAAGACTGTAACCTTGTAGCCCATCTTGTTAAGACGGTTAGCAGCAACGAGTCCGGCAGGACCCGCACCAATAACGGCAACAGTCTTGCCATTACGCTTGTACTGCTGTGGAGTGATAAAGTTCTCGCGCCAAGCAGCCTCGGTTATTGCACACTCGTTCTCGCGGTTTGTAGTAGCTGCGTGGTCGGTAAGGTTGAGAACGCAAGCCTTCTCACAGAGTGCAGGACAGATACGTCCAGTAAACTCTGGGAAGTCGTTGGTATCGTTCAGACGACGATAAGCCAGTTCCCAATCGCCCTTATAGAGAGCGTCGTTCCACTCAGGAGCCTTATTGCCAAGAGGACAAGCCCAGTGACAGAAAGGTACACCGCAATCCATACAGCGTGATGCCTGTTCCTTGCGGTCGTGTGTATTCAATGTCTGTTCAACTTCTCCGAAGTCATGAATACGGTCATTTATTGGTCGGTAACCAGCCTCAACGCGAGGCACGGTTAAGAATGCTTTAGGATTTCCCATATATTAAGACCCACCCCCAGCCCCTCCCATAAAGGGAGGGGAGTAGATAGTATTGAATCCTTGAGGGTATTCGGGCGTTTTTATCAGTTAATATTATGAACCTTCCCCTTGTTACAAATAATTGTAACTACTCCCTCCCATTTATGGGGAGGGCTGGGGGGAGGGTCTTAGTTATTAATAATCTGCATATCAGCTATCTTCTGCTGGAGCTCGCGGAGCTTCTCTTCCTGAAGAACGCGCTTGTACTCGATAGGAACAATCTGAACGAAGTCCTCGATATAGTGGTTCCAGTCGTCGAGCATACGGCGGGCAAGCTCTGAACCTGTGTAGAGATAGTGCTGACGAACAAGCTCGTGAAGCTCCTTACGTGCAGATGCCTCCTCAACGAGGTTGATCTCTACCTGATCCATGTTACAGAAGTAGTCGAAGTTGTGGTTCTTGTCCCAGACGTAAGCCACACCACCTGACATACCGGCAGCGAAGTTACGACCTGTCTCACCAAGTACTACCACGCGACCGCCTGTCATATACTCACAGCAGTGGTCACCTGCGCCCTCGATAACAGCAATAGCACCTGAGTTACGAACACCGAAGCGCTCACCTACCCTACCATTCACATAAAGCTCACCAGTTGTTGCGCCATAGAGACCTGTGTTACCAGCGATGATGTTATCCTCTGCAACGAAGTTAGCATCATAGCGTGCAGGTGGGAGGATAGAGATACGACCGCCAGAAAGTCCCTTTCCGAAGTAGTCGTTAGCCTCACCCTCGAGCTTGAGGTTCACGCCATTTACTGCGAATGCACCGAATGACTGACCAGCAGAACCCTTGAACTTGATGTTGATAGTTCCGTCAGGAAGACCAGCCTCACCATACTTCTTAGCGATAACGCCAGAGAGCATAGTACCTACGGCACGGTCTGTATTCTTGATAGCATAGTCGAGGTTCACCTCTTCCTTGTTCTCGATAGCCTTTTCGCAAGCCTTGATGATTTCCTCATCCTTGACACCCTCAACCTTAGTGAACTGACCACGATCCCAGTAGAGAGCCTTGTCGGTCTCTGGTTTGTGGAGAAGACGGGAGAAGTCGATTGTGCCCTGCTTTGTTGCAGGATCGGTAGGCTTAACCTCGATAAGGTCTGTACGACCGATGATATCCTTGAGGTTCTTAACACCAATCTCAGAGAGGTATTCACGAACTTCCTGAGCAAGGAATGTGAAGAAGTTCACTACGTAGTCTGCATGACCGCGGAACTTAGCACGAAGCTTCTCATCCTGAGTAGCAACACCTACCGGACAGGTATTGGTGTTACACTTACGCATCATCAAGCAACCGAGCACGATCAATGGCAGAGTACCGAATGAGAACTCATCTGCACCAAGCATAGCCATAATGATTACGTCGCGGGCAGTCTTGAGCTGACCATCGGTCTGGAGGCGAACCTGATTACGGAGACCGTTGATAACGAGAGTCTGCTGGGTCTCAGCAAGTCCGATCTCTGGAGAGATACCTGCGAAGCGCATAGAAGAAGCAGGAGAAGCGCCTGTACCACCTTCTGCACCTGAGATAACGATGAGGTCAGCCTTTGCCTTTGCAACACCTGCAGCAATAGTACCTACACCACTCTCAGCAACGAGCTTAACGCTAACGGCTGCTGTTGGGTTGATATTCTTGAGGTCGAAGATGAGCTGTGCAAGGTCCTCGATAGAGTAGATATCGTGATGAGGTGGAGGTGAGATAAGGGTGATTCCAGGAATAGCGTTACGTGTCTTGGCGATAATCTTGTTCACCTTGAAGCCAGGCAACTGACCACCCTCACCAGGCTTAGCACCCTGTGCCACCTTGATCTGCAATTCCTCTGCATTTACAAGGTACTCGGCTGTTACACCGAAACGGCCTGATGCAATCTGCTTTGTCTTACTTGAAAGGCTAACACCGTCAACCTCTGTATGGTAGCGTGCATTATCCTCACCACCCTCACCAGTATTACTACGGGTGCCGAGCTTATTCATAGCAATGGCGAGTGCCTCGTGTGCCTCGATAGAGAGTGCACCGAATGACATAGCGCCTGTTACGAAGTGCTTTACGATTGACTCTACAGGCTCAACCTCGTCGATTGGGGTTGGCTTAGCTGCCTTCTTGAATCCGAAGAAGTCGCGGATGAAGATTGGCTTCTCCTTCTCGTCAACACTCTTTGCCCACTCCTTGAACTTGGTATATGAACCGAGGCGGGTAGCAATCTGGAGGTTGGCGATTGTCTCTGGGTTCCAGGCGTGCTGAATACCATCCTTGCGATAGTTGAAGAGACCAGTATTCTGAAGGAACTTAGGCATCTCGTCTGGCACGAATGCCTCATCGTGAAGACGGATAGCATCCTTGGCAATGTCACGCAGACCGATACCGCCGATTGTGCTTATCTCGGTTCCGAAATATGTCTTGAGAAGATTCTCTGAAAGACCGATTGACTCGAAGATCTTTGCACCACGATAAGAACGGATAGTTGAGATACCCATCTTTGACATGATCTTCTTCAGACCCTTGTCAACTGCCTTGATGTAGTTCTTCTCGGCAGTAGCATACTCTTCCTGCACCTTGTGTGTCTTAACCAACTGATCGAGCACAGCGAATGTCATGTAAGGACAGAGGGCTGATGCACCATAGCCAAGAAGCAATGCAGCGTGCATTACCTCACGAATCTCACCAGACTCAACGATCAAAGCTGTCTGAACACGCTTCTGTACGCTGATCAGGTAGTGGTGAACGGCACTTACAGCCAAGAGTGAAGGGATTGCTGCGTGTGTCTCGTCGATGTCACGGTCAGAGAGGATGATATAGTTCACACCGCTGTCAACGCTCTCCTCTGCCTTCTTGCAGAGATTCTCAAGAGCAGCCTGAAGACCTGCCTCACCCTGCTCTATCTCGAAGAGGATAGGGAGCTTAACGGTCTTGAAGCCCTTATAGCGGATGTTACAGAGAATGTCGAGCTGTGTGTTTGTAAGTACTGGCTGTGGAAGACGAACCATCTTACAGTTGCTCTCGTCTGGTGTCAGGATGTTTGTACCTACTGCACCGATATACTCTGTGAGTGACATTACAAGTTCCTCACGAATTGGGTCGATAGCAGGGTTTGTTACCTGTGCGAACTGCTGACGGAAGTAGTTGAAGAAGATCTGTGGCTTATCAGAAATGACAGCAAGCGGAGTATCGTTACCCATAGCTGCAACTGGCTCCTGACCATTTGTACACATAGGAACGACGGTCTTGTCGATGTCTTCCTGACCGAATCCGAATGCGCGGAGCTTGCGGTCGTAGTTCTCAACTGAGTTATCTACCTTACGACCTGACTTCAGCTTCTCCAACTGTATGCGGTTTGTTGAGAGCCACTGTCCGTATGGATGCTCGTGAGCGAGCTTTTCCTTGATCTCGCCATCATAGTAGATCTTGCCTTCCTGTGTGTCGATAAGGAGAATCTTACCTGGCTGAAGACGTCCCTTTGATACTACGTCGCTTGGTTCGAAGTCCATTACACCTACCTCAGATGCAACAACCATCATGCCCTGCTTTGTAATGGTGTAGCGTGATGGGCGCAGACCGTTACGATCAAGCATACCACCTGCGAAACGACCATCAGAGAACATAAGCGCAGCAGGACCGTCCCATGGCTCCATGAGGATTGAGTGATACTCATAGAATGCCTTGAGGTCTTCTGAGATTGGGTTCTTATCGTTGAATGACTCCGGAACGAGGATTGCCATTGCCTGTGGCAAAGACAGACCGCTCATTACGAGGAACTCGAATACGTTGTCCAATGATGCTGAGTCTGACATGTCATCCTGAAGGATAGGACGAATCTCCTTGATGTCACCAAGTGCTGGTGAAGAGAGTACAGACTCACGTGCCTTCATCCAACCGCGGTTACCACGAACGGTGTTGATCTCACCATTATGGCAGAGGAAGCGGAATGGCTGGGCAAGCTTCCACTTAGGGAATGTGTTTGTAGAGAAACGAGAGTGAACAAGTGCCAGACCTGATGTGAAATAGTTGTTAGAAAGGTCTGGGAAGTAACGGCGCAACTGACCTGATGTCAGCATACCCTTATAGATAATGTCCGTGCAAGAGAGTGAGCAGATATAGAACTCCTCATCCTTGATACGGTTCTCAATCTTCTTACGTATCTTATAAAGAATACGGTCAAAGTGCTCCACCTTATCGTCGCTTACACCTGTAACAAACACCTGCTTGATATCAGGCTCAACGTCGCGGGCACCTACACCAAGTACCTCTGGATTTGTAGGCACGTTACGAAGATGAGAGAGCGAAAGACCTTCACGCTCAATCTCCTCGATCATGATAGAGAGGATCTCAGACTGGCGCTTCTCATCCTTTGGAAGGAATACGAGACCAGTTCCGTAACGTCCCTTCTCTGGTACTGGAATACCTTGAAGAAGAATAAATTCATGTGGAATCTGCAGGAGAATACCTGCGCCATCACCAGTCTTGTCGCGTGTCTCAGCACCACGATGCTCCATGTTCTCAAGAACACGCAGAGCGTTATCAACCAGTTCATGGCTCTTGTTTCCGTGGATATTCACCACCATGCCGACACCACACGCATCGTGCTCATACTCGGCACTATACAATCCATTTCCCATATTAATATCTTTTTAAACAGTAATGATTTTTTAAGTTCATAAATTTAACTTTCGGTGTGCGAACACAACCGTTTGTTTCAAACCCTGAATTTTACAATTTCTTTTATTATTTGTCAAGTAAATTCGCTGTTTGCTTTCAAATTGCTTGCAAAATTACTAATTTTCTTTCATTTTGCAAAGTTTTGGTTAAATTATTTTCTCGTCACTTTCCTAAAAATCACCTTAAAATAACAGATTGTAAGCATTTAAGGTTTTAAAACTTACATAATGAAAGTATTTTCATACACTTTCCTTACAATATGCGTTTTATTGTCAAAAAGTAGGTTTTCTATTGAAAATTTGGTCATTTTTCAGGTATATAGACTGAAAATTCGTGAACGACTCCCTTATTATATAATGTATATAAAAGCTTTTTTCCCATAAAAGTCCGATCATGCAATCGGCCATTCCTCGGTTTTACATAGAACGAATTTCAACATTATGAAGTAGAAATGGGAAAGACATGTGTCTGAAAAATTGTCCGAGACTTCCTTAGACTAAGGATATTTAATATATATTTTTTAGACTCTGGTGGTAGAAGATGAGATACAACAGATATTTCAATAGATGGGTAATGCCAACTTGCAAATAATCAAGCATATTCATTCATGGTACGTGATTTGTGAGTGCTGAAAGAGAATGTTTTTTAATCACGAACTTGTTTTAATCCCATGCATAACGCTCGTCCAAACCGACATCGTAAATCTCACACAACCTTCGGAATTCGTCCATATAACTTATCTTTGCATGATGTTCCGCCTGTGTCTCTATATAATGCTTGACTGCATCCACATGTCCCTGGCTGATGCTAAATGCACCATAGCCATCCTGCCAGCAAAATGGGTTGTGCTTCCCATTCCTTTCATTGATCCACTTTGACGAACTGGCTTTCACTATTCTTACGATTTCACTCATGCTTATCGTCTTGTTTAAAATGAATAGGATATGAACATGATTTGTCGTGCCACCGACGCAAATGGCAGGACAATGATGTTTGTTGAGGATCTCGGCAACATAGGCATGGACTTCCGTGAGATGTTGTTTCGGAAGCGTTTCCGTTCTGCCTTTGGTAGAGAAAACAAGATGAATATATAGTTTGGATAGTGATTGTGACATGATATTGATATTTTTACATTTGTAGATTATTGCTCGTTTTTTTGTTGGAATTATGTCGCCCTTACAGGGCTGATATTAGAGACACGCACTAATAGATAGGGTTGCACCCTATCCTATAATATAACGTCCTTGCAGGACTTTTATTGCGAATTATCAAACATTATTCTGTGAAATTATCACGATATGAAATTCCCAAGGTCTTTGGTTCTGGTCTTTCTCGTCAGAACAATAGTTGTAAAATGCGAGTTGTTGGTACCCGATTCGTCTTCCCAAAGCCTTGTAAAGGCGAAATAACATAGGCGTGGGTGTAACCCACGTATCATTAACATTCATCCTCCAAGAGCACCGTAGGTGCGATATAGTTTCATATCATATTGATATATATGTAATTATGCCGCCCTTACAGGGCTGATATTGGAGATACGTATCAATTGATAGGGTTGCACCCTATCCTATGATATAACGTCCTTGCAGGACTAGTAAACTACGATTATTTAATATGGTAGCGCTTCCGCATTACCCTGTGATATATTATTTTTTATTGCCAATACGCATCTACAGATAGGTTTCATCCTACCATATGCTGTAACGTCCTTACAGGACTTTTCGGAGGGCTTATCGCCATGATAATAATAGGGATTCGAAGACATATTATCCTGCCTATGCTTATGATTATTAAAAACAGGAAGAGGAATGCCCCACGTGGAAGCACTCCTCTTCGAATATCAAATAAAGTGAAATATATTTCTTACTTAACGAGCTGACCTGCTACATTGAACTTGTCATTACCCTTTACGATAACGAGCTGATTGTTTACGATAGCCTTAACAACCTTCTTTGCATCCTTCTTAGCAGCAACTGCGTCGATAGAAGTTGTAACACCAGACTTTGGAGTTACATAAGCGAGATCAACAACAATAGTCACCTTCCTTTTCTAGCTTGAAGCCATTGACTGCATTATCAAGAGAAGAAGCTGTAGAAGCATCACCCATAGCAGTGTTCTGTGCGGTAGATCCATAAAGGAACTCATTCTCTCCCTTAACCTTGAGCAGGAATACAGTACCATCTTCTACGAGCTGGTCAGGAGTTTTGTCAAGGATAGTAACTTCTGCTGCCAAAGCGTTAACTGCGCAAAGGCAAATCATTGAAATTAGAGTAAAGTTCTCTTCATTCGATTAGTTTTTGAAACGTTTAACTTAGGTTTTATTAAAATTCTGAGTGCAAATTTACATAATTAATGCCACATAATGGCAGTTTCATTCTTAAAATTAGTTAAAGAAGGAAGCTATTACTCATTCTTCGTTAATATAATCTGTTTTCTCAGCATTCTTGACACCTTCTCACGGAAAGACTTGAAATCTTCCTTACGGCTGATGTCATAGCGTCCCTTGGTGATGCTAACCTTTGTCTTTATAATGAGCTGCTGACCATCCTGACTTATCTCGAGAGAATAGCTTCCGAAGTCGGTAGTGAGGGCATTGGTTGTCGCCCCAGGCGTATATGAGAAGCCTTCGGGCAACGTGATTCGCATCTCGTCATTCAGAGAATAGGCATTATCAACAATGATAGGACGCTTTCTGCCATTACGGAAACGTGGTTCGTGGAATACACGGAACGGATTGCAGGTGATGAACATCTTGTTTCCGTTCAACTTTCCGTATGTTACCTTCATGTCAGCCTTTACCTCAAGGTGGGAAGTGGCGCCAGTCTTTGTCTCATTTATCTTAAGGTCGCTGATGGATGGATCCTGTAGATCTATCCAGTGCAGCACACGTTCCCTACGTTCCTTTTCATCTTGATAAACCATACTACGCACGTCTTCGTATCTGTCACCATAGTGGTCGTCAGAGAACTTAATGGATGACTTTCCGTCTGCCTGAAGCTGTACCTCTGCCACAAGGTTCTCATAGTTGTTTTCAGGAGTATAGTCGGCTATACGTATGAATCTTCCGGTACCATTAACGATCTGCATAGCCTGATGTCCGGCATAGCCACCCGGCACGAATCCGAGAGGTAGCTGCGGATTGGTACATTCCACCACCATGTTGCTACCGTCAGACTGAGGTATCGTGAGTATGACGTGATTAGTCTGGTGCATGTTAGGGAAATCCTTCAGCAAATCAGAGTAGATGGTGCTGATGGTAGTCTGGCATGACTCTATTCCCGCTTCCTTCAGCAGTGCCTGCATATAGTTGGTAAGAGCCTTACAGTCACCGAATCCAGTCTTGCCTACTTCCTCGGCAGTCATTGGTTGCCATCCACCTATGCCAAGCTGAATGCTTACATATCTGGTCTTCTCGCCAAGATACTTATACAGGGCAGCTATCTTCTCCATGTCGTTCTTGCAATCAGAAGTAAGCTCCCTTACCTTATGCACATCAGCAGGAAGGAGTTTTCCCCTACCCTCAGCAAGCTGCGCATACCATTTTCCCATGTTCTCCCAGGTATCGAGTGTACCCTTGGTATCTGCAAGACAGAACTCATAAGGCATTGCAAGCACGGAAGGGAGGAGGAACATATAGTGGTCGTCGTATTCATCCTCTATGAAACAGCGCATTGCAGGGAAGTTCCATACATACACATCATTCTTGCCAGATGACTGCTTATCCGGATTCCACTCATGGGGCAAGCCCATGTATCTTATCTTCGTATCAGAAGGAATGGTAAGCGTGAACGATGCCTTCTCCAATGCCTGACGATCGTGAGCAATTGGTGAGAAATACTCGTATTCCACATATCCGTCATTCGCCTTGACTTCCCAATCGTACTCCATAGTATATGGGTATGACATTACAGGAGGTTCTACATAGTTAATGAGGTTGTCTGTGGCAAGATGCTCTGAATACTGTGAGGTATGCACATCACTACGCTTCATTTTCTCCTTCACCTTACCCATATCGTCATACACCTTGCCTGAGAACGAGGTGAGTTGTGTGAACTTATCAGTAGGGAAATGCCATGCAGCATGATTGTCTCCTTTCTTATTAAGTATGGTGACAACCATATGGTAATGCGTGACCAGTGATTTCTGTGAGTTTGCCGTTACCGTAACCTGATAGTCGCGCACCACGGAATATGCTTCCTTCTTCAAAGAGTCGGGAATGTCGGAGGCAGTCCAAGTGGTCTGGGCTTTACAAATTGAAAATTGAAAATTGAAAATTGAAAGGAGAATAAAGAGAAAGCCTCTACTCCCAGTCATCGCTATATGGTTTCGCATAAAGTCATTAAGTATTAGCTATGTAGTAAGTAATCAATTTTTTATCAAGAATTAGAGAGATTTGTCGAAGACCCACTGACCGCAGGGAAGTAATTAGAGATTTTTTCTTTTTGAATTTTAGAAGAATTAGAGAATGGTCGCTTACGCTCCAGCTAATCACGGCTATTCCCAATGCTACGTGAGTAGCAAAATTCTCTTCTTCTCATTAATTCAAGAATCTCCAATTCTCTAATTCTTGATAAAAAGTCTATGTATTTACTTATTTTTGAGGAATCAATACTATCTAAAGTCCCTCCCCCTCGGGGGAGTAAGGAGGGGGCCATTACTGCTTCTTAATGCACACCATCATTGAGTTGACCTTTAGCACACCCTTCCAGAACTCCTGAAGGTTTGCGTATTCAGTAGCAGGAATGAAGGTATTGTCAATGATGCTCTGATACTTAGTCACGAGATTGTTCTCCTGCAACTCGAAAGAGATGACAACTGCAAGATAGCCAGGCAACTGGATGGTTTCAGGCTTAGGCATTTCCTCTATGGTGTATCCTTCTGGAATTGTAACTACAGAGGTGATAACGGTAGTCTGATTTGCAGGGAACTCTACAGGCAACAGACGCTCTGGCTTTACGAAGTAGTTGGTCTTCTCATCTGGGAAGATAAGCGGATTGAAGTAGATTCTGTCACCATCAACCGTGGCATCCTTAGAGAAACGGATTCTCTCCTCTGTAGCACGGCCAAGACCATCAACATTCTTAACCCTGAAAGAAGTGAGCTTGCAGTCAAGGTTCTTCTCTTTCTGCTCAATCAGAGCAACACTGTCTTCTACTGCATGGTAGTTTTCCTTATATGCAAGGGCATTGTAACCGATATGGGTATTGATGCGCTGACCAGCGATCTTGCCATCAGGAGTGATAACGGTATTGATACGTGTATTGGTGCTGTTGCCTCTGATTTCAGAGAGGTCGTAGATGTCACCTCGGGTAGCACCAGCATTTGGTGTAGGTGTGATATTCTTGTCATAGAGCACACCTTCAGCCATGAGTTCATCAGGGAGGATGTTAATGTCGGCATAGTCAGAAGCACAATCAACAAAGAAGAGTGCACCGCTATCGTCAACAATGGCAACGACGAAGGTGTTGAGCTGGTCGGAACTTGCATGAGTCAATGGCAGACGTCCATGGTTACGGAGTCGGATGAGCATAGGAGTTGCCTTTATCCCGGCATCCCTAAGCATAGCCATATAGACGAAGTTAAGGTCGATGTTTGATCCCTTACCCTCCTTCACTGCCTTTGAAGGCTTAGAGTAGAGCTTGTAGGTCTTGTCCCACTTCAGCTTGCTCTTGAGGAAAGAGTAAAGTATTGAAGCCTTGACACTTGTAGGCTTGCCGTCAAGTGCGAGTGAAGCCATGTCGGCAGCGTAAGGATTCTTCATTTTGAGATTGCTGCCATAGTCGTACTCGCCTTCAAGGAGCGTACGTACATCATCCCATGTGTAGGTGTAGCTCTTATACACCTCACCAGGAATCTCTACGCCACTAAGCTCAAAGTCCATGCGCTGCATATAGTCGCTCTTGCAGTAGATGAACTTCTCGTCCTTGAAAGATTTCAGATTCTCAGCCTCCAGGGTGTATTTCGTTGCATCAATGGAGTAGATATCTCCACGCAGGTTGACCTGTATAGTGTTGCCAGACTTGTCGAACTTCACACTGGAAGATCCACGCTGCTCCACCTGATACTTGAACCATTCAGGGATAGTGGCAACATAGTAGCTGTATCTTACAGGCTCATCCTTCTGCATATACCATGTAGGGATATATGTATAGTGAGGGCTGTCAATTGTATATTTGTATTCAATGATAGAGCCTACCTTTACCTCTGGAATAGTAAACTTGGTGCGGCGAGTATAGTCGTCAACCTTCTCCTCGAACTCGTATTTGCCTGACATTGCAGTCTTTACCACCTTGCCATCCACGAGATTGTAGGAAGCAGCGCTGAGTCCAAAGAGCTTGTCATTCATGGAAGGACTATGCTTTTCATTATAACGATAGACAACAGACTGGTTGGCATACTCCTTACCCTTCTCAGTAAGGATATGCATACGCACCTTTATCTGTGTACGAAGAATGAAGCCGCTTGGGAGAATCTCAAAGTGGGTATCGCCTATGTTATAGATGTAAACGGCATCAGCAGAGGAATCGGCAGCCTCGGCTGGTGTGGCGAAGTCGGCAACTGATATCTTTGCAAACTTCTTCTGGGCAAAGGACAGGTTACAGAATGCACATAGCAAAACTGAAAGAAACAATACTTTTCTAATCATCTTGTATATTTTATAATTTAGATTTTATTATCGTTTTTTGATTGTTCAGGGTGCAAAAGTAATAAAGTTTTTTGATATAAGCAAGGATTTAGTAGAGAAAATAAGATAATTGATAGATTAAAGGAAGGCGTAAGATACGGAAAAAGGGATCAAGAACTGAATCCTTCAATTCTTAATCCCTTAGATATTAATATGTTAATCTCTGATTAGTAAGAGATAACGAGTACGTTGCTCATGCTCCAGAACTTAGCTACGTCAGTGATAGTCAGAGTAGAAGACTTGTCACCAGTCTTAGTCAGAGTGTAAGAGCCTGCAGGAGCCTGTGTGAGGATCTTAGGCTTAGCACTTGGAATAGAGAAAGACTTCTTAGCGCGCATATCAATCTTAGTGAGCTTAGAGAGATCGCCAGAGCTGAGGTCGAGCTTCTTCTTAGAGAAGAGACCGCCACCAACCATGAGACCCTTAGCCTTGAGCTCCTTGCTTGTAGCGATGATGAAGTAAGCCTCATTCATCTTGTCAGTCTGATCAACGATAGTCTTAGCCTGAGCTGTGTTCTGGTCAGTAAGCTCTCTTACGTTGTTACCGAGGTTAGTAACCTGAGTGTTGAGCTCAGCGATGCTAACGTTCTTATCCTCGATCTGCTTCTTGAGATCCTCGATTTCCTTATCCTTCTCATCAAGCTGAGCCTGCATCTTCTCGAGCATTTCCTGCATCTGCTTTGCGTGAGCGCTCTTCTGGTTCTTGAGGTTAGCCTGGAGCTTAGTGATCTTATCACGATACTTCTGGAGGATTGTCTTGTAAGCCTCAACGTTCTGCTTGAGACGCTGACGGTTTGGAACACCACCCTCAGTATTCTTCATGAGGATACCCTCTGCAGCAACAACGCTGTCCATAGAGAAGTTGATAGCGTCAGTGAACTCCTCGTCAGCCTGAAGCTGATTCTGCTGTTCTGCTACTACGTTACGGAGTGAATCAAGCTCCTTCTGTGCCTGCTCTGCCTTATTGCCACAAGAGCCGAGTGTGATTGCAGCAAATGCGAAGGCTGCAATTGAAAGAATGTTTTTTGTTTGCATTTCTTAATTTTATATTAGGTGAATAAATTTATACCATCTTTTCATTTACCATTGACCATGTACAATGTAACATTTTCATTTGAACATTTCTTCATTTACCAGCTAACTACGACCTTACTGCGACAGCATATTGTACATTGTACATGGTAAATGGTACATGATCTTGTTTCTGGGTGCAAAGGTATGAAAACGAATTGAAACCACCAAAATTGTGTGCTTGATTATAAGAAATAGTAATACCCTTTAACAAACTTTCAGCATCAAAATGCCTGTTTTTTTTGGTTGTTAAAAAATTTTTTCATAAATTTGCACATGAATATCATTAATTACAAATTACGAGGTACAAATTACCTGTTTACCTTTTTTCTCGACGAAAGAACAAGGAAAACAAAACTGGTAATTGAGGCATATACAAATGCCTTTGTTAGCGAATGGTTTGTAATTAGTATATTAGTAAATAGGTAATTAGTAATTAGTAATTTGTAATTCGTAATTAAAAAAGATGGACTTAATACCAAGCTTTGCAGTTGATCACACTAACCTTCAGCCAGGCATCTATATCTCTCGTCAGGATGAAGTGAACGGTGCGGCTATCACTACCTACGACATCCGAATGACAGCACCTAACCATGAGCCTTGTCTCAATCCTGCTGCCATCCACACGATAGAGCATCTTGTTGCTACATACCTTCGCAACCTTGACGGATGGAAGGATAACGTTATTTACTGGGGACCTATGGGATGTCTCACGGGCAACTACCTTATATTAAAAGGTAAGTACTCTTGTGAGGAGATCCGCCAGCTTATGATTGCTGCTTTCCAGTATGTTGTTGACTACAATGATGAAGTTCCCGGCACTACTGCTGCCACTTGCGGAAACTATCTCATGCACGACCTCCCTATGGCTAAGTATGAGGCTCGCCGCTATGTGAAGCGCCTCAAGGAGGATTTCTATTGTGAATATCCAGGAATAGTAAGGCCAGAGGATACTAACGGGAAGGTGTTCTTTGACGCCTAGACACAAAGTACGAAGTACGAATTACGAATTACCTAGTTACCTTTTTTGTTTGAGCGATAAAAGCTAAATAGGTAATTAGTACTTAGTAATTAGTAATTGAAGCAAGATGGCAATAATTAAATCATACAAAGGTATTTCTCCTAAGTGGGGAAAGGAATGTTATTTCAGCGAGAACGCTGCAATCGTAGGTGATGTCACTATGGGTGACGAGTGCTCAGTCTGGTTTGGTGCCACAGTACGTGGTGATGTTGCCCCTATCACTATGGGCAACCGTTGCAACGTGCAGGATGGTGCTGTGGTTCACGTAACCAATACTACTGGCCCTACCATTATGGAGGATGACGTGACTATCGGGCATAACGCTACGGTACACGCCTGCACTCTAAGAAAGGGTTGTCTCATAGGCATGGGCAGCACCGTTCTTGATAATGCAGAGGTAGGCGAAGGTGCAGTCGTTGCAGCTGGTGCCCTCGTACTCTCACGCACAAAGATTGGCCCTCACGAGATATGGGGCGGAGTTCCTGCAAAGTTCATCAAGCAGACAAAGCCTAATCAGGCTGAGAGCTATGCTGCTCACTACGTGGAGTATGCGAAGGAATACTTAGCTAATAAAGAATAATAGACCCCTCCCCAACCCTCCCCATAGAGGGGAGGGAGTAGTTACAATCTTCTAATCTAAACAGTCAATTGAATAATAATATGGGAAATAATAACATAGTCTCCATAATCAAAAAGACTATCTACTCCCCTCCATTTATGGGAGGGGTGAGGGGGTGGGTCTTATTCCTCATCCTCTTTATTGCGGTGGCTCTTCACGCCCAGGTCAAGTTCACCGCCTCCATGCAGCAGACTGCTCCCGACGAGATCACCATTTCCTTCTCTGGCACAATGGCTAAGGGATGGCACGTGTATGCTCCAGAGGAGAAGCACGGTCCGATAGCCGCATCATTCAATGTGGATAAGATTGAAGGTGCCAAGGTGGAAGGACCGCTGAAAGCCAACAAGCCTGCCACCAAGAAGTTTGAGGCGGTATGGAAAGGGGAAGTGGCTTTCTACGAAGACAACGTTACCTTCTCACAGAAGGTGAAGCTTACCGGTAAGGAATACAAGATTGAAGGCTACTTTGAATTTGGTGCCTGCAATGATGAGACTTGCCTTCCCCCTACAAGCGTTGACTTCAGTTATAGCGGAACTGTCTCCCTCCCAAAGCCTTCCACACCACAGGTGAAAGAAGGTGCTAATACTACTGACAGCGTAAAAAAAAAAGAAACGCAAATAGAAGAAAATGATGCAAGCGTATCTCCTGATACCCTAACACCCGATAGCAATCAGAGTGTATCTCCCCCCTTCCCCATCACGGGGGAAGGTACGGGGTTAGGGGTCGCAGGGAAAGGGGATTCTGGTCTCTGGTCTCTCTTCCTCCTCGGTTTCCTCGGCGGACTCATTGCCCTGCTCACTCCTTGCGTATGGCCTATCATACCTATGACCGTCAGTTTCTTCCTAAAGAAAGGAGGCGGAAAGAGTTCTGCTATTATATATGGTATATCAATCATCGTGATCTACCTCACTCTCGGACTTGCCGTAACCGCAATCTTCGGGGCATCGGCACTCAACGCCTTGTCAACTAATGCCATCTTCAACATCTTCTTCTTCCTTATGCTCGTAGTCTTCGGAGCCTCATTCCTTGGTGGCTTCGAAATCACCCTACCCTCTTCCTGGAACAATGCCGTTGACAAGAAAGCCTCATCATCGTCGGGATTGATGAGCATATTCCTCATGGCATTCACCCTCGCCCTGGTAAGCTTCTCTTGCACAGGTCCTATCATCGGATTCCTCCTCGTGGAGATGGGAACATCTGGCAACATCATAGGTCCTGCGGTGGGAATGTTCGGATTCGCCCTCGCCCTTGCCCTTCCGTTCACCCTCTTCGCCTTCTTCCCTTCATGGCTGAAGTCAGCACCGAAGTCAGGCAACTGGATGAACCGCATCAAGGTGACTCTCGGATTCATAGAACTTGCATTTTCATTAAAGTTCCTGTCAGTAGCCGACCTTGCCTACGGCTGGCACATACTCGACCGCGAAGTCTTCCTCTCCCTCTGGATAATCCTCTTCTCCCTCCTCGGATGCTACCTCATTGGCTGGATACGTTTCCCTCACGACGAAGATGAATATGACGAGATGGGCGAGAAGATCATCAACCAGCGCACCTCCGTACCACGATTCTTCTTTGCCCTCGGCTCATTCGCCTTTGCCCTCTACATGGTTCCCGGACTCTGGGGTGCTCCATGCAAGGCGGTCTCTGCCTTCGCACCTCCTATGAGCACTCAGGACTTCAACCTCTACAAGAGCGAGACGGTAGAAGCCCGATACAAGGACTATGACTCTGGCATACAGGCGGCAAAGGCTGAAGGAAAGCCGGTAATGATAGATTTTACCGGCTTCGGCTGTGTGAACTGCCGTAAGATGGAGGCTGCCGTATGGACAGATGAGCGTGTGAAGGACATGATCACCAACGACTATGTCCTCATCCAGCTTTTCGTAGATGACAAGACTCCCCTACCCGAGCCTATCGAGGTTATGGAGAACAATCAGCCTCGCAAGCTACGCACCGTAGGCGATAAGTGGAGCTATCTCCAGCGCACCAAGTTCGGCTCTAACACCCAGCCTTTCTACGTTCTCCTTGATAATGAAGGAAAGCCTCTCACCTCCCCTCGTTCCTACGATGAGGACATTGACGCCTATATCTCATTCCTTAAAGAAGGATTGAAGAGAAAGTGAAGAGTGAAAAACTACTTCTTATTCATGGTGTAATGTTAAAAGTTTCAGTTTTTGGATAAATTCCCATTAAAAAGTTTCCATATATTTATACTTTTTGCTAACTTTGCAACATGGATAGGAAGATTCAATACTATAAGAACTATTTTATAGACTTCTATCAATCGCTTGACTCGGCCACGCAACGAAAAATTGCGTATGTTATCCAATATATCAAGACAGAGCCACGATGGAACGAGAGGTTTGTAAAATTAATTCGTGATGGTATCTTTGAACTTCGAGCAAGTCATAATGGCAATATCTACCGAGTCTTTTTCATACAGGACGAAGGTAATATAGTAATCCTCTTCAATGGTTTTCAAAAGAAAACACAGAAGACGCCACGACAAGAAATAGAAAAAGCAGTAAAAATCAAGGAACAGTATTATGCAGAAAAACAACAACCTACATAGTTTTGATGATATTATGAATGCTCAATTTGGAGCACCTGGAACGCCTAAACGCGAGCAGTTCAACCGTGAAGCGGAGGCATATTGTGTCGGACAACTCATCTACGAGGCTCGTAGAGACGAAAAGATAACACAAGAAGCCCTTGCACGGCAGGTTGGCACCAACAAGTCTTATATATCTAAGATCGAAAATGGACTGGTTGATCCAAGCACATCACTTTTTCTCCGTATCATTTCGGCTTTAGGTCTGCGCTTCGATATTGTTAAGCCAATAATGCAGTTCTAACCATAAGGTTGTGAAATCGTTATTCGAACAATCCGAAATTACACGACAAAATCCTTTATACGGAAAAATCACCACGACACAATGCCGTGGTGATTCTTGTTTATCTGAATATGAAGAGTCAATTTTATGCAAATATAACTATGAATTAAGATAGTTTATTGCATCTTCCACATTATCAGAATGTTGCATGAATTTTATGCAAAAATAATTGCAAGAATCGTTAATTATTTGTAACTTCGACAAAAATAAAATAGGTAATGCAAATTAATCAGGAAAGAATATTCAAGAACATAGCTCCTTTCTATAAGGAGGTAATAAAAAATGTTTACCGAGAGATAACAAGGGATAGTATCGACAGAAGGATAAGAGCGTCTGTCCGTACCCCCGTATGTGACTACATGGACGGCATCAGGGATTTGGTCAGAATCAACGAGCTATACCCCTACACCTATATCTCCAACCTGAGATACAGCGAGAAAACCTACAATACATTCCGCAAGGCTATGGAGATTACATCTGCCACGCCTATCGACCTCTTCGTACACTCCATCACATTCCGCGCTGAGGCTATAAACAATGGCTATCAGGCACTCACCGAAAGCGGCAACTACCTGTGTGCAATCGCTCTCATACGAATGCAACTCGACAACTTCCTCATTGCATGGGCTGGGCTCGCCTGCAAGAACAGGGATGAGTTCTATGTGGCATACCAATCAGGAAAGCCTATCAACAAGCTCACCGACAAGAAGGGCAACCGTCTCACTCAGAATTTCATCGTCAACTCATACGCTGAGATTGATCCTCTCGTAAAGGAGATTTACAAGAACGGAAACGATTTCATCCATCCCTCACACATCTTTATGGAACATTCCATTGACCTCACCAACGGAATACGTATGCAATCATACAAGGAGTATGAATGTCCCGAACCAATGAAGCGTGAAGCCAAGATTCACATGATGATTGCCAACAACCTGCTGTGCAACATCCTTTGCCGATGGGTGCAACTGAAACATGGCGTTGACTTAGGCATAAGCAAAATGGAACAAGTAGAGAATGACTTAGGCGTAAAAGATACACAGGAATCCCCAGACAATCTGCCATTCTAAATAAAAAAGGTAAACCCACCCGAGACCGAAGTCAAGGGTGGGTTTTGCGTTCTTAAACAGTTTTAGTTTCTGCCTCCTGACTCTGAGCTTCATCACCACGATTCTCAAGATAGGATTTCAAATCATCCTTCTCAATAATCGGCTCCTTCCATTCTGGAAATGGATTGAGGTTCTTATAACCTCCTTCAAGAAGGATTCTCTTAAGTTCCTTATCGCCAAGCACCACTATGTGTGTTGCCACGTTGTAAGGATCAAGAGGTGGAATCAAATTCTTGACAGCATCACAGAAATGCGTGCTGTCAAGCAACACATCCACACGGCGAGCGAACTCCTGATAGAATACATCCCTCGTGTAAATCTCTGTTGACTTCTCTATTATCGCACGTTTAAGAGCCCTAAACTTGGTAGCGGTAGATTTATCGCTCCATGACCTTTGGTAAAGCTCACGATAACGCTTCAGAATGTCAAGAAAGGTGTTTGTTACTCGGCTCCTTGAGCCAGAAATAGAGCGCTTTTTGTCAGCGCTGTTGTAAATGTTTTTTTCTAACATTTTGTAAAAATGATTTTAATTATTAGTCCGACACTATTGTCGGATATTCAACTTTAATGCGGACTTTAATTAAAAACTTCTTACATTAACGCCAACGTTTGCAAAGATAGTAATTATTTACCATTCATGCAAGTATTTTGTGCAAAAATTGCACTAAACACCGTGATTTAGGCTAAAAAACAGCTCTAAACACCGTGTTCAACCCTGTTTTTCAGGGTCAAACACTATGTCGAGTGGTTTCTTCACTATCTCATACACATCTTTCCTACCACTCAGCATCGCTTTCTTGTGCTTATTCAAGATGAAACCATACACATTCTCGTATTTCGGAACCGTCGCCTTATCCTTTATGTTCAGCTCACGATATATGGAGTTGAGTGTATCCTTCAGCTCTTCGGTGGTGTACATCTTGTAGCAACCTGTCATCAGCCTATCACACAAACGGCGCTTCACCTCCTCTGTCATCCTGAGCTTGTGTATCTCCTTCATCAGATTGGCTTCCTTGCATCCCAACGCATGGATTCGCTTCGCACCAAGTGCATCGTAGTAATCGCGCAACTCCGGGTTCTGCTGCTCCATGTAGGGAATAAGCAGATTGAATGGTGCACTGGGCAATGCTCTGTATTCAAGATACTTACGCATCTTCTCCTCAAACTTTGTGCGCACTATCACATTCTCCACGTGCTCATTGAGCACTTCGTAAATCTGACTCCCACGACTCGTGAGCAACGGCGTTGAATTAGTCAGTCTCCTAACCGTCAGTCCGTTGCGATACGTCTCCTTCTGAACCTTGAACGAGAATATCTCACTGAGATACGCCATGCGGTTTACGGCAAATCTGTCCTGACTCTCATCATAGTACTCAAACGTTTCCGAATATTTCATCATTCTCTGATCTCTCTGCAACCGTTTCGCAATCTGTTTGCGTGCCTTACCCTCGCTCGTGTTGTACGTCTTAATCAGACTCTCCGACAGCTCCATCTTATCGTTGAGCCTTGCCATGAATGCCTCCTCATCCACTTCCTCCACGCTTGTGTTGAAGAAGAGATGAATGACACCGCGAAACGGATTCTCCTGCAATCGCTGTCGGCCTGCTATCTGCGGAAGTTCGGTAATGATATCCACGGCAGTATTCTCACGCTTGCAATCGCTTATTACAAAGGTAGTTGCGTTGGTGGAATAGAAATCCACCCCCATATACGCGGTAGAGGTGCAGAACGTGAACATCTTGTGCTTCTCACCTCTTAGCGGAGCCGAACCATTCTCGAAGCCCTCACCCAGTTTGCGCAGCATCTTGTCGTTATCGTCATTGTCTCCAACTATGATATTCACATCCTCGGCATTCAGCTCACACTTCTTTACGATGGAGCAGATGTTCTGCACCGAGTTGAGGAAGAACACAGCCTCGCGCGACTCAATCATCTGTCCGTCAACCTCACGCATCGGGAATCGCCCTTCCTGATACTCCCTAACCATCTTCACGGCAGCAGCAACAGGATTATTTGTCTTGTGTCTTACCACCTCAACCTTCTCGGCATCCTCCCACACGAGTTGCGTGAACGGCACGCCCTTGAACACGTCAATCTCGTTAAGGAACTCATCGAGAATCGGTGTTGCCGACATATACGTAACATACGGAAAGCGTCTCAGTTCCTGTATCATTTTTATCTCCGTATCACTCTTGAAAGTGCTGTCGCTGAGCATACACTGGAACTCATCCACCACCACTCGCCACGTGCTCATGTCGTCTATTGCGCGTGCCACCTTGAACAGCGAGTCGTAGGTGGTAAGAATCTTAGGCACAATGCCCTTCTCGTCGCAAAGCTGTATATACATCGCCACTTCATCTGTCCTCACTCCGCCCTCTACGAGCAAGGCATCGGCATATTGCCGAGCCTTGCATTCTATCAGAGCTTTTCTTGGGCTTGCTATGATTGTCTTGTTTTCGTCCTCCAGCGCAAGCGTCGTTCCTCCACAACCCGTAGCACCTTTTGCCAGTACTCCTTGGGGTAATTCGAATTTTTTACCATCGTTATTTTTCACGGCACTAAGGTAGCGTGTTCTCCTTGAAATAAAAATTACATTCTTTTTCATGATTTCAAATCGAGATCATCAAGTTCCGTAAGCTAAGAACTGTCTGGAAGACAGTACTATTAGTAACCCCGTACATACGAGTGAAACGAGGATGTGCGGGGATAAGTAATCGCCCAATCCACTCTGCTGTCTGGAAGACAGTACATCGCGAGTATGCCAATCAGGTATTGCCTTCCAGGCAAAAGATGAGTGTTGGGATCTCGTTGTCCGAGGGCATCCTCTCCTACGTCGAGTATGCGCCTCGGTTACTCATGGTATTGCCTTCCAGGCAATTCCGTATTTGCGAAACTTGAAGAAAATTTTGTTGTTAATATTTAGTAATCTATACATATATAATCATAATCTATTAGTGATATATTGCCGAAAGGCATTTGTAAGTCCTGAAAGGACGGCATAATATAGGATAGGGTGCAACCCTATCAATTGACACGTATCTCCAATATCAGCCCTGTAAGGACGACATAATTCCATTTCCCGTGTGATATGAAACTATATCGCACCTACGGCGCTCATGGGGAATGAATGTTAATGATACGTGGGTTGCACCCACGCCTATGCTATTTCGCCTTTACAAGGCTTTGGGAAGACGAATCGGGTACCAACAACTCGCATTTTACAACTATTGTTCTGACGAGAAAGACCAGAACCAAAGACCTTGGGAATTTCATATCGTGATAATTTCACAGAATAATGTTTGATAATTCGCAATAAAAGTCCTGCAAGGACGTTATATTATAGGATAGGGTGCAACCCTATCAATTGATACGTATCTCCAATATCAGCCCTGTAAGGGCGGCATAATTACATATATATCAATATGATATGAAATTATATCGCACCTACGGCGCTCTTGGGGGATGAATGCCAATGATACGTGGGTTACACCCACGCCTATGTTATTTCGCCTTTACAAGGCTATTAATCACGCACCGTGAATGAATATCTATGATTTTTTCCTGCTGACATCAGCCCATCTATGAAAATCTCACTTTTATCTACTACTCTACTATCGATGTCTGTTTTTCGTCTATCGAATATGATCTGTCTAAGGGAGCGTCGGAATGAAAATCCGACTCTGATTTCCTCCCTTAATTTCTATATCAAATATATACTCAATTTTTGAGAGTCCAAAATTATTTTAGGAAAAAATGAAAAAAATTTTTTGGGTGGAAAAAAAGGTAATTTTCACTCACTCAGCACTTTGGAAATTCGGGGAAAAACACTATATTTGAATATAATGAAATTCAGATACTACTCCGACACAACACCGATTGGCGGCCGCTAAGGTGATCGGACATTCATGCACAGATCAATGTTTTCTAACCTTTAAAAAAAGTTTTATTAGTATTATGGCTATATTAAATGGAATTATATCAAAAATGAAAGGATCTGCCGGAGATCTCGTCTTCAGACAGGTCGGCGATCGCACTATCGTATGCGAGAAACCTGCATCTATCAGTAATCCTCGCACTGACGCGCAAATGAAGCAACGTACAAAATGGGGAAACATCATCGCTATGTACAAAGGCATCAAGCCACTTATCAATTTCGGCTTTGAGAACAAGCCTGCGAACAACTCAGACTATAATATGTTCGTGAAGCTCAACACTCAGCAGACTCCCGTCTATCTCACTAAGCAACAGATTGCAGGCGGTGGTTGCGTAGCTACCGACTATAAAATCACTCAGGGTTCGCTCCCTTCTATCGTGATTTCAGGCACTGGCAACTCTTCTGCAACCGACATCTACCTCGGAAGCCTCTCTATCGGTGCAGCTACTACCGTTGGCGAGTTCTCACAGGCAGTTGTTCAGAACAACGCCGACTACAAGTATGGTGATCAGATTTCATACTTCGAGATAGCACAGAAGACCAATGCCGAGACTGGCATTCCTTACTGTCAGTTCTCTGCGCACAAGGTGATACTTGACGCAAATGACACATCTGTCCTATGGGATGTAGCAGGTCGCACAGGCTTCTACGGTCAGGACTCAATGCTTGGTCACTATGGCGCAAGTTTCGTAGGAGCATTCGGTTGGGTTCACTCTCGCAAGAGCGGCGGAAAGACACTTGTAAGTTCTCAGACTCTCGTTGCCGTGAATGCAACTATCCTTGCAGAGCATCAAGGCGAACTGGCTTATAATCTTGCCAAGAGCAGTTACGGTTCAGGCGTTGAAGCCTTCCTAACCCCTGACGCTGATAGCACAGGCACAGGAAACGCACCTTCCGGTGGAGGAAATGGTGGCGGTGGAAATGATAGCCTCTGACGAGAAATTAAGAGATTAAGAGATTAAGAGATTAAGATTTTAAGATATTAAGACAAAAAAAGCCGTTGGGATTATCTCCTAACGGCATTTTTTTATTTTAGTGAATAGTGAAAAGATATTTATGTTTTACTGGACACCAATAATGAAAAACAACTCGCTTTAGCTTGACACCCCCCAAAAAGGCTCACTCTGAAATTCTCGGTAGATAATCTCTTCAACACGAGCCGAGACACATGGGGGCAGCCAAAGAAATCCCCTCCAATATTTGGATGTTTGGATTAAATTGCGTATCTTTGTACCATAAATAATTACTAAGTACTAAGTACAAATTATAAAACCTTTTTCTCTATGGTAAGACTAACAACATGTACAGATGATTTCAATGCACAGCTTTTGAAAGGTGCATTGGAAAGTGAAGGAATCCCAGCTATGTTCTCCAACGAGATTATGAGCGGATATTTGGGCACACAAGGCATTGATATCCTTGTAAAGGAAGAAGACCTTGAAGCCGCCCGGAAAATAATAGAGCAACAATCACTCTCATAGCATAGAGAGTAATTCCTAATATTACTGTCCGCTAAACAACTATATCTTGCATAATATCAAAAGATTTATGCTGGACAAGCCCTGTTTTTATCAAGAATTTGAGAATGAGAGAAGGCTGGCGCAGTATTGAGAATTAATGAGAAAAAGAGAGATTTGCTACTTGCGTAGCATTAGAAAAAGCGTGATTGTCTGGAGCGTAAGCGACATTTCTCTAATTTCTTCCCTATGGTCAGAGGGTCTTCGACAAATCTCTCATTAATTCAAAAAAAGAAATTCTCAAAATCTCTAATTCTTGACAATATTTTTAGCGGACAGTAATAAGTTCCTAAAGTAACGTGAGTTAGATGAACTCACGTTATTTTTTTACATATAGCCATTTGTGAATAAAAAAATTGAGGACTCGCATTACGCAAGTCCTCACACTATAAACTTATGAAACAAAAAGTGGCTTAAGCCACATTATCTACACTCTTTGCATACTCAGAAGGAGTCATGCCTACTACACGCTTGAAAGTGCGGCTGAAGTTATTGCTATCCTCATAGCCACACTTTAGAGCAACGGTAGCAATCGGATATTTACGTTTACCCACAAGAAGCTGCTGGGCATACGCCATGCGAATACCAAGAATATACACTGCACCGGTAATGCCGGTAATACTGAATATCTTACGACGCAAATGCTGGTTTGTCATGGACAATGCTTCTGAAACCGTATCACAATTTACGTGACCAATCTTCATCTGATCATGAACAATCTGATGAATCTTTTTAAGGAATTGTTTGTATTCTCTAAGCATAGTATTAATAATATTAATAGTTATGTGATTAGTTATTAGTTGTGTGTCAAAGGTCAAAGGTCTAAGGCTTTTGTCCCCCTTGCCTTTTTCTGTCTGCAAAAATACACAATTATTTCAAAAATGCAAAACTTTTTCTAACAAAATTGATTTTTTTGAGCAAAAAGGCCATATTTTTTGCACGTTTATCATCTTTTGAGCATAAAACAAGACTGTTTTTTCTGATTTTCTTGTTAATTTTTCCTTGTTTACCCCATCATCTTCATCCATGCAAATCTCTTCCGCTTATATTTATAGTTGAGATCATCCTGCATAGCGTATGCCTCACGCTCGAAGGAGAGGGCATAATATGCCTTCATGAAACTGCGAAGTCTCACAAAATGATACATCCATTCCACTACATACCAGAGATAAAAGCCGATGAAAAGCATCTCCTTCTGTTGCAACGAATGTATATACTCATGATTCTTTGCCGTCTCGGGCAAGCGTCCCATATCCACCCGACAAAACACATAGCCGAACAGATTGATAGCCCAGAACGAGCCAAAAGGGAAATATTTGTTGTAGATGATCCGCATATTTTTAAATTATAAAGTGAAAAATGAAAAGTGAAAAATACAAGTTAGTATTTTAGTGAATAGTGAATAACGAATAGATAATAATACTTAATACAGGCTAACGCCCTTGTGGGCACATCGTTCTGGTGGCTACCAGTATTAGGTATTATTCACTTTTCACTATTAACTATTCACTTACAAGTGTAATCTGTATTTTATAATTTTTCATTGTTCATTTTTCATTTAACTTTTCGTTATTAGAAAACTAACATGACACCCACTAACTGGCGTATCAGCAAGCATGATGTTCATGCCCTGCATCATCATCATCTGACGAGATAAAGACAAGCCAATGCCAGAACCAGAACGCTTTGTAGTGAAGAAAGGCACGAATATCTCACGCCTCACATCTGCAGGGATAGGCTCACCATCGTTACTGATAAATAGGGCCTCTCCCCCTCTGGCACATACTCCGATATAATCAATATCGGACTTCCCCCGTAGGGAGGGAGCCGATTCGCTCACCAAGTCTCCCTTTAAGGGAGATTTAGAGGGTCTATACCTTACATCTATCATCTTTGCCCCAGCCTCTACTGCATTCTTCACAAGATTGATAACCACCTGACGAAGCATATTCTCATCAGCTCGTATAGTGGTGAACGCCGGCATACTCACTTTCCATTCCACATCAGGGAAGAGCGACTTTATTGACGAGATAAAAGTTCCAAGTCCCACTTCTTCAAGAACTGGCTTTTGCAACTGAGTGAGCTTGCGATAGCTATCCACGAAACTTGCAAGTCCTGTGCTCGTCTCAAAGATAGCACGAATACCTTCCTCATAAACCGTTCCTTTTATCTTCGGATTACTGAGATACGCCTGACTAATACTCTGTATAGGCGTGGTGGCATTCATAATCTCATGCGTCAGCACTCGCGTCAACCTCTGCCACGACTCCACCTCATTCTGTGCCACAAGTTTATTCACCTCCTGTCCTATATCATTAAGAGCCTCTTGCAAAGCCCTTTCTCCAAAGAACAGTCCCTTAGTAGGTAGCGAGAACGTGAACTCACGATTCCTCACAGCCTCCCGCATAAGGTGTGCTCTGTCGCGAAGGAGAGATTGATGGTGGTAGAAGAAGCCCCCCAGCCCCCCAAGGGGGAGTATTATTGATAGTATTATCCAAATATCCATATTCCTCAACACTATCTTAAAGTTCCCCCTTTAAGGGGGATTTAGGGGGTCGTACCTTATTATACAGCGTCTGCCTCGTAATCCCCAGCAGTTCCGCAGCCTTACTCATATTCCCGTGACACTTATCCAACACCTTACGCACATGTTCCGACTCAAGCTGATCCAACGGCACAACCGCCTCACTCTTGTCAATGGCATCCTTCAGAACTCGGATAAGCTCATCATTATCCCACGGCTTTGTAACGAAATCCACGGCACCAGTCTTCAACCCACGAACGGCAAGCTTAACGTCAGCGTAAGCCGTTACGAGCACCACAGGCACGTCAGGATGCAGTTTCTTAATGGTACGAAGCCACATCAGTCCTTCCTGACCCGAGTTCACGCCAAGCGTGAAGTTCATGTCAAGAAGCACCACATCCACCTGTTCCTGCTGAAGGGTAGTAAGGATATTGTCAGGTGTAGAAAGAGTGATGATGCGGTCGAACACCCCATCAAGGCATATCTTCAAAGCCGTAAGGATGGCAGTATTGTCATCCACTATCAGTATTGTATTCATATTCTTGTTTAGAGATTAGTGTTTAGAGGTTAGAGATTAGCGTAAAGTTTGAACTCTAACCCCTAAACACCTTACAATCCGAAAGGTGAGGTAGAAAGAAAATCCTCTGCACTCATTCCTTCTGGTCCTACGAGAAGAATATTATCAGGGTGGAATTTCTCCTTGAATTTCGCAAGTCCTGTAGTATGACTCTCGTGGTTGCTCTTTACCTCAATCGCAATTATCTTGTTCTTTTTATGCAAGATATAATCCACCTCATCATTACCCTCGCGCCAATAATACACATCATATCTGTCAACAAATGCCTGACTAACGATATGTGCGCCTATTGCCGATTCAAAGTATCTGCCCCATTCCTTCGGCTGAATTGCCGCTTGTTCCAAAGCAAGGTCTGTGTATATATTTCGTAATGCACTATTATAAACCTGAAACTTTGGCGCACTTGCCCTTTTCCTTGCAGCATCATTGGCAAATTTCTGCAATCCCGTCAGCATTCCTGCATCAGAGAGTAGTTTCAGATATGAACTTATCGTTGTCGTATTACCTGCATCCTGCAACTGTCCGATAAGCTTTGTCAAAGATAACTCCTGACTTGAATACGTAGCTCCAAGCTCGAAAGTCTGGCGAAGAAGAGCCGGCTTGCTAACTACGTTATTCTGGAGAATATCCTTATTGATAGTTGCATCAACTATCGCGCTTTCTATATATTGGCTCCAACGGTCATAATCATTAATCAAAGGAGCAGCACCAGGATAACCACCATAATATATGTATTGTTCAAGGCTCATGCCAAAGGCTTCCCGCATTTCGGGAAAAGTCCAATGTCCCATGCGTATCTCCTCGAATCTGCCTGCGAGGGAATCGGCAAGTCCTTTTTCGAGCATCACACGCGAACTGCCAAGCAGTACTACTTTCAGATTGACATTGTTGAAATAATCATTATCCCATTCCTTCTTGACAACCTCACTCCAACCTTGAATTTTCTGTATCTCGTCGATAACCAACAGGAATTCAACATATCCACCCATCTTCATCTTGCTTCGGGCAGTATCCCACATCTCAGACACCCACGATGTCTGAGTGGCAGGTACATTATCGGCTGTAACATGATGGAATGGAATATTTACAGTTTCCAGCACCTGCTTTACCATTGTGGTCTTTCCTATCTGGCGAGGCCCAACTATAACCTGTATAAATCTTCTCGGTTCCTCTATTCTTGACTTTAGAAGACCGAATTTTTCTCGGACAAACATATTGATAATCAATTAGTTTTAGCAGACTAAGCAAATTTACTCAGTCCATTGAGTAAAATTACTCAGTGCATCGAGTAAATTTACTCAGCACAAAAGTAAGCATATTTTTTCATTCATGCAAATTATTTGCCAATATTTTTTGCAATTCAACAAAAATACACTCTGCTTTGTGACTTTGCGACTCCCCAAACACCCGAAGTGTAAAAAAATCATACAACAGAGTGTAAAAAATTCATACAAACTGCATTTTGTGTATAAAATATTCATTGCGGAATACGATTAATGTATTAATTTTGCAATCGAAAACAACAACAGTCCGACACCGGTAACGGAAAACTATCAACAACTCCCTGCCAGCTATCTGGCTGGTGGGGAGCAACAAAAACAATTTAAAACTAAAACGTTATGCTAATAACTCACAATCTTAAAGCCGCATGGCGAAACATACTAAAGCACAAGGTGCAGAACACGATTTCCGTGCTATGCCTCTCGGTAGGAGTAATCTTCTTTGCCATCACCCTGTACTTCACCAATGTACTTTGGGGAAATTTTGGCAAGCAATTTTTCCAACCTGATAGAGTTCATTGTGAATTATACAAAGATAATAAAAATCTGGTTTATTGTCCTATTGGCACTTATGATGGTTTCAACGAAATTGAGAAGATAAACCAACTTCCATCCGTAGAAAAACTCATCTATATTTCTTATCCATTTAGTACAAAATTTATGCTCTATGACTATCAGGGGAATAGTAAAAGTAGTGAGATGTCATATAGAATTGTAAGCCCTGACTGGTTAGCTGATAATAATTTCCGTTCATCAATTACCGATAAAAAAATCGGTACTCTAAAGCCCGGCACAATTGTAGTCAACCAGTATTGGCGTAACAAAGATGACTTGAATTGGGTAGGAGCAACTGTTTCTTATTTGGGAAAGAAGCAGAAGATAAGTGACGTGGTATATTCCCCTACCTATTTAGGGGATGATAATTGGGTCAAATTTTATTTAGTAGCAGATACAAATACTAACTATGAAGTATTTGGCATCGGCATCTCTGACTTTAATTGTATTGTCAAGAAAGGGCATACCAAGGAGCAATTTGTCAGCGAGTTAAACAAGCTCTATCCTGAATATAAAATCAAATGGGGGCCTGACTACAAGAAAGACAAGAACATATTGATAATAGTTATATTCTGTCTTATTCTGCTTGGTTCAAGTGTGCTCATTATTGGCATGTCAGGCTATCTGAAGATGCAGCTCCAGCTCTTCCTACTTCGCACTCGCGAAATGGCACTTCGTCGTTGCAATGGAGCAAAGCCTTACCAACTATTCATGTTGCTATGCTATGAGCTATTGATTGTTTTCTGTTTCGTGGCAGTCATATCAATTCTGCTCTCAATAGCTTTTGCTGACTATGCCTTGCCTTTAATAGAGAGAGCTGGAATGACTGGTAGATTATGTATCTATCCACACGTTATCCACGAATCTGAGCCATATATCGTTATTGTCACCTTGCTGTGTGCCATAGGTATTGCTTGGTTTGTGGTTCGCAAGACTCTAAAATCTCCACTAAGCAAGACCGTTGGGCGCAGTTTCACCCAACGTACACTCTGGAATGGCACTATGCAGGTGGTACAATATCTTGTCACCATTATCCTATTCTTTGCCATTATCCTTACATTCACTGGCATGTCAGAAGCCATTGGAAGCTACAAGAAGAATATGGATCCTGATTATTTCAAGAATGTACTCAACATACCTCTCGTACTTGACAGTACTTGGAATGAAGTGAAAGATATAAAGCAACTGCCATCGGTAGATAAAAAAGCAGCCTATTGCATTGCAAAAGCTACGATTCCAATAAAAGAAGACAGCATTATGTATAGCGGTATAATTTATCGTGAAAGTGATTCTATCAACTTTTATTCTTGGTTCGTGGCAGAAGCAGAATACTTCCCTATGTTCAGACACGAGATTACGGAAAAGCCAGATTCTGGTGATG
>Ga0310695_10001968_pt1 | contig 45409 bp, 40 predicted proteins | sample RumenRJG_04DNA_FD_203882 | JGI IMG/M metagenome (GOLD analysis project Ga0310695, IMG submission 203882) | Bovine rumen microbial communities from Lethbridge, Alberta, Canada - RJG_04 (v2) (version 2) | ecosystem: Host-associated > Mammals > Digestive system > Stomach > Rumen | place: Canada... | reverse complement strand
AAGATGGACTACTCGTTTAAATCCACAAGAACTTTTTGAAGATAGAAAAATTTTTAGTGATTGGACCTTGTGATAAAGCTATAACATTTATCAATCTCAATCTCATAGATAATTTAATCTTGTTCTAGGTGTTAAATTACATTTGGTCGGATGTTAATTTTGTACTGAGTTTATAGGTCGGGTTTCAACTGTATTTATCGAGTTGGTGCGGTTTATAAAATTTGATGGTTTTATTTTATAAAGTCCGCTATTTATAAGGGTTTTGGCGGTCGGAAGTGCAACTTTACCAAAAAAATCGATTTACTCAGATTTACTCATTATTTACTCACACTGGTCGCTTACTTTCCAATAATCGTTATTTAAATTTGGTGCAAAAAATTGCACCCTACAAGCTACATAACCGTCAGAGCAAGCTCCTCAAAAATAAAACTTGCGAGTTATATATATATTGTTGAAATGTGCTACCCTTCCCGTTACATGAGGATGGGAAATGTAGTTCCTTCCCTCAGTGCAGGGGGAGTTATTAATTCCTTAATCCTAATAAGTGTTATTCAAGATTTTTCATATACAATTCTTCAATGAGAACGACTGCTGTGGCTGCAATCGCAGGTGCAAATACCAAACCGATTATACCAAGATATTTTGCAGTAATGAATAATGATATATATATTATAATCGGATGTAAATCAAAAAATTTGCTGAAAATATATGGTCTTACAACATTATTTTCGGTAAGTTGGGTAATCGCAAAAACAAGTGTTATAAGTGCAAGTACGCCAATACCTGATTTATACGAAACAGCAAGGCAGATTATTAAAGCTATTGTAGGGCCTATTATCGGAATTATATCAAGAACAGCTGTTATTAAACCCAACAAAACAGCATATTCAACTCTTAGTAATAAAAGACCGATTGTCATAATTATACCTACACTCGCTATAGTTACAAGCTGTGCTATAACATATCCGCCGATTTTTTTGACAATTGTGTTTACTATATCATCTGCTTTTGTTCGTATTTGTTTAGGGAATAGTTTTAAAAATGTTGCATGAATTTTATCTTTGTCCGCTATAAAGTAATAAATAATGATAACGGATGCTATAAGGTATACAAGTGCAGAGCCTAAACCCTTTCCGATGTGGATGGTTTCTCCTATGACTTGTCCTGTAAATCCCGTTGCGGAAGACAGCATTCCTCCGATATTAATATTTGCAAGTATGGAATGCGTTGCAAACGGCAAAGAAGATATATATTCTTTCATTGTTTCGATGTGCTGAGGAAATAATATTGCAAATTTCTTTATTTCTTGGGCTGACAGAACGAAAATAGGTACTATAAATAGTAAAAAACCTAATATTGTTCCGCCCAAAACGATTGCTGTAGCCGTTGAACGTTTGAATTTTTTTGATAATTTGCCAACCGCAGGTTCAAGAGAACTGGAAATAACAAATGATGCAAAAAGCATAATCGCAACGTCTTGAATATACCCGAGAAATTTTAAAAATAATATCGCAACGATAAAGAAAATAATGTTTTTGACAGTTATATATTTTTGTACAAAATTATTAAACACTTAATGATTCTCCTTTAATTTTCACTTTCGTCTTTTTTTATTGTGAAAAATCTTTTTATTTTATTTGTGAGTTTGGCATCTTCTTTTGCTTTTTCTTCTTGCGCTTTTAATATGTTTTCAAGTGTAGCTTCTTGGTCATCACCAACTATTGACGGATCCGGTAATGTGCTTACAAAGCTTTTTGCCTGTTCAATTTCTGAAGCTAAAGCAAGCCATTTAAAAGATTTTATCAATTTTAACGGTTTGGAAACGTCACCTTTCAATACTATTTGAAACTTAGTTGCCATTTTGTCATCAAGCGGTGTATCAAGATTTGGCAATGCTGCAGATTCTTCCGGTGTTAATGTTTCACAAAACAGGAAGAATGTTTTTGCCATAACAACATTTAATCCGGGTGTCGCTTGTACTAAATTTACCGGATTAAGTTGTGATAATGGGCCGAGAAGATTTGCTATAACAGAACCGAGTTTTGCTCTGACTTTCATATCTGCAGTATTTTTCAATAAGTTAAAATCGCCTGCGATATGAAGACTCATCACGTTTCCAATAGTTGTAATCGGATTAATATGTGCAACTCCTTCGCCAAATGTTATAACACCATTCATAGTATCAAAGTGCGATGTATCAATAGTTGCAAGATTATTTATAATTCCTCCTAATGCAGTTTGGAAAAATTGCGATTCTCTAATATTTTCTGCCATTATCATATTTTCTATTTTACCAAAAGGTCCGAGTTGACCTTCATTGATTGAAAATACAACGGCACCGTCAAGATTTTTCATTATTTCTTCTGTTGTATTTCCGCTGATTTTTATTTCGGAATTAAAATCCATAGTTCCGGTCAGTGCATCTTTTACGTTTGCTAAATCTATAAGAGCTTTTTCAACGTTCAAATTTGCCCCGAGAACTTTTATATCTATAAGCATAGATAACAGATTAACTGCGATATCACCGTTTATTGAACCGTCAAAAGTGTGTGTATCAAGGTTGTTAAGGAAGAAATTATTATGTTGCATTGAAATTCTTCCCGTTGTGTTTGTGGCTGTTATGTTGCCGGATTTAAGTTCTCGAATATTAATTTGTCCGGTACGCAGCAAAAATGGTATATCTGATTGTTCGCTGTTTCCTTGCGATTTTGCCATATACTTATTCAAGGCCTCAGGAACTTTTAACAGTTTGTCCAAATCAATTAATCTTGAATTTAGATCAAGTCTTGAAATTGTAAATACAGGGTGTGGTTCAATATCTGTCCTTGCCGTAATATTTACATCAGAACCGTTTAGTAATAATCTTCTGATATCCAAAACTATATTTTTACCGGAAAGATTTAAGTTTAATTCATTCATTGCGGTTAAAATTTCAGGAATTGTTAAATCAAAAATTCTAAAGTTTCCTCTCATTATCGGAGATGATGTCTTGCCAAAGAGTAGTAAATCACCTTTGAGTTTAAATCTTGAATTTCTGAATGTTGTGAATTTGGCGTTTATGTCATTTGGAACATCAAGTTTAATCATATTGATAAACGGGTTATCTGTGTTTAATCTTACGATTGTACCGGTTACTTCCGCTATTTTTTCACAGTTTTGGAGGTTTTCTTCCAAATTATCCGTAAATTGGTTGATTCCTGTGTAGAAACCTGTTTGTCTTATATGTAATTTATCTTTTTTCTTATCTATTTTTGCTTGTAAAATACTTTGTTTACCCCTCATAGCTTGAACTTCAACCGGTGTTAAATAATTTGCACTGTCAGATTTTAATTGAAGAATGATGGATTGTTTTTTGTCATCTCCGTTAATTTTTACTTTTATCGGCAGATTGCCTTGTGCGGCAATAAAAGGTTCTGCAGTGCTTCCTGCAAATTTTCTTATTCCTTTAGCATCCAAAAGCCCGTTTGCAAAAATTGACAAATCAGGCTTGCTTGCGTAGTTATTTAATGCTCCGGAAAAATCAATTTTTGAAGAATTGTTTATAATAAAGCCTGATGGCATAATATTTATGTTTTGTTCAGTTAATTTAATTGTAAGTTCAGGATTTTTAATAGTTGAATTTGTTTGCGGAATTGTTAATATGAGATTTTTATTTGTAATGTTACCGTCTATAGTTTTTAAATCAGTAACAACGCCAACAACCAATTTCTCGTTATTCATTGTGAACGATTTGTTTCTGAGTGTCAGGTTATTCATTATTATATTTGCACGGGCAATAGCTTCTTTAAGTTTTCCATGAACAAAAGCATCAACAGAAATTACTCCGCTTGTCAGTGCAATAGAACGTTTTAAATCTGCGGGTGCAAAAGCTGAGAACAGACCAGGGATTGGCAATTTTTCAGAATGTATTTTGATATCTGAATAAGAATCAGTATCAATTGTTCCTTCCGCTTTTAATATTCCGCCGTTTATATATGTTTGTGTATTTACTATCTGAAGTTTGTCGTCTTCAAAAATAAGATTTGCTTTTATTTTGTCAAAAACAAGTTTTGTTGCTCCGTTTGTAATTTTCCCGTTACGAGCAATGATACAGCCATTTGATTTTATCTTTTTAAAATCAGTTTTTATCTTTGTTCTTCCTACCCAATAGCCTTGTGCATTGATTGATGCAAGATTGTTTTTTATATGCAAGGTGTTTAAAACTGCTTTAGATAAAATGACAATATCGTTAAAGTAAATTTTGTCTGTGAATAGGGAAATATCAATTTTTGGATCTTTTCCGTATGAAACCTTACCGAACAAATTTATTGACTGTTCTTTTGCTATGGTTAAATTAGTATCAACATATGCAGATTCGCCAAAGAATTTTGCTTTTATATATGAATAAGGTAGTTGATATCCGGAAAAATTCATTGTGATATTATCAACCAACAAATTACCTTTTATTTTGTATCCTTTATTATTTTTACCGGTTCTGATTTTTAATTTAGCACTTATATTAGACTTGGCATCATAGGTTCTATACATAAGTACCGGATTTACAAAAGGTAATTCTATTTTTTCTGCAGGATCGTCTTCTAAGTCTTTAGGTTTTGGTTCGGGTATTACTGAATCTAAATTCAAATTAGCGGTAACTTTTTCCTGATTGTCAGATAAAATTGTTGCAAAAGTTTTTAATTTTGCTGTTTTTTTATTGAAATATCCTGCAACAAGTTTGTCCCCTTTTAATTGAAGATTATGTCCTGTTTTTAAATCGTTAACAATTACATTATAATTTGTAATTTTTGCGTTAGGAACAATTATTTTAATTTTTGCCGGATCAATAGGTAAAGGCTGAGGTTCTGAAACAGGTTCATTTTTCTTTTTATTCAAAATATCTTCAATGAGCCTTACTATTTTAAATTGTTCACCGTTTTCTATATCAAGATTGATTTTTAGATCTTTAATATCCAAACAAGATGCTTTTATTCTTAAAAACAGCAGATTTGGGATAGAGATTCTGAGTTTTACACCTTCTGTTTCAAGAATTTGTGAACCGTCCGGGAGTTTTGCTGTTATTTTTCCTGTTTTTATACCTGCTTGTAAGAGCATATTAGTGCTTATTTTAGGGCTTTCTATCAATAAATCAATATTTGCCTGCTCTTTCACAATCTTTTGTATATCCGGTATGTACTTGTTCAAATCAATAACATTTGGAAGAATGAACAAAAATCCCAAATATGCGATAAATAATATTACTGCAATTGTTCCCGTCAAATATATTAAAAATTTTTTCATATTAAATCCCTCTTTTGTATTTTAGAATATTATACAAATATGTGCTTTTCAAGCTTTTATGACGTTTTGTAATTTCAAATAGCCTATGCGGGCAATCGAAAATTATCAAGTAATAATTTATATTTTTATTTGTAATGGAAAGCAGGTTTGTATGAAATCAGAAAATTTAATGAATTTAAATTTTGAAAAAATAGCATTTTTACAGCGGGAATCTTTTATTTCTACAATAAATCACGATTTAAAAGTTCCTGTACTGGCTCAAATGAGAGCTTTAGAACTTCTTATTGACGGGAAAATGGGAAAATTAAACACTAATCAGGAAGAAATAGTGAATCTGACGTTGGATTCTTGTCGATCAATGTATGGTATGTTGTCTGAAATTTTGTCTGCTTATAAATATGAAAATAAAAATGTGATTTTGGATTTTGAACATATTAATGTTGTTAAATTTATTGAAAAATATTTTAGCGTTCCAAATCAGATATTAAAAAATAAAAGAATAAAAATATTTATAAAAAATGAATCATATTATCCGATAATAAAAGCTGATAAATTTCAATTTGAAAAAGCTTTTGGATATATTGTAAATTTTTGTTTGTCAAATGCGGTATCTGATTCAACTTTAAATTGTTGTATTTGGGATTCTGAGGACAATATTCATATCACTTTATCGTTTGAAAATCCTTATTTTTCACAAGAAAAATTGGAAACAGTTTTTGATAATTTGTCACAAAACAGAATGGATAAAGTAGGCAGTAATCTTGGAGTTCATCTCGCCAAACAAATAGTTTCAGCTCATAATGGTTCAATATTTAGTTGCAGTAAAAAAGAACAAAATGAATATACTATAATTCTTCCGTTAATTAATGTAAATAATATGCAATAATTATTTAATTGATTTAATATATATATTATGAGAAGTTTTTTATTATTTTTATTAATAATTTGTTTATCGTCCCAAGTTGTTATTGGGGCATCGTTTAGCAATGCTCAAAGACAAGAAGTATTAAGCAAAATGAGGAAAGATAACAGCGCATATTATAAAAAATGCTCTGCTATTGCTGAAAATTTTAAGTATGACAGCAGATTTTCCAATCATTTAAGAAGCTCATGCACTGATTTTGAATCAGAAAGAGAAAGAGTTCTTAGTATTATATATCCTAATAATGTTAGTAGCCTCAGAGGCTCCGATCCAAGTTACATAATCAATAAAGCAAATTTATCAGCAAAGATGAATGCGAGTAAGCTAAATTCTTACAAAGAAATTATATCGGAATATTGCAAGTATAATAGCGCTGCGCTGGCTAAAAAAGACCCGCAGGCATGCACAAGAGTAAACAGTTTGTTTAAAGATTAAACTATTCCTTGAGCTTTCATTGCTTTTGCAAGTTTGCTGAATGCTGCAATATTAGCACCGGCAACGTAATTGTTACCGAGTCCGTATTGTTCTGCTGCAGACTTGCAAGAGTTGAATATGTTAATCATTATATTGTTCAGCTTTGCATCGACTTCTTCAAATGTAAGATAGTATCTCATACTATTTTGGCTCATTTCTATTGCAGAAGTTGCAACACCGCCGGCATTTGAAGCTTTAGCGGGAGCTACAAGTATTCCTTTTTCAAGAAAGTATCCAGTTGCTTCTTCTGTGCAAGGCATATTTGCACCTTCGCCAATTGCAATAACACCATTTTCAACAAGCTTTTTGGCTGAATTCAATGTAACTTCATTTTGAGTAGCACAAGGAAGTGCGATATCTGTTTTTATGTTCCAGATAGGTGAATCTTCGGATGTGCATTCTGTATATTCTGCCTCCGGATGAGTTTTTAAATAATCAGAAATTCTTCCTCGTTCAACTTCTTTAATCTGTTTTATACAATCAAGGTCAATGCCGTTTTTGTCATATATGCAGCCTTTTGAATCACTCATGGCAACAACATTTGCACCGTATTCCTGAGCTTTTTGGCAAGCATATATTGCAACATTTCCGGCTCCTGATATTGTAACTGTTTTGCCTTTCAAAGATTGAGAATTATTTGCATTAAGCATTTCTCTCATAAAATATATTAATCCGAAACCTGTAGCTTCTTTTCTCGTGAGTGAACCGCCGTAAGAAAGCCCTTTGCCTGTCAAAACTCCGCCTTCATATGCATCTCGGATTCGTTTATATTGACCGAACAAATAGCCGATTTCTCTTTCGCCAACGCCAATATCACCTGCCGGAACATCTACATCTTGACCTATGTGACGTTGAAGTTCTGTCATAAAGCTCTGGCAAAATCTCATAATTTCGCCATCGGATTTTCCTTTCGGGTCAAAATCGCTTCCGCCTTTGCCGCCGCCTATAGGCAAACCGGTCAAAGCATTTTTAAATATTTGTTCAAATCCTAAAAATTTCATGATACTTTGGTTGACACTTTTATGAAATCTCAGACCGCCTTTATATGGTCCTATAAGGCTGCTGAATTGAACCCTGTATCCTCTGTGAACGATAGTTTTGCCCTCATCATTAACATACGGAACCCTGAATGAAATTAATCTTTCCGGTTCTACCATTCTTTCTAACAAAGCTAAATTTTCATATTCAGGATGCCTGTTTATAACAGGTTCTATTGACATAAATACTTCTTCTACAGCCTGTATAAATTCAGGCTCATTATAATTTTTTGTTTTTACTTCCGCTAATACTTTTTCCAAATAATTGTTCATAATACACCTCTTTTGAAAAAAATAATAACATATTTTTTTTTTTAGTGCAATTGATTTTTGCGATATAATGTATATAATATTAAGTATAGTTATGAAAGGAAGTTGAAATGTTTGAAAAAATTGAAAGATTGCAAGTGCTATCTTTAGGGCTGATTTTAGCTATAGGATTAGTGTTTTCAGTTAGTTTGGCTACAAAAAATTTATCAAATGATAAAATTTCTGTTACTGGTTCTTCTTATAAAATTGTTGAATCTGATTCGGCAAGATTGGAATTTGAAATAGAAGCCAAAAGACCTACTAAGCAGTTGGCATATAATTTGGTACAAACCCAAATGCCGATTGTAAAAAAATATCTTGCAGATAAAGGAATAAAAGATATTGAAATAAAAGCAACCAATGGTTATAATACATACAAATATAGCGCTAATGGCAGTATGACAAATGATGTTGCATATTATAATTTATCCCAGCCAATTGTGATAAAATCAAATGATGTAGCAAAAATTAAAGAAATTTCTTCTGATATACAAAATTTATTAACTCAGGGAATAGATATAAACGTAATGAGTACTGAATATTTTTACTCAAAATTGGGTGATTTGAAAGTTGAATTGCTGGAAGCTGCTACAAAAGATGCTAAAGACAGAGCAAATGCAATGCTAAAAGCTACTCGCAATCATCCGGGAAAAATACAATCTGTTCAGATGGGAGTATTTCAAATTACACCTGTTGATTCAACAAATGTATCAGATATGGGTATAAACGATACTTCCAGTGTAGAAAAGAAGGTTACAGCGGTAGCAAATGTAGTGTTCCGCATAAAATAAAGGAGGATTTGATTATGAAAAAACTTTTTGCATTGATTTTAGCTTTTTCAACTTTACCGGCATTTGCGTTTGAGCCGATTGTACCTGAAATTATAAATTTGGGCACTATGCAAGGTCATGATATGCAATCTATGGAAGCTCAGCATTTCAGAATGCGTGAGTTGAATGATATGAAAGAAGTTAAAGAAGAAAAACAACGTTTTGAAAAGGAAAATTCCGTTCAAGGTGCGGAGCAACCGATAATTCAAAAAATGATTAATAATACAAATTCTGAATTTGTTGAGGAAAACGGAAAAATTAAAATAAGATATATAAATTAATGTCCTAACAGTATAATCATTGTTGAACCTATTAGAATAATTACGGAACCTGCCAATTTTTTAGGCAGGTTTTGTTCTTTAAATAACTTATACCCAAGAAAAACATTTAATATAATTGATAGCTGAAATAGAGAAAGCGCATAGCCAACATTCATCTTTGCAAAGATGAATGCGGTTATAAATGTCATAAGCCCAAAACTTGCTGCAGAAGATAAATATAATTTATTTTTAAATTTTTCTTTTAAATTTAATGCAGATTTACAGAAAGCTTTAAAAATTATGAATGAAAAAACTGCCCCCAATAAACTTGAAACAGCAAATGATACACTTACAGAAGAAAGAAGAATAACTTTTTTTATAAAAACAGCTTCTATCGCTGAAAATATGAGTGCCAAAAATCTGTATAATATGTCTTTTTTAAAAAAATCTTCAGGTTTATCAAATATAAAATAGGTTCCAAAGATTATTAATCCCATTCCGCACAGTCCATATATGTTAGGATATTCTTTAAGAATTATCATTCCAAATAAAAGTCCGATAGCAGCTTTATAAGAATTTATAGGGCTAAGTACCGATAACTGCCCTTTTTCTAATGCGAGCACCATAAAACAATTACAAATGGCTCCGCAAATTCCGCCCAAAATTGCATAATACCAGAAATTCATATTAAGTGTTATAGTGTTTGAAAAAACAAATATTGGTATTGAAAATATTGAAAGTAAGAGATAAATTATGAAATTTATTTCAACCGGTGTTTCATTGTTTTGTGTAAGTTGTTTTTGAAAAACATTAGTTCCGGAATTTGCTAATATCCTTATTAAAACAGCCAAAAATATTACAAAGTAGCTCATATGCCTATATATTACAACAAAATTATAATTTTGTTGTATTTGAAAAACATTTTTTACGTGTAATAATGTTTTTATGATAGATACTATTATTGTACAGGGAGCAAAAGAACATAATTTAAAGGATGTTTCAATTAAACTTCCGAAAAATGAACTTATAGTTTTTACAGGTGTTTCAGGCTCGGGAAAATCCTCTTTGGCATTTGATACAATTTTTGCAGAGGGCCAAAGACGTTATATAGAGAGTCTTTCTACTTATGCAAGACAGTTTTTGGGACAGATGGATAAGCCAAATGTTGATTATATTGACGGCTTATCACCGGCTATTTCAATAGATCAAAAATCTACTAGTAATAATCCACGTTCTACTGTCGGAACAGTTACTGAAATATATGATTATTTACGACTTTTGTACGCAAGAGCGGGTACGCCCTATTGTCCTCATTGCGGTGAACCTATAAAACCGCAGAGCCTTGATGAAATTGTAAACAATATTCTCAAACTTGACGAAGGAACAAAAATTCAAATATTAGCTCCTATTGTCAGAGGCAAAAAGGGTGAATATTTATCTTTGTTTGAAGAATTAAGACAAGAAGGTTTTGTAAGATTAAAAGTTGACGGCAAAATTTTCAACCTTGATGAAGATGATATAGAACTTGAGAAGACAAAAAAACACGATATTTCTGTTGTTATTGATAGGATTGTTGTAAAGGAAAGTGCTCAATCAAGAATAGCTGATAGCGTGCAAATTGCTCTAAAAAAAACAGATGGTATTGCAGTTGTTGATATTGTAGGTGAAAACAGAGAGGTAATATTCAGCGAAAAACTTGCATGCCCAAAATGTAATCTTAGTTTTGAGGAATTAGCTCCCAGAATATTTTCATTTAACGCTCCATACGGAGCTTGTGAAAGATGCTCAGGACTTGGTGCTGATTTTGTAATTGATCCAAATTTAATAGTTCCGGATAAATCGAAGTCATTAAATGAGGGTGCAATTTACCCGTGGTCAAGAACGTCAACTCAATACTATGATGATGTATTAAAATCCGTTTGTTCTCATTATGGAATAGATATGGACAAACCGTTTGAGAAGCTTTCTAAAGAGGATCAAAACACTATTCTGTATGGTGGCGATGACCTTGTAAAATTCCATGTTATGAAATTTGGCACCCACAGGTATGAGGACAAATACCACAGATTTTTGGGTGTAATACCATTTTTGGAAAAAAGGTATAACGATTCAAACGGGGAATATTGGCGTGAAGAAATTGAAAAATATATGACAACTACCCCATGTCCGGCATGCAACGGAGCAAGATTAAAGCCGTTTCCTCTTTCGGTAAAAATCGGCGGGAAAAATATATATGAATTTACTTTGATGCCGATTAATGAGGAGTTGGATTTTATTGAAAATTTATATCTGGAATTGAACGGATTTAAATTGCAAATTGCAAAACAAATTTTGGATGAGATAAGGGCAAGGCTGAGATTTTTAAAAGATGTAGGTCTAAGCTACTTGAATTTGGCTAGAACAGCAGGAACTTTATCCGGTGGTGAAGCTCAAAGAATTCGTCTTGCAACTCAAATAGGCAGCGGTTTGTCTGGTGTTTTATATGTTCTTGATGAACCTTCGATAGGTTTACATCAGAGAGACAATGACAGATTGATAAAAACTTTATTGAAACTTAGGAATTTAGGTAATACTTTAATTGTTGTTGAGCACGATGAAGAAACTATAAGAAACGCCGATTATATTGTCGACATAGGGCCAAAAGCGGGCCTGAATGGCGGAAAAGTTATAGCTGCCGGTTCTGTGGATGATATAATTAAAGCCAAAGGTTCTATAACAGGGAAGTACCTAAGCGGTGAAAAATTTATTCCGCTGCCAAAAGAAGTTAGAAGAGGTAACGGCGAATTTTTGCATGTTAAAAATGCTCATCTGAATAATTTAAAAAATATAGATTTGGATATTCCTCTTGGCAAAATCGTATGTCTGACAGGAGTATCAGGGTCAGGAAAATCAACTCTTATGCAGGACTTGATATATGAGTATGCCGTTCATAAGTTGAGAGGTAATAAGCCTAAACCGCAAGGGGTTGATGAGATTACGGGTTTTGAAAATATTGACAAGATTATTGATATTGATCAATCACCTATAGGCAGAACTCCTCGTTCAAATCCTGCTACTTATACAGACTTATTCACTCATATTAGAGAACTTTTTGCCAAAACAAACGAAGCAAAACTTAGAGGTTATAAAGCAGGAAGGTTCAGTTTTAACGTAAAGGGCGGACGCTGCGAAGCGTGCAAAGGCGACGGATTATTAAAGATAGAAATGAATTTTTTATCAGATGTCTATGTAAAATGTGATGTCTGTAAAGGTAAACGCTACAATAGAGAAACTCTTGAGGTTAAATATAAGGGTAAAACCATCGCTGATGTTTTGGATATGAGTGTAAAAGAAGCTTTGGAGTTTTTTGATAGTATTCCGTCAATAAAAAATAAACTACAAACATTGTATGATGTCGGCTTGGATTATATGAAGCTTGGGCAAAGCGCTACTACACTTTCAGGCGGTGAAGCGCAAAGAATTAAACTTGCTTCAGAATTAAACAAACGTTCGACAGGAAAAACATTGTATTTGTTGGATGAGCCATCTGTCGGATTGCATTGGTACGATTTGGATAAATTAATTAAAATTTTGCAAAAATTGGCAGATCAAGGGAATACAATTCTTGTTATTGAACATAATTTGGATTTTATAAAAATTGCAGACCATATAATTGACTTAGGACCTGAAGGCGGAATTGACGGTGGATATATTGTAGCTCAAGGTTCGCCGAAAGAGGTTGCAAAAGTAAAAGAATCGTATACCGGACAATATTTGAAAACAATTTACAATAAGGAGAAAATATAATGAAAAAGATTGGTTTAGTGTTGGCGTTATCTGCAATGCTGTTTATACCTGCTATGGCACAAAATGTTGAAGTTGAGGCGTTGAGTGATTTTACAACGGATAATCCTCCAAAAGTTTTTTCTGTAAAACTTGTTCAGTCTGTCGGTACAGATAAAGGTGTAATTGAAAGGGGCAGTATTATTGAAGGAAAAATTACCGCTAAAGATGCAAAAAGATTAAAAAGAGATGCAACATTTTCTTTTGTTCCGACAACTTTAACAGAACCGAACGGTAATGTAATACGTGTAAAAAGAAATTATATAGGCAAATATTCAAAAGGCTTGGATAAAGGGCAAATAGCAAAAACTGCTGCTTTGAGTGCAGGAAATTTTGTTGTTAAAGGTTTTTCCACAGGGTTTACTGCAATTGAGGGAGCTGTAAAAAATGAACAGGGTAATGTTTTGAAATCTTCTGCTGTTGCAGTTTATGAAAGTTCCCCGCTTTCTTATGTGGAAAAAGGAGATGCGCTTGTTATAAAAGAAGGCGAACATTTTTATATAAATTTCAAACTAAAAGATGATGATGAAGATTAGTATTTATATATAATGTTTATATAATTGACTGATGCTTTTAATTATGCTATTATGCTTATAGAAAATGGAGAATATATATGAAAAAATTATTAACAATATTAGTATTATTATTAGGGTTAAGTCTTCCTTCAATGGCAAAAACTACTCCTGTTCAGATTATGCAGGATTTTTCCGTATCCAGTCCTTCACAGACTTTATTAGTAAAAATATTGTCAAATGTAAGGTTAAATAAAGATGTAATGCTTCATGAAGGATTTTATGTTTTAGGTCAGATTACAGGTTCCGGCAACGGATTTGTATTTAAACCGGTAAAATACCAAAATTTCCACAATGAAGTTTTTGAAATATCCGGTGATTATCCAGCAACTTTTGTTGAGGTTATTGATCCTGCAGGTTCTAACGGTAATCTTTCAAAAAATGCAAAAATCTTGTTGGATTTTCATATAGCCCAAGAGGTTGCAGATACTTCAGTTGATGCAAAATATCAAGGAGCTCCAACAGAGGGTATTTCTGCTACAGTAAATCAACAAGAATTGGTTATCTATGATAATACAATTCCTCAAACAATGAAGGATTTTCCGGGAATTAAGTTAAACTCTTTTGATAACGGCAGCAACTTTAATATCCCGAGAAGATTGATGATTCAACCTGAAAAAATGGAAAGAAATATCAATAACTTAAAAGAAAATAACTAATAATAAATACAGTACAAAAAGCGGTGGTTTTTGATCACCGCTTTTTTATTGCAAAAATATTTATTTTGCTGAAACAGCAACTTTCAATTTACCGTTACCGGTTAAAATAATTTCAGTATCCCTGCCGTTTTCAGAGATAATTAATCTTGTTTTTTCAATATTATCTTCTACAAATCTTGAAACTTCTTTAATTTTTAAGTCTTTCATTTGATATGAACCCTTTCACATATATGATAACAAATTTTCAGGTTTTTTCAACCCTGTTTTTATTTGAAAACAAAACATAAAATTTTTTGCTATATTTTTTTATTTATGATAAAATATGTCTAACTGAGTGATAGGTGATGATGACTGACAGCAATTGCAAAGTATCAATATGTGTTCCTGTTTATAATGTTGAAAAATATTTAAAAGAATGCTTAGATAGTATTGTAAATCAAACATTACAGGACATTGAAATTATCTGCGTTAACGATGGTTCTACAGACAAGTCGTTGGAAATTTTAAAGGAATATGCAGATTTTGATAGTCGAATAAAAATAATTGATAAGCAAAATTCGGGATACGGAGCATCTATGAATATGGCATTAGATGCCGCTTGTGGTGAATATATCGGTGTTATTGAATCTGATGATTTTGCAAAGAAAAATATGTTCGAAAATCTTTATAACTTAGCTAAAAAAAATGATGCTGATGTTGCAAAATCAAATTGGTTTGCATATTGGACATTGGCAAAATTTTCTAAAAAAGAAAATCGCATTTCATCAGCAAAAACAAAAGAAGTTACAAATTTTGAAAAAGATAGCAGCATAGTAAGAATAAATCCGTCTGTTTGGAGCGGAATATATAAAAGAGAATTTTTAAATGTTAATAATATAAGATTTTTAGAAACTCCGGGTGCAAGCTATCAGGATTTATCTTTTACATTCAAAGTATTTACGCTTGCAAAGAGGGTTATTTTGACTGATAAAGCCTATTTATACTATCGTCAGGATAATTTAAATTCATCTGTAAAGGCTAAAAACAAAATATTTTGTGTATGTGATGAGTATGCGGAGGTTGAAAGGTTTTTGTCTGAACATCCTGAATTCAATTCAGAATATAAAATTCAGGCGGAAATTCTTAAATATACTGCGTATATGAGTTCTGTTATCAGATTGGAAGAAAATTTAAGACCTCAATTTGTTAAAGTATTTTCAGAACAATTTAAAGAAACTTATGAGTCCGGCATTTTGAACAATGAGTTTTTCTCAAAAGTTAACAAAAAAGAGTTTATGTTGTTAATCACAGATCAAGAAAAATTTTTAGATCAGATTAAACGCAGAGAATTGCGTAAATATTTGAATTCCATCAGAAAAAAATACATTTCTATCCATGTAAGAAGCGGATTCTTGACTATTACGCTTTTGGGAAAAGAAGTTGTTAATTTAAAACTTTATTAGAGTTTTTCAATTATCGTATTTGCTGTTGCATAATCTTTGCAATGGGATAGCGACACTTTTATTTTTAGATTTGGATATTTTGCAATTTTTGCGCAAGGAAGTCCATCTTTCCTGTTTATTATTTCAATGTCACTATAGTAGACATCTTTTATATCCAGTCCGGTAAGCGCTTTTACAATAGCTTCTTTAGCACAGAATCTTGCACATAAATGTTGTGCCGGGCTTTTTGTTTTTAGGGAATATTCAAGTTCTGGTGTTGTAAAAACTTTGCTTAAAAATGTAAAATTAGTTTCTTTTCCTTCAAAACGTTTTATTTCTTCAATATCCGTTCCGATAGATATGTTTTCTAACAAGGTAGTACCTCTTTGTTTAATGTTTTTTCCCAATTATATGCTTTTTCTACGCTGTATTTAAGAGTTTTTTGCGGATTCCAACCTAAAACTTCTTTTGCTTTTGTATTATCTGCGACAAGACTTGCCGGATCGCCATCACGTCTTGAACATATATCTATTGCAATTTCCTTTTGTGTGACTTCTTCACATACAGAAAAAACTTCTTTTACAGAATTTCCGTCTTTTGTTCCAAGATTGAAAAAATCTGTCTGTCCGCCATTTTTTAAATAATCAAGAGCTAACAAGTGCGCCTGTACTAAATCTTCAACATTTATATAATCTCTCACGCAAGTTCCGTCTTTTGTATCATAGTCAGTTCCAAACATTTTAAAACGTTTGTCAGAACCAAATGAAGCCTTTAAAACATTTGGGATAAGGTGAGTCTCTGGCTCATGCCATTCGCCGATGCGGCATTTGGAATCGGCTCCTGCGACATTAAAATATCTTAGTCTGACTGATTTTAGACCATATGCCCTGTCGTAATCGTCCATTATTTTTTCAATCATTAATTTTGTTTGTCCGTATGGGTTTATCGGATTTTGGGGATGTTTTTCATCTATAGGAATGTATACAGGTTCACCATATGTTGCGGCAGTTGATGAAAATACAATCTTTTTTACATCATGTTTAATCATTGCCGATAAAAGATTTATTGTTCCGCAAACATTATTTTGATAGTATTTTTGAGGGTTTTTTACGGATTCACCTACTTGAGAAAAGGCTGCAAAATGGATAACAGAATTAATTTCATTATTTTCAAATACGCTTTCAATTTCTGTAATATTTTGTAAATCGCCCTTTATAAATTCTAAATTACCGTATTTTTTTAATGTATCTATAGTTTCAATATGTCCTGTTGACAGGTTATCAAAAATCACAACTTCAAAATCTTGTTCTAATAGTGCTATAACACAATGACTTCCGATATATCCGGCTCCTCCGGTAACTAAAATTTTTGCCATTTATTTTATCTCCTCAAAAAGATTCAATGCGCGTTCAATTGCCAAATCCATATTATAATATTTGTAATCACCAAGTCTGCCAAAGAAATAGACATTTTTGTCTTTTTTTGCTTCTTCCAAATATTTATTATACAGTTCTGTATTTTCTTCTTTCGGTATTGGGTAATATCTTTCATTTTTACCAAGTTCAAAAAATTCGGAATATTCTTTTGCAATAACGGTTTTGTCAGATTTGTCGTCAAGATAGTATTTGTATTCGTGTATTCTTGTAAAATCGTAATTGCAGGGGTAATTTATGCAGGCATTAGATTGATAGAATTCTTTGTCATATGTTTCAAATTTAAAATTGACGCTTCTGTATGGGAGTTGTCCGAATTTGTAATCGTAAAATTCATCAATCGGTCCTGTATAGAATATTCTTTTGTATTCTTTTCCTTTTAGTTTTTTGTAGTCTGTATTGAGCATAATCTTGATATTTTTATGATCAAGTATTTTTTTTACGACTTCAGTATAGCCGTTGCGGGGTATCCCTTGATATTTATCCTGAAAATATCTGTTGTCTTTGCTTAAATAAACCGGAACTCTGGCCGTAACTGCTCCGTCAACTTCTTCAGGCTTCACACCCCATTGTTTTGTTGTATAGTGCAAAAATATCTTTTCATATACATAATTGGCTAGAAATTTTAAATCTTCATCATCTTGTTTTTGAAATTCCAAAATCGGAACTTTTGTATTGATTTTGAAATTTTTTAACAGCTTTTCTTCTAATCTTTCCGCCAGAGTTTTGGGAAAAACATCATATAGTGTATTAAAATTAAATGGTATATGAGTTTCAATGCCGTCAAGATATCCTACAACTTTGTGCATATATGTGTTGAAATCGGTAAATTGTTTCAGATATTGCCAAACTTTTTCTGAATTTGTATGGAAAATATGAGAGCCGTATTTGTGAATCATAATGCCGTTTTCGTCTCTGTAATCATAACAATTTCCGGCAATATGATTTTTTTTATCAATAACCAATACTTTTTCATTTAATTTTGTGGCTATTAGGTTCGCAATTACGGCGCCTGAAAAACCTGCTCCCACGACTAAATTGATATCTTTATTATTCATTATATTTCCCTTCTTAAGCAACTCCGTTGTTCAGCAAATCGTGAATATGTATTACACCAATCGGTTTTTTATCCTCAATTACAAACATATTTGTAATTTTCTTTTCATGCATTATTTTTATAACTTCTGAGGCCATAACATCTTTTGATAATGTTTTTGGATTTTTGGTCATTATGTTAATAGCTTTTTCTTCCAAAATTTGTGGTGACAGGCACCTTCTCAAATCGCCATCTGTCAGCATACCTGTTAATTCCCCGTTGTTATTTATAAAGCCTACACAGCCAAGTCTTTTTGAAGTCATTTCCAACAATACATGCTGCATATCTGAATGTTCTTCCAATATTGGCATTTCTTCACCGGTGTGCATAAGATCTGAAACTCTTTGCAATATAGAACCTAGCTTTCCTCCCGGATGTCTTGCGTTAAAATCTTCTTTAGAAAAACCGCTTCTTTCAATCATGGCAGTCGTGAGCACATCTCCAAGTACAAGAGTTGCGGTTGTTGAACTTGTTGGAGCCAACCCCAAAGGACAAGCCTCTCCGTTGTTTGGGAGTCTCAAAACAATGTCGCCAGCTTTTCCAAGAGAACTTTCCGGATTTTTAGTTATTGCGATTAATTTTATTCCAAATCTTTTACAGTAATTCAATATGTCAACGAGTTCTTTTGATTCGCCGCTGTTTGAGATTGCTATTACAACATCGTCTTCAGTAATCATACCCAGATCGCCATGACTTGCTTCAGCCGGATGAACAAAAAATGATGGAGTGCCAGTTGATGCAAGAGATGCAGCAATTTTTTTGCCGATATGACCTGATTTGCCCATTCCTGTAATAATTATTCTGCCCTTTGCATTTTGCATTATATTAAGAGCTTCTGTAAGTGTATGATCCAAATTATCTCTTAATTTTGAAATCGTATCAATTTCCATATTTATTGTGCGGATTGCGCAATCCCTATCAAGATTTTCTTGAGCAGATAATTTTTTTTCTAGCACGGCTGACATTATTACTCCTTTTCTTATTAATAGTACATCTTAATAGTTTTTAAAGCAACAAAATATACTGAAATTTTACAATTTTATTTTGTTAAGCTATTTGAAATTTATGAATAAAAATTTTGATAATTTATGCAGGTTTATTGTCAGGCGGTATCATTATTATTTGCATTGTTTCTGTATCCAATTCCTGCTCGGTATCCGGAAATTGAGTATAAAATAGGTAATGCGGGTTCAATCCACTTTAAACCTGATAATAGTGAAACTGTCGCAATATCATCCATGTGTAATGTTAAATCCAGCATTTCAGGAGTACGTTTTTCTTTTTCATCTTTTTTAAGAATTATAGGATTTACAATTTTATTACCAATAAAGTTTGCAATCGCACTTCCTCCCAAAACTCCGGTTGTTATAATTCCTGCTGTCATACCTATACATCTTGCAGCTTTGGACTTAATGTTTAGTTTTTCTAAAATCCCGAGAGCAACACCTGCCCCAATATTACATAAAAATATATTTGCTAAATATTGATATATTCCTTCATTAATTTTAGCCGGAACTTTATCTTTCCAATTCTTATCCGTTATTTTATCTGCAACTATTCCACCTGTTATGCCGCCAATAACAGGAACAGCACCATATATTGATAAATAACCGATTTCTTTAAATATATCTTTAGCTTGTATATTTTCTGGCGGAGGAATTAATTTATTTGCGAAATCTTTATGCTCGGTAAATAATCTTGATACTTCATTTATTGAAAGAATTTTGGTTTTTGCTTTTTCTAAAATCGGTTTAATTTTTGTATTTGGATTATTTGATACAAATTTATCAATAAGTTCATTGTTTCTATTTATTACATATTTTATATTTGGGAATTGGCTTCTCTTTGTTAGTTTGGAGGCAATTTTAGGTGCTGTAATTGCCGATAAAACAGTAGTAGCTAATGTAATTACTGTTTTTATTCCTTCTTTTTGTTTTTCTATTTTCGGAGTTTTGTGTATTTCATTTATTAAATACCATCCTGCAAAACCTGATAAAATATAAGGTACATTTTTATTAAGTTTCGAAATTAAAAGGGGTTGATCAATATATTTACCTATTGCGGGGATTTTCATTATTTTTTCCTTTACCTGTATTTATCTGTAATCTTAGAATTATAATTACAATAATTAAAAAGCATAATATGTTTCTAAATTGTAAGGCAAGCCTAACATTTTGTCAAGAAAGTTAAGATATCACCGTACAATATGAGAAAACAGTATTCTTATTGTATAGCTACAGTCGGTTTGAGGATTTTGAACAGTGAACCTGAATATTATTTTATAGTTTGATTAAGGTAATTGCAATTATGGTCTTTTTTATATAACATAAAAACAATATTTTAAGGAGTATATATAGATGAAAATAAATTCTGTAAAAGATTTTGTTAGAATTAATATTTCAAAATTTAAAAAAGACAAAAATACTACAGGTCTAAATCGTATTTTCAACTTATATGATAAAAATAATTCCTACCGAGGTGAATATTTCTTTAAAGCATTGAGTCGTTCCGGCTATAACGGAGTGGGTAAATCTATATCTGTAACAAGACTAATGGATGATAGTCTAAGTCAAACAATGCAGGAAATTGTATATATGAAAAAAGATTACATTACTGTAAAGGATAAATCTTCTGATATTTTATTAAAAGTTTTACCATCTGAAATTACAATAATAAGAACTGTTTTAGATTTTGTAAATGATAAATTTCTAACAATAAGAAGTGTAAGTAAACTTAGAAACCAACTTCAAAGAATTGAGAAAAATGATCCAGATTTTATTTATAAAGATAATTTTGTAATATATGAACCTCTAAAAGAAAAACCTCAATACAAAAAAAATAATGAAATATTAAGAGAAGGTAAAATATCAGAAACAAAAAAGAATAATTTGCTAATGCCAAACAATCGTGAAAATTCTAGACTAGGTTGTACACATCAAATACCATATAGGTTTTGGTAAACATTTAAGAGAAATTTTATAATAACAATCAGTTTGAGAAAAAAGAGCATAGGAATTGATAATTTTGTAGGGTGCAATTTTTTGCACCAAACGTGTTAGTATATAAATATGAGCAATTACAAAAGATATTTTAAAAATTTATCAAATCTTGTTTTTATCACATTCGTTACATATAGTCTGTAGGGTGCAATTTTTTGCACCAAATCTATTCCAAATCAAGATTATTAGTCTGTAGGTTGGGTGAAACCCAACAATAAATTTTGAATGCAAATAATTGGACAAAATGAGCAAATTTTCGGACATTTGTGTTACCAAAACCGGACATTTCGGACATTTTGACTCACTCAACTTCCGACCTTTATAAATCGGTAAAAGCTGGATTGTTTCGCCTTTACAGGCTCGCAATGACATAAAACACTTCCGAGCAAATGTCCTGAAAAAAGGTATTGAATTATTAGCAAAAATTTGCACCAAAAAAGAGGGTTTCAAAATCGCTGAAACTCTCTTTTAATAAATGGTTGCGGGAGCTGGATTTGAACCAACGACCTTCGGGTTATGAGCCCGACGAGCTACCAGACTGCTCCATCCCGCGATATTTAGTTGTCATATTGTCGAAACCTTATCGACATCAATATTATGTAACGCTAAAAATTTAAAATCAACCCCTTTTAAGGGTTGATTTTTAGTAAAAATTTTAAAATCTATTATTCTGTTATAGTCCCGTCAGAAGCTTTGAAATATACCTTTTTAACTAAACCGTTTTCGTCATACTCGGTTATTCGTCTGCAACCGTTATATATTGAAAATGAGTATGATGGAATATCACTATTATTTTTATATACATATTTTTCATCTTTTATGTCATCATAAATAAGTCTTCCTAATTTGTCATACTTATTGTTTTTTTCACTTCTTTCCGGATCACTAATGTTTGATCTCCATTTTAACAAAATGCCGTCATCATTATAGATTTCGTGGCTTTTTTCAACTATATAACCGTTTGGAACTGAGTCAGAAAGTATTTTATTAAAATATTTATTCTCAATTAATACGCTGTCTTTGCTGTATTTCTTTTCGGTGTATAAGTCTTCTTTCGGATTATCCATGTTAAAATCTGTTCTGACATATCTTGAACCGTCCGGAAATTCTGTTGTTGTAGTTGTATTTCCTAAGTCATCTGTTTCGGTATATGTTACTGTTCTTGCTCCATTTGGTGCAATATGTATATTATAACCGGCGCTGTCACGTTCAATACTGCCGTCAGAGTGTGTAGTTTCTGACCAAGCATAATTATCAAGATTTACAATATCGTCATCTGAAGGATTGTAATAATATGATTTTGACGAGTTGTTATTATTTTTTACAAATGTATCTTGCATTTCAATATTTTGATTTTCATTATCAATATTGTTTTGCTTATTATTTGTACATGATAATGTTAATAATGTTGTAGCAGCCAGAGCTAAACCTGCATTTCTCATAGTTTTGTTTTTACGTTTACCTGTGAAACTATTGCTGTGATAATTACTGTTTACTGAAAAATTATTAACTCGGATTTGCATTTCTAACCCTTTTACATGATTTGTGATAGTTTATACAAAACTTGTGATAATTTTTTTTGCTATTTTCATCCCTTTTATATTAAAAATTTTAACATAACAAAAACGGATATTGAATTAACAATATCCGTTTTTGTTTTTATTTTATAACTTATCCGTTATTTTTTTAATTCTTCACGGAAGTTAGCTTTGTGGTTAGAACCGATTTCAGCAGCTTGGTCGCCTTTGTTTACGATTCTTACAGTGTTACCAGTTACAGATGCTGCATTAGTTACTGTTAACTTACCGCCCTTATTTAAGATAACTGTAGGATTACCTTGTAAAGAACCGCCGTTTACAACCATATCGCCTTGCATATTGTACAATTCAACTTGACCGTTTGTAGATTTTGCAGTTCCTTGATATTGCAAACCGTCTTGACCTACTTTATTCAAGATATAAATCATACCGTTTGCAGATTGAGCATTAAAGTCTTCTGTAACGTTGATACCGTCAGCTTGGCTTCTTGCGATAGCATATGATCTGTCAGAACCGCTGTTGTTTACGTTACCGCTTAAAGTTAATGTTCCGTCGTTTGCTAAAACATTCAATCTTCCGTCGTGGTTAATTGTACCGGCAACTTCCATATCGCCTGTTCCAACTTCGTTTTTAATTCTTAACTCTTTATTGCCAATTGAAGTAATTGTTGCATCAACATTCAAATCTTCAGAACCGTTTCTGTTGATTATACCTGTTTTTGTATTTGTGTTAACAGTTCCGCCAACGTGCATATCATCGGTGTAGTTATTGATTGCAAGTTCACCGTTTGCACCGTCTTTTGTGATAGTACCGTTCAAGTCAATACCTCTGTTCATAGCATCTGAGCCAGAGCCATTATGTTTAATAGCTAAGTCGCCATTTGTATTTTTGATATTGCTTGTTGCTGCTGTTGTTACACCATCAGAATCTTTTCTTGAATAAACAAACAAGTAACCATTTGAGTTAGTTAAGTTTTTGTTGATAGTCAAGTGACCGTTATCATTGTAAATGCTGAAATTACCGTCTTTATTTGTAACGTTTCCGTTAATATCAAAGTCCTCACCATTTACGTTAGCAAGTTTTAACTTACCTGTGTTGTTGATAGTAGCACCAACATCCATCTTACCTTCACCTCTGTTGATGATACCCATATTACCAGCGTTAGTGATTGTACCGTTAACAGTCATAGCGCCTGCAGTATTGTTAATAGCAGTTTCACCAGATTCGTTTGTAATTGTTCCGGCTAAAGTCATACCGTTTGTTGCATCATTCTTAATAGCAATGTTACCGTCGTGAGAGGTAATTCTGCTGTTTGAACCGGTAGTTAATTTGCCGTTACCGGTATTATGAATTGCAATAGCGATGTTTTCAACGTTGTTTTCAACTTTTGCGTTGTTTACTTCAATCAAACCGTTTAATGAAGCATTGCCTCTTTCGTTTTGAATAAGAACACCTTCACCTGCTTTGATTGTTCCGTCTACTTGTAAACCGTTGCCGTATTGACCGTTTGCTGTATCATATAAGTTTCTTACTGATACAGATTTAGTAGCATTAGCGTTACCTGTAAATACTAATTTACCGTTTTCGTTAACGATTCTTACAGAATCAGCTTTTGCTGCTGATGTGCCTAAGTCGCCTGAAACTGTAGCGCCTGAAGCTCCGCTGTTTACAACATCAATTTTGCCGCCAGCCAATGCAGTGCCGGCAAATGCCAATGCATTACCTTTATTTACAATTTCAACATTGTCTTTTGCTGATAAAATTGTGCCTGATTTAACATCCATTCCGCCTTTGCTTGTTACTGATAAATCAGATTTTGGAGCAAGAACTTTTGCTGAACTTGAAATTGTCAAAGCTCCTGTAGCATTGTTATTATATATATTAACTTTATCGTTACCAACAATTGTTCCGCCGTTGATAGTTAAACCTGCGTCACCGTGATTTGTTAAAACGGTTTCACCATTAGCAAGGTTTGCAACTTTTCCTGAAACTTTTATATAGTTATCAGAACCAGCACCTGATTTAATAACAACGCTTGAACCGTTATTAGCAATTTGGCTTGAAGATGCTGTAATGATACCATCTGTATTTACTAAAGAATTGAATAATGCAGCTGCTGAAGCTTTACCGTCAAAGTTTGATGCTGTGAAGTCATTAGCCGGTTTGTAACCGTTCACAATTCCACCTGTTACATCAACTTGAGAACCACGAATATCTGCGCCGTTTCTTGTAAATACATAACCGTTAATAGCAACTGGTGCATTACCGCCGTAGTTGTTAATAGCTGGTACACGGTTGTCACCGTTTCTCATTTTATTAATTTGGTTGATGTTTGTAAAATTATCGTTGTTATAATCTGCTTCTAATGCAGAGAATTTATCAGCTTTTGGAGTGATTACTGATAAAGTACCGGCATTCAATACACCGTTTGCACCAACAGTCATACCTTGTGGGGTAATGAAAATGGCATGACCGGTGCCGTCAGCTTTAACTGCGTTTAAAATACCGTTAATTTTTACTTGATTGTTAACCAAGTTGATAAATGTACTCAAGTCTCTGAGTTCGCCGCTCTTATAACCTTGATAAATCAATTTCGCAACATCACCTTGACTCAAATCAAAATTTTCATAGTGTCTGTATCCAACATTTCCGTTGATTTTTTCAGGATTTATGTTATACACGCCACCCTGATAATCAGCACCGGTAATGTTGGTTGCACTTGCAACAGATACCGACATGATTGTCGCCAATGCTGCAATTAGTAATTGCTTTTTGTTCATAAAATATACTCCTTTTCTAAGTACTATCTTCACATTCTAGTATACCGTCAATAAAAATGGAAAACTTTTTTTTTTGCCATTTTGTTACAAAATATTAACCAGTTCTATTCTTCATATTACATCCTCTCTTTTTCATGCATATTTCAAGCATATATATTGCACATATATAATATATAACGATTTATTTTTCTAAAAATTTACTAAAAATAAAATTTTTGTTACAATTCTTAATTTATAAATTATAAGCCTTTAAATGCTCCCCAAGCCTTGATTGTGCCTCTTTGATATTTTACTAAATAATATTGACCTTTATTGTTATATTCAATTTCGGCTTCCATGTGAATTTTAGGTTGATCTGCAGGCATGCCGACTTTTGCTCGTTTTTTATTCGTTTTTTCTCTTTCTTTTTGTTCTTTTTTTAATTCTTTTTTCACGGTTTTGTTATTTAATCTGGCATGTTCTGTTGCATCTTCTTCTATTTTTATGACAGGAATTACGGCAATTGGATTTTTAGATTCCAAAAGAATAAGAAAATCACGTGAATCAGATAACGCCAACTCATAATATCCGGGACTAATTGTATTTCCGGCATTATCGTGTATATAATCCGGTAAAATAATTGTAGGATAGTCGGAGTCTTTTAAAGAATATCTGTAAATTGCTTCATTCCCGATAAAATATCCGGAAGTTTCTTCCGGTTGCTGCGGATAAGGTCTTATGTATTCATGTGTTAATACTTTTTCTACAAAATATCCTTCTAACATAATTTACACTTTATAATCGTTCTAATAATGTTTTAATTATAATATTAATTTCGTCAAAATTTTTATTTAAAGCATGTTCGTGTCCAACAAAAATAAGTGACATGTATTTTTGAGAATTGAATAACTCATTTGATTTTAAAATAAGTCTGTAACTTTCTCTCATTAATCTTTTTAAACGATTTCTTTTTACAGCTCTTTTATGAGTTTTTTTACTTACAACAAAACCAACTTTTGTCAATTCATCAACATTATTTTTTTCTTTTCCTGCAAACAATGTAATCCCGCTTTTGTGAACGGAATTTTTGACTTTATATGTGGCATTAAATGCTGAACGTTTTTTTAATCTGTATTGCTTTGGTAACATAATTTTATTATAAAACAAAAACACTATATACCGAAATAAATAAATAATCGGCAAATAGTGTTTTTATATTTGATTTAACATTAATTAAGCTCTTTTAGAACCTGATATTGCTAATTTATGACGACCTTTTGCACGGCGTCTGTTCAAAACTTCTTGTCCGCCCGGAGTAGCCATTCTTGCTCTAAAACCGCTTACATGCTGTCTTTTAATTTTTGTTCCTTCTAGTGTACGTCTCATTTTTAAATTCCTTTTAATTTCATATTTTTAGTCGTATAATTCAAATGTAAATAAAAAAAAAATATTAGTCAACTAATTTGAAAAGGTAGGTTAAATTATATGAACAAAAAAATAGGTTTTATAGGATGCGGAAAAATGGCAAGTGCCATTATTAATGGTATTATATCATCAGCATATGTTTCTAAAAGTAATGTAAAAGGTTCTGAAATAAATCCGGAAATAGCAGAAAATGCACAAAAAAGACTTGGAATTAATGTTATTACGGACAATAAAGCTCTTGTTATGGACAGTGACATAATATTTTTAGTAACAAAACCAAATCAAGTGTCAGAAATTTTAGAAGAAATAAAAACAGAATTGACTTCAGAAAAACTTTTGGTATCTATTGCGGCAGGTGTTTCAACATCTAAAATAGAAAATATTGTAGGCAGACAAAGAATTGTCAGAGTTATGCCGAACACTCCAGCTCTTGTGTTGGAAGGTATGAGCGGTGTGTGTAAAGGAAAGTACGCTTCGGAAGGCGATTTGGATTTTGTCGTAGAATTATTATCAAATATAGGTAAAGCAATAAAAGTTACTGAGGCTCAAATGGATATTGTAACCGCAATTTCTGGTTCCGGTCCTGCATTTTTCTACAAAGTTATAGAAGATATGGCACGTGCAGGTGAAAAACTCGGACTTGATTATGAAAAATCCTTAATGCTTGCAACTCAAACAGCTTTAGGTTCAGCAAAAATGGTGTTTAACAGAGGTGAGACTCCCGTTCAGACATTAATAGATAATGTCGCAACTAAAGGCGGATGTACTTTTGTCGGAATTTCTGTGATGAAAGATGAGAATTCCGAAAAACTTTTCTTTGATGTAATTGATAAAACAACCCAAAAGGCAAGTGAACTTGGAAAATAATTAAAAGATGAATAAAAAAGAAAAGAGAATGATTTTTGATAAAATCGTTCTCTTTTTTATACATTCCAGCTTTTTTATGAAAAAGAAATTTTTTATCAGGACTCGTTTCACTTCGTCCGTCCGCAAATCCGCTATTTTTTCAAGAAATCCGGAATTTCAATGTTTGTGAAGTTATGAGAAACTTCAGGCATTGATGATCTTCTTACTGTTTGCTGCGGCTGAGATGAAACTCCTACTGAAGAATTGAATGAAGGATTGTTGAAGAAATCTGCAGCACTCAATTGTTTAACATCAGTTTTTTCTTCAGGAAGTTGGTTTTTCATTTCAAAGCCTGTTGCAATAACAGTGATTTGGATTTCACCTTGAATATTTTCATTAACAGCAGTACCGATAATAACTGTTGCATCATCATTTACAGCATCGTGGATAATATTTGCAGCGTCTGAAATTTCGTGTAAAGTCATATCAGGTCCGCCTGTGATGTTAACGATAACACCTGTAGCTCCGTTGATTGAAGATTCAAGCAACTGAGAGTTGATAGCGATTTCAGCAGCTTTAATAGCTCTACCTTCACCTTGACCGCGACCTATACCCATAAGTGCTGAACCGGATGCTTGCATAACACATTTAACATCGGCAAAATCAACGTTGATAAGTCCGGGAACAGTAATGATATCAGAAATACCTTGAACACCTCTCAAAAGAACTTCATCAACTATAATAAATGATTCTGTTAGTGAAACTTGTCTGTCAACAACTTGTAACAATTTGTCGTTAGGAACAACGATAACTGCATCAACAGCTTCTCTGAGTTTTTCCAATCCTTGATTTGCTTGGTTTTGTCTTTTTCTGCCTTCCCAAGTAAACGGTTTTGTTACAACTGCAATTGTTAAAATTCCTAATTCTTTTGCGATTTTAGCAACAACAGGTGCTGCACCTGTTCCTGTACCACCGCCCATTCCGGCAGTAATAAATACCATATCAGCGCCTTCTAAAGCTTTTGTAATATCTTGTTGAGCTTCTTCTGCTGCTCTTTCACCTACTGAAGGATCGCCACCTGCGCCTAAACCGTTTGTTGATTTTTCTCCAAGTTGGATTCTGTTTTTTGTTTGACCGTATTCCAAAACTTGTAAATCAGTATTCATTAACCAGAATTCTACGCCTGAAAGTCCGGCTTTTATCATTCGATTTACGGCATTTCCGCCGCCGCCGCCAACACCAACAACTTTTATTTTTGTCGGATTAGCCGGTAATCTGTTTATCTGATCATTATTTGTTGTTTCTTCTTTCTTTGCGAAGATGTCTGATACGAAATTTTCCACTTTTGTCTACCTCTTTGATACTTATACTATAAATATAATAACATACTATTTTAAATAGAAAAAAAGTACAATAATTTTCTAAAATATGTGAACAAAATTTAATATTATCGTGTGTAATTCAAATATATCTTAAAATTTGGCATGCCTTAATTTTGGTATTCAGGGTGAGTTGCCCAGTGTAATTTGTCTCTTAAAACCGAATAAAAATTTGTATCTTCTAAAAGGGCCAGTTTTGCGCAATAATTTGATTTTTTTATTTTAATTTCAGAATCGAATTCATAAAATTCCTGACCGTCTGTTGAAACAAGGGACTTATTTTCTGTGCAAACTGTAATTATTTCCTTATCAGGAACAACTATAGGTCTTGCATTGAGAGTGTGCGGACAAATTGGTACTATTACAAAAGCCTCAACTGACGGCTCTAAAACCGGACCTCCGGCAGATAAACCGTATGCTGTAGAACCTGTGGGGGTTGATATTATGATTCCGTCTGCAAGATAATCGCATACGAAACGGTCATTAATTTTTAGTGAAAATTTTGAAGTTCTTCCTGTTTCGCAACTTTTTATAACAAAATCGTTCAGGGCTGTAAAATTGTGACTCTGAAGCATAATTCTGTCCTCTGTTACAAATTCGTTATTTAATATTTTATCAACCGCTAATTCAATATTTTCTCTTGATGATTGTGATAAAAAGCCCAAGCGCCCGTAATTTATACCGAATACAGGTGTGTTTTGCGGTGCATAAAATCTTGCAGCCTTTAATATAGTACCATCACCGCCGATTACAAAAACAAAATCAAATTCACCTTTTAAATTATCGATGTCAAATACTTCTGCATTAAAACCTCTTGTTTTAAGGGCATTAAGTAAACAGTCTTTGACTTCAAAAGAATGACTTATTTCTTTGTTATAGCAAATTGCAAAATTTTTCATAAATAAAATATATCACAAAATTTTATTCTGCAACTTTTAAATTTAGTAAAAACTCAGATAAACTCAAAACCTTTGGAGTATTTTTTAATCCAAACAGTCCCTGTTTCAACCCCATAACACATGACGGACAAGTTGTAACAACAATATCTGCACCGGTTTTAATAATATTCATTGCTTTTTTCTTTGAAATATCAACAGATAACTTATGATTTTTTAGTGCAAATTCGCCTGCAAATCCGCAACACTCATCATAATCCTTCATCTCAATATATTCTACATTTTCACAGTTTGCAAGCAATGATTTTACATAATCATAATTTTCCATATGGCAGGGTTTGTGGAATGTTACTTTAACAGATTTTTCTGATTTGAATTTGATATTTTGTTTAATTAAAAGTTCGCCAAGATTGATAAATAATGAGGTGTTATTACGAGGAGGCGTAGCCGACGTAGTAATCTCATTAAAATAACCCTTTAACGTGCTTTCACAGCTAGCACAGTCTGTCAAAATATAATCAAATTCACATTCATCTATAAGCTTTAAATTATGTGCCTTTACTTCTTCATATCTTTCCAGATTCCCGCTTGATAGAAAAGGAATTCCGCAGCAATCGAAATCTTTTTCAATAATTTTGATGTTTGGAATTTGTTTCAAAATTTCCATTGTGTGCGGAAAAATATTTCCGACACAACCTTTAAAATAAAGAAGGTTTAGGTTAGTTACAATTTTGACGTCATTGCGAGGAGCATTCAAAGAATGCGACGTGGCAATCTCATTATTTGCTTGGATTACTACGTCGTGCTTACGTACTCCTCGTAATGACATAAAAATTTTTAATATATTTCCAAAGACATACTTGCTTTCCAAAAAGAAGATTATTTTGCCAAACAAGGTATTTTTTGCATATTCATATTTAGCGGTTTCAAAGATTTTGCAGACATCAATTCCTGATGGGCAAAAATTAGAACATTTTCCGCATTTTAGACACATATCAAGATATTTGTTAATATTTTTGTTGAGTTTTAAATTCCCTTTTAAAACTCCGTCAAGCATAACAAATTTACCTTTAGATACGGCACATTCATTCCTCGTTTCTTTAAAGACAGGACAAACACCTTGACACAAGCCACATTTAGAACATTTGTTTATATCTTCTTTAAAATCCGTAAGGTTTTTCATAACTATACTATAGCACCATGACTTGCGTCTTGTACATTCTGGGAATATTTGTACAAATAACCGGATTTTACTTTAGGTTCAAACGGTTTTAAATTATCCTTTCGTTCATTTAAAACTTCTTTGTCAACTAAAAGTTCCATTTTACGATTTGGAATATCAATTTTTATTCTGTCACCGTCTTTAATAAGTGCTATATTACCGCCATTTGCAGCTTCAGGGCAGATGTGTCCGACACAAATTCCCCTTGTTGCACCTGAAAATCTGCCATCTGTAATTAATGCACATTTTTTGCCTAAACCTTTACCGACAAGAAGTGATGTCGGAGCTAGCATTTCTCTCATACCTGGTCCGCCTTTTGGACCTTCGTAGCGTATAACTATCACATCACCCTCTTTAATAATATCGTTTTCCAGCGCATACATTGCATCTTCTTCCGAATCAAAGCATTTTGCATTTCCCTCAAATTCATAACAATCAGGATCAACTCCGGAAGTTTTTATAACGCAGCCGTCTTTTGCCAAATTTCCATATAATACGGCAAGTCCGGCTTGTGTGTATTTTGAATTTTCATAGTCAGGAATTACTTGAGTATTTTGATATGCCTGTTTTGCTATGTCAGAAATTGGTAATCCCGAAACATTTTTAACATTCTTATTCAACAGATTTTTTAATGATTTTATAATAGCTGGGATTCCGCCTGCATTATGAAAATCTGCCATAGTCAATGATGATGATGGGTTAATTTTTACTATTTGGTGAACTTTTTGACTTAATTCTTCAAAATCATTTAATGTAACATCAACGCCTGCCGCATTTGCAATTGCAAGAATATGCAGGAATGTGTTTGTAGAACCGCCAAGCGCCAAATCTGCAACAATAGTGTTTCTCAAAGAATCTCTTGTTATAATATCTGATGGTTTCAAATCTTCATTTACAAGTTCAACAACTCTCATTCCGCTTTCAAAAGCAATTCTGCGTTTTTTAGAAGAAACAGCAGAAGCAGATGAACAATATGGCATACTCATACCCAAAACTTCTGTTAAACATGCCATTGTGTTAGCTGTATACATTCCCTGACAAGCGCCTGCTGACGGACATGATTCTTCTTCCATTTTAAGAAGTTCTTCTTCTGAAATTTCACCTTTTCTATATTGACCTACAGCTTCGAAAGAACCTGTTACCATAGTGAGTTTGTGATGATTTCCGCATTCACCGTCAAGCATAGGGCCTGCTGTTACAATTATTGCAGGTATATTTAATCTCAAAGCACCAATTAGCATTCCGGGAGTGATTTTGTCACAATTAGAAAGCAAAACAACTCCATCAAGCTGATGAGCTGCGGCGACGCTTTCAACGCAATCTGCAATTAAATCTCTTGAGGGAAGTGAATATCTCATTCCTGAATGTCCCATTGCAATACCGTCACAGATTGCAGGTACTCCAAATATAAAAGCCTGCCCGCCGGCACTATGAATTCCTTTTTCAATTTGACGTTCCAAATCCCGCATCCCGATATGTCCGGGTACAAGATCGGAAAAAGAACTTGCTATTCCGATAAATGGTGCTTTCATATTCTTTCGGCTTACACCTGTTGCCATTAACAAGCCTCTGTGTGGTGTTCTTGCAATCCCGCTTTTTATATTATCACTTTTCATTATATCTTCTTTCCTACACAATAGTATTCAAAACCGCGTTGTTTTAAACGTTCCCCGTCATACTGATTTCTTCCGTCAAAAATAACAGGAGTTTTTAATAAACCGCATATTCTCTCAAAATCAGGGCGTCTGAATTCATTCCATTCTGTCAATAGCAATAGACAATCTGCGCTCTCTAATGCATTATAGGAATTCTTAGCATATGTAATTTTATCACCCCAAATCTTCTTAGCTTCTTCAAATCCTTTAGGATCAAATGCCTGAACTTTTGCCCCATGTTCTAAAAGCGCATTAATAATAGTTATAGCAGGTGACATCCTCATATCATTAGTTTTGGGCTTAAATGTAAGTCCCCAAACTGCAAAAGTTTTGCCTGACAAATCAGAACCGTATTTTTTTAATATTTTATTTATGAATATTTGTCTTTGTTCTTTGTTAACATCGTCAGCAGCTTGAATTAATTTGTATCCGCATCCGTTATCTTTGGCAGTTTTTAATAATGCCTTTACATCTTTTGGAAAACAGCTTCCGCCATAGCCTAGACCCGGAAACAAAAATTGATTTCCGATACGTTTATCCGAACACATACCGATACGAACCATTTCGGCATCAGCACCTACCGCTTCGCAAATATTGGCAATTTCATTTGCATAAGATATTTTTATCGCCAAAAATGAGTTAGATGCATATTTAGTCATTTCTGCAGACTTTACATCCATTATAATAAATCTGCTTGCTGTTCTGAAAAACGGAGCATAAACTTCTTGCATAATAGCAGTAGCTTTAGTTGAATTTGAACCTATTACGACTCTATCGGGTTTTAAAAAATCATCGACAGCTGCACCCTGTTTTAAAAATTCAGGATTAGAAACAACATCAAACTCACCGTTATAATATTTTGCGATAGTTTGGGTTACTTTTTCTGCGGTACCTACAGGAACTGTTGATTTATCAACAATTACTTTATAACCGTTCATTGCTTTTCCTATGCTTTCGGCAACAGCCATAACGTATTGCATATCAGCAGAACCGTCTTCACTTTGCGGAGTGCCGACAGCAATAAAGCAGACGAGTGACTCTTTAACTGCTTTATCCAAATCCGATGAAAATTTCAATCTGCCTTCTGCGCAATTTGCTTTTATTAATTCTTCAAGTCCCGGTTCGTAGATTGGAACTATTCCTTCTTCAAGTTTTTTTAATTTTTCCAAATCATTATCAACGCAAATTACGTCATTGCCCATATCTGCAAGACAGGTGCCTGCAACCAGCCCTACGTAACCTGTACCTATTACACAAATCTTCATCTCTACTCCTTTTTGTATAGGATAACATAAATAAATATAATATGAAATGTGTGATAATACAACAAAATTATAAATTTGGTGTGTTTGTAATATAATGTTTGTATGAGTATAAAAAAGATATTATGTACCCTGTTAGTTCTTTTTTTGTCCGCAGAAGTTACATTTGCTATAGAAGAAGAATTATTAAAGCATACTGTTGATATTTCAAATGGCAGTAATCTCTCAATAATCGACTGTGTTGCCGTAGCTTTTCAGAACAGTCCTAAAATTAAAAGACAAAAATATAATTTAGATATTGCTAAAAGCCGTGTTGGAATTGCGAAAGCTCAGTTCTTTCCTGTTATTTCTGCAGGTGTTGGTTTTTATCATGAAAATAACTCAAATAGTATCTATTATGACAGAAAATACAGAGAACTTCCTAATGTAGGAGTTTCTGTCAATCAGCTTGTTTGGGATTTTGGTAAAACAACTTCTTATATAAAAATGGAAGAATTTTATAAAATCGGTGCTGAATATGAATTTATGGATAGCTTATGTGCAACTTTGTTTAATGTAAAAGCTAAATATTATAATGTTTTAAAAGAACAAGCACTCGGAAAAGTTGCTCAGGAAAATGTCGATTTATTTCAAAAATTTGTTAAAAATGCAAAACATCAACCTGACAGAACGTCAGCTATGGTTAATTATACACAGGCAAAATCAAATTTAGTAGCTGCTGAAAACGGATACAAAAATGCAGTTGTGGATTTGAATAATGCGATGTACTTGGATAATGATTATTCTTATAGCCTTAAAAATACGCCGACTTTTAATCTAAAAAGTGATTTTACAAAAGTTATACCGATTGGAGCTTTTACTCCCAAAAAATTCAACTTTGATGAAAAACAAGCACTTGAAATAGCTTATGAAAGCAGTCCTGATTTGCAGGTATTAATTTCTACTAAAAAAGCAATGGAACAATCTTTAAAATTTATACAACGTACATATTTCCCCGAACTTAGTGCAGGTGTCGGTTATGATTATTTGAATACAAATGAAACATCTAACAGCAGATTAAATGTTGGAGTAAATCTTACATCCTCTTTGAATATAATGGAGTTGAAGCATAGTATAAAAGGTGCGCATGCTGAGATTAATATTGCAGATAATGAAATAAACCTATTTAAAAAAGATTTGTACTTTGAGCTAAAAAGAGCATTTAATAACGTTGATAAAGCAGAACGACAAATTCCTATTGCTCTTGATGTTTTACAGCAGGCGTCTGGCTCTTTGAAGATAGTTGAAAAGCAATATCTTGCCGGACAAAACGAAGTTGACTATACATCGTATAGAGATGCAATAACAGATTATACCGGTGCACTTTCAAAATATGTAAATGCCATATATGATTACAATATAGCGTTGATTCAGGTTGAGATGGCAATGCACTATCACATAATTGATATACACCATAAATCAGAACATGCTGTTCATTATCACTCTGATGATTTAATACAGCATCTTGTAGAGGCTCTTGATTGTGAGGGCAAGGAAGAGCATAATCATAATAAGAAACATCGTAAAAACAAACAGGAGAAATTATAATTTATATGTTAATACAATTTTTAAATTCATTAAATTCAATAAACGAAACAATATTTTCAGGATTTGATTCTTGGATTGAAGGTTTTGGAATGGCTGATTGGCTCACTGATGCAATAGTTGACAGCTTTCATGTTTTGCCGTTGTTGTTTTTGGTGTTTTTAATAATTGAAATTGTTGAATATTTTTATGCGGAAAAGATAAATGATTTTTTGAGAAATTCTGAAAAATCTGCACCTGCAATCGGAAGTTTGGCTGCAATAATTCCTCAATGCGGATTTTCGGTTATCGCAAGTACGCTGTATATAAGAAAATTTATTACAAAAGGAACTTTAATAGCTATATATCTGGCTACATCAGACGAAGCAATCCCTATATTGCTTGCAGAACCTTCACAGATTCATTATGTATTACCGATAATCAGTATAAAAATAGTTATTGCCGTTATTGCAGGATATTTGATTGATTTTATCTTAAAAGATAAAAAATATATTGCAATTACTCCTAAACATGATGACAATTGTGAGCACTGTGAGGATGATGGCTGCTGCCACCATAGTGTATCAAGAAGAAGAAAAAGAGATCTGATTTATCATCCGTTGCATCATACATGTAATATATTTGTTTTTATTCTTTTGATAACAATTTTATTAAACTTTTTGATAAATATTTATTCAAACTATGAAGTTTTACATTTGATAATTGCAAAATTTAAGTTTTTAGAACCTGTCATTATGGCATTTGTCGGATTAATTCCTAATTGTGCGGCATCAATTGCGATTACAATGCTTTTGATAAAAGGATCTATAAGTTTTGGAGCTGCAATTGCAGGGTTGTTGTCCAATGCAGGATTAGGCATTTTGATTCTTTTAAGACATAATGAAAATATTAAAGATACGGCAAATGTTGTTGGAATATTACTTGTCATAAGTATTATTTGCGGAATGGTTCTTCAAGTAACGGTATAGGCTTTAGGTATCTGTAAAATTTGTATTCGAGAAAATCTTCAGGGAGTGAATCCCAGTATCTGAACAATATTATATCTGTTTCAATTTCTTGTTTGCACAAAAGCGGATAGACAAAAGGTATATCTTGTGTTGAAAGCTCAATTTTAAGCTCATTAATTGAATTGTAATTTTCTGCGTATTTATAAAAAATTTCAAGTCGTTTTGCTTTTTCTTTTTCAAAATCTGTATTATTTATTATATTTTTTGATATGTCATTAATAAATTTTGGTTCTTCGTTATTAAGTCTTACTTCATTTTTGATATAATTATCATAAGTTTTTGGAGTTGCTTTGTATATATATTCATCTTTTGGCAAAATTATTTCTTTATTAATATATAATTTTGCTCCGTCTGCAACATTAAAAAACTTTCGATATGAATAAAATGATGCAAGTCCGTAATGAGGCATATATGCAGCGTGTGCGTTGTCGACTATAAGATTTGGATAAGATTTTGAAAGCTTTATCACATTTTTTGAATTTATACCAAAATAATTAGGATAAAGAATATATGAATCTTTGGGAAATTTTATTGCGGGGTAGAAGTTGTTGTCTATGTGATAGAATTTCACTGCGCATTTTTCAGCTCTGCAGGCTTGCCAAATTGTCGGACAAATGTAATACGGGATAAATATTTCTTTTATCCCGTATGTACGTATAATTATTCTTAGGCAATTTCTTGCGGTATTCAGTTCATAAATTTGCATATTGCAATTATACACTAAATTTCTTCAGGTTTTGCAATTGCATCTCTCACTTTAGATGCAACAACTGCGCCAAGTCCTACTGCACTTGCCATTAGAATGTATGTGGAAGCACCAAGACGGTTACAGTTTTTAACTTTCTTTAATAATTCCGGCGAAAGTACTTGTTTTGCTAGCTTTTCACCTTTGTATGAAGCTGCAAGTTCTTCAGCAACAAGCGGAATAAAACTTAATACTGTCAGTTTCCCTACATTGTTTTTAATAAATGTTGTAACTTTATCAAAATTATTTTTCGGTTCTTCACCTTCAAGTTTTTTGCGTTTAAACAAAGCAGTTAATCCGAACACACCGCTCAATAAAGCAACAGGTCTTGCTTTTTGAGCCACTTTCCAGAATTTGCTGCTTTGCATATTTAATGCATGTCCCATTTCATGGAAAGCTGCAGCTCCCAGTTTTTCAGTGTTAATTGCTATTTTATTTCCTTCTTCAAAATAAGCAGCATTCTTACCATTTTCGATTGTGCTTTGAAGATTGTTTTTGATTAAATCTAATGTTGTTTTAAAAGCTTCTGATTCACGTATTTTTTTAGGAATGAATTTTTCAAATTTTTTGTTTATAGCTTCTGCAAGTTTTTTGCTTGCCGGTGTTAATTCATTTTCGTCTTTCATTTCTCTTACGTCTAAAATTTCAACACCTTTTTGTTTTAAACCTGATTTTTCAAAGGCATCTTTTATGCCCTTTTGCATTTCGGCAACCTGAGTTTCATTGAGTTCGCTTGATTGTTTTCCAAACTTTTTCATTATTTGAGGTGAAACAGCTCTTGCATTTAAATTTATTATTGCATTATTTGCAAGGCCACCTGCTAATACGGCACCTATTGTAGTGCCTGTTCCTGCTGTTTGATATGTTTGTCCGTTGTTATTAGTAATTATTGTCATAATCCACCTTTCCGAAATTATTAATATTCGTGAATAATAATTTTTGACAAATATATTATTATTCTTTACAATAGTTAATAATTTTATGTAAAAACTGCAATCTCAATACTTTGAAATTGCAGTTTTTGTAATTTTAATAATGTATTAATTACTATTTATATATTTGTTTGAACAAACAAACTTATAATATCATTAATTGCAGTATATTGCCTTTGTAATTTTTGAGATTGTTGTTCCAATTGGTTGATTTGTTTTCTGTGTTCAACAATTGAAGCCTGACATTCTCTTGATGAATTATTCAAATTTTCTTGAAATTTTTGAGCTTCTTGTAATACACCTTTCATTGAAATTCCCAAAGCTTCCATTGTCTGTTTGATAATTTGAGCTCCGGTTTGTTTTGAAACGCTTGATGGAAGTTGTCCGATAAGTTGTCTCAAAACTGCCACATTATTCGGAATATCAGCATCATCCAAATCAGAAGTAAATGACTGATTGTAGTTGTTGTTTTGTTGTTGATTAAATGTCATAATACTTTGATTAATTGGTTGTTGATATTCTGTGTTGAAGTCTTCAAATGAATTGTTTTCATAAGAATATTCGACAGGTTCTTCATTATACACTGTTTCTTCTATAGGTGCCGGATTTTCTACAATATTTTGAATTTCCATGTCGGATTGTTGTTTTAATGCTTCAACTATTTTTTTACCTACACCTTCTGCGATTCTGTTTGTTGTCATGTTTTATATTCCTCTTTTCATTGTTACTATATCAAAGAAATAGTTTTATTAAAATAAATAGTTACGAAATGCTAAGAAAATATCATAACAAAAACAGCTGTGATATAATAGCCTGAGTGATTAATATTTAGAATAAAAAGGATAATAATATGGAAGAAAAAACATATAATTTTGAAAAAATTAAAGACTTACCATACGGCGAAAATTTGCATCAGCAGGCTGCCATTTATAAAACGGAAAATATGTTGGATTATGAAATTATTAATGGTGCAGAATTAACTTATAATAATATTTTGGATGCCACAGTTGCTTTGAATATTGTGAGTGAATTCTATGATGTTAATTGTGCAGCTATTATCAGACATTCTATGCCTTGCGGGGTTGCGCTGGGCAGTTCTTTGTATGAAGCATATAAAAAAGCATTTGATTGTGACCCTATGAGTTCTTTTTCAGGTGTTGCAGCGTTTTCAAAACCAATAGATAAAGAAGTTGCAAAGCATTTGAATTCTATGTCTGTTGAGGTAGTAATAGCTCCTGATTTTGATACAAAAGTTGTTGATATATTTAAGGATAATGACAAAATTAAACTCGTTAAGATAAATACATCTTTGAGAAAATATAAAATGAAAAATTCGGAAGACATTATTCTCACCCCGTTTGGCGCACTTATTCAGGATAGTAATAATAGCGAATTAGATAAAGAGTTGTTTAAGGTCGTTACAAAAGAAAAACCGACTCCCGAACAAATTGAGGATGCTGTTTTTGCTTGGAAAATTGCAAAATATGGAAAAACAAACTGTGCGGTTATTGCAAGAGATTTTAAAACAACTGCAATTTCTCAAGGGTATACAAACTCTGTTTCTGCAATAGAAAGCGCATTGAACTATTCCTGTGACAATTCAAAAGATGCGATACTTGCATCAGATTCTGTATTAACATCTGAAGATACTTTGTATTCGGCAATACAGGGAAGAATAAACCTTATAATTCAACCCGGCGGATCTACAAAAGATAAAAAACTTGTTGATATTTGTGACAAGTACGGAATCTCAATGATTACAACCGGTATCAGAAATTACAGACAATAAATTAGTCGTTTTTAATAATATCGAGTATTTGCGGATAATATTTAATAACGTTCGTAATTTGAGAGTCATTTCCGCCTGCTTTGTTAGATGAAAACAGAGTAATTTCGTTAGTTAATCCGCGTTCTCTTTCGGGATTGACATATGTAAGTTTTTTTACGTGATTTTTCGGAATCACTGTTTTTGTATTATTTAAAACAGCCATTGCCCAGAACCAAACATCATCTGCTTTTGGTGCTAATTCCATAAACAATTCTTCATTTAATACATCTTTGTACAAGGAATTTGGAGGATACAGAACTCCGCCTACACCGGTTAAAAAGTTCAAATAAGAAGCTTTTGAATTATTTATACATTTGTCCCATTTTTTGTAAGGTGCTATTGTACCTTTGCTAAATTTCACTTTATGTGCTCTGTGAGATATGATATAATTTGGGAATTGCTTATGTGTTTCTATTAATTTTTCCAAAAAATCTTTTTCATAATATATATCATCATCTACAGTAACAATCATTCTATTTTGATATTCTTTCAATGCAGGAACGAGTTTGGTATATGAACGTAGATTTTTATGCCATTTAATTGTTAAACCATTTCTTTGTAATTTCAGAACTTCTTTCGGAATATCTTTTTCATAATTTGGAAATTGTTCTTCGCCCAGCCACAGTATAACTTCTGCCGGTTTTACAGTTTGGTTGAGTAAAGAATATATTGTATAGTGAATTTCATACATCCTTTGCGGAAATGATGTCAGAGATATAACTACATCATTTTCTTTGTAAGTAACTCCAAGTGAATTAAATTTACTGATTTCTTTACTTAAAGTTTCTTTATTTATAGTTTTTAAATTAGATTTTTTAAATAAATTAAACATAAAAACATTTTATATTATAAAAAGATATTTGCAAGAGTTTTAAATTTATATTAAAATCATTTTCGGAGGCTTTTATGGAAATTAAATCGTGGGAAGAATATTTTTTGGATTTGGCAAAGACTTGTGCCAGCAGGTCGAATTGTTTGCGAGCTCAAGTTGGAGCTGTAATTGTAGGTGAAGATAAGAAAATAAAAGCCACAGGATATAACGGTACGCCCTCAAAGGTTGAATCTTGTTATGAGCGAGGCGAATGTTACAGGATAAAGAATAATATAGAATCTGGTACCAGATATGAAACTTGCCGTTCAATTCACGCTGAACAAAATGCAATAATTCAGGCAGGCCAGGACAGATGTCAAAATGCAACTATGTATATTTGGGGACATAATTTTATATGTATTTTGTGTAAAAGATTTATTGTTCAATCGGGTATAAAGGCTGTAGTGCTTCAAAAAGATGAAAATTCACCTGTTTTGCATGTTACGGTTGATGAATTAAGAAAAGAATTGGAAGCCTAGTATTGCACTCTTTTGTTTAAGTCGTAAAAAATTATTTTGTAATTAAGTGTTTCTGCAATTAACCTTATTTCTCTGTATTGAATAGTTCCGTTGCGCAATTTTTGGGATAGGCTTGCGAGTGAGTACTTATGTCCCATTCTTTCTCCAAGTTTTTTTGCGAGCTCGGTTAGTGTCATATCTCTTTCGGCGACAAGATTTTTAATTTCGTTAAGAATCGGTTTTTTCACAATATCTCCTCAGATATATAATAAATTGCTAAAAATATAATTATTGATATTTCAATAAATATATTGACAAATATATAAAAATATAGAATAATGATTATAGAAACTTTATATTAATTATGAGGAATTTTGAGTATGAAAAAGAGACTAATTTTTGCATCGATTATAGCACTGAGCTTTGGAATCAATTCAGCATTAGCCGGTGAAAACGTCATTACTAGCAAACGTAGTTTGCACAGTAATCTCATTCAAAATACTAATGGGATTGCGACGCATTCGCTCGCAATGACAAATGATGTTTCCTCCTTTACAAAAGGAGGCGGTTTTGTCCCTATTGAATTACAACGTCATTCTGAGGCTTTAGCCGAAGAATCCGGCCTATAAAACAAGAATATTTGTAAACTTATGTTAAATTTTATTTCTATCATCCATTTATAGGTTGAGTGAGTTTACAATAATAGTTATAATAATAAAAGTTTTAATAAGATAATTACGAGGAATTTGGAATATATGAAGAAAAAGAGATTTATACTGTCTGCAGTTGTAGCTTTAGCGCTTGGTTGCGGAAATTGTAGTGCAGATGCATACACAACATTACAGGAAGCGATTATTGATGACACTTTGCCAAATGTAGAAAGGACTTATACCCTTACAGGCGATGAATCCTATACATCTGCTTTGGGAAATATGGGCGGAGATAATTCCACACTTACAGTCGACGGTGCAGGATATGGAATATCTTCTGACGGTTCTGGCGGGATAAATGCGGTAAACGCAGGTCAAACTCTTAATCTCAAAAATATAGGTTCTGCAACAAAAAACGCTGACGGAACTTATACAGTAAATAAATCTCTGAATAATTTCGCAAATACAACAGTTTTGGTAGACGGCGGAACTCTAAATGTTGACAAATCTGTTTTTAGCGGGGCGCAAAACGGTGTAATTCAAGCAAATGCAAATTCTAATCTGAATATTTCAAATACAATCTTTTCAGGTGTAACATCTACTTACACAGGCGGCTATGGCCCGGCGCTGGTCAAAAATGCCGGTACAATGTCAATAGATAAATCAGCATTTGTCGGTAATGATGTGACAGAAAATGTGACAACATATGTCGCTGGAATAGTCCAAAATGCAGGACATATTACACAGATAACAAATTCCGATTTTAATTATAACCATATAACGTGTACTTCTACGGTTGTAGATATATTTGGCGGATTGATAACAAACAGCATCGGAGCAACTATTGACCTTATACAAAATAATAATTTTGTCGGCAACAGAATATATACCGAATTCAGAGCACCGCATGGCGGAATTATACATAACTCAGGTAATATTGGCACAATAGATAACACTATTTTTGAAAATAACGAAATGACCTCTGCTCCAGATCAATTTGGCGGCGCGCACGGAGTTGTTATAGATAATAATGGTGGTAGGATTGACAAAATTACAAATTCAATATTTAGAAACAACAAAGTCTACAGAACCGGAACAGCGACAACTTCATCTAATTACCACGCATCTGCAGGCGCAATAGACAATTACGGCTATATAGGTGAGATATCTAATACCTTATTTGAGGGCAATTCTGCTGAATCTGTTGCATCTGAAACTAATGGTGGCGCAATCATGAATGTGTACATTAATGATAATTCTAAAATCGACAAAATAGAAAATGTACAGTTTATAAATAACCATGTATATTCAACCAGTACTTCTGCCAGAGGAGGTGCAATATATAATACTTCTGGTGGTGAAATAGGTAATATGACCGGTAATTTTACAGGTAACTATGCCTATTCAGCCGGTGGTCATGCACAAGGCGGTGCAATAAATAACAATATCTATTCGTCCATCGGTGTAATAACAGGTAATTTTATAAACAACCATACCTATTCAACCGGTGGTAATGCACAAGGTGGGGCAATAATCAACTTTAATAAAATAAAGGGTTTATATGGCAACTTTATTGGTAATTATGCAAATACAACAGGTACTAATGCTAAAGGCGGAGCAATACAAAATTATTATAGCAATGCGTCATCATATGGACAAATTGAACAAATTTCCGGCACATTTTCCGGCAACTATGCACAAACAACAGGCACAACATACGCATGGGGTGGTGCAATATGCAATCAAGCAAATACTGTAATCGGTGAAATAATCAACTCCAACTTCTATAACAACTACGCAAAAGCAACAAACGGAGCGGCACTTGGCGGTGCAATATATACAGGTTCGGATTTGAATATTGTTGCAGATAACGGTACCTCAACCTTCAAAGGTAACTATACGGATACAGCCGGAACAATAGAAGATAATGCAATATATGTGGATGCAAATAATAAAACCGTAAAACTTGAACAAAAAAATAACGGTAAAATGTATATGTATGACAGTATAAACGGTAAAACAGGCTACAACGTTAACATAACAGGGGACAGTTCAGGTACGTTCTACATGTTTAACGATATCAAAAATGCAAATGTAGCATTTAATAACACTACCGTCAATACAGTAAATAATGACATCCACGTATACGATTTTAATTCGTTTACCGTAAACGGAAATTCAAATTTTGTACCGGATGTAAATCTATCCAACCAAACAATGGACAGAATAACGGCAAACAGTTACGGCTCACACGGCGGAAAACTAAACGTTTCGGATATGAATATTACAGCAGATACTACAGCAGAAAAAGTTGAAGTATATTTTGCTCAGCCCGGATTGAAAGATTATGTAACTTCTTCCAAAACAGAATATATGTCACCAATTTTCAAATACACAATAAAATACGACAACAGAGATGATGCCGGATATTTTGTATTTGGCAGAGGAGGTGACACCAATAATCACGAAAACTTTAACCCGTCAATACTAGCAACACCTATAGCAGCACAATTCGGAGGCTATTTGGTTCAGCTTAATTCATATGACGAAGCATTTAGAAACATGGATATGTATATGCTTATGACAAAAGAACAACGTCAGGCATTAAAGTTGAAAAATAAAATGGCATCCGCTGACGGCAGAATCTTATATGATAAAACTCTTGCAAGACAAGAAAAAGCTGAAGGTTGGGTAAGACCTTATGCAACATTTGAAAGTGTTTCGCTCTCAAACGGTCCAAAAGTTTCTAACGTAGCTTACGGAACATTTATGGGTGGTGAATCACCTATGTACGATCTCGGTCACGGTTGGGACGGCATATGGGGAGCATATATTGGCTACAACGGTTCTCACCAGACATATAACAAAAATTCTATCTACCAAAATGGCGGCACATTAGGATTAGTTGGTATGGCATATAAGGGCAACTTCTTTACCGGATTGACCGTAAATGCAGGTGCAAGCGCAGGTGATGCAAGCACAACCTTTGGAAACGATAATTTTGCAATGCTAATGTCCGGTGTTGCATCAAAAACAGGTTACAACTGGGAGCTTGCAAACGGTAAATTTATTATCCAGCCAAGCTGGTTAATGTCATATTCATTTGTAAACACTTTTGATTATACCAACGCTGCAGGAGTAAAAATAAGTTCAGATCCTCTGCACGCAATTCAATTGCAGCCGGAATTGAAATTTATCGGCAACCTCAAAAACGGCTGGCAGCCTTATGCCAGTGTTGCAA
>Ga0310695_10001966_pt1 | contig 45490 bp, 45 predicted proteins | sample RumenRJG_04DNA_FD_203882 | JGI IMG/M metagenome (GOLD analysis project Ga0310695, IMG submission 203882) | Bovine rumen microbial communities from Lethbridge, Alberta, Canada - RJG_04 (v2) (version 2) | ecosystem: Host-associated > Mammals > Digestive system > Stomach > Rumen | place: Canada... | reverse complement strand
TGAAGCCAAACGAGCTTGCGGCGCTGCGGCTCGACGAAATGGGTTTTATCTTCCAGCAGATGTATATGCTCAAAAATCTGAGCGTGCTCGACAATATCATTCTCCCTGCACGACAGTCAAAGGCAAATACGCTTTCCGCAAAGGAAAAGCTTGAACGCGGCAAGGAGTTGATGCGCAGTCTCGGCATCATTGAAATCGCCGACAACGACATCAACGAGGTATCGGGCGGTCAGCTGCAAAGGGCGTGTATCTGCCGCAGTATGATCAATGAGCCAAAGATGATTTTTGCCGATGAGCCGACAGGCGCGCTCAACCGCCAAAGCTCCAACGAGGTAATGGAAGAGCTGTGCAAGATAAACGCGGACGGCACAACCGTTATGCTGGTCACCCACGACGCAAAGGTAGCCGCAAAATGCTCAAGAGTGCTTTATATAGTTGACGGAAACATTCAGGGAGAGTATAATTTAATCGGAAAAGACGAAAGAACAAGAGAACGAGCCCTGAACAACTGGCTTATGGAGCAGGGATGGTAGGTCGGGTGTCCCGACAGCCAATTCGCGGACTATCAGTCGGCTATACAGATAGCAACGCGTTTACGCGAGATAGATTTGTTTGTCGGTTGACGTTATCACACGAGAAGAGGGAACAATAATGACTGACATTCTTGTAGTTGAGGATAATCTTGAAATGGCAACGCTGCTGTGCGATTTTTTGGAAGCGGAGGGCTATTCCGCAAAGCACTGCGCAGACGGAGAAAGCGCCTTGGCTGCCTTTGATAAAGGCGGCGCAAGGCTTGTCATTCTCGATATTATGCTGCCGGGGCTTGACGGTTTCGGTGTGTGCCGAAAGATACGTGAGACCGCCAACACGCCGATCATCATTGTCAGCGCCAAAACCGAGAAGGACGACAAGCTCAACGGCTTGATCCTCGGCGCAGACGATTACATCGAAAAGCCTTACGATATCGACATTCTGCTTGCCAAAATCAAAGGAATCTTCACGCGGCGCTATCAGAGCGATGTGATCTCCGACGGCTTTTTGAAAATCGACAAGAACAAGCGGATCGCGTTCAAAGAAAACACACCTCTTGACCTGACACAAAAGGAATTTGATTTGCTGTTGCTTTTAGCGGAAAACAGCGGCAAAACGCTTAGCAAGGACTATCTGTTCAATCAGATCTGGGGCTTTGACAGCTTTTCCGAGCCGCAAACGCTGACGGTACACATCAAGTGGCTGCGTCAGAAAATCGAAGCCGATCCCAAAAAACCGAAGCATATTGTGACGGTTTGGGGCGTGGGCTACCGCTACGAGAGGTAAATGATGAAAAGCTTTATCAAGTTGGCAGTTGCGGTCATCGCTGCCCTCGCAGTGATTTTTACGGGCGCAAATATCATTTTACATAACGAGAATAAGGGCGACGCTGGTCGCCCTTATCGTGTTGAAGCGGAAAGGATCGCCGCAAGAATCGAAAACAGAGAGCCATACTCTCTCAACGATTACAGTTATATCAAAAACGTGGAGATTCAGGAAAATGGCTTTCAAGGCGGCGACAGCGACTATCTTGTCAAGGAGATCGGCGGAAAGCTCTACCGCTTTGATTATTCCTACCAAGCCGACAATACCTCGGCGATAACGTCCTTTAACATCTGCTTTGGCGTGACTGCGGCATTTGTCCTGCTGCTGCTTTTGTTTCTGTTCATCAGAATCATCCGTCCGTTTGAGAAAATCAGCGCTTATCCTACGGAGCTTGCAAAGGGAAATCTGACAGCGCCGCTAAAGGACAGCAAAAGTAAATATTTCGGCAAATTCCTATGGGGACTTGATCTGCTGCGTGAGAAGCTGGAAAGTCAAAGATCCGCCGAGCTTGCCCTGCAAAAGCAAAACAAAACGATGGTGCTCTCGCTCTCGCACGATATCAAAACGCCTCTCGGTGTAATCGAGTTGTACGCAAAAGCACTTGAAAAGGGCTTGTACAAGGACGAACAAAAGAAGAAAGAGGTTGCCGTGGGTATTACGGAAAAATGTGAGGATATCCGCGGCTATGTAGACGGCATTGTAAAAGCTTCAAGCGAGGATTTTTTGAATTTAGAGGTAAACAACGGCGAGTTTTATCTGTCGGCGCTAATCGACAAAATCAAGGCGTTTTACACCGATAAGCTCAGCCTGCTGAAAATCGACTTCGCTGTAGACGCTTTTTCCGACCATATTCTCTCCGGCGATTTGGAGAGAAGCATTGAAGTGCTGCAAAACATTATCGAAAACGCCGTCAAGTACGGCGACGGCAAGAGAATACGCATTGCGTTTTCAAGGGAGGATGATTGTCAGCTCATCCATATCCGCAACAGCGGCTGCACACTCAGCAAAAACGAGCTGCCGCACATCTTCGACAGCTTTTGGCGCGGCTCCAATACGGGTAGTAACAGCGGCAGCGGCTTGGGACTGTACATCTGCCGCACCCTGATGCGCAAAATGAACGGCGACATTTTCGCCGAGATTCAGGATGAAGAGATGGTTGTAACAACGGTTTTTGAGATTTCATAAAACACAATATATCGCAATATAGCACAAAAAATTAACATCGGGCGAATATGGCACAAACCACCTTCGCCCGATTAGTTTATACATATATCAATTCGCTGTTAAGGTATTATCATTACCACTTTCAAAAACCACAAAAATACTGTTTACGGGCATTTGCTGACCACATTGATTTTCTTAATTTTTGCGTTGGCTGTCTTAATCATTACTTCATCAACAAGGTCTGTATATTTACCCTCAGCAATCAGCCTATTTCTCAAATCATTTAGGCTGCTAATCAACAGACACCTTTCTTCGCTATTAAGGTAGATGTGATATTTTGTGTTCTTCATTTGTAAAACCTCCGAAAATTTAGATTATATCCTACAAATCCAACTATCCGACTGTTTTACAAAAGCCAAAGGGAGACAACTTCCTTACGAAGTGCCTCCCTTGGGTGCCCTTTTTTGGAGCGGATGATGTGTGTTAGTTTGAGAGAAGCCACCTGCGCCGCTTTCCGGGGCGTGAGCAGCGACATAGTGTCATCTGCGCTCTCGCTAAAAACAGTCCGCCGGACTGTTTTCTTAACGCTCGCCTTCGATTCCCAATCCGCTTGACCAAAAAGAAAAGGCACCCGTTGGGCGCCTTGTTTTTTTGGAGCGGATGATGGGAATCGAACCCACACGATCAGCTTGGAAGGCTGAAGTTCTACCACTAAACTACATCCGCATTGTTGCAACATATAGATTATAGCACTTCAAGACCGCGTTGTCAAGGGATAAATTTTACTAAAATAGAGGCGGCTTATATCATTTAGCATTGTTGCTAAAAACAATGGTAGTTTATTGTGCATATAGCAGATTGCATAAAATCGAAAAATTTGTTATTATAAAAGGGTAAACAGGCAATTATTGCTTGATACGGTAATTCTATTTAGGAGTGAGAAATTTGAGAAAGAAACTGACAAGTATTGTGCTTGTGCTGTGCATGATTGTATCATGTGTGGCAGTCGGCAGCTTTGCCACCGCAGCGGCGAGCACAAACGACAACAGCGTTTCCGCATCGGTTGACTCCGGTTCCGTAGAGGCTAACTACGGCTTGGCAAGCAAGATTGAGGACGGCAACATCCTCCACTGCTTCGACTGGAAATACAACGATATCAAAGCGGAACTCAAAAACATCGCCGAAGTCGGCTTCACTGCCGTGCAGACTTCGCCGGTGCAGACGCCCGACCCGCTGGGTCAGTGGTACGGTCTGTATCTGCCGCGCGAGTTCAACTGCACCTCCGGTCCTCTCGGCTCCAAGGCTGAGCTGCAGGCGCTCTGCGCTGAGGCGGACAACTACGGCATCAAGGTCATTTGCGACGTCGTTGCCAACCACCTCACCGGCGACCATGCCAACATCCAGAACGACCTCAAAGACCGTCAGTACTGGCACGATGAGTTTGATGTAAGCGACTGGAACAACCGCTATCAGGTCACCAACGGCAAGATCGGTATGGCTGACCTCAACACCAACCACAGCTATGTGCAGCAGGTCGTCTTCAATTACCTCGAGAGCCTCAAGGCGATCGGTGTGGACGGCTTCCGTTTTGACGCTGCCAAGCACATCGGTCTCCCGTCCGAGGGCGACGGCTTCTGGAAAAAAATCGCACAGACCGGCGTTTACCGCTACGGTGAGATTCTTGACAACCCCGGCGGCGATGCTGATAGTATCATGAAAGAATATGCCGACTATATCGGCATCACCGACAGCGTGTACAGCGGCACCATTATGGGCGCTGTCCGCGACGGCAACGTTAACATTTCCTACGGCGGCAACTGGGTCAACAGAGGCATCGCGCCCGAAAAGATCGTCTATTGGGCAGAGAGCCACGACACCTTCTCCAACAATCCGCCACCGGCTGAAGGCGGCTGGACAAAGTACATCGACCAAAACAAGGTTGACCGTGCTTATGCCGTCGTCGGCGCAAAGGCAAAATCTCAGTCCCTTTACTTCTCCAGACCTCCGTTCACCGATAAGGAACAGATCAAGTCCGGTCAGAAGGGCAGCACCCACTTCAAAGAAAAAGAAATTGCGGCAGTCAACCACTTCCACAACGCAATGGTCGGCCTCGGCGAGTATATGGCAGAAGGCAACAACTGCTATGTTGTCGCCCGCGGCAACAAGTCCAATAAGGGCGGCGCCGTGATCGTAGCGGCGAGTGGCTCCAACTTCTCCGTAACGGTTCCCAACGGCGGCGGTCTGGTTCCCTCCGGCGATTACACCGACGAGGTTTCCGGCAACCACTTCACCGTTAACGGATCTACCATTTCCGGTCAGATCGGTTACTCGGGCATCGCGGTCATCTACAGCGGACAGGCACAGGGTCCCTCCGTTTCGGCGGTTCCCGGCACCTCCAGCTACAAGACCGACAGCCTCAACGTCACCCTGAGCTACAGCAACGCCACCTCCGGTACTTATTCCATCGACGGCGGCACTGCGCAGAGCTTCACCGGCAGCAAGACTGTTACCATCGGCGCAGGCAAGCCCTACGGCACCAAAACCACCATCACCGTGACCGCTTATAACGGTTCCGAAAACGATTCGCAGACCTTCACCTACACCAAGGCTGACCCCAGCTTGACCCAGACGGTGTACTTTGACAATTCCTCCTACAACTGGTCACAGGTTTACTGTTACATGTACATTGATGGCGGTACTGTTGACAACGGTATCTGGCCGGGCGAGCTTATGACCAAGGGCAACAATAACATCTACTCCTATGATGTTCCCAACGGCTTGGAGAACGCGCTCTGCATCTTCACTGAGACGAATGACGCCACCACCAACCGCTATCCTGCTCACGAGGAGACCGGACTTCCACTTAACGGCAAGTCCATGATTCTCAAGGCCAACCACGTTTGGGAAGAGTACGGCGGCAGCACGCCTACCCAGCCCACCACGGCGCCTGTCGGCAAGGTGCTGATCGGCGACACCGACCTCAACGGCAGAGTTTCCATCAAGGACGCCACCCTGATTCAGATGCACCTCGCTTCCATGCAGACCCTCAGCGGCGACGCATTGACTGCGGCTGACGTCAACAAGGACAAGTCCGTCAACGTCAGAGACATCACCGCCATTCAGCGTTATCTCGCAGGCTTCAGTGAGTCCGGCAGCTATTGCGGTCAGTACACAGACGGCACCCAGCCTGTTACCCAGCCCACGCAGCCGATTACGCAGCCGACGCAGCCGATTACCCAGCCCACTACACCTGTCACCGGCGGCGTGACCCTGAATCCCGGTCAGTGCAATGTCGGCGACGAGGTTTGGTACGCATGGACTTGGGGCAGCGGCGAAGGCAGATGGGTCAAGGGCAACGCGAGCGGCTCCAACTACACCTTCAGCGACGTTGACTCCAACATCATCTTCGTCAGAATGAACGGCGACAATGCAAACTGGGACAACGTATGGAACAAGACCGACGACCTCACCACCCAGATGGGCGGCACCTATACCCTCACCGGTTGGGGCGACGGCGACATGATGTACGGCAACTGGTAATCCCACAGGCATAACGGATTCATACATAACATCAAGCTCCCTCGGCTCGCCGGGGGAGTTTCTTTGTACCAAAAGAGCGGCGCCGAGGGGAGTTTTATCGTGCTATTTTGATATTGTCAAACCGTGCAAAATATGGTAAAATCTTTAGAAAGAATACAAAGACAGGGGAGAGCTTATGAGAAGATTGGCGCAGAGGACCGAAGCGGTCGTCAGCCTGAGCGCGCTGAAGCACAACGTACGCCGCATCCGCGAGATTATCGGCGACGGCGTGGAGATTATGGCGGTGCTCAAGGGCGACGGCTACGGCCACGGTGAAAAGGGAATCTATTCCACTCTCAAAAAGTGCGGCATTGAGCGCTATGCGGTTGCCGTCTGGGAGGAGGGCGCGTCGCTGCGCGAAGCCGGCTGCACGGAGCCCGTGCTGCTGCTCGGCGATACCTGCGACGGTCAGCTCGAAAATATTATCAAGTATAATCTCACGCCTGCCATTTTTTCCTATGACACGGCACAAAAGCTCAACATGCTCGCGCGTTGGAGCGGCGTTGTCTGTCCGGTTCACCTCAAAATCGACACCGGCATGAGCCGCATCGGCTTTTCCGCCGACGAGCGTTCGATTGAGCTGATTCAGCGGATAAATACTTTGGAAAACCTGCGCATCACCGGTGCGTTTACGCATTTTGCGCGTGCCGACGAAGCCGACGGCGTGAGCGCCAAGGCGCAGTTTGAAAAATACATCTGCATGCTGGAGCGGTTGGAGGACGCCGGCGTCAGGATTCCGTGCAAGCATGTGGCGAACAGTCCGGCAATTTTGCTCCGTCCCGAAACGCGGCTCGACGCGGTTCGCGCAGGCGATATTCTGTTTGGCTTGTGTCCGATTGACGAGGACGACTGGGCAAAGGCGGATTTCCGTCAGGTCATGCACTGGTACACCTATGTTGTGATGGTCAAGGAGGTGCCGGCAGGCACCGAGGTCGGCTACGGCGGCACCTTTGTTGCCCGTCGCCCGACAAAAATCGCCACGGTTCCGGTTGGTTTTGCCGACGGCTACAGCCGCGCGCTGTCCAATCGGGGCATGGTGAAGATCAACGGCAAAAAGGCGCCGATTATCGGCAGGGTTTGCATGGATCAGTTCATGGTGGACGTCACCGATTTGCCGGAGGTGCGGCGCGGCGATACCGTCACGCTGCTCGACGACGATTTGAGCGTGCTGTGGATGGCGGATTTGCTGGACAAAAACGTGGACGAAATCGTCTGCGGCATTTCCAAGCGCGTCCCGAGAATTTATGAAGATTAACAGGAGTTGGTTTTTATGTCAAAATACATTTTTAAGATTATTAAAAACGCCAGCCTCGACAAAATGAAGGAGGCTGTCAACACGGTTCACGAGCGCTCGGGCATGAGCAAGCGCAAGATTTTTAACGACATGCTGCATTGCACCAGAAAGTACGGCGCAGGCTACTATGATTATCAGATTTTTGCGTTTTACAACCTCACCGAAGCACAGCGCGCGACCTTTATGACGCGCCTGATCAGCAAAAAATTCAACACCTTCATGAATGACTACGACTACGCGCATTATCTCGAGAACAAGGACGAGTTCAACAAGCTCTACAAAGAATATATCGGCAGAGACTTCATCCAGTTTCAGGAGGCTTCCAAGGAGGAGGTCAGGGAGTTTTGCAAAAAACATCCGGTTATGTTTTGCAAAATGCAGGATTTGGAGTGCGGTCACGGCTGCGAGCGCATCAAAACCGCCGACTACAAGAGCTTTGACGAGCTGTATGCCTATCTGAAAAAGCAGGATTTCTGCATTTTGGAGGAGAACATCGAGCAGCATCCGGCGGTGCAGAAGCTCTATCCCAACGCGGTCAACTCCATGCGCTTTATCACCGTGCTGGACAAGCAGGGCGAGCCGCACCTGCTCTACATCGTGCAGAAGATGGGTCTCGGCGGCAGCATCATTGACAACAACTGCCTGTTCGCGCCGGTCGATCCCGAAACCGGCATCATCGAATATCCGGCGCATTCGGGCGACACGCTCAAGGGCATCATCTACACCGAGCATCCCGATACTCATGTCAAGATCCAGGGCTATCAGATCCCGTTCGTCAGAGAGGCGGTCAAGATGGTTCTCGAAGCGGCAAAAATCACACCGCAGATCCGTTATGTCGGCTGGGACGTCGCCACCACGCCCAAGGGACCTGCCATCATCGAGGGCAACACCTACTGTGCGCATGACTTCTGGCAGCTTCCGCCGCATACCCCCGACGGCATCGGTATTTTGCCGGAGATCAAAAAGTATGTGCCGGAGTTCTTTGAGGGCAAGATCAAGTAAGAGCGGAAAGTGTTTCGTCAGGTAATTATCTGACAGTTTTTGATTTAGAAATAGAGAAAAGCCTGCCTTTGTTTGGAGCAAAGACAGGCTTTTTTTAGCGTAGCGCTTGACTCGATCCGCGCAATTGACGTCTTGTATTTAGATAAGCCTCATGCACACGTTCGGATTTTGAGTTGCAAGCAGCCGCTTCTGACGCGGCGACCGCTGCCGCGGTGGGCAGTACGCGCAACTGACGTTTGATAGTTAGATAAAGCCTCATGCACGCGTTCGGATTTTGATTTGCAAGCTGATCTCAACAGCCACTTCTGACGCGGCGACCGCTGCCGCGGTGGGCAGTACGCGCAACCGACGTTTGATAGTTAGATAAGCCTTATGCACGCGTTCGGATTTTGATTTGCAAGCTGATCTCAACAGTCGCTTCTGACGCGGCGTTGATGAAGCGTTATCTCGCTATGCTGCTATCCAAAGCCGCGCTGACAGCCGCGGCACGCGGCGGCACGCGGCGCTTAGCAGCCGCAGCCGCAGTCGTTGTTGTTGTTGCAGCCACAGCCACAGCCGTTGTTGTTGCCACAGCAGCAGAGAATCAGAAGGATCAAAATGATGCAGCCGCAGCCGTTGTTGTTACCGAAGAAATTCATACCTCAACCTCCTTTCGTTTACACTACATACTATTGCAAAAGGAGCGTTGTGTGACAAAAGCGCAGCGGATTTTTTGCCGCTGCGCTTATTTCTTATGAGTTACAAATTACGAATTATGAATTATGAATTATAAAGACACCGCCGTTGATGCACTTTTCCGCACAAGCAAACGTTATATATAGGCGGGAATTGGGTGCAGCGTCACGCTGTCGGACAAAAAACCTAAACAGCTGTTTTGACACCGCCGTTGATGCAGCCTTCCGTATAAGCAAACGTGTAAAAAGGCGGGAATTGGGTGCAGCGTCACGCTGCCTGCTATACGTTGAAACGGAAGAGCACGACGTCGCCGTCCTTCATCACATATTCCTTGCCTTCGCTGCGAACAAGACCTTTTTCCTTTGCCGCCGCCATACTGCCGCAGGCGATCAGGTCGTCATAGGCGATGACCTCGGCGCGAATGAAGCCGCGTTCAAAGTCGGAGTGGATCTTTCCGGCTGCCTGGGGCGCCTTGGTGCCGTTTTTGATCGTCCAGGCGCGCACCTCCTGCTTGCCTGCCGTGAGGTAGGAGATCAAGCCAAGCAGCGCGTAGCATTCCTTGATCAAACGGTCGAGGCCGCTCTCCTCCAAGCCCATGTCGGCGAGGAACAGCTCCTTTTCTTCCTTGTCCATCTCGACGATCTCTTCTTCGATCTGGGCGCAGATGGGCAGCACACCTGCATGCTCTTCGGCGGCGATTTCGGCAACCTTTTGATAGCCGGCGTTGTTCTCAATGCCGTCCGAAAAATCCGCGTCGCTGAGGTTGGCGGCATAAATAACGGGCTTGCCGGTCAGCAGTGCCACCTCGCCGAGCAGCGCCTGTTCCTCTTCGTCACAGTCCACGCTTCTGGCAGGCTTGCCTTCTTCTAAGGTCTTGAGGACGCGCGTATAAAAATCAACGTCGCGCTGATACTTTTTGTCGCCCTTGACCATCTTTTTGGTTTTGTCGATGCGGCGCTCGAGCATTTCAATATCAGAGAGGATCAGCTCCAAATTGATGGTTTCGATGTCACGCGCCGGGTCAATGCTGCCCTCTACGTGAATGATGTCGTCGTTCTCAAAGCAGCGCACCACATGCACGATCGCGTCGCATTCGCGGATATTCGAGAGAAACTTGTTGCCCAAGCCCTCGCCCTTGGACGCGCCCTTTACCAAGCCTGCAATATCCACAAATTCGATGGTGGCAGGCGTGTATTTGTCGGGGTCATACATCTCGGCGAGCACGTCGAGGCGCTTGTCCGGCACCGCGACCACGCCGACATTCGGCTCAATGGTGCAAAACGGATAGTTGGCGCTCTGTGCACCGGCGTTGGTAATAGCGTTGAACAGGGTGCTTTTTCCGACATTCGGAAGCCCCACGATACCTAATTTCATATTTTTCGCTCCTTTTTTGCAGTTCAAAGCTCATTATACCATAAACGTCCGCAAATCTCAACTGTAAATACAAAAAAATGAAGGCGCTCTCCCGGTGCCTTCAAAGCCGGCATAGGGGAGGAGCTACGGACTATTCAAACAAAAGAGAATCTCTCATGATCTCCTGCGCTGCACAAACGCGACATTAGGTTATGAGAGATTCCCTTTCGATCGGTGAACGTGCAGCCGTTCTCTGTTGAAAAATGAGGTCATAACCTTCGTTCTAAGGGGAATTGGATCGGACGGGTACAAATTTGTACGCCGTTGTTTTGTGCAGAGTCATAGACAAGCGGCGGTTTTTCTGCTATGATGATGGATAGAAAGAGTTTATGCGAACAGGAATGATCCGATGAAACACAAAATGAAGCTATGCCCTGAGCCCTTTGAGATGATGCGCAGCGTTATAAGACGATCGAATTCCGTCTGTATGACGAAAAACGAACGATGGAGTTTTGGGAATTGAAATCAAGATGATCGGTTAGAGCTATGAAAACAAAAAGCATTTCACAATTTGAAAAAATGACGCAAACGCCGGTTTCGAGGCTTGTCATCACCCTGTCGATTCCGACGATCATCAGTATGCTGATCACCAATATCTACAACCTTGTGGATACCGCCTTTGTCGGTCAGCTCGGCAATTCGGCGAGCGGCGCCGTGGGTATCGTGTTCGGCTTTATGGCGGTCTTGCAGGCGGTCGGTTTTTTGTTCGGCAACGGTGCAGGGAGCATCATTGCGCGTCTGCTCGGCGCCAAAAACGGGGAACAGGCTTCCAAGGTCGCATCAACAGCCTTCTTTGCTGCGCTGATATTCGGCGCGCTTGTGGCAGGCTGTTGTATGCTTGTGCTGAGACCCTTGGTGATGCTTCTCGGCAGCACCGAAACCATCGCGCCCTTTGCCGAGACGTATATCCGGTTTATCCTGATCGCCGCGCCGTTTATCACCGCGAGCTTTGCCATGAATAATATTCTGCGCTATGAGGGCAAGGCGATGCTCGGCATGATCGGTCTGGGCGTCGGCGCGGTGCTGAACATCGCTGGCGATCCGGTGTTGATGTTCGGTTTCAAAATGGGGATCGCCGGCGCGGGTCTGTCCACCTGTATTTCACAGATCATCGGTTTCTTTGTGCTGCTCTCGATGTTCCTGTTCAACAGAACGCAGTGCAAGCTCTCCGTCAAGCTGATCGCGCCCAAAACCCTGCCGGACATCTTTGCGACCGGACTGCCCAGTCTGCTGCGGCAGGGGCTCAACTCGCTGAGCACGGTCGTGCTGAATAACTGTTCGGCGGTTTACGGCGACGCAGCCGTCGCCGCGATGAGCATTGTGTCGCGTGTTATTTTCTTTACCTTCTCCTTTGCACTCGGCATCGGGCAGGGGTTTCAGCCCGTCTGCGGCTTCAACTACGGCGCGGAAAAGTACGGCAGAGTCAAATCCGCCTTCCGCTTTACGGTTCTTTTATCGCAGATCATCATCGTTGTGATGTCGGCGTTCCTGCTTTTGTTTTCGGGTGAGATCATCCGCATATTCCGCGACGACAGCACGGTCGTTGCGTTCGGAACACGCGCGCTGATACTACAGTCGATCGCGCAGCTGTTTTTGCCGTTCTGCATGGTGACGGAAATGGCGCTGCAAAGCGCGGGCAAAAAGCTCGGCGCTTCACTGCTTTCGGTTATGCGCAACGGCTTGTTTTTTATCCCGTTGCTGCTTGTCCTGTCCAATCTGCGCGGCTTCAGCGGAATCCAAGAAGCGCAGCCGCTGTCGATCGTTTTGGCGGTCGTTCCGTCAGCGATATTGGCGGTAAAGTTCTTTCGTGGACTTCCCAAATAAATGAAAAACAACTTTTATTATCCGAATCGTTTTCGGAGCGCCTCGACCAGCAGCTGAGAGACCGGGGTGAAGGTCTGGTATTTGCGCCAGATGATATACATTTCCGCCTTCGGCACATCAAGCAGCGGACGGAACACCAGCTCGCTGTTTTCGCCCGTCTGCACCACATCTATTCCGATTTGCTTCTATGACCATCGCCTTTTTTTGCGGCGGTTTATGGACAAAAGGACTGTTTTCTGTTAATATAGGAGTAGAACGCTCGAAGGATCGGGAGCAAAAAGAAATACGATAGAAAGAAACGGCAAAAGCCGCCATATCTCTTTATCACAAGCACGGCTTTTGTGAGTGCGAGCCATATTATCACAATCCGATGGAGGATGTGATCTATATGAAAAAGGATTTGAAGTCAATAAACCGAGAACATAAGTGAGGAAAAATATGAAGGATTTAGACAAATACAGAGGTTGTTTGATCGGCGGTGCGGCAGGCGACGCCTTGGGCTATGCCGTTGAATTCATGTCAGAGAAAAGCATATTTAAACAATACGGCAAAACAGGCATCACGGATTATGAGCTGACAAACGGCAAGGCGCTCATATCGGACGATACGCAGATGACGCTCTTTACCGCAAACGGGCTGCTCGTCGGAACCACAAGAGGGAAGCTGCGCGGCATCATGGCGCCCTATCCGTCCTATATCGCCATGAGCTACAAGGATTGGTATCGGACGCAAAAGGAGAGATACCCCCTTGATAAGGAAACCCCCTTTGCCTGTTCTTGGCTTGTCGATATACCGCAGCTGTTTCACAGAAGGGCTCCCGGAATCACCTGTTTGTCCGCTATCAGGGCAGGCGCAAACGGCAGTATCAAGGAGCCTGTCAACAACAGTAAGGGCTGCGGCGGCGTGATGCGGGTGGCGCCCGTCGGCTTGTATTTTGAAGATACCGGAGAAGCCGGCGCAAGGTTTGACCTCATCGGAGCAGAGGCGGCTGCCATCACCCACGGACATGCGCTCGGCTATATCCCTGCGGCGACGCTGACGCATATCATAAGGCAGCTGGCGCATGGTGACGTCAGTGTGGATGCAGCGGTCCGCTCCGCCTTATCGGCAACAGCGGAGCTGTTCAAAGAGGAGAAGGAGCTTCCGTATTATCTCCAACTGATGGACAAGGCGGTGGCGTTAGCCGGCGAGGATATCTCCGATTTGGAGGCGATCCATCAGCTCGGAGAGGGCTGGGTAGCGGACGAAGCACTGGCGATAGCCGTTTATTGCGCTTTGAAATATCCCGAGGATATAGACAAGGCGCTGATCGCGTCCGTCAATCACAAGGGCGACAGTGACTCCACGGGCGCGATAGCCGGCAACATCGTCGGCGCGCATGTAGGATTGAGCGGTATTCCGGATAAGTACAAAACGAATTTGGAGCTTTATGATATTATCCTTGAGATCGCGGACGATCTGTACAACGATTGCCAAATGAGCGAGTACAGCGCTTATACAGACGAGGCATGGGTGAGCAAATATGTAAAGCGCACCTATCCAAACGGACAGAAGCCTACTCCATAAGTAAAGGGCGCCTTTAAAACTATTTTCTGATTAAGCGCTATATAACAGATGTTTAGGCAATTCCGCTGATTTAGGTGTGCGGATTGCAAAGTGAGTTTTTCGTCAGGTCGGAAAAAACGCGGTAAGGCTTGGCGCCTTGCCGCGACTTTTTGGGCAAGCTGACAGAGTGATATTCAAGCAAGGCATACGCCGCAAGTTGTGCGGTGTTGCCTTAATGGGTTTTATTAGATAATCATATTATTGTGAGGGCGCCGGCAAAAAAATAAAACGGACAGGCGTCAAGCGGCTCCTGTCCGTTTTGTGTCGGGATGACAGTATTAGGGAAGAATGGCAAAGAGAATGCTCAGGTAATGGCACAGGCTGCCCGTCAGCACAAAGATATGCCAGACGGAGTGAAAGTACCGCACCTTTTTGATGGCGTAAAAAATGACGCCGACCGTATAGAAAACGCCGCCGGCGACCAGCAGCCACAGGCAGAGGGCGTCCATTTTTTCGAGCAGCGGACGGATGGCGATCACAATGACCCAGCCCATGGCGATGTAGCAGACCACGGAGGGCTTGCGGAACTTTTCAAGATCGACGGAGTTGAGCACGATACCCACCACGGCAGCGCCCCAAACCACGCCGAACAGCGTCCAGCCGAGCGCACCGCGCAAAATGGTGAGGGTGATCGGCGTATAGGTGCCGGCGATCAAAAAGAAGATGGTGTTGTGATCCATCACGCGAAAAAACCGCTTTGCCTTGGGATGCGTGATCGCGTGATAGAGGGTGCTCATGCAGTAGAGAATGATCATGCTCGCGCCGAAAACCGTCACGCTCACCACCGTCAGCGCGTCGCCGAACATCGCCGCCGCGACGATCAGCACGACCGTGCCGCCGACAGACAGCAGTGTGCCGACGCCGTGCGTGACCGAGCTGAAGATCTCCTCGCCGAGCGTATAAGCCTTTTGCTTCATGTCGCTCTCCTTTCAAGCTATGGATTTGCTACCAGTATAACACATTTTTGCGCGGAAAACAAGATGGTATCCCAACAGGTCTCGATGCAGCCGCACATTTTGAAATTATTTCAAATAACCCCTTGATTTTTTTAAAAATGTATAGTATAATACTAAATGTTGCACGCCGGTGTGATGGAATTGGCAGACGTAGCGGACTCAAAATCCGCCGGTAGCGATACCGTACCGGTTCGAGTCCGGTCACCGGCACCAAAAACAGCAGTTTTTCGACTGCTGTTTTTCTTTTGCCAACTTTACTCAAAATGCTCGAAAACGGCTTGAATACTGGGTTTCCGAGTGTTCGTACAGTTAAGTTGAGTAAAGTTGAAATCTGTTAAAATAAGATAAATTACTGTCAAATATACTGTCAATTCTCTTGGCAAAAACGCAGTGTTTATCGAAAAATCAAAGAATATCGGCATTTGAAATGCTGTCAAATTACCGAAAATAGCCTAAAAAGCGCTGAATCGTGCTTCTGATCAATAAAAAATTTCACTATTTTCGGAGGTAAAGACTATGACGACGACAAAAATATCTTATACACAGCAGGGTGATTATCTTCTTCCCGATTTGAAATTACCCAAACAGCCGAAGGTCGAAATCGGCGTATTCGGTAAACGTAGGCTTCGTTATTTGGAACACAATCGTAAAATTCTCTACACAAATCTGCTTACTAAAGGCAAGCTGACCGCTTATCTCGCCGATATCGACGAACAGGCGGAGAATATGTTTGATCGGTTGGTAAGTCAGCTTGCAGAGCGTGAGGGTGTAACAGAACAGCTCAAAGCAGAAAATCAAATGCTGTGGGTTAAGAAGATGAATTCTATCCGCAACCGTGCCGAAGAAATTGTCGATCACGAACTGATTTATAGCTAAAAATCAATGGGCGCTTAAAACGCTCGTAAAGGGCATTCTACGCAAAAACGGGGGTTAAGGTATAAATACCTTAGCTCCCGTTTTTTGCGTTTTAAAAGCCGCATAAACACTGACTTTTTGAGGGTAACTTTTTCGACTATGCGTTACATATCAAGTTTGAATGTATTTATGTGACATATTTGCTTATTGAGCGCCTTTTTTCAAATTACAATCCCTGCATAGCATTTGGCAGTTATCTGGCACTGTTTTTCCTCCCTTGCTCCACGGCGTAATGTGATCAGCGTGCATTTCGCTGAATTCAAAGGTTTTGCCACAGTAGACACATTTATGTGCTTGGCGCTCATAAGCGGCAAGGCTGTCACGTCGGTCAAAGGCACGAATAGACAGCTTGCGCTCGTCGCCTGTCAAAAGATATTCATAAATACCCGACTTTTTCGTAACATCTTCGTCGCCCATCAGGCGCTGAATTTCCGCTTCAAGCTTTTTCGGATCAAGGTCAGTGCGTTTGCCGTGTTGATTGTAGAATAATCCCCAAGGCAAGCCCTTCATTTCTTTGCGGGTTTTCGGGAATATCGCCTGAACCCAGTCGATTACGGAACGAAAATAATTCCAAAGCTGAACGGCGGAAGGATCATTCTGATGTTCTGCCATATAGGCTTCAATAGACTTATTCTCAGCCGAAGCCGCCCACAAAATGGCTGTTTCCAAATATTCCTGACGAATAGACGAGCCTTTCAGGTAATCTCCGCCAAGCGTATCGGCGGCGCAGCCTGTTTTGGAAAAATAGCGTTTTGCGTCGGACGTCCACGAGCCTGCATACACGGCGTTGCGCAACTCCTGATCGGTGAGCCGCTCACCGGCTATGTTTATAATGCGAAACCACTCTAATTTTTCGCTGTCCGTGCCGTCGCAAACATATACGAACAGAGGGTAGTTTAAGATTTGCTCTTTCTTATCTTTCGGAAGGTTGTAGAAATACTTGTCGTCAACCGAAAAAGAGCCATCAACGTATTCGCAAACGGAAATCGTGCGCTGCTGTCCGTCAAGCACTTCAAAACCGTCGGAGCCGTCATCCTTCTTTACCTTGCACCAGTAGATGACATTCAGCGGTAAGCCTTTCATAACCGTGCGGATGACCTCGTCACGCTGTGCGTCCTTATAGACGAATTCACGCTGATATTTCGGACGGATGTCAAGACGTTCATCGTAGCCGACCACGCCTTCCTCTGCATCGTTAAAGTAGCCTTCGCATACTTCGCCTATTGTAACTTTCAGTTCTTTTATATCCATCATAGTATCAACTCTCCTTCGGCGGTTCGCGGTGTTTGTTGCGAATAACAAGGCGGTCATATAAACGTCTCAACTGTGGTTCACCCTCATCAAGGTAGAAACAATTTCCGCCCTTGACATACGTTTTGCCTTCTGGAACGTGCTCGCTTATCGGCCACGCTAAATCTAAGCTATAGCCTAAGATTTCAAACTGATCGGGACAATACTTGTCCATAAAGGTTATAGGTACGCCCATCTTTCCTACATAATCACAAGGAATATCAGCGGTCTTTGAGATTTCTATGGCGTCATAATTGACATATTTCGGATATTCGGATGGTTTGTATCGCTTTACAAGAATCATTTCTTCGTGACGCTGTTTAAGATCAAGGTTCGTAAACCAGCGGACGCCCTTCACTCGAATATACTTGCGACCAGTTTGAGCATCAACGCCGCAAGACGAAGCATCCAAAGGATAATCATCGGGAACAAAAAAAGCCCTATCTCCCGAATGTATACTTGCTCCAAGCCACAATTTGTTACTCATAAAGAGCGGAAATATTTCTTTGTATTTCACAGCGTTAACGTTACCAATAATAATGAACTTTTTCTTATGCGCAACAAGAACAGCTACATACTCCCTGAATAGCGAAAACGGAGGATTGGTCACAACTATATCTGCTTCATCTAATAACTCAAGGCTTTCGGGAGAACGAAAATCACCGTTGCCTTCAAGCTCCGTGAGCTCATTCTCGCCAGACTTGAACAACTCTGCAACATCAATCATATCAACGCCGCCGTCGCCCGTCTTATCATATACGGTTGTAACAACAGCTTTATATGGTTTGTTAATTCTTTCTTTATCATCACCGATAACATCAAAAAGAGATAGCTGTTGATTGGCAATCGGTGAGCCTGTATAGCAGGTAGCAATCAATCTTTTTAAGCCCAAGCGGTTAAAATTCAATACAAAATACTTAAAAAAATTGCTCTCAAAAGGATCATCACAGTTACAAAAAACGGTCTTTCCTTTGAAATGCTTTCTATAATAACGCATTTCTTTTTCAATATCTGTTAGCTGTGTATAAAACTCGTCTTTGCGTGCAGCTTTAGCAGCACTTAAATCAGAATTTTTTGATTTAGCCATTATTTGTTTCCCTTCTATATCTTTTATTCGTCCATTAAGCGTACTTTCCTATGCGTATATCTTATAGGCTATAGTGACAGATGAATTAACGATTACTATTGATTGCTTTACGCAATGTTTAATCTTAGCAAGCAGTGTATTTGTATCCACAAATACCATCTTCCATTTCCAAGTGAAATTTCAGACTTGTTAGGCACATCCTAAAACCTGTTGTAAGAATCTGTAATATGATTATCCGTCCTGCTCCTCACAGAACAATCCGAAAACATACAGCGCCGATTGACCGTATAAGCCCGTTTCATCATCAGCATAGCTTGCGCCTGTGGCGGAAGTATAAAACTTGTCGAGCGCTTCCATTTCGTTCAGATGATATTTCGCTGCAATCAGCTTGACGATTTCGGGTATCACCATTGATCTTGTCAGTGCGTGATTCATCTTTACACCTCCACGATATAGCTTTTTATAAACGAGAGTTGCTTCAATGCTTCCTCGGTACAAAAAGCGATCTGATTATTGATTTTCTCAAACTTCAATCTTTCGACAGCGTCCTCTTTGCGCATAACGCCGTTAACGACATACATCACTGTTTCACCGACATTATCATTCGCAATCTTACCGGTTACTATGTCATAGGGATGACGAAACTGCACATCACTGCGACACTTGACTACCATCTCAAGCCATTCCATTGAAGCACCGTCAAATTCTTTTATATTTATAGATTCAGATGGCTGCCAATCATAAACATTCACAACAGCATTGACAGTCTTTTTCTCTTTGCGGGAAATCAGTTTTGCTCTGCGAATCGCCCAGCGTTCCGCCTGCTCCCGAATATCGGTTGTATAAAAAGCAAAGCCGAAGTCTCTGCCCATTTCAGAAGTGAGAATCCTTGGCTCTTGTATCTCTAAAGTAGTTCCGTGATAAACAATCATTTTACGCTGCTCCTAAATATTCGTCAATCATTTGCATCATATATTCCATACTCATACCGTGCAGATCATCGTAATCATCTTTGAGCAAATCAAGTACCTTTTCTGTCTTGAAAAGCTCATATACTTCATCGCTCGATTTGTGAGTATGCTGAGCATAATGCTCAATGCAAAAGGATATAAAAGATAGCTTACTCATAAAAAATTCCTCTGTGTTTTTTCAATATATACTTTCTCTATTCTATTAAACCATATTACATAGAAATAGTCAATCAATCGATTGAATTTTCGGTCAAAGAAAAGGTCTTAGGATACTCCTAACAAGGCTGAGATTTTGGTATGAAAATCTCAGCAATCACTGTTTGTGGATACAAACAGTCTGCTTGCTAAGATTATTCATTAAGTAAATTTATCATAACATTTTCGTTTCTTTCAGCGTCCGCTATCTTGGCGGGCGTTATTTTTTTGAAAAAATTTTGAAGGCAGACTTAAAAAATGACGGCTCCCACTGGGTACAAGTGAATGGGTTAATAATCAACTTGTTGTATTGTACAAAAACCAAGCGACGGTTTTGTGCAAGGTTACAAATTATAAAAATACACCCGTAAAAACACCCATTGCCACTCCTTACCTAATGAAGGGATTTTCAAAAAAATTTTCAAAATTACTTCAAAAACCGTCTCTCCCAGTGGGTACAAGTGAAAGGAAATTATTAATAGAAAGGAACGAATATGATGAACATCAAGTTTATAAAACTGCCGAAGGCTCTCTTTGAGGGTACATATACAGAGCTGTCATCGGACGGAAAGCTACTCTATTCTCTGTTGCTTGATCGGAGCTTACTGTCCGAAAAGAATAGTCTGACCGACGATAACGGGAGAGTAATAGTTTACTTCACCAACAGTGAGGTTTGTGACAAACTCAAATGTAGTCACGACAAGGCGACTAAGCTCTTTCGTGAACTTGAACGCTTCAAGTTGATATGCAGACATAAGCAAGGTAAAGGCAAACCTGATTTGATTTACGTCCGGCAAATTACTCGCAGCGAATATTCCGCAGTCAGTAATGCTGATAATCAGGATTCAGGAATGCGGCAAATCAGCGTTAATCCTCTTTTCCCGAATAGCGAAGATATACATTCACCTTATCGCTGTAGATATAATAGGCGCCGTCAAAGCCCCCTTTTACTGCTAATTCTTCCTGTGGGTAAACGGCGGCACAGCCGACCAAGCCTAAACAAAACAGAACGAAAAGGAAAAATAAAAGAACACGTTGTTTCACGCGCTTTCCTCCTTTTTCAAATGCAATTCATTGCAGTCTGGCTGCCGACAGATCACGAGCCTGCTTCGCCGGTTATCTCGCGCAGCTTTTTTTCGTGCTTAAAGCGGCGCTTGTCGAGCTTGAGGCGCTCCCGTTCTTCTTTGGAGAGGCGGTTTTTGCGGCGCAGGGGATTGACGTCGTTGAGGTTTCTGCCGGCGGATTTTACCAGCCTGCCGACCTGCTTCATAATGAGCGCGCGCGTGGTGCCGTCCATGTTTTTCATGGTGTCCAAGCCCTTTCCGATGCTGTGCATCAGCCTTTCGAGCATCTCGTCAAAGGTCATCACGTCGGCGCTTTTGAGCACCTCAAATACGCCGTCGGCAAGCCGCACGCGGTCTGACCGGCTCATGCCGTCAAAGAAATCGGTGATGGTGTGGTCAAAAAAGGCGCTGGTGGCGGTGGTCTTGGGCAGGGTGACCGGCTCGGTGCGGTCAATGCTCCACGAGTAGATGTCGTGCTGCATAAAGCCTTTGCGGTCGCTCTGTATGACCGTGTAATGCTCACGGTGCTCCAGCAGCATGCCGAACACCGACGACTGCGGCACAAAGGTGTGGATTTTGCCGCGGATTTCGTCAAACGCGCTGTTTTTCAGATTCTCCCGTTCAAAGCCGGGACCGTCCATGCTGTACACCGCGTCAATGCGGTCGCGCAGCGTCTGCTCGCAGAACGCCGCCGCATAGACCGCCAGATTGCCGCCCTTGGAGTGACCGCCGAGAATAAAGCGTCCGTCAAACCGCGCCGCGGCATGTTCAAAATATTCCAGCGCTTTTATTTGAGAGGGCAGAGGGAATTGCGTGAACAGCGCAAAATCCTCCTGCCAGCCGACAACGGTGTTGTCGGTCCCGCGATAGGAGAGAAACCGCCGTCCGTCCACATCAATCATGACCGCCGAAAACTGCATTTTTGTCTCGCCGTCCACAATATTGACGTAGTCCGAGAGCAGCAGATTGCCAAAGCGCGCGCTTTCCGCCGCAGCCTGCAGCAGCTCTGCGTCGCCCTTCCAAAGCACCTGCTCCGCGCGTGTTACGTCTGCAAAAAATTGTTCCGCAGCCTTGCGCACCGTGAGGGATTCATTCTCGCCGAGAATGCCGTCGAGCTGGATATAAGAAAGGCGAGAGAGAATCAGCGCGTCGGCGGTGTGAAAGCCGTCCTGCGAAAAAAGCAGGTCGCCGCGCCATTGTAAATAATCAAAAACATTTGCCATGTCATCACCTGTGTAGTCTGTTATTTTTGCCTGCGCGTCCCGTGGAACGCACCGCCCGATATGAGTACAATTGTACGCAGTTTCCCGAAAAAGTCAAGCCCTGAGGGGCATATTAAAAGTGAAGCGGAGGTTTTTGCGGCGTGACGGCAGCCGTCTGCACGGCTTGCAATCGGCTTTCAAGTATGGTATAATTATGGCAAAGGATAAAACAGCAACTTATGTGAAACAGGAGGAATCTTTATGCAGCACGGTGAAACAGCAGAACAGCTCTTCCGCGACGGCTACAACTGCGCGCAGGCAGTCTTGATAGCGTTTGCGGACGTGACGGGCTTGGAGCCCGACACAGCGGCAAGGCTCGCGTCGTCCTTCGGCGGCGGCTTGGGCAGAATGCGCGAGGTATGCGGCGCCGTCAGCGGCGCGTCCATGGTGCTCGGGCTTGTCAAGGGCTACGCCGACCCGACCGACGCGGACGCCAAAAAAGAGCACTATCATCTGGTGCAGGAGTTTGCGCGCCGTTTCAGGGAACAAAACGGCTCCATCATTTGCCGCGACCTGCTCAGCGGCACAGCCGTCCGGCAGGGCAGCGACCCCGAAGCGAGAACGGCGGCTTACTACAAAAAGCGTCCCTGTCCGGCGCTGGTGCGGCAGGCAGCGGAGATATTGGACGAAATGTTAGATCATAATGGATAGCGAAATCTAATTCGTAATTCTTAATGCGTAATTGATTGGGAGGATAGGTTCTGCGCAAGTTCTCCTTGGCTCCGTAGGGGCAACCCTTGCGGTTGCCCGAGGACGTTTTTCTCACAACCAAACGTTTCCATTGAACGAAGAACCTTTGTCGTTACTGCCTGACAGAGGCAAGCCCTGTCACTACAATCAACTTGTGACGGTTGTACGCAGCAGTACAAATTCGGAGCGAAGCGACCCTTTGCTCAACACGCAATGCTCAACGCTCGACTTTGATCCAATTACGCATTACGCATTCCGAATTGTCTCCCGACTTTGCGCAGGTCGTGCATTTTTTTGAAAGATTGCAGTCAGAATATCGCATTATGGGGTTGACGTATTGCAAAAATTCGTCTATAATGTTCATAGGTTAAAGTGTAATCTTTAATTGGAAAACAAGGAGGAATTGCTTATGTATTACACAGCAGAAGTCACCAATATGTGCCCCGTAGCAAAGGGCGCATATCACGGTCCTGCGCCGATCCCCGAAGAGGGCAAATGGGTTCAGGCAAAAGAGATCAAGGATATTTCGGGTTTCACACACGGAATCGGCTGGTGCGCACCGCAGCAGGGTGCCTGCAAGCTGACTCTCAATGTGAAGGACGGCATTATCGAAGAAGCGTTGGTTGAGACCATCGGCTGCTCCGGTATGACCCACTCCGCCGCAATGGCTTCCGAGATCCTCATCGGCAAAACTCTGTTGGAAGCGCTCAACACCGACTTGGTTTGCGACGCTATCAACACCGCAATGAGAGAGCTGTTCCTGCAAATCGTTTACGGCAGAACCCAGTCCGCGTTCTCTGAGGGCGGTCTGCTGGTCGGCGCTTCTTTGGAGGACTTGGGCAAGGGTCTGCGCTCGCAGGTCGGCACCATGTTCGCAACCAAAGAGAAGGGTCCCCGTTATCTTGAGATGACAGAGGGCTACTGCACACGCGTTGCTCTGAACAAGGACAACGAGATCATCGGCTATGAGTTCGTGAGCCTCGGCAAAATGATGGACTTCATCAAGGGCGGCATGGACGCGAACGAAGCGCTTGAAAAGGCGAAGGGTCACTACGGCCAGTTTGATAACGCGGCAAAATACATCGACCCGCGCAAAGAATAAGGAGGTGTGCAGAATGAGCTTATTTGAAAACTACGACAGAAGAATCGAAAAAATCAACGGCGTTCTCGCTCAGTACGGCATCGGCAGTGTTGAGGAGAGCCGCGAGATCTGCCAGGCGGCAGGCTTTGACCCCTATGAGATCGCAAAGGGCATTCAGCCCATCTGCTTTGAGAACGTATGCTGGGCTTATTGCGTCGGCGCTGCCATCGCTTTGAAGGCAGGCGCAAAGAACGCTGAGGAGGCTGCCAAGTATATCGGCGTCGGTCTCCAGAGCTTCTGCATCGATGGCTCCGTTGCCGAAAACCGCAAGGTCGGTCTCGGACACGGCAACCTCGCTGCTATGTTGCTTTCCAATGAAACCAAGTGCTTTGCCTTCCTCGCAGGCCACGAGTCCTTTGCGGCGGCTGAGGGCGCAATCGGTATCGTCAGAAACGCCAACAAGGTGCGTGAGCAGCCCCTGCGCGTTATCCTCAACGGCCTCGGCAAGGACGCTGCGCAGATCATTTCCAGAATCAACGGCTTCACCTATGTGCAGACGCAGTTTGACTACTTCTCGGGCGAGCTGACCATCGTCAAGGAGACCGCTTATTCCGACGGCGAGCGCGCCAATGTTCGCTGCTACGGCGCTGACGACGTCCGCGAAGGCGTTGCCATCATGCACAATGAGGGCGTAGACGTTTCCATCACCGGTAACTCCACCAACCCGACCCGCTTCCAGCATCCCGTTGCAGGCACCTACAAGAAGGAATGCAACGAGCAGGGCAAGAAGTACTTCTCCGTTGCCTCCGGCGGCGGCACCGGCAGAACCCTCCATCCCGACAACATGGCGGCAGGCCCTGCTTCCTACGGCATGACCGACACCATGGGTCGTATGCACTCCGACGCCCAGTTCGCAGGCTCCTCCTCCGTTCCGGCGCACGTTGAGATGATGGGCTTCCTCGGCATGGGCAACAACCCGATGGTTGGCGCTACCGTTGCAGTTGCGGTCGCTATCCAGAACAGCCTCAACGCATAATTTCGCTTAAAAAACATTTTCGGCACAGAGCTCCCTGCGGGTTCTGTGCCGATTTTTGTGTGTTCAGTTGTACTTATTGAAGCGCGGATTGGGTGCAGCTTCAAGCTGCCGCAAGATGTTGTTGCAGAATGGTGACGGAGGAAACGGAGATGTGACCATCGGTGTGCGGAATGGCTTTTATCTGGTTGGGCGTCAAAGCGGTATGCATGCCTGCCAGATACCGCTGTGCTTCGGTTGCATCCTGAATGTCAAACACACCGTCGGCGTTCACGTCGCCAAACGTCAGCGTGTCTTTCAGGGGATTGGGGTTGACGCGCAGCTTGCCGACACAGACCTCTTCCGACAGCTCTGCTCCGTAAAGACAAAGCATCAGCTCGTAGTCGCCCATTATCAGCACGCTGAAAAAGCGGTCTGCCGTCAGCTCCTCCGAAAAACCGTTTTCTGTCAGACGGCAGTATTGCGGCAGGGTGCATTTGCGCACACTGCCCGTTTGGATGTTGCGTGCTGCCAAATACCAGCCCACGTCAACCGCAAACGGACCTTGGTTGCGGAGTACAAACCGCACCTGTTCGCCGTTTTTGAGAGCTTTTTCATTGGTCATCAGCGCTGTGTAGCGCTTTTTTGATGCGGTCACATCGGCTCGGACAACGCCTGCGGTCTCGCGGTTCGACACGTCTATCGGGTCTGAGATAACTTCATAAAAGTCGTTTTTATAGCCTAATCCGGCTTTCAGGCGGATCAGCTTGCAGTCGGTGTCCAGTTCCAAATAGCCGCAGGTCGGCTCCACCTGCTCCGGCAACCCTTTTTTCCACGGCGACCATGTGTTGCTTTTTTCGTCAAATTCGGAGTATTCCGCACTGCCGGTGATAAAGTGGAAGCCCTGAACGACCTGCTCCGGCAGATTGTCAATGCGCCAGTTGACCGAAAAGCCGCTGTCCCGGTATTTCAGCTTGCCGGAAAAATCGGGATAGACATGCAGCTGCAAGTCGTCTGTGCGCAAGCCGGTGTTGTAGGCGTCCGGCACCTCATAGTGATAATCAAACGGCTCGGTCAGCACCGTCACGCCGTCGGTCTGCACCACGGCGACCATGATCCGGACGTCCGTGTATGCGCCCACCAGCGCGATCTCCACCTCGTCGGGCAGCTTTTGGGGCGTTTGGGCATAGCGGCATTCGTCCGCAAGCAAATCATTGTAAGCGCGCCAACCGCCGTCGGCGTTCGGATAGGCGACATAAACCTCATAGCAGGCTGTGCTTGCCGCGTCGGCTTCGGTCAGTCCGTCCATGTGCAGACGGAGCTTGTGGATGCCGCGACGGTCGCCCGGCTCGTTTGTATAGCCGGCAACACGGACCTGCAGGGCTTTTTTGTCGATAACAGGCGCCTTGACGGTGAACGTGTCGGTGCTGAGGTTGTTGTAATAATACGCCTCGTGCAGGTCTCCCGAAGCGCCCAGCTCGGTGGTGATTGTATAGGTTCCCTCGGGCAGGGCACCGAGCTCTGTCCATTCGCCGCAATAGTTTCTTTTCGGCAGTGCGATCTCTTCGGTTTGGCTGAAAACAACGGTTCCGTCCGCCGCCGTCACCGTCAGCGTCAGCGGAGCCTTGCCGTCAACGTGCTGCCAACAATCGTTGTTGAACACGACCGGCCGGAGCGTTATCGGTTCGCCTGCGCAGATGGTGTCGTTGTGCGTATGCACATCGGGCAGCAGATTTTTTCGTTCCGTCGATACCTCATAGTCGGGGCTGTTGTCCGGATCCAAGGTCGCACGCGGATCGGTCTCCTGCGGCGCCTGCGCGCTGAACGGTTCCAGCGAAGTGTATTGATCCGGCGCAAAGCCGGAGAATTGCGGACAGCGCCACTCATTTCCGACGATTTGCAGCATCAGCGCACGCATGCGGTCGGGTGCGGTCCGCCTGTCCTTGCTAAAGGTGTAGTCAGACCAATAGCTGTCGGAGTTGGTGGTGAACAGCGAAACATAGTGCGCCGTTTCGTGTTCGCTGTAGCGGTTGTCGGTCAGGGCGCCCCAGCAGGTGATCGCGTGTGAGCCGCCGGTATCCCGAAAGGTACCGCTCAGCGCTACACCGCAGCCGTTATGCAGGTCGTTCAGCATTTGCCGCATACATTCGGTCAGTCTGCCCTGAAAGATACCGCTGTGGAAGATTTTGTCAAAAGCATAGCGCTTTCCATAAGCGCCGTCATCCTTGCCGGTGAGCATGTAGCCGTATGTCTGCTTGCTCAGTCCGTTAAAAAACCACTTTAGTCCGGTACCGGGCATAAACCCATCGTCCTGAAAAGCCGCCGCGTACAGATCAAACACGTCGTCCTCGTCCCGGCATCCGGCAAGCTGACACCAACCGGTGTAGGCGAGCACGTTGGAGCAAGCGCCTGCCCAGCACATATAGAGGTCATGACCCTCGCGTCCTGTTTTTTCGGTGTCGATAAAGCCGATATCCGTCAGCTCAAAATCTCGTTTTTCGGTGCAGGCTTTCACCATTTCGGTCTCGATCTCGCAGGCTCTCTCGGCGTCAAGTCCCGTCAAAAAGCCCTCTTGGCTCTCGCCGACCGAGAAGGTGACCGCATAGTAGCCGCCGCTCATCCTTTCCTGTGTGCCCACGCCGTCGCGCAGGCCGTGCGGTTCGCTGCGCAGAACGGTTTTGCCTGCACAGAGCACCTCGCGCGAGCGCACCGAAGCCGCCGCGCCGCAGTCCTCCAGCGCCTTGGCGGTCACAACGCCGTCATAGGTTTTTTGCCTGCCGTCGGCGTAGCAGATCACGGTCTGCATATCCGCTGCCGCCGTCACCTCCGGCTCGTTTCCCGTTGTTTGTGCCGCAGCGTTTGGCACTGCCATGCCTGCCGCCGTCAGCGCAGACAGCGCAAAAGCAAGCAGCCGTTTTTTGAATTTGTGAAGCATAATCATCACCCTTTGTGTTTTCTGATTACAGTATAATGCGGTTATTCCCAAAAAGCAAGCAACAGCTTTGTTAATTTCGTGAAAATTTGTTCACGCCAAAGTGACAAACAAGCAATCATTTTTTGTATAAAAAGCGTACTAATCACGCGCATTATAATATTATCTTGCGTTAGCTATACGGCAAGACAACGGACAAAAACGGCAGAATTTGAAAAAACTGATAAAATTTTGAGAATCTGTAGACAATCGGGGAAATATCTGTTATGATAATATAAACGAGTCTGTTTGCATTTTACCGAATCCAGAGGAGGACACTATGAAGCCATTTATTCTCTCTTGCGAATCCACCGTTGATATGCCGTTTGCAGAGATCGACGCGCGCGGCATACCCGTTTTATTTTATTCCTACACTGCCGGCGGCGAGGAATACGCCGATGATATGGAGCGCGACCCGAACGCGCAGGAGCGGTTTTATCAGCTGCTCCAAAAGGAGATCCCCACCACCTCGCAGCTCAACGAGTATCAGTATGTCGAGTTCTTCACCAAGCTGCTTGAGCAGGGCGACGTGCTGCATATCGCCTTTGGCTCCGGCATGACAAAGTCGGTGCAGGGCGCTGAGGCAGCCGCCGAAAAGCTTCGCAAGCAGTTTCCCGACCGCAAGCTGATCGTGATCGATTCGCTGTGCAGCTCCTCCGGCTACGGCCTGTTGGTGGACGCCGCGGCGGATTTGCGCGATGCGGGCAAGTCCTTGGAGGAGGTTGCCGCTTGGACGGACAAGATGCGTCACCGCGTCCATCACCAGTTCTTCTCCACGGATCTAAAATATTTCCGCCGCAGCGGCCGCATGTCCGGCGCGACTGCCACGGTCGCCTCGATCTTGAACATCTGCCCGATCCTTCGCCTCAACGACGAGGGCAGGATCATCGCCTATGACAAGGTGCGCGGCAAGCGCAACGCCATCAACTATATCCTCCACAAAATGGAGGTGCACGCCAAGGACGGCTTGGACTACAGCGGCAAGGTGTTCATCAGCAATTCCAATGTTCCCGAGGACGCCAAGGCGACCAAGAGGGCGATCGAGGAGAAGTTCCGCAAGATCAACGGCGAGGTGCGCATCTACAACATCGGCACCATCATCGCCTCGCACACCGGTCCCGGCACTGTCGCCGTATTCTTCTTCGGCGACGAACGCGAATAACTACGGCTGTAGCAGCAATTCGCGTTTCGTAAACGGTTGGTCAGGCTGCCGTCGGTTCTCGCGTTCGGACGGCATTTGAATGGAGAGGCGCCTTTTGACCGCCTGAAAGCATCCGTACTGACAGAACTTGCGGCAGGTCTTTTCAAAAATCAAACAGCCAATAAGGGTGAGCATGGCTCGCCTTTATTTTTTGGACGCTGTTTTTGCAAGCAAATCAGCTCCTTGCAAGGCGCACAAAACCAAGCCGTATGCTTTTCTGCATGCGGCTTTTCTGTTCGCTGCACTTCTTCGGAGGGATAACTGACAAATATTTCTTTTACAGAAAATAAATGATCATACGAAAAAAGAGGAAAAAGACTTCTTTTGACAGTTCTGTCCGTATCTTTGTTATTTTTCTTCGGGATCCATTCGCCTTGCTTTGACTCGCCTTGATTGGACTCGACTTGTCTGGACTCGGCTTGACTTGACTCGGCTTGACTTGACTCGCCTTGACTGGACTTGACTTGACTGGACTTGACTTGACTATACTGCGGTTCCGTTTTGGTTCCGTTTTGGTTCCGCTCCGTTTCCGGCTGAGGAGCGCGGACATAGCACTTGTCCTCGAGCCGCAGCTGTGCGTGCTCCGCCTTGTGGACCGTCGGGTTGTAGCGGTCCTTTTTGATGGTGTTGTGGATGTACCAATGCACCACGGCGAGCACGCCCGATGCGAACCGGATCACAAAGCCGCGCTGTTCCAGCGTCTCGAGGTCGTTTTCGCTGCAGCCGGTCAGGATCGTGTAGATGTAGGGATTGCCGACAAAGCCGTCGTCGTCCGCGCTCAGACAACAATAAAAATAGAGCAGCTGTGTCTTTGGCTCCATCGACTGAAAATTGTAAGAACCGGTTATTTCGTTAGAGATCATGCGTCTGCGCGCCATTTTTGTCACCTCTCGTTTTTTTGGGAAAAAACCCTTCTACTATACCCGAAAAAACGCGAAAAATTGCATACGACTATGCAATTATTTCGGAGAAGTTTTATCACATCTCAAAATTTGCGGATCCTGCACGACCGTCTGACGGATTTAAAACGATCCTATAAAGCACGCCGCCGTGACGGATTTGTCACAGCGGCGTTTTTGGTGCTTTATTCGGTTTCCTCGGCTGTCTTTTCAAGAAGCTTTGCGGTCAGTATGGTGATATCGTCGGTTTGCTGCGCCTTGCCTGCAAAAATCCTGATTTCCTCCAACAGCAGCGCGATCATTGTCTGTCCGCTCTTGCCGCGGTTCTTTTGCAGCAGGGTTTCCAAACGGCTCTCCTCAAAGAAGCCGCCTGCCTTGTTTTGGGCTTCGGTCACGCCGTCGGTGTAGAGCAGCAGCATATCGCCCGGGCGCATGGCGACGGTGTGCTCCGGATAGTCCACATTCCGGAAGATACCTGCGGCGGCGCCGTGCTCACCGTCGAGCTTGGTGAGCGTATCGGAGAGCAGATAGGGCAGGTTGTGGCCGGCGTTGGCGTAGGTGAGGGTGCCGGTGTGCGGATGGAGGATCGCCACAAAGGTGGTGATGAACAAAAAGTTGGGGTTGTGCTCGGCGAGGCGGTTGTTGTATTGCCGGAGGATCTCGCCCGGCGGCAGTCCTGCCTCGGCATATTGCCGCAGCATGGTGATAGCGCGCGACATCAGCAGTGCCGCCGAGATACCCTTGCCCGAAACGTCGGCGATGATGACGCAAATGTTGCCGTCCGGCAGCGTGCAGTAGTCATATAGATCGCCTCCCACATCCTTGGCAGGCAGCATGCACGCGTCGATCACGGCGGCGCCGTTTTCAAAATGCGGCTTTTCCAGCAGACCGAGCTGGATCTTCCGCGCAACGCTCAGCTCTGTTTTTTGACGGTTGAGCGTTTCGATCTGGGAGAGGTAGGTGTCGATCTCTTCCGCCATGGTGTTAAAGGAGCGTGACACCTCCGCCAGCTCGTCCTGCCCCTTGACAGGCAGCTTTTCAAAGGTCTGACCGCGCTGTGACAAAAAGTTCTTCATGCGTCCGCTGATGGTGTTCAGCGGCTTGGAGACCGTAAAATACAGCATGAGCGCAAACAGCAAAATAAAGCTGAGGGTCAAAATGACCGTGACGAGCAGCAGCGTCAGAAACTTGCTGCGGAACTCGTGCATGATGGTGGTAATAGAGATCTCCACGCACACGATGCTGACCGTTTCTTTTACCGTCTTTGCCGTGGAGGCGTTGTAGTAGGAGGTGACGGGCATGTAGCAGATCAGCGTGTCGCCGTATTCATTCGTTTCGTGAATGATCTCGCAGCTTCCGTCGCCCATAAACGCCTGTATCTGCGTGTCGGTCAGCGTGCCTTCGGACACATAGCCCGGCGGCCGCAGCTCACGCAGGTTTTGCAAAGCGTTATTGCCCATGCCGACCGAGAGATAGGTCTCGTTGCGTTTGTTCACGTCGGGCTTTATCGAATAAATATAATCCACGTCGAGCACGTCGCACATGGTTTTGAACTGTTTGTCGCAGCCGGTGTAGTCCCGGCTGACGTTGGGGTCATACATCGAAAAGGTAACGCTTGCCAGCTTGGCGGCGTATTCGATGCTGTTTTTGGAATTGTCAGTCGTTTCATTATAGAGCGAGATATAGTTAAAGCCCAGCATGCCTGCCTCGATCAGCAGGACGATGATCAAAATTACCAGCGATATTCTGCGGTAGAGCTTATGCTTCACAGGCAGCACTCCCAACATGATAGGATAAAGTGTTATATCATTATATCATTATATCATAAGAAAGCGCAAAAGTCACTACATTATTTCATAAGACCGCACGTTGCAAAACTGATTATTTCACGGTTGAAAAATCTAACCGTAATAACTGGACAAGCGGAGATTTATTTGGTATGATAGAAGCATTACGGAGCAGGAGGAACGATATGATAAAAATACCTTTTTTAATCGTTGAGCTGGCGCTGGCGGTTGTGTGGCTGCTGGTGCGCGTGTGCGTGTGGATCAAGCGCCGCAAGATCGACAAAAAGCAGGAGGCAAAGCTGCTGCTGCTGTTCATCAACCTCGCGGTCATCGTGCGGCTGGTGTTCTTTCCGCTGTTTAGGCAGAACGGAGAGGTGCTGCCGCTGCTGTTCGACGTGAACAGGATCCTTCCGCCCAATGTCTATCTCATCCCGTTCGGCAACTTTGACCAATACAACTCCATCAACGCCATGTGGCTCAACATCTTCGGCAATATCCTGCTCCTTGTGCCGACCGGCGCGATATTGCCCTTTGTTTTCAAGCGGCTCAACACCTTTGGCAAGGTCTTGCTCACCGGCGCATGCATGTCGGTATGCATCGAGCTGCTGCAGCTGCCGTTCTTTGAGCGCACCACCGACATCAACGACATTATTCTCAATACTGCCGGCTGCGCACTCGGCTACGGCATCTATATCTTCTGCAAGCTGATACGGGCAAAGCGCAGGGGATAGGCTTTTGTGCGCAAAAAAAATGTCAAATTCGCGGTTGACATTTTGGGATTTCGTGTTATAATATATCTGTTGCACTATGCACGGTGTGACAGATCCTTGCGGAGCGATCCGCCATTAAGTCCAGAAGGAGGTGCAAAGAAATGGCAGTAACAGCTAATTACGAGACCGTCATGGTCGTGACCCTGAAAAAGGGCGAGGAGGCCGTGCAGAACGTTGTGGAGAGATTCAAGACTCTCATCGAGCAGAATGCCACTTTGAAGAACGTTGACGAATGGGGCAAGAGAAAGCTCGCCTATCTCATCAACAAAGAGGCAGAAGGCTATTATGTTCTCTTTGAGTTTGAGTCCACAGCCGAGTTCCCTGCGGAGCTTGACCGTAAATTCAGAATTAACGAAGATGTAATCCGTTCCATGATCATCAAGAAAGAAGACGAATAAGTGTGTGGTAGGGGAAACCCGAACGTGAAAGGATCCAAGTATGTTAAACAGAGTGATTTTGATGGGCAGACTCGTGTCTGACCCTGAGTTGAAAACGACCGCTTCCGGAATCAGCGTGACCAGCTTCCGCATTGCCGTTGACCGCAACTATGTCAAGCAGGGCGAGGAGCGCAAGGCTGATTTTATCGACATCGTATGCTGGAGACAGCAGGCTGAGTTTGTATGCCGCTACTTCGGAAAGGGCGCCATGATCGCCGTTGACGGCCAACTGCAAAGCAGGACCTATCAGGCAAAGGACGGCACCAACCGTTATGTGACCGAGGTAGTCGCCGAGAACGTTTCGTTCACCGGCGAGCGCCGCGACAACAGCGGCTTCGGCGGACAATCCTACGGCGGTCAGAGCTACGGAAACCAGTCCTATGGCGGACAGCAGTCCTACGGCTCACAATCCTACGGCAGCCAGCAGCCCTATGGCGCTGCGCCGCAGCAAAGCTATCAGCAGCAGCCTGCACAGCCTGCGCAGCCGTCCTACCAGAGCGGCAGCAACGCTGACTTCCAGGAAATGCCGCTTGACGACGATCTGCCGTTTTGATTTTTAATGTAACGAATTGAAATAATCTCGATTGAAAGGAGAACTCCCAATGGCTGATAGACCCAACAACCGCGGCAGAAAGTCCCGCAAGAAGGTTTGCGGCTTCTGCGTTGATAAGGTAGAGCACATTGATTACAAGGATATCGCCCGTCTGCGCCGCTTTATGTCCGAGAGAGGAAAGATTCTTCCCCGCCGTGTGACCGGAACCTGCGCAAGACATCAGCGCGACCTCACCACAGCAATTAAGCGCGCACGCCACCTGGCGCTGCTGCCCTACACAGCTGACTAAGATTTTAAGCCGCCTTCGGGCGGCTTTTTTTATGGAAAACGGAAAACAGAAACCGTACAATACGTAATGCGTAATTATTTTTGCACAAGCTTCCCTTGGCATCGTAGGGGCAACCCTTGCGGTTGCCCAAGGACGTTTTCCGCACAATCAACCGTTTCCATAAAGCAATGACCGTCAGCCGATACTGCCTGACAGGGGCAAGCCCTGTCACTACTATCAACCTTATTCCACACTCCAAATTCAAAATTTCCGTTTTCCACTTTCAATTTTCAATTTTCAATTAAAAAATTCCCCTCTTGCTATTTTGACAAAAAAAGGTTATAATATTGGTTAGATATTTCTAACCGAAAGCAGGTGATGGTGTGCAGCAATATAACGTGACCGGCATGTCGTGCGCGGCTTGCAGTGCGCGTGTGGAAAAGGCGGTCTCCAAGGTCGAGGGCGTCACAGCCTGCTCTGTCAGCCTGCTCACCAATTCGATGGGCGTCGAGGGCTCGGCATCACCGCAGGCGGTCATTCGGGCAGTGCAGGACGCCGGCTACGGCGCGGCGGTCAAGGGCGCTGTCAAAGAAAGATCCGAAGCCGCCGACGCGTTAAAGGATACCGAATCGTCCAAGATCCTCAAACGGCTCATCGCGTCGCTCGGCTTTTTGCTCGTGCTGATGGTTGTGTCGATGGGTCATATGATCGGACTGCCGCTGCCGCCGTTCTTGGCGGAAAACCATGTGGCACAGGGGCTGACACAGCTGCTGCTTGCGGCGATCGTGATGGTCATCAACCAAAAATTCTTTATCAGCGGCTTCAAGGGCTTGGTACACCGTGCGCCGAATATGGACACCCTTGTGGCGCTCGGCTCGGGCGCTTCGTTTGCGTGGAGCGTTTATGTGCTCTTTCGCATGACGGCGGCGCAGCAGAGCGGCGATATGGCGGCGGTCATGTCGTATGCGCACGGCTTCTACTTTGAGTCGGCGGCGATGATTCTCACCCTGATAACCGTCGGCAAGCTGTTGGAGGCAAAGTCAAAGGGGCGCACCACCAACGCGCTCAAAAGCTTGATGGATCTCTCGCCCAAAACCGCCGTGATAGAGCGCGAGGGTGTTGAGACCGAGGTCGGCATCGCCGAGGTGCAGGCAGGCGATATCTTCATTGTCCGCGCCGGCGGCAGTATTCCGGTGGACGGCGTGATCGTCGAGGGCAGCTGCGCCGTGGATGAATCCGCGCTGACAGGGGAGAGCATACCCGTTGACAAGACGGCAGGCGACAGGGTCTCGGCGGCGACCGTCAGCCGTTCGGGCTATATCAAGTGCCGCGCCACGCGTGTGGGCGAGGACACCACGCTTTCGCAGATCATCAAGATGGTGAGCGACGCCGCGGCGACCAAGGCGCCCATCGCCAAAATCGCCGACCGCGTTTCGGGCGTCTTTGTTCCGGCGGTGATCGGCGTCGCGCTCGTCACGCTCCTTGTCTGGCTGCTGCTCGGACAGAGCGTCGGCTTTGCGCTCGAACGCGCCATTTCCGTGCTTGTCATCAGCTGTCCGTGCGCACTGGGACTCGCCACACCCGTTGCCATTATGGTCGGCAGCGGCGTCGGCGCGCGCAACGGTATCCTGTTCAAAAACGCCGTCTCGCTCGAAGCGACCGGCAGGCTGCAAACCGTGGTGCTCGACAAGACCGGCACCGTCACCAAGGGCGAGCCGACCGTGACCGATATCCTCGCAAACGGCAGCGAACAGACGCTGCTGGAGGCGGCAGCCGCGCTCGAAAAGCGCAGCGAGCATCCGCTTGCCAAGGCGGTGCTGCGCTATGCGGAGACACATCATATTTCTATAAACGAAATAACCGATTACGAGACCCACGCCGGCAACGGCTTGACGGCACGCCAAAACGGCGAGCTTCTCTGCGGCGGCAACCGCAGCTTGATAGAACAGCACGGCGCCGTTCCGGCTGCTGTTCTGACGGCAGCGGAGCGCTGGGCTGACGAAGGAAAAACGCCATTATATTTCTCAAGAGGAAATAAAATCCTCGGCGTCATCGCGGTCGCGGACGTCATCAAGGAGGACAGTCCGGCGGCAGTCGCGGAGCTGAAAAAAATGGGGCTGCGCGTCGTCATGCTCACCGGCGATAACGAAAAAACCGCCGCCGCCATCGGCAAAAAAGCCGGTGTGGACGAGGTGATTGCCGGCGTCCTGCCCGACGGCAAGGCGGCTGTGGTCGAAAGACTGTGCCGCGAGAGCAAGACCGCCATGGTCGGCGACGGCATCAACGATGCTCCGGCGCTCACCACAGCGGACGTCGGCATCGCCATCGGCGCCGGCGCGGATGTGGCGATAGAGGCAGCCGACGTGGTGCTGATGAAAAGCCGTCTGCGCGACGTTCCTGCGGCAATCAAGCTCGGCAGGGCGACGCTGCGCAATATTCACCAAAACCTGTTTTGGGCGTTCATCTATAACGTCATCGGCATTCCGCTTGCGGCAGGCGTTTTTATCTTTTTGGGCTGGCGGCTCAATCCCATGTTCGGCGCGGCAGCCATGTCGCTGTCGAGCTTCTGCGTCGTCACCAACGCGCTGCGCCTGAATTTTGCGCGGATTTATCCCAAAACCGTCAACGCTTCGGCACCGTCCGAGGTGACAACCAATATATTACCAACAAAGGAGCAAACGAATATGACAATTACCATGAACATCAACGGCATGATGTGCGAGCACTGCGAAGCACGCGTCAAAAAGACCCTCGAAGCCATTCCGCAGGTCGAAAAAGCCGAGGTCAGCCACACCGAAAACCGCGCCGTCGTGACGCTCAAGGAAGAAGTGCCCTTCTCCGTTCTCAAGGAAGCGGTGGAAGCACAGGACTATAAAGTGGTTGGTTTTGAGAGTTGAGAGTTGAGAGTTGAGAGTTGAGAGTTGAGAGTTGAGAGTTGAGAGTTGAGATTCGGGAGCGCAGCGACCCTTCTCTATTCACCATTCTTTATTCGTTATTCTCTGCTTATCTTCTCCCCGGAGGTAAAAGTATGACATCCGAAAACAAAAATATCTTCCGCCGCGTCACCGATAAGGTTTACGGCGGCTTGCCGATGGGCTGGCTGGTGGTGATTCTCTATGCGGTCGGCACGGCGCTGCTCACAACCGCATTTTTGCTGATTCCCATTTTTGAGAACACCTCCTTTTACCGCGTCGGCGTGACCCTTGAGGCGTGGGTTTTCTTTGCGGTCATCATCATGGCAAACTGCAAAAAGCCGCTCGAATCCGCGCTCAAAACCTTTGTGTTTTTTCTGATCAGTCAGCCGCTTATCTATCTGCTGCAGGTGCCGTTCAGCCAAATGGGCTGGGGTCTGTTCATGTATTACCGCTACTGGTTTATGTGGACGCTGCTCACCTTTCCCATGGCGTTTGTCGGCTGGTACATCAAAAAGCGCAACTGGCTCAGCCTGCTGATTCTGCTGCCGGTTGTCGGGTTTTTGACCTTCACCTACGCGGACGCGTTTCTGTTTGCCGCCAAGCATTTTCCGTATATGCTAATCACCGCGCTGTTCTGTCTGCTGCAGGTGGTCGTCTATCTCTACACCTTCACCGGCAAGTGGCTGCAAAGGGCGCTCGGCTTTTTTGTGCCGCTCGCTGCGGTGCTGGCGTTTGCGCTGTTTACGCCGCAGCTTGAATTGTACACCAATGTGCTGCTTCCCGGCAGTCCGCCCATCAGCAGCGCCGCCACGGTTGTCAACGGCAATGAGGATGTGGCGCTCGTCACCGTCGGCGACAACGGAACCGGCTTTACAATGCTGAATGTCGAAGCGCATCAGTACGGCTCCACCGACGTGCAGGTTACCGACGGCGACAAGCATTACAATTTTACGCTGGAAGTCTATGAGGACGACACCGGTCACGCCCAGACACGTGTGATTGTTCCCAACGAGAACATCTCTCTCGACACGGTGCTGCCGCTGCCCGACAACCGCAAGCTCAGCGACAAGGCGACGCTGGTCTCCGACAACGAGAAGGTCGGCAAGGCGACTATCTCCAAGACCGGCGACAAGAGCAGCGTGCGCATACAGTCGTCCAAGCTCGGCGACGCGCTTTTGACCTTTACCGACGGCGGCAAGGACTATTATTACACGCTCTATGTCTGCGACGACGGCTACGGCAAGCCGACGGCAAGGCTGGAAGCAATTCCGATGAATTAATACAGCTTGAAATGCAGGGACGGCGGTTCCTGCATTTCGTGTTTTTTGGGGATTTTAAGCGATAAAATGCTTGACAAACGTGCAGGCGTGTTGTATAATATTCTGGTGAATTTCACACGCTGATGTTGCCGGTCAGGTGGCAGGATGTCCTGTTTGGCGCCGGTAAAATTCAAACACAGCGGAGGTTAAAACCTAAGGAGGAAAACAAAATGGCAGTAGTTTCTATGAAACAGCTCCTGGAGGCCGGCGTTCACTTCGGTCACCAGACCAGAAGATGGAACCCCAAGATGGCGGAGTACATCTTCACCGAGAGAAACGGTATCTACATCATCGACCTGCAAAAGAGCGTCAAGAAGCTCGAAGAAGCATACAGCTTCGTTCGTGAGCTGGCAGCCGAGGGCAAGAACATTCTGTTCGTCGGCACCAAAAAGCAGGCGCAGGAATCCGTCAAGGAAGAGGCAGAGCGTGCAGGCGCTTTCTATGTCAACGCAAGATGGCTGGGCGGCATGCTCACCAACTTTGCCACCATCCGCAGAAGGATCGCCCGTCTCAAGCAGCTCCGCGCTATGCAGGAGGACGGCACCTTTGATCTTCTCCCCAAGAAGGAAGTCATCAAGCTCAACCTCGAGATCGAGAAGCTCGAAAAGTTCATGGGCGGTATCAAGGACATGACCGAAATGCCCGGCGCACTCTTTATCGTTGACCCGAGAAAAGAGAGAATCGCTGTTTCCGAGGCAAAGAAGCTCAACATTCCGATTGTGGCAATCGTTGATACCAACTGCGACCCCGACGAAATCGACTATGTAATCCCCGGCAACGACGACGCTATCCGTGCGGTCAAGCTGATTGCGAGCACCATGGCAAACGCGTTTATCGAGGGCAAAGAGGGTCAGATGGGCGCTGCGGCGGCAGAGCCTGCGGAAGAGGCAGCCGAAGAGGCTTAATCTCCAAACAAAAATACCAACCGAAAGGATGTTTTCATAATGGCAGCATTTACAGCTAAAGATGTAAAAGCACTCAGAGAAAAGACCGGCTGCGGCATGATGGACTGCAAAAAGGCACTCACGCAGGCAGACGGCGACATGGACAAGGCTATTGACTTTCTGAGAGAGCAGGGCCTTGCCAAGCAGGCAAAGAAAGCCAGCAGAATTGCGGCGGAGGGCGTTGCCTACGCTGTTACCACCGACGACTGCAAGGTCGGCGTTGTGATTGAGGTTAACGCAGAAACCGACTTCGTTGCAAAGAACGATTCCTTCATGGATTTCGTAAAGGCTTGCGCGAACACCGTTATCAAAGAGAACCCGGCTGACGTTGAGGCGCTTTTGGCACTCAAGGCAGACGGTTCCGAGCAGACTGTGGCAGAGATGCTGCAGGAGAAGGTGCTCACCATCGGCGAGAACATTCAGATCCGCCGTTTTGAGCGCATGGAAGGCGCTTGCGTTGCCTACGTACACGCAGGCGGCAAAATCGGCGTTCTGGTGAACTTTGACACCGACCTCGCCGACAAGAGCGAATTTGTTGCCTACGGCAAGGACGTTGCCATGCAGATTGCCGCGCTCAACACACCCTACCTCACCAAGGAAGAGGTTCCTGCCGAGGTTATCGAGCATGAGAAGTCCATCATGGTAGAGCAGCTCAAGAACGATCCCAAGATGGCAAACAAGCCCGAGCAGGTTCTCGCAAAGATTGTAGACGGCAAAATCGGCAAGTACTACAAGGAGAACTGCCTGGTAGACCAGGAGTTCGTCAAGGACAACAAGCTCACCGTTGCGCAGTACACCAAGAACACTGCCAAGGCGCTGGGCGGCTCCATCGAGATCAAGAAGTTCATTCGCTTTGAAAAGGGCGAAGGCATCGAGAAGCGCCAGGACGACTTCGCAGCAGAAGTTGCTTCGATGGTACAGTAACTTAATCTTCGGAAAAGCACAGTACAATATAGCAGATTGAACCCATTTTTACTACATTTTATCGAGATTTGCCTTTACGCAGCTGCTTAATAAAGTTATCATAAAATGATATGATTTGATATAGCTTTTTACGCAGGATTGCGTAAAGTTGCACAGAGAATTGCGTAAACCATGATTTCTCAAATCTTCGGCGAATTTTACGCAAATTTGAAAAAAATAAGGGTAAAATGGTTAGTGCCAAATTTATAGCCTCCGTGAAAGCGGAGGCTATTTTTTTCCATTAGTATACCCCGGCAGAATTGCCGGGGTGATATTTTTTTGCCTTACATTTTATATTCTCAGATGCACTTACTTCCTCTATGCGTTGCCTACAGGTGCACTGCGTCGATACCAAGATTGTATTTGTAAATAAACAATCTTTGTTTTTTGTCCATTCTACCTGATGCTTGATTTGTTGTGTTCAGGTAATATAATTGATATTAAATATTTTGAATTGCTTTGATGATCTCTTCTACGGATTTGCCTTCCCTGAGCTTTGCTTCCAGCGCATCGTTGAAGGCGACCAACTCTTCCTGCGTAAATGAGGCGGCGGTGTATTCAAATCTGCCTACCTCGGTGGGATTGTATGTCAGGTGGAGCTTTTCGCACATGGTAACGAGAGTATCCTTTGAAGGGTTCTCAATGAAGCGTCCCAAAATCTTAGTGATGGTGCTCTGAGAAATTCCTGTGTACTCGGCGAGGTTTCTGCGGTTGAGCTGACGCTCGTTCAGTGTGTCAACGATTTTTGTTCTGATGTCCTTCCGCATATTATTCAAACCTTTCTCTATTTTGGAATACTTATATTATAGCAGCTTTCTGATTTGGTTTCAATAGAAAAATAGTTATTCGTTCATAGAATATTTCTTGTTGACAAAGGAAAGAGTTAATGATATAATAATCCACAATAAGGAATAGCAATAATAAAATAGCAATATAATTATAGTGAGGAAATTTGAAATGATAGCAAAACAAAAACGGTTAATCAAGCAGTCTGATATCCCTTTCGGACGATGTGTTGCCGTGTCGGTTTTAACGTCGGTCGTTTCAAATGCGCTTGCTTTTGTTCATGCCGGTTTAGCGGTCGCGAATCTCTTTCTTGCGTCGGTGTTGTGTGCTATCTGTTTCAAACGTGCCGGGCTGAAAAGATTTCGGAGATCGGCTTTGACGGCTTATTTGTTATTGATGGTAGTATTCAATCTTCCGTCCGTTCTAATGACCGCGTTGCTGGTGTTTTCTGTTGCGCTCTGCCTTGCGGGAAGATTGAACTGGAATGAATTGGCAGCGACCTTATAAGGAGTAATGGAGATGTGCAGGACAAACGGACTGAAAAATATCTATGAGAGTGAGCTTAACAGAAAATCAAAATATTACGCTGTGTTTGACGCGCTGCTTCGTCATTTTAGATATGCGGAGGCAGCTGTGTGTCAGGAAGTCGGGGCAGTAGGCAGTCAGGAAATGGGCAAGTTGATTTTCGGCGATGAGAAACTAAACAGGCAATACAGCGCGGATATGATTCCGTTCCTGCGCAGCGGTGCGATACATCTCGGATATTTACTCGGTGAGCAAAAGCATAAAGCTACCATCATCAAGGTTTATGACAAGATCGTTCGTGGCCTGACGGTGAGAGAGATCGTCGCTCGTCTTTCAGTTTCTCAGCACACGATCCAGCAGTGCCGCATGATTGCCGTGAACGAGCTGGCGTGCTCGTATGAATTAGCTCACCCGAAAGCGAGGAAAACCTGATGGAGCTAAAGCATTTGATCGTTAGCTACCGCTATCTGAAATTCTTTGTTGAGGCTTTTGAGCAAAGTATAATAGCTGATGATTCGGCAGAGACGGCGCAGCAAGAGCTTTACCTGAAATATAAGCAGGCGAAGACGTATTTGTCATTTATTGAAACGGCGATCACGATGCTGCCAATCAACAAGCGGTCAAACTATAATAATCAATATGAGTTCGTTTTTCGAAAGGTGTATATTGAAGGGGTGAAAATAAAAAAGATCGAAGAGCTGCTCAATACCAGTAACCGCAACGCCTATGAAATACGCAATCGAGCCTTGAATATGATTGAGGAAAGGGTCAATTTGATGTTTGATTACCGTTTTCAGATCATTTCATTAGATGCACCGCAGAAGTATCCGGTCATCAGACCGTTCTCATATTGAGACGAGTTTTGTCAAGGGCATTTTCTACCAAAGTTGTACTTTTATTTTTGTTAACAAAGAACAAAACCTTTGACAGAGTTAATCAACTGTTCAATTAACGTTTTTTGGGGGTGTCAATAGGAGCGTTTTATAATTGTATACTTTTATTTTATCACTTTTTGGATAGTTGTTTGAATTGGCATTTCAGCTCGTTGTAATGGCAACTTGCGCAAAACAGCTTGTAATAATTCCGATTTGTATGATAGAATAGCTTCAGTGAGGTGATACTTTGAAGATTAAAATAAATATTGATGATAGTTTTCAGGAAGACGAAATCATTATCAACAGCAGGCGGCTTACTCCTGAGCTTGAACGGGCAATTAACGCACTGAGACTGATTGAACAACAAATGTCTGTAATAAAAAACAACGAGGTATTTATCATTGATGTTGCGTCAATTATATACTGTGAATCAGTCGACAGAAAAACCTTTGTTTATACATCTGAATCGTGTTATGAAACAAAATTCAGACTATACGAAATAGAAGAACAGTTATCGAGTTTTGACTTCATCAGAACAAGCAAGTCAAGCTTGGTTCGCTTAAAGTATATACGTTCGGTAAAGGTTGAACTCAACCACAAATTGAGATTAACTTTAGAAAACGGAGAACAACTGATTGTTTCGAGGTCATATTCGGAACAGCTGAAGCAAAGACTGGGGGTAAAGTAAATGGATAAAAAATACAGTATTTTTGATTATTTGGCGCAAACATTTATGATTTTCGGGATTAACGTCTTATTACTCAATATGTTTTGTCTGCTCTTCGGCGAATCAGCTAAAGGATATTCAACGATTTTTTCACTTGGCGGCAGCGGACTCAGTATAGCAACCATGATGCAATTCCTATTGCTTATAGCAATCCTGACATTTTTCAGATTTCTGTTTATGACGGATCGGCTTATCAAAAGACTTTCAATAGTCCCGAGGATCATTTTTCTCTTTGCCGCTGCCTTTATCAGCACTGTCATATTTGTTATACTATTCGGCTGGTTTCCTGTTGACGTGCCTGTTTTATGGGTTATGTTTATCGTATGTTTTGGCATAAGCTGTGGGGCAAGCACCTTTATTTCATATCTGAAAGAAAAATCGGAAAACAAAAAACTTGAAGAGGCGTTAAGGAAAAATAAGGAGAGATTTAAGTGAGCAGTGCAATCACGTGCAGTAACATTTCTAAATCCTTCGGCAATAAGAGAGTTTTAGACAACATTGATTTGGAAATAACCGCCGGAGAGATTTTCGGCTTGCTCGGACCGTCCGGCGCAGGTAAAACTACTTTAATCAAAATCATAACAGGGCAGCTTGCTGCCGACAGAGGAAAGGCACAGATTGGGAAAACCGAATCGCAAAAACTGAGCGGAAACGATTATAAAAGCTATGGGATTATGATGGATGACTTCGGGCTATATGAAAGACTATCCTGCTTTCAAAATCTTAAAGTGTTTGCAAGAATCTACGGTATTGATAACGAAAGAATCAGAGAAGTCCTTTCATCCGTAGGGTTGGCAGGAGATATGAACAAACCGGTTGCCAAACTGTCTAAAGGTATGAAAAGCAGGCTAAAACTGGCAAGGGTATTTATGATTGATCCGTCGGTTTTGTTTCTCGATGAGCCTACAAGCGGACTTGATCCCTCTACTGCGGAAGATATTCATCATCTGATTGAAGCTGAAAGAAAACGTGGAAAGACCATTTTTTTAACAACACACAATATGACAGAGGCAGAAAAGCTATGCGATCATATTGCTCTGTTAAATGAGGGGGTTATAGTAGAATACGGCACGGTCAACGATATTTGCAAACGCTTTTATCACCAACGACTGTTCAATGTAGAGCTTAATAACGGAGAAAAGATATCTATACCTCAAAATGAGTCGGCAGCCGACAGGATATTTCAGTTGTTGAAGCAAAACCAAATCGCCACTATTCATTCAGCAGAGCCAAATCTTGAAACCATATTTCTTGAACTTACAGGAAGGACATTAGCGGTATGAAAGAGATCACGGCAGTTTTTCTTAAGCAAATCAATGAAACCTTAAAAAACAAAACCGTTTTGATACAATTTCTAATGTTTCCCATACTGACTTTGATTATGGAGAACACAATTAGAATTGATGGTATGCCCGAACATTTCTTTGCGAAGCTGTTTGCCGTAATGTTTGTGGGAATGGCTCCTCTAACGTGTATGGCTTCAATTATTTCGGAAGAAAAAGAAAAGAATACGCTGAGGGTTTTGGTGATGTCTAATGTTAAGCCTTTTCAGTATCTTTTGGGGATTTCTTTGTATGTATGGCTGATGTGTATGATAGGAGCGATTATATTTGCACTATGCAGCGGTTTATATGCGGTTGACTTCCTGATATTTGTTGTCTTTTTAGCATTAGGCATTATTGTGTCTGAAATTATAGGCGCGATTATAGGAGTCATCTGCCACAACCAAATGTCAGCGACTTCTGTTACCGTACCGGTTATGATCGTGCTATCATTCTTGCCGATGCTTTCAGTATTTAACAGTACGATTAAATCTATTGCAAAATATACTTATTCACAGCAAATCAGCCTTCTGATAAATGAAATCTCGAACCGACAAAACTATCTTGAGGGTATCATAGTGGTATTGGTTAATCTTACGATATTTATTGCTGTATTTGTTTTTGCCTTTCGTAAAAAAGGTTTGGATACGTAGTAATCATCAGCTGTAAACTCTTAATTAAAAACATCATTATTTGATTTTACAAATCTGCCAGGAGTGTTGAAAGAACCATTCCGGCAGATTTGTATTCTTTTCTATCTCGCCTGCTCGTGTGACTTTTTGCTTTTCTGTTTTTGTGCTTCCCTTCGCTGCTGATAAGCATATTCACGGACAGCTCGCATATCAATATCGTCGTCGAGCTTCATATCTGTGTCACGGACGCTGCTGAAAAATGTGCTGCGGGAGAAATGTGCGCCGTATGAATCTAAAAACTGATTAAGAGCGTTGCGCTCTTTATCGGAGCGAATATCCAAACGAGCCTTTCCAAATTCGCCTTCATTGAATTCTTTGGATTGTTCCTTGTACTCGGCATATTGCTGTAAGGCTTCGTTCAGCTCGGCGGTGTATTTTACTTCTCGTTTGTCTAACTCTGCAAGGGCGGATTCCATTCGATCAAGGCTATCATTGACCGTAGATACATCTTTATCGTCGGTACGCTCCATAGCGATAATCAAACGAGCCTTTTCGGATTTCAGTTCTTCAATTTCTTCCGTCAGCTCGGCGATACGGCGAGCCAAATCACGGTGAGTGATGACCTTGATAACGGGAGTGGACTTCTTCTGCTTTTGAAGCTCCTTCCGTTCTTTTTTCTTTACAGCGATCTGCTTAACAATACCTTTGTAGCCTTCATAATTCGCCTTTAATTCCTTAACATAATCGGTAATATTGCGCTTGCCGATTTTTGTGTGTAGAATATGATAGCTGATAACGATAACCTTTTCACGCAGAGATTCCATAGCTTCGGCAAGAGTTGGAACAGTGTTTTTGACCGCCTGTGAGATCTTCGCAAACGCAGCTTTCAGTTCTCGGAGCAAAGCGTTGTCCGCTATGATTTGGCGATTGAGTTCACAACGGTCGGCAATCAATCCTCGGCGTTCCATCGCTTGTGCAACATAACCTTCGTGGATTGTCGGTTGCTCGTCGATCCCTCTGGCGGCGTAACTGCGGTGGTCGATACCAAGGGGGAAATCTACGCGAAAACCTGTTCTTTAGCTAAGGCACAAGGCTATGATGTAAAAATCCTCAACCTGATCGAAACCGATTGCTCCGACGGTTGGGACGTGCTCGGCGAGG
>Ga0310695_10001964_pt1 | contig 45531 bp, 44 predicted proteins | sample RumenRJG_04DNA_FD_203882 | JGI IMG/M metagenome (GOLD analysis project Ga0310695, IMG submission 203882) | Bovine rumen microbial communities from Lethbridge, Alberta, Canada - RJG_04 (v2) (version 2) | ecosystem: Host-associated > Mammals > Digestive system > Stomach > Rumen | place: Canada... | reverse complement strand
GAAACATGGCCGACACTGTGACTATATACCGGCGTCTGTGTCTACTGACACGTCACAGTATAGTAAGAGTTTCGCCGCTGGATGGTGGATCAATAATACAGGTGGGCGCTGCGTGGGCCGGTCGGGTCACTACGCGGACGCGAGCGGTGGCCTCGTGTATGCGCTCGCGTTCTACGCTTCGTCGCACTCGTACACGAACTGCGCGGTGCGCCTGGCCTTCTTTGGAAGGCTGTTGAACGAGAGCGAGATCGACGCGCTCGATGATGCGACGAACGAACAACTCCCGGAAACGGGATTGTAACGAGAACGAGGGCGACGGCTCAGGCCGTCCCCTCTATATGGTAGACGATCCCATAGGGCGCTGCGTGGGCCGGTCGAGTAACAACGCGAACGCGAACGGTGGCCTCGTGTATGCGAACGCGAACAACGCTTCGTCGAACTCGAACACGAACAACGCGGTGCGCCTGGCCAACTAAAACCCTTCTAAACAAAAATAATCGCCCCTACTGCAGGCAGTACGTGTACTAAAGGCAGCGGGCGAGGGATCGGAGCCACGGCAACAGCAGCCGGGAACGGCTGGAAAGCGGAAAAATCACAGGGTGTGGGGCTATAACTGGCAAGTAGACGGATACCGGCTGAAAGTCACAACGCCCCCGGAATCAAGAAGAAAACAATGGGAAGTAACAGACTTCATCATGTTATCCCGGAGATTGTCGAGCGCGACAATATGGAACAGTCCTTCAAGGAGGTAACGGAAGACCTGGAGGATGATATACGGGAAAGATACGAGCGGAAGAAAGACAAGATCATCCGGATACTGCAGAAGCAGATCGGTAACGGTACGTTCAGAGTAACCAGGTATAACGAGTTCTGGGTCAAGGACGGCCCCAAAATGAGAAAGATACAGGCGCCGCCAGTGGTGCAGAGAATTGGGTGTAACGCAGTTATGCGAGTAGTCGAAAGACATCTATACCCGACAGTCATAAGAACATCGGCGGCAAGTATTAAGGGCCGAGGGATGCACCGACTATTCAGGAAAGTAAGAACGGATATTCGACACGACAGGAAAGGGACAGCCTTTTACTATATGTGCGATATAAAGAAGTTCTACGAGAGCATAGACCAGGACTTGATGATCGAATATATACGCACCAGAATAAAAGACCCGATTCTCCTGCCAATGCTCGAAAGTTTTATCAGGCTCATGGCTCATGGATTGTCTATAGGCCTGAGATCTTCACAGTTTTTCGGCAATATCCTTCTTTCGAGGCTCGATCACAGACTTAAGGAGACAGAACGGGTACGGTATTATTACCGCTACTGTGATGATTTCCGGGTACTGGGACCAAATAAACGCTATCTGTGGAAGATACGGGACATCATACACGAGGAGGTGGAGAGCCTGGGCCTCACTATCAAGGTGAATGAAGCAGTAAGACCGATAACGGAAGGTAACGACTTTCTGGGATTCGTGGACGATGGGGAACACTCCAGGATAAGAAAGAGAACAAAACAGAACGCGGCCCGTAAGTTACACAAGGTTAAGAGCCGGAAAAGGAGACAGAAGATAATAGGATCCTTCAAGGGGATGGCCAAGTGGGGAGACTGCGGGCACTTATACAAAACATTAACAGGCAGACGTATGGAAGATTTAGGCGATTTAAACATCAAAATTACCTATAAGGACGGTAAAAAGCACTTCAAGGGTAAGACGATCGGCCCCGACGACCTGAGAGATCGGGCCTTCGTCGTCGTCGACTTCGAGCGTGACGTGGTTCCTAACCGCGAAAAGCAGAAATACGACGAGAGGGTAGAGGAGGCACGAAGGAACGGACAGGACCCGGCAACAGTGCAGGGACCTGCGAAGAAATGGGTGATCAGTATACTGTATGAGAACAGGCCCCGCAAGATGTGGACCGGCATACAGGAAAACAAGGCGATACTCGAACAGGCAGAGAAGGCGGGTAAATTACCGTTCTTTGCTACTATAACGGTGGATCGTGACAGTGGTAGATACCCCTTTTTCTTGCTGACATCAGCAAAGGCCAAGGGACTGACACTGCCAGACGAGAAAGAGGTGGAAAGACTTATTAAACAATTTAATATGCGGTAATATGGAAAAAATCTACGGCGCAACAAGCGCACAGAACGGCCTCTATCGCGTAGGCCGTCTAAAATGGGAAGTGATCTACGGCTTCGGCAAGGATCACCAGGAAGACGAAACAGGCTATAACTACCGGCTACGCTACAGTTACCGGCCACGCCTGGAGAACATCAAGAAGGATATTGTCGAGGCGATTAACGAGATCGTCAGAGAAAAGATCCTTCAAGGGCTGCAGTTCCGGGGCCTGCTGGTATGGCTCAGCGCCGAGAATCAGCGAAATTATACTAACTGGTTCACTATGGCCATGATCAACGAGTCGAACCTTCCTATTACGGTGAGACTGGGAACAGACGAGGAACCGGAGGAGGTGACATTTAACACCCTGGAGGAAATTACCGAGTTCTACGAGACGGTGGAAAACCATATCAAGAACACCATCGACGAGGGTAGGATGATGAAGAAATCTATTAACTGGGAGGACTACGAAAATGAGAAAGATTGAAAGGATCTTCGTACACTGTACGGCAGGAAGCCAGAGACAGACTATCAACGACCTACTGAAAGAATTTAAGCGTAAAGGATGGAAGAAACCAGGCTACCACTGGGTGATAGGCCCTAACGGTGAACGTACGAGCCTGCTGCCTGAAAACCAGGTGTCTAACGGCGTATACGGCTATAACTCTACCGCCGTGAATGTTGCGTATATCGGTGGCGTGGATAAGAATCTTAAAGGCGTAGACAACAGAACACCGGAACAGAAGGCGGAACTGCGTAAGCTGCTCAGAGAGATACGTACCCGCTATCCTGAGGCTAAGATCATGGGACACCGCGATATAAGCCCGGATAAAAACGGAAACGGAATCGTGGACCCATGGGAGAGAATTAAGGATTGTCCCTGTTTTGACGCGATCAGTGAGTACAAGGATCTATAAAAGTCCGTCGAAAACGTGGACGCCTTCGGCCCGTGCTTCGTCAATGACATGGGCGTAGACGGTAGTCATACGGAGAGAAGAATGGCCGAGGATATTCTGCAGTGTCAGAATATCCCGGTTTTTCTGATAATATAGGGTGGCGAATGTATGACGGCCAGCCTTGCAACTGACCGGCTTATCTATACCGGCAACTGAACAGATACTTTTTAACTTCCGGTTGATAGTCTGCTCCTTTGCAAAACGCTCGATCAGTGGCCCACTGTCACGGCCGCCACGGTAATACTCAACCAACTTAACGGCCGGAACTGACAGAGGGACACAGACGTTAAGGCGGGTTTTTGAACGGGTGTAATGAATTTCACTGCCACGAATGTCTTCAATACGTAGGCGTAGCGCGTCGCCTACATGCAGGGAGGTGAAACACATGAAAAGGAAGAAACGGAGACACTGGAGATCAAGGTCGCGGTACTGATCACTGTTGTAAATACGTATAAGCGTCTTAAGTTCACCTTCGGTAAGATAGACGATCTTGTTTCTGGGATGGCGGATCTTTATCGACTTGAAAGGATTGTCCTGGATATACCCGGAACGCTCTGCGGCACAAACGTAAGTTTTAAGACAGGATATGTTCTTCCAAACGGTGGCCTCCTGGTTCCCGATCTTTCGTAGCCAGGTGACAAACCCCCGGACTGTCTGAGGCGTGATCTCATGGAAAGCCAGGCCGGGCCGGTAGGTCCTCAGCTTCGAGATAACGGCCGCATGTTGTCTGCAGGTGTTCAGGGCAAGGGTACGGCCCTCGATACGCTGCAGGGCGTCCACATAGTCGTAGAAGTCCTTATAATCACGGGGACTGTTGTAGGCCCGTAGAAAACTTTCCCTTGTGAGCTTCTCATGGCGAAGACGGGCAGTTACCAGGACATCGGATATTCGCGCACGCGTATCTTCTATAATAAGGTTATTATCTTTCACGTCCTGGCTACGCCCCCGGATCTTTTCACCCTTAACGTCCCACTCCTGGGCGCTGACACTGATCTTTACCGGGATCCTCACCTTCTCACGGCTGCAGTAGAAGACAGCATATAATGGGGACTTTCCGTTTTTCCCTTCTTCTGGACGTCTGATAATTCGGATAACTGCCATATCTTGTGCCTATTTTGTGCCTATTTTAACTACCTGTTTCAGGATTGTGCCTACATTTTTACAAAATCTTATTGAGACTACCGGAACGCGAAAAAAATCGCGAAACCCCTTTACACAGGAAAATCCCGCTCAGGTCAAAAGACCTTTACGGGATTCATAATGAAAGGAGGAGTGGTACCTCCAGGAATCCCATAAGGGCTGTCCCCTAATCTGTTAGACTTTCCCTGTGCCTACATTGTGCCTACTTTTTATGTTCCATGAGTATTTTTATGGTCCGTTCTTTTTCTGCCAGGAGTTCCCGTAAATGCTGGATCTCCTTTTCTTGATTCGTAGGCGATACTTCATCAAAGAAAACGGCCGGCGAAACTCCGAGCGCGTCAGCTATAGCCTCCAGGGTGGCCGTATTGGTCGATCCCGTCTTTATTAAATTGTGTATACTGCCATCTTTCATTTTTACCATGGCAGCCAAATCGCGAATAGAAATATTTTTCTTTTCGCACAAGTCTCTTATAATCTGAAAGTTAGCCATAAGCGCGAATTTTGTTTAATAATTATTAACTCGATTTATAATCGACATACGCGATTTTAATTGTATATTTGCATCGTAAATTTAATAATTAAATGTAAATATACAAAATTTATGGCGACAAAAAACATTAAAAAGGCTGAAAATTTAGCGAACAGCGAAAAACTGCGTAACTACTTCCGTAGTCTCCCGATCGAGGATTCACAGAGAAAAGCACAGGAAATGACAGAGGCCTGTAAGGTCCCCCGCTCAACTTTCAATAACTGGAGGTCCGGTGCTTGCAGTATCCCGGAACTGGCAAAAGATAAGATCAACGAGATAGCCGGTACGGTGATTTTTTAGGTAGTACACATTTTAATACTTATATAATATGAAACAGACAGTAGAAGCGCCAAACGGTGCAGGCTGGATCCGGATAGAAGGATCGGCTAAGACGTACAAACTGGAAACATCGTTCGCCCCTTTCGGTAATCACCGTTTCCTGGAAGAATTGGAAAAACGTCTACACGTTAAAAAAGTAGAGAAGGATCCTAAAAAGAATACAGGTATTTTTCGTGTCAAGATGGAACCTGAGAATTTCCCGTATTACAAAGATATGACAGTTTCCGAGATCGTAACAGAGGCAGCAGAAGAAAGTAAAGTCTTCGAGGTGTAGGCTATGGATAAAGTCAGGGCGTTAAGAAATCTTCGATACCAGATGCGTAAGAAGGGATATACTTTTCTGCGTGAAGATAGTATCTGTATCATGCCAACGGATGAAGCCAATCGGTCCAGAAAACAAGAGGCCCGGCTGAAGTCCCTGGGAGTGTGTATACAATACAATATGTTTACAGACGAGGAACAGCAGAAAAAAGGATATATCAGGCGTCTGGTAGAGTTTGTCAACCAGGTACAGACCGCCAGGGTATCCGGGAACTGCAATAAACACAGCCGATTATCTTTGTCTGTGGCAGAGACAGACAGAGGACTGGCCGTAAACGTACAGATATACGCCCATGATCCCGGTCATCCGGAGCGCCCGCCCATCTTTAACTCAAATTATTGGGCCATGACCGCCGACCGCCTGGAGGACCTTAAAAATAGTATCCTTTGTATCTATATGGATATAGAAGCAGGCCTTTTCTTTAACAAAATGAGTAAGAATATAATAAATCCTTTGAAAGTAGATGAAACGTAGAAATACAGATAACGATACCCATATAATAAAGATGTTCTACGCCGGTAAATCGTACAGGGAGATCGGCGAGGCCTTCAAATATTCTCAGAGTTGGATATATCAGATCTGCAAAAGAAACGGACTATCCAGGAAGGGAGCGAGATACTACCCGGACACGAACAGGGTAGAGGAAGCACCAAACGGAACGAGACGTATAGCATGGAGCCGCCAGATGATAGACGAACTACGTAGGATGTTCCCGGATCATTTGAACCAGGACGTGGCCGATTTCCTGGGCGTATCTCCAAGGACTGTAATTAGAAAGGCCCGCGAACTGGGTATAAACAAAGATCCTGACTGGCTACATAATATATGGGAAGACCGTAGAAAGCAGGCCCACATGGTAAGTAGATTTAAGGGCTATCCTGGAACGATCAAGCCTGGCGAGCACAGAAGCCCCGATACAGAGTTTAAGAAAAGAACGAACCTAATACAACAGCTAACATGAAGATAGAAGTACCACTGTATACAGTTACCGGTATCCGACATGGGGGGGCAGAGAATCGTTAAGCCTGCCCTGCAGCAGATTAAAGGCTATAGAGCTGAGAGACTGGACCCGTAAGATGTTCGCTAACGTGACTGTGTACCATGATATCCAAATAAGAGAAGTGAAAAGATTATGAAAGACTGGAAAGAGTGCCTGAACCCGAAATGTAAGAAGGTATCAGAAGAAACGGAAAAAAGACTGGCAGCTGTAACAGGCAATGCAGACGAAATACAGCATAATCTCTGGTTCCTGAAAGAGAGCCTGAATAAGGACTTCCTTCTGGACTATGACGGCTACCTACGCCTGCAGACGCTTTCAGCTTTAGCCAACAAAATATATAATGAAGTATGCGACCTGTATAACTTGATTTACGAAAAAGACCTATTATGAGAGTATATATAAGCGGCAAAATCGGTGAGGAGGTGATCAGTGCGTATACACTCCAGAAATTTGCCAAAGCCGAACAAATGCTAAAAAGCAAAGGTTATGAAGTCTTTAATCCTACCAAGAGCGGGCTGGGCGCTCATGCCGAAAGTCTGGCAATGAAGAACGGCACCACGTTCTGGGAGGAAATAGTTATTTTGGACCTCGAAGAACTAAAGAAATGTTCTGCTATCTACATGCTCGAAGACTGGAAAAAATCGGATGGCGCTCAGACTGAATATTATTACGCACGAGGAGCGGGAAAAAAGATGTTCTTTCAAAATCGAATACATGGATGCGAATACCTGGACCATATACTTTCTGAAAGCTGGAAAAAATGCCAGCCGTTGATGCTTCCTGAAGAAGGAGAGGACGAATGGGACTGCTCGTTTCGATTCGAGAAAAAACATATCGACGAAGTATGGATACCTATCGAAAATAAATAAAGAACTTAACACTATACGATTATGAAAAAAGAAAACACGTACTACATTTGCCACGCTATCATCGTAGTGGCTTACATGGCGCTTGTCGGCGCTGTCGTTTTTGTTTCCAACAATTTTGCATACCTTTGGCTCCTGCTTGCAGTACTGGTATATCAGCCCTGGCACAAACTCGCAGAGATAAAGAAGCCAGAGGCGACAGAAAGCCGGGAAAATTCGTAACTTTCAAAATTTTGTATTATGGCGCAACTTATAGACAAACTCTTTTCCGCGACCGATGGAGGCCTGCAGATCATCCTCGACTACTACCCACAGGCGAAAGACTGTGTGGGGACTACGAAGAAATTCAAACTAAGGACAGACGAAAGGACTGCCAGCGCGTCGATCAGGAAGAAGGGGGACAGATGGAAAGTTACGGACTTCGGAGGTACAGGCCACGAAATGGACGCTATCGACGTTTGTAAGTACGAGGAACATATCGAGTACAACAGTGAGGCCGTCGCCTTGCTTGCTCAGCGCTACGGTGTAGAAAGCGAACTGAAACCGGAGATCAATAAGCCGGATTTTAAGACGCGAGAGGCTAAACCGGACGAGGAAGACGGCAAGACATATCTGGAGATAGCCGAGAATTTCACTACCGACCAACTCAGGATCTTGGGCCCACTGGTGACAGAGGATCACTGCAGGGCCTTGCACTGGCACCCCGTCAAATTCATAAGATATATCAAAAACAGACAGGTAACAGAGATATGGGCTAACGACAAATACCCAATCTTCGCCCGTCAGTGTGCTTTTACCAAGGACGGCCAGGAAGACAGTTTTTATAAGGTATACCAACCTTACTATATAGGCGAGAACGGCGACAAATCAAGGCGATTTACGTACACGCCAGCCGGTAAGAAGCCACAGCGATACACCAACGGCCTGGCAGAACTGAAACACGCCCACCACGTATATAACGAGGAGGAGCGTAAGAGCTGGGAAAGCACACACACGGAAAGTCAGCCTTACAAGGAAAAGAAGATCAAGGAAGCATTTATCTGCAGTGGCGAACGTGACGCCCTTTGTATCAGGTCCCTGGGATATTGCCCGATATGGTTCAACTCTGAGACGTACCAGATTTCTGCAGAAGAATACAAGGAGATCATGAAGTATGTTGAAACCCTGTATAATATCCCGGATATGGATGCAACAGGAAAAACGAAAGGCAAGGAACTGGCCCTGCGCTTCATCGACATACATACTATATGGCTACCCGAACGCCTGGCCAACTTCAAGGACCACAGAGGCCACCCGCGCAAGGATTTCAGGGACTACATGGAGATATACAAGGATAAAGGAAATATCCGCGATCTCATGACACTGGCCATGCCTGCAAAGTTCTGGAGCAGCAAACCGAACGCAAAGGGTACCGGATTCACTCACGACATCGACACGGAGTGCCTGCACTACTTCCTGGGACTTAACGGATTCTGTACCCTTCACGACGAGAACAGCGCCCAGGTGAGATATATAAGAATAGAGGGTAACGTCGTAAAATCTGTTACTCCTAAGGATATAGCCGAGTTCCTGAGGCGCTGGGGCAAGGAAAGGGCACTACCCAGGGAGATCCGTAACCTGATACTAAACAGCCAGCGCCTCAGTACGAGCAGCCTGGACCGATTGCAGGAGGTAGACCTCGACTTTACCGACTATACAGCCACAAAACAGATTTTTTTCTTTCCCAACAGCAGCCTGGAGGTGACAGGTTCCGGAATCATTGAGCATAAGGGAACAAGCAGCGCCCTGGCTAATTACGTTTGGGAGGAGAACGTAATCAAGTATCCATACAAGAAACTGGAAGACTTTTTCACCATCACCCTGGGACGTGACGACGAGGGTAATATGACGTACAACATACAACTACACGACGTCGAACGCTCCCCCTTCTTCTGTTTCCTGATCAATACTTCACGCGTACACTGGAGGAAGGAACTGGAGGATAACCTGGCGTTTTTGGAGCCCAAGGACCGGGAAGAATATAAGGCCGCGCACAAATTCGATATAGCCGGTCCGGGACTGGAGGCCTCAGAGATCCGGGAGCAGATGCAGAACCTCATTAACAAGATCTTTGTTGTCGGCTACATGATGCACAGATATAAATCACCTTCCCGCCCCTGGGCGCCTATGGCCATGGATAACAAGATCGGTGAGGATAACCAATGTAACGGCCGTTCTGGTAAGTCGTTTATGTTTAAGGCGCTTTCCTACTTCCGTAAGACGGTGAAACTCTCCGGCCGTAATGTGGAACTTACCAAGAACCCGCACTGGCTCGACCAGGTAAGCAAGCATACGGATATGCTGATCGTAGACGATTGTGACAGGTATTTACAGTTAGGGCCATTCTACGATATTATAACTTCGGATATGACCATCAACCCGAAGAACAACCAGAGCTTTACGATACCGTTCGAGGACAGCCCGAAACTGGTATTTACCACCAACTACGTCCCGGACAATTTCGATCCGTCCACGGAGGCCCGACTGCTCTACACCATCAATTCAGATTACTACCACGAGAAGACGGAAGACAACGACTACAACGAATCCAGGAGCATACGCGACGATTTCGGATTCGATCTGTTTTCCAAGACCTACGGCGACGATCGCTGGAACGCTGATATTAACTTCATCTTACAGGCCACCCGCTTCTACCTGTCATTATGCGGACAGTCTGTAAAGATCCAGCCGCCTATGGGTAATATCATCAAACGTAAGTACCTGCAGGATATGGGCGCACTGTTCGCAGACTGGGCCGCATCATATTTCGCACCGGAAAGCGGCAATCTGGACCGCTTCTTAATACGTGAAAAGGTATTCGAGGACTATAAGCGATTTACAGGCGCCAACAAAGCCACCGTACAAAGTCTTACTAAGCGTCTTAAAAGTTTCGCCCTGTCTGCTGAGCATATCGACGCATACAACCCCAAGGAATATCAGAACAACCAGGGCCGTATCATCCGGAGGCCTGAGGAGGATACGCCGCAGTATCCCAAATCAAAGCCCATCGAAATGATATACCTACGTTCTATAACTGGAGCAAAGACTGCAGCAGAGAACAACGCCAAAGAAGGGGATATTACAGGCGAAGGCTGGGAGGATGGCCGCCCGTTCTGATGTAACTTATAATATTTTGTCGATATGAGAAATCACGTTATATTTATTACTGCATCACCTGTGATATTCGTCGCAGATCTTGAAGTCGTAACGACAGCCCCGGTTATAGTAGTAGAACCCACGAAACCGGAACTACCGAAGGCGATAGAGAAGGTTATCCAGGCGACGTGTAGCCTCACTGTTGAAATGAAGGAAGCAGCAGCAGAACTGGAGCGCATGATCAAAGCGATAACAAGCGCCAAACTTGCGGACCCCATCAAGCAGGACACTAACGAATACCGGCCGTCCTGGGACCGCAGAAGGCTGCCACTGGCACAAGGCCACCCAAGACCGATATACTGGCACAGGATCCGGAGCAACCCCGGCTAACTCATACTATAATAAGTTGCGCATATTAAGGTGTGACCGTCCGAACGATAACGACGGCCACGCTTTTTTTTGCGGAGCCAGGCGAAGCCGGATAAAAAAGCCTGAATCTCGCAGAGAGATTCAGACACCTATTTTGATGGAACCTGTTCACTGGTGTAATTTATAACCCTTCACAACCGCGAAGGATCTTTCCTTTTACATACCCTAAAAAATAGGGATATAAAACCCGAATTTAATAACACTGCAAAGGTACGAAAAAATCCGCAAACTGCCAAATTTCTACGCTATTTTTTTTCGCTAAAATACTATCTTTTTACACAATGTTTCAAAAGGCCTCCAGAGGCCATACAGACACCGTTACAGCCATCCGGAACCCTAACCCTTACAACTGGCCACCCTGCCAGCCTTTCGCGCCTTATTGCATATTCTTTCACGCCCGCCACTTTTCGTTCCCCGTCCCCCTTTTATATTTTACCCGAAATTTTTGTAACTTCGTTACACTGCCTTTATTAGTTGAACGCAAAAGGTTAAAAAGTCTAATAAATAAAGGGGATTCGGAGTGTTTTGCCAGAGTTACAAAAGAGTTACAAAACCACGATACAAACATGTTACAAAAAAATTCAGTTTGTTACAAAATCGGGCATTTTTCACCTGTTTAGTAGTCACCTGGAGGGAGCAGTACCGCCTTCGTTACAAAAATTTCGGGCCATTATTCACGGAAAGTAAGTTCGTTACATATTCGTTACGGATACAAAGTTACTGAGTTACAGGCTGTTACCACTTGAAATATTGAAAGTTACAAAAATACAAAAATTTCCGGTAAAATTAGAATCAGGTAACGAGACAAAAGCAAGGAAGACGCCAGGAGAGAACCGGAGAAAACTGCATATTTTAGCAACAAATTTGTATATATACAGAAAAAATGTATATTTGTGACTACATTTTTTTATAACTGTCTTATACTTAATTGAATATAATTTATTACCTTTGCACGGTTTAACTGTTTTGGCATGATTACTACTAAGATACAGATCGAACCGTATCTGGCCCAATGGCTTACGGCTAAGTATTACGACGGTAAGGTGGGAGCTGTCAGATTCCCGCCTCATACTGATATATACGAAAAGGTTTACGACGTTATGACCACGAGGCCCGCCGGTGTGTCTCCAATAGATAACGGTAATCTGGAGTTTGCACTACCTGACAAACGGGACGGTAATTTCTCATTCGGCAAGAATCCGGAAAGATATAACTATATATCGGCCCAGGGTGCCAGGATCCTGGAAAAGAGATTTAAGGCCATGTTCTGGGCCGAGATCCACGAGGTGATGGATGAAAATAAGCACCTTCACGGGATCGACTACCAGGATACTGCCTATATGCTTGTAAGACGCTACGACCTTAAGGACATCAGCGATGAAGGCCTCCTTAAGAATTATCAACGATGGAAGGATAAGATGAGGAGAAAAAAGAAGCGTGACTATGTTAAGCGTAAAAAACGTTAAATCAGCAAATTTATTTTTCCGACGCACCACCCTGTTTTGTCGGTTATTTGAGGTAATTTCGTCCAACCCTGTTTTTAATGATATATGGCACATAAAGTAGTATCAGCGGCCCACAGCTTGAAATTATGGCCCGTAGAGAATGTTCTGCGCTTTGCAGTTGTTTCGTCAAAGGCAGTATGTCAGATGAAAGGTACACCCTTCATCCCCGAACTTGTACCCGGTAGTCTTAAGATCCAGGACATACCAGATCAGGGAACCTATAAAAAGAAGATTACATTTAAGGTACAGCACCCGGCAAAGGAAAGAACTTCGACTATTATTACCATGAAACCTGGCTACTTTGTGGCTGAGTACGTCGACGAGGTGGGAGATTCCAGAGTATCAGGATCGCCAAGTTATCCCCTTCTGCTATCCTTCTCCATGAACGACGGACTGTATTCGTGTACGCTCGAAGGAAAAGGCACAGATCCGGACGCTTATACCTTATAATATATAGGTCTTTCATAATAACGGAAAACTTTCTTTTCTTTGCCTAAAATTTTAGGCAAGGTGGATAAGATATATAATTTTCTCACAGAAAGATGGCTTATAGCAGACGAGGGCGCCGCCCGTCTGCTTGCTACTGTTCTGCCCGCTATCAAGGCGGGTAATATCGCGGAAGTCGAAACGAGACTTACCAACGAGACGAAGGCATACGCTACCACGCCATACCTGGCAGATCGCTGGGAACTTGACGACGGTAGCCTTCCCGCTAACAGTGTGGCAGTAATCAACCTGGAGGGCCCCCTCTATTCCTGGGAGACGTTCAGGCTCGAAAAACTGCTGATCCAGGCGCTCAATAACGACAAGATCGCCGGTATCGTGCTCTGGATAAACGGCCCAGGTGGTATGGCCCTCCATGTAGATATAGCGGCCGCCCTGATCGAGAAGGCAGAAAAGCCGATCGCCACGTACATAGCCGGTACGATGGCAAGCGCTCACTTCTGGATCGGAGCCGCTGCAGCCCGTACCTTCATTGCCTCACAGCTTTGCAGTGTTGGCAGTGTCGGAACGATGGGTACTTATATGAACTTCCAGAAGTTCTACGAAATGAACGGTATCGACTATCGGGACATTTACCCGGACAGTTCGGATCTTAAAAACAAATGGTTCAGAGACCTGGCAGAGAAAAACGACGATACCAGGATCAAAAAGGAGCTCGAAGACCTTCACAGGCTTTTCGCTACAGACGTAGCCAGATACCTGGGTATAGAATACGATCCGGAGGCCCCGATATTCCGTGGTGAGACGTTCAACGGAAAAGAGGCCGTCGAAGCTGGGTACGTAGACCAGTTCGGAACCTTCCAGGACGCCGTTACATGGGTACTGGCACAGGCTACCATTAAGGAAAGTAACTTAATTGTTCCATAATTTTTTAATAAAATTACATTTATGAAGTTCAAAAGTTTTATACCGGCACTCCTGGCAATCCTGGGGATTACCGAGTGGACCAAATCGGCAGAGGACAAGAATACCCTGACCGACGCGCAGACCGAGAAACTTAAGACGATGGGATTTTCTGACCAGTTCCTCGCCGGTTTCAAGGAAGCGCTTGAGAATGATTTCGTAAACGAGAACGGACCAAAGACAGAAGAACAGCGCGACACACGCGCCGCCGTGCTTCAGGGCCTTCTCCAGGAGACGACCACCAAACTGGCTACAGCCACCGAACAGATGGAGGCTTTGCAGACTCAGGCTACAACCGACGCCGCAACCATCCAGGCCAAGCAGAAGGAGATCGACACTCTTAACGCCAAGGTCCAGGCCCTCACTAAGGCCGCAGAGGAAGACCCCGGTAAGGGTGCAGGTACAGGCGCACACCAGGCCCAGACCTTCAACCTCGACGACCAGCGACAGCTGGCAGGCATGGAAGGTGTCATGTATGCCCTTGATCGCCCGTACAATGTTCGCGCACTGGCCGCCCTGAAAGAGCGCCAAGGCCTCCAGATGCTTGCTATCCCCAAGGCTGCAAGTATCGACTATTCGCGTCTGCAGGAAGACCTGGGCGCCTTCTATCGTGTACGCTGGCAGGATCGTCTGCAGTCGTTCCTTGTACAGCTCCCGACTATCGAAGGAATCTTCCCGCTTGAAAGCGGCTACCAGGATCTCGCTACTCTGGCCAATATCTGGCTGGGTGAGTTCTCACAGGCTGACAACACGGAAAGCGACTTCGATAACGTCGTAAAGGGTAACTACGAGTTCGACGACGAGACGCTGCGCATGTTCGACGTCATGTTTGCGCACCGCTTCAAGAACCTCAAGCAGTTGGAGAAGACCTGGATCGGCTCTCTCAACCTGGAGGGCTCGAATCCTATCAAGTGGTCGTTTATCGAGTATATCCTGGCAGAGACAGCCAAGAAGCTCCACAACGAACGCGAACAGCGCCGTATCAACGGTGTACGCAAGAACCCCAAGCTCAACGAGCCAGGTAAGGCAATGGCAGCAGCCGACGGCCTCTATGAGTTCCTGCGTAAGAAGATCGACGGACACGTCGATATTAACAATGGTAAGACGGTATACCAGATTAAACCTTTCGAACTGGGCGAGATCACACCCGCCAATATCGGTGAGAAGTTCTACCTGGGTACCTCGATGATCCCGGCTGAGATCCGCGACAGCGGTAGCCTGGCCCTGTATATTCCTTCGTATATGCTCGTTTGGTACCACAAGTACAACGAACTGCACTACGGTACGAATCAGGACTACAAGGCAAACATCAACTACGTCAAGGAGTACCCGGCCGTGAAAATTATCACCGTTCCAAACGCTGACAATCACGCCCGTATCTTCTGGACCATGGAGAATAACATCCACACCTACGAGCACGTAGCCGGTGAGATGTATAATTTCTCACTGGAGCAGGAAGACTGGAGCCTGAAAGTCTGGAGCAACTGGAAAGAATCTATCTGGGCCATCGCCGTAGGATTCAAGTACACCAAGAAGTCAGACATGGACGGTACACGTCAGATGATCTGGGCAAACGAGTACGACCGTCCCGCTACCTACTTCGTAGACGGCGAGAAGGACAAGAACCCCGACGCTACCCTGCACACGTCTATTAAGACCGTGGCGAATACCACGACTTTCGCCATTACCGACATCACCAACGCTGAGGTGGGTAAGGTTATCACCTTGAAGTGCGGAAGCACTGATTACGGTGTACAGATCGCGAAGTCTGGCAAATTCAGCCTGATTTCAGCAAGCTGGGAGCCTGCAAAGGGCGACACCATTAAGCTGATGAAGCGCTCAGACGGTAAGTTTATCGAGATCGGACGCGCTACGGCTACAACCGACGCCCTGGAGTTCGCCGCTGATGCGACTACACCTTCGGTGGCTGACGGTGACACCTTCGTTACCAATGTCAACACCCAGGCGACTGCCATCACCAACCTGACGGGAGCCGAGGCCGGTAAGGTATACACCATCTACGGTGCAGGATCTACCAACGCAACTACGATCGCCAATTCCGGTAACTTCGTCCTGACAGCCGCAATGACACTGAGTGAAGGCCACTTCATCCAGTTGGTTGCCGCTGAGGATAACAAGTTCTACGAGGTGGCCCGTGGTTGATCCTCTCACGGTGAAGGGCCCCGGCCCTTCACCTTATATGTAACATTTTTCTCAAACTCATAAAAAAATTACGATTATGCCAGCATACGTAAAGGCTAATGTAAACAAGCCAGGAGGCATGCCCGGAAAGGGTATCACCCCCAAAGATAAGATCGTCATTATCGACGTCGACGACATCGACACTTTCCCGGAGCGAGACGAAGCCGGTGTAGTGATCGCCGAGGACATCGTTATGAAGGAGAACAAATTCGGTGTAGGTATCTACCTGACACCAGGCACGGGAGCCCTTTCCTCTAACTCTGAGGGAGACGCCGACGCCCAGGGATTCCGCCCATCCGTGCAGTTCTCACACCCCGGAAATAAAAAGGAGGTCCGCGAGTTCAAGGCTAACTGGCTGGGTAAGAATGTTATCGTTATTATCCAGTACTGTAACCCTGATGAGCCCGCCGATATTATCGGTTCACCCTGTAACCCCTGCCAGATGGCTGTAGAGTATACAGGTAACAACGAGGCCAACGCCAACAGCTTCACCTTCCAGCAGGTAGCCAAAGGCGACGACATCGGTATCTACAAAGGAGCCGTAACCACCTCTGACGGAGTGGCTAACAACGGTTGATACTATTCTCTGTCTATAATCTGATAAGAACGGGTCCGCCACTGTAACAGGTGACGGGCCTTTTTGTGTCCTTCTGCGGTAATTACCTTTTTACTTATCTTTGTAGCGTCTTAAAAAATATATCGTATGGATACAAAGAAAATCGAGATCCTTAACTATCTCCAGGGTCCGCGACGCTACACCGAAGGTGTCGAGCTCTACGCGAAATATGGAGAGAATAAACACCTTGCACAGACTTTCCTGCGTATGGGAGTAACACAATCGTCACGCGACATGCTGATGGAGGAACTGAGAAAGACGGCCGGTATTTCGGAAGCCGAATTTAAGAAGATCCGCCAACAGGCTACGACGCCAAAGATCGAGATACCGGCCCCAAAGGTCGAGAAGCCTAAGACGGTGGAACCGGAGACAGAGAAGATCCTGCTCGAACTGGCCGAAATGTTTGGCGTATCGGTTGACGAGCTCGTTATCCCGGAGACCAGGATGAAGATTATCGAGTATTACAAGAACGAGAAGGAAGACGGGGAGGTAACAGCCGATAAACTGGCAGAACTGGAGAACTATCTCGACGACCTGGGTATCGACGCCGAGGATCTGGCCGACGTGATCGACGATAAGGACCGGACCATCGCAAAGCTGACCAAGAGCCTGGAGGCCGCCGAAAAGAAATACCAGGCCGCGCCGCCCGCCACTGTGAAAATGATACATTTTCGCGAGCGTTTCCCCTTCCTGAATGATGAAGACTGCCCGGACGTTCTTAAGATCCTGGTATCTGACATGTTCACGGCATACGGTAAGTATAAGGAGGCCCACGCGAAACTGGCAGCAATGCCTGACGACGCCGAGGCACTGGAGACCGCACGACTGAGCGAGGAGGTAGTAGAGAACTTCATTAAGGACCGCGAGATCTGGGAGGAACTGGAGTACTACCAGGAACACCACGAACTACTGGGAAAATGCGAGAAGGTGAAGGCCCTGCAGAACAGCCAGGAACTTACCGGCCTCGATGATATGGCCCTGATGAAGAAGCGACAGAGCGCCGCCGCTCAGATCTCAAAGCAGAAGAAGATCGTCGAGGATAAGAAGGCAGACGCCGAGAAGAAAGCCGCCGCCTCTAAGACGCTGGAGGAGTGGACCGCCAAGAAAAAAGCCATCGACGAGGAGATCGAACGCCGCAAAAAAAAATAACTGAAAGCCTGGAACGTCACAGGGGAGCGCTGCGCCGTCTGGAGGATATGGTACCAACGACGCACCACCCCTGCGACAAATCAGAACTGGGACACCAGATAGCGAATTACAGTGCCCTGATAGCGTCAGACGAAAACAGGCTGAATGAGTTTATTTATAAATATTAACTCGATTATAAATAGATATTATCATTTTTAATTGTATATTTGCATCGTAAATTTATAATGTGAATGTAAAATGAGAAATAGCGTTTTTAATGACGACTGTCTGGAGGCCCTGAAAAACGTACCGGACAATACGGTGGACTGTGTGATTACGGATCCGCCGTATTTCCTGGGTATGACACACAACGGACACAAGGGAAATTTTAAGGATCTTACAATCTGTAAGCCGTTTTACAGGGACCTTTTTAAGGAGTTTACAAGGGTATGTAAACCGGAAGCCTGTATATATTTCTTCTGTGACTGGAGGGGATACGCCTTTTATTATCCGATCTTTGACCAATATATCGGCGCCTCTAATATGCTGGTATGGGACAAAATGAGTGGGCCGGGAAACCACTACGCCTTCATACACGAACTTATACTATTCCATGCCGGTAAGGGTGCCAACATCGGAGGGACCAACATAATAACAGGTATAAACAGTTTCGCCAGTGGAGCCGCCAGGAAGGAGGGAGGGGTGAAAGTTCACCCGACACAGAAACCGGTGGCCCTGATCGAAAAACTGATAAACGACAGTACAAAGCCGGGCGATCTGATCCTTGATACCTTCGGAGGCTCAGGAACTACAGCCGTGGCCGCCGTCAGAACCGGACGCGACTTTATCCTGATGGAACAGGACGAAGTATATTATATGAAGGCGCTGAAACGAATAGAGGAGGCAAAGAATGAGTACAGAGGTAGCCATTGACCAGTTTTTCGTAGACCTGGAACAACGCGAAGACGTTAAGCGCCTGGCCTCACTGGGATACAGGCCCGCAGAAATAGCCGTATCACTGGGACTGTCCGGGGAAGATGCGCAAAACCTTATTAAGGACGCCGGTACGCCTGGTACTACCGTCTTCCAGTTGATAAGAGAAGGTATCCTCGTAACGAAGGCCGCGCCTGAGGTGAAACTGCACGAGGCTGCAGAGGCCGGGAACGTGGACGCCATCAAGGAACTTAATATCGTGAATTTCCGACACGCCTATAACAGGATGATCGACGAAATGGACGAAGATAATATGTAGGTATATGGGTGATATAGTAAAACCGTCACGGATAGACTTCGACTGCCTGGACTTGAACCAGATCCAGAAGATATATACTACCGGATCGCTGGAGGATCTTACAGCGGCCGAACAGGTGTATTATAGCCTGATGGAGAAAGTAAGGGGCCTGAGGGCAAGAATGAGGATAAACGGCCGCCTGGTGACAAAGGCCGGTATCATAAGGAACCTGAAAGAAGCCGACGGCCTCACTGACTACCAGGCCCGGAGGGTGTATGCGGACGCCGTGAATTTCTTCTACGACATAGAGGAGGTAAGACCGAAGGCCTGGGCGAACCTGTACGCTGAAAGATGCGAGAATTTCAGTAACATGCTCTTTGCCATGGGAAAGCCGAAGGAGGCCCGCCAATACCTTAAAATGGCCGCTGAGCTTCGAGGCTGCTACAAGGACCAGGAGAACGAGATCCCCAAGGAACTGCTCGACCAGACGCCTACAGTCATATACACGACGTCTGCCAAGGATCTGGGATCGCCTGAGACTGACCGTAAGCGCGTCGAGGCCTTCATCGACAGCATACCCGAAATACCGGCTATCATCAAGGAGAATGTTAAGGAAGACGCCCGTATAAACGGATTCAACCTTAAGAAGCGTATGTTATTCGATAAGTCAGAGTTTGCCGATGTCGAAGAAATTGAGTAACGAACTGTCAGACGTGGACGTAAGATACGGCCATATCCTACAGGTAGTATGTGACTGGGTGGATACTACCGTCATGCTGATGGTATGCGGACGCGGTACGGCCAAATCTACGGTCATACAGGCCCGAAGGATATACCGATGCGTTAAGGACATGCCAGGCGCACCCCTGGCCATTGTAGCGAATACGTATTCCAACCTGGATAACAACATCATGCCCGCCGTATACAAGGGATGGCAACTGATGGGATGGATAGAAGGGGTACACTATATCAAGGGAAAGAGACCACCGGAGACCTGGAGACGCCGGTGCTCGATCATCGTAGACGAATACGAACACGTAATATCCTTCTGGAACGGATCGGTGCTGTTCCTGGGCTCACTGGATAACCCCTCACTACTGGCCGGTAAGTCCGTAGTACACCTGTTTTTCGATGAAGCGAAATACGCCAGGGAAGCGAAGGCGAACAGGGCCCTGCCTATCCTGAGAGGCGACGCGATCACCTACGGACGTAGCCACCTTTTCCTGGGACTGACCATAACGACGGATATGCCGGATATAGACGAAAACGAGGACGACTGGTATTTCCGGTATTTCAACGAAATGGACCCGGATCTCGTGGAATATATCATACAGGCCGCCAGTATCAGGAATGATATACTGGTGAAGATCCAGAAGGAAAACAGACGAAAGAAGCCAAGCCCCCGGCGCCTCAGGAGCCTGGAGAGACAGCTGGAGTACTACGACAGTGGACTGCTAAAGATGCGAAAGGGCGCCACCTTCTGTATAAATACGTCTTCACTCATTAACATAGATATTCTGACACCGGAATATATAGAGCGACTGTATAACGGTACGCTGGAGCTTCACGAGTTCCTTAAGTCTGTCTTCGGTATGCGGCCGGGCCTCAGGCGGGATCTTCGCTTTTACGTGGCCTTCGGGGAACACCACAAGTACAGGGGTACGCTTTCGGGACTTCCTGCCTTCACGTCACGCGAACTTATACACCTACACCATGGGGAGGCCATCGATGCCGGTATGGACTTCGGTAACATGCTTTCGATGGTGATAGGACAGCAGGACGGAAATACCTACAGGATCCACAAGAACTTCCACGAGCTGCCGCCTGGATGGATGCGGGAGATAGCCGACCAGTTCCTGCAGTTCTTCGGGCAGCACCAGGCCCGCGAACTGAATCTATACTACGACCGTGCAGGTAACAACTACCAGAAGCAGGGACAGGACCAGGCTACACAGATCAAGTACGCCCTGGAGCATGATGCAGCAGGCAACCGGACGGGATGGACCGTAAACCTGATGTCAAGGAAACAGGCTACCATTAAGCAGAACGCGGAATACAACTTCATGCAGGAGTTTATGACCGGGAATGTACCAGGACTTCCGGAACTGGCCATCGACGAGGTGAACTGTAAAGAGCTGATCTCCTCTATCGAGAAGGCAAAGGCTGAAATAAGATATACCGGCACAGTGAAGACGGTATACAAGATCAAGAAGTCCGAGAAGCTGGCACCCAAGAAACTGCCAATGTTATCGACGAACTACAGCGACGCCTTCAAGTACCTGGCCATGAGACGCGAATGGGTGAAGGCAGTACAGCGTATTATCAAGACTGTGGCCGACAGTGCAGTGGAGCAGTTCATGGAGGATAGGAAGAAGAAATAAAGATGTCAAAGATCTTAGAATCGGGAGCGTCTGGGCCGTGAGGTTCGGGCGCTTTTTTTCACCTGTCACAGAATCGACAAAATGACCGGCGAGGTGTCACATTTCACCTTTTCGGACGTCGGTAATCACCTTTCGAGTTCTGAGCGGCCCGGTCTGCAGAGCGTGTCGATTTTTGGACGTGACACGTCGGACATTTGCAAAACGCTGGAAATCAGTCGTTTTTTGTCTGAAACATCAAAATTTTGCCCTAAAAACTGCAAGTTTTGGCCGTTTTTTGGCCGTTTTTCGACAAATTACCATTAAAAAAGTGTCGATTTTAATATGATATTCGCAATTTTTTCGTACCTTTGCACCGACATAAGAACGAATTATTATATAGGTATTAGAGATCTGAAAGGTACAATCCGGCCCGCCGTGAGGTCCGCCGGTTTTTTGTTGACAGAATTACCGGGCACTGATATAAATTTAATTTTTGATATTAAATATAATTAACTTTTTTTTTTTGTTCGTTCACAGGATTCTCCGTACCTTTGCCCTCGGTTAAACATTGAACACATGTTCCGTAGGGGCTACGTCACAGCCTGGCCGACCCGCTGGGTTATTTTTGTGGAAAAAGCAGCATACAGTATAACGGCTGTCGTCTCGTAATGAAAAAACGCCCTATCGGGAAGTGTTCATGTTTAACCAACGGGATGCAGCCGTTTCTGCGTATTAAAAAAGTGGTTAAACATGAACATGGAAGCAACGATCCGAACAAGCGCCACGATGCGCACACTGTCAGCCCTGGAGCAGTGGCTGCAGTCAGAGAGCAGAACCGCCGGGGAGATCCTGGGCGGTGAGAGTATTACACGTATCCAGGTGATACGTTTACACCTGGTATTCCTCTTTATCTCGCTGGCAGCCATCACGGCTGACCTGTTACCGGTTTGCGGGATCTTCACCGTACTGGCAGCCATGACCTGCAGGAAGTTCGTAGCGAACACACCGGAAGGAAAGAAAGGAGGTGCAGCATGAGACGCTACGTATCCATACACCCGCACAATATCAACAACAAGAAAAAAAGCGCCCTGTATCAGAAGGCGTTAAATGAGTGGGAGCGCGTTAGCCTGGAGGACGAAATTACAGAAGAAGCCTTCTTAAAGTATGTGGAAACTGTGTGCGAAAGACTGAATAAGCAGTATCCCAGATGTAAGACGATAGGCGTCTATCACCACAGAACAGGTGAGTATATATCTGTTACTGAGATACCGTACAACTCAGATAACTGCAGTGTGTTGGGTATCTATTTCGAAACACCCAGAAAGGAATACACCTGTAAGGAAATAACGGAAATGCTAAAGAAAGAAAAGGAGGGCCAGGCATGATGGTACAGATACAGCCGGAACGTGACGGGCGTAATGTGGTCTACGTGGTGTCCGTACGCTATCAGTTGCCTGGAAGCCTGGCAAGATACTGGCCCATCCGTAGACTTGCATCACAGGGAGACGCTTTTTTATACAAGGAGGTGGACGTACCGAAACTGACCGACAGGCAGATCGTAATGCTGATTAAAGGGTACGACGAGAAAAAGACGTACCGACGTGAGAGAGGCGGGAGACGTTTTACAAGGGTATTCGGATGAAACAGTATGTACCTGAGATCTGCCAGGACTGCAAGGGCAGGCGTCGCACTGTTAATTATGATTGTTTCTGTGTACCGCGTAACCGTCCAGTCTTCCGGGATCCTGGGGAGTGCGACGAGAAAAAGACTACCGAAGTGCAGGAACAGGATATAAAATAAGAACAATGTAATTAAAAACGAATGACAAGAAATTAAAGACTATGGATAAAATAGAAGTAAAAGGTGCCATCATTACGGAAAAGGTGGCCGACACGATAGCCAAAATACAGGAAAAAGGCGATACCATCATGGGAACGTATCGACGAGTGATAGACGAACTTCTGGACGAAGCCCTGCAGGGTGACAGAAGGGAAGACTGGGAACACGCCGGGGCGCTCAACATGCTACGGAAAGACCTGGAGGCCATCGCGGACGTATAACCAGGTGTTTGGTCAACCTGAGGACGGCCCTGTTTTGTAGTGGCTTTCTTTCTCCGGCCGTCCTGGGCCCGTTGCCGGTAAAATGGTGGCGGGCCTTCTTTGTGTCCTTTTCGTGTACGCGCGAAGTGATTATCTTTGCCGTAGAATTTAATCAAAAAAATAAAGAGCAATGAAACAGAATACCAAAGAATGGGTGCAGTATCTTTCGGCCATCGCTCTGATCGCGTCTGCGATCGCCCTGGCTTTCGTGTCGTTTTTCGTAACTCAGGACATCGGGGGCGGTCCCCTTACCTATATAGGCGAGGCACTGTCGGCCGCCCTGGGTATTTTCGGATTCGGCGTCTATGTCGCCAACAAGTTCGGAGAGTTCAAGACGGAGATCCGGCGGGAGGTGCAGGCCATAAAGGATGAAAGGGAAACAGGAACAGTAAGAACAGAACATAACGAAGAATGAAGAATGCATCTATTTTTATCATTATGCTTTGTCTGCTTTCTGCTGGTTGCAGGAGCAGCCGCCAGGTGTCTAAAGAGACAGAGCGAAAAACTGAACAGTCTGTTAGTCGAGATACAGGCAGTACGAAGCGAACTTCTTTCCATGAAGGAGAGCGAAGCACTGAGTTTGTCGACAATGAGTGGGAGGATCTGGAGTTTACACAGATCCACGAGCGAGACACGACAGGAAATGAAAAGACTACGACAACCATCCGGGGCCACCGTGGACGGGACAGGAAGGCCACAGGGCACCAGAAGGAAAACAGCGTCGAACAGTCAGACAGTACAGCAGAGCGGAGCCTACAGAAAGGCAGCCGGGAAGAAATCAACCGCGAAAAAGACGTCACCAAGAAACCGGCGCCAGTAGCAGGAGGCCCAGGGGCCTGGAGGGTGTACGCCCTTATCCTGATGGTGATAGCCTGTATACTGGTGATGATCTGGCCGGAACCGCTCAGAAAACTGGGACGGTGTGTAATTAAGCAGATTAAAACCTTCTTAATAGGATGAAGACAATAGACCTATACCAGGCCGTCGACGAAATGAGACGGATAACTTCAGCCGGTGGATCCTTCTCGATGAAGTTCCGGAAATGGAACAGACAGACGGCAGACGGTGGAGATCTGGCATATATCAAGGAGGCCAGGCTGAGACCTAAGGCACGGGACAGCGAGGTGAAAAACGCGTCTTACAAACTGTTTTTCCGGGATATGGAGACAGGCCGCGACCTGGTGTGCTGGGAGTGCCTTCTGGTGGAGTTTAACGGAATGAAAACAATTTTAGTATAAATGTCATGGAGATAAGACGATCGGGAAATTTCGGAATAATAGATACAGGCGAAGGCCTGTACTCGTTCCAGATGGGAGCGAAGGGCAAGGGATGGGAACCTTCCAGTATCATGCTGACACCCAACCACTGGACCACGAGACGGAAAATGTCGGTAAACGGCAAGTACATTATACCTAAGGGAGCACATAACGACCTTCCACAACAGGTGGCCCGGCTACTGGACCGCTTCTATGCCGGTGAGGGTATCATGGGCAAGATCACAGGCCTGCAGTGGGGAGAGGGACCGCGACTGTACGAAGATGCAGTAGACGCGGAGAGTAATAAGTTCTTCCGTAGATGGGTAGTAGACGATAAGATCCTGGCTGAGCTGGAATCCTGGGACTGGCTGGAGTTTATGCACCGCTGCCTGGTGGATCTCACACACATGCAGGGATTTTTCGTCAAGTTCATAAGGAATAGAGGCCCAAGGGTGGGAGCAGCCGGACAACTGGTAAGGCTCGAACATGTACCCTATCACCGCGCCTGTCTGGTATACCCGCCAGACGGAGAGAACGAGCCCCAGGAGATCATGGTGGGAGACTTCCCGCATCCGGACCCCGCATATACCTACACGTATCCGGTGTTCGATCCTAACGATCCCTTCAAACACAAGGTATCCATGCGCTATTATAACATATATTCCTTCTGTAAGGACTTTATGAGCGCACCCCGTTTCCTGGGCGCCTTCGAGTGGCTGGAACTGGCCGGGAACCTGGCCCCGCTCCTTAAGGCATACAATGAGAACGCCAGCGCCATAAGCCTGCATATTGAGAGCCCGCAGAAATACTGGGACGATGCAGAAGCACGTATCAAGCAGATATGCGAACGGACGGGAGAGGCATACAGCCCCAAAATGCTGGAGGAGTTCAAGGACGCGGCTATGGAGAAATTCGCCGGGAATATCGCGGGCCGGGAAAACGTCGGAAAGTACATGCACACGACGAAGTACTGGAACGAGGAAGCCAACCAGTTCGAGGGCTGGAAAGTGGAACCGGTAGACAAGAAGGTTAAAGAGTATATCGAGGCTCAGATCGCGATAAGCAACAAGGCAGACGCCGCCGCCACCTCAGGCTTCGGGCTGGATCCTGTTCTTTCAAACCTGATCATCGAAAACAAACTGTCAAGCGGTAGCGAAAAACTCTACAGCCTGAAAGTATACAACGCGTCCGAGACGGCTATCCCGGATATGATCCTCTGCAGCCCCGTAAGGCAATACCTGGCCGCCAACCATCCGGGCACACGCCTGAAAGTAGGAATGTACCGTAATATAGTGGAAGCGGAAAGCAGCGTATCACCATCCAAGAGAGTAGAGGCAAATGCGTAGTCTGTTCGGTAGCAAGCAGCAGGAAACGACGCAGGATCCGGAGACCAAGGACACGGCGCCCATGGAGCCGGTACAGACACCGGCACAGACGGAGACGGTGGTACCAGACGCGGCCAGGAAAGTAAGGGCGTCGAGAACCAAGGGACGCCACTTTACGAAAAGGGTACTTTCGGAGCTGAACCTGGAGGAGTGCCTTCCCTGGCATTTCGAGAAGGGAGCGGCATACCACTGCATCAGTTGGGGAGACGTAGACAGTCTTACGTATCTACGCGTAATCGTCAAGCAGCAGCGCCTCGAATATGTCATACTGTCTACATGGTGTATGGCCATTACGGACGTTAAGGAGATAGAGAAGTGGCTGGAACGTGGAGACGTCGGACGTATGGACTTCTATGTAGGCGAGATCTTCCAAGCGTCGTATTTCGAGGTGTACCTCGCACTTAAGGACCTGGCAGACAGATACGGCGCCTGGGTGTGCGTATTCAAGAACCACGCCAAGGTAATGGCCGGATTCGGTGAAGATTTCGACTTCGTGATAGAAGGATCGGCGAACGTAAACACCAACCCAAGGACAGAACAGACATGTATAACGGTGGATACATCACTGGCATACTTCTATAAGGAATTTTTCGACGAGATAAATAACTTTACTAAGGACTTCGAGAACTGGAAGCCCTATACACTAAAAAGAGATATATAAATATGGTACTATTCAACAAAAACGAAAAGGGAGCCGATGAGCTCGTGAACGTACTGGGACTGATTGACAAGGATCTCACCTTCGACAAGTGGGCCCCCATCGTGCCACTGGGAGTAAGAGACCTGAGGGCAGTAATAGGAAGTGAGACGGTGGACGCCCTGGATAAGTTCTACAAGGAAGATACGGGAGAACCGGACGAGAACGCTACGGAAGAAAAGAAAAAGGAAGCCGAGAATATGCGCGAGGCCGTCAGACTGGCACAGCAGGCCGCCGGTATGTTCACCTGGCTTAAGGTGATCCCGACACTGGAGGCACAGCACGGCAACGCAGGACGCGGCAAGCGACTGGGAGAGAACGAAAGAGGACTTACAGGGGCCCAGGAGTTCAAAGATGAAGACAATATCAGGAATATGGCATACGAGGCCATCGACGCCCTGGTGGAACTGATGGACGCCCAGGAGTTCACCTTCTGGATGGAGAGCCCAAAGAAGAAAGCCATCGCCGGACTGCTGATCAAGGACAAAGAGACTTTCGACGAATATTATATCACCGGAAGCCACCGCCTGTTCCTGGCTCTGGTTCCCATGATCCGGGAGGTCCAGGAGTCGAACATCATACCCATACTGACACGCGCACGATTCGAGCAACTACTGCAGGGAGACGAGGCACTGAGCGCCAAACTCATGGACGCCACACGGCGACCACTCGCACTCCTGGCAGTGAAGAAAGCCGTGGAGAGACTGCCTATCGAGGTGCTGCCTACGGGTATCGTACAGGTGCAGCAGACTGCAACGGTACGCGATAAGGTGAAGGCAGAGAAGGATGCCAGGGCAGCAGTGGCCGCCTCACTGCAGGCAGACGCAGCCGCCATGCTGGAGAAACTGGTGGACCTGGTGGCAGAACTGGACGCAGAAGAACAGCCGGTGGACTATCATGTAACTGGTCCTACACTTCAAACAAGGGGTATAACTTTCTGATATGGTAGATTTTACTTTCAAAGGTAAGACAGTTCAGATCCCGTCAACACTGGAGGAACTGAATAAGGAGCAGTATATCGAGTTCCTTAAGCTATCGGGTGCCATGATGCAGGGATATGTTAAGCCTGACACATTCCGGGTGAAATGGATCTCCTGTCTCCTGGGCCTGAAAGCAGATTACACAATATACAGGCCTGAGACCGTCGAAGAGGTGAAGGCTCAACTTGATAAGCTCGACGGATTCTTTATATATAACGATCTGGAATCAGGAGGCCGTAGCGTCACCCCACGCCTCAGGACCGGACGCCAGATGTTAAGGGAGTTCGCCGGATGGATCGGGCCGGGTGACATGCTCGACGGTATGACCTTCGGAGACTTTACCGCCTGTCTGACACTGGCAGCAATGGCAAAAAAGGCAACTGAGGAGGGGCAGGATGATAAGGAAATCGGAGAGATCTACGAGGAAATGACACGGAAGATCTACAGGCCCAGGGAACAACGTAAGGACGCTACGGGACTGGAGAAGCCAGTACCACCGTCACTCCTGGTACTTCATTCCGTAAACCTGTTTTCGGCAGTATGGACCCAGATACTTAACGAGCCGGTAGAGATCAACGGAGAGGCTATATCCTTCGCGATCCTGTTCAACCCTATAGGCAACCAGGGCAGGGCAGGTGTGAATGACAAGACAGGCTGGCAGGGTATCACCTTCGAGGTGGCCTCGTCTGGTGTCTTCGGTAACGTCCAGGACGTCAACCGCGCGAGCTTCTGGGATGTATTGCTCTACTTATATAAATGCAAGTTCGAGCACATACACAATAAGCCTAACAGCACACGACGAAGTTAAAGTGTTACTTTAAGTAGAATCCTAACTTATTGAAAAATAGTTATTTGTATGGTGAATGTTAAAGAATATCGGGAGTACTGGGAACAGTACGAGCAGAGGATCCCGGAAATAAAGGGATTCGTAGCGCTGACAGTGGAACAGGACATCAGTAGGAAGGTCCAGGACATCAAATCGGGCGACATGGTTCTCTTTATGCTCGTGCCTGAGGTGAAGACGGACGGTGAAAACGTGGATAACTTCGAGGATAACAACGAGGGTGTCGTGTTCATCGGAAAGAAATACGACCCGCAGCGGGGAGGATCATACCCATGTATAGAGGAAATACAGCCTATTATCGAACTTGTACGCGACAGTATGCTGGAGGATATGGGGCAGGGCTGTCCGGTACTGGGAAGGATAAAGGTAAACAGTATCAAGATGGTGCCAGTGTCTACCTGGTATAACGTACTGGCAGGATGGATGATAGACTTTACTTTTGAAAGCTAAGAAATATGTCGGAACTGGGCGAAATAATGAGACAGCAGATCACCAGGGGCGTCGAAAAGGTGTTCAGGGTGCAGGCCGGTATAGCACAGGGGAAACCGCTAAGACGTACGGGACGGCTGATCGGAGCACTGACAGCCCCGGACTTCACCGTCAACGTGGAGGGCCAGGGTGTAGTGACTACGGCAGAAATACCGCTTTATATCAGGTTCCTGGATATGAAGTCGAAGGGTAATAACAAGATATATAACCGCGTCGTCTTCGGCGTCATGGGAGAGGCCAGGCGGAGGATAGAATACGGATATACCGACGAGATAGCGCAACAGGTACGGGAACAGCTCGTACAGGCAGGTGCTACCCTCAAATGATTTTTTTACGTTTTTGTTTGGCGTTCTCGAAAATTATTATTATATTTGCAGTGTAAATATAAACTTCGTATTATGGCAGACGTTTTATATCTTCTGGGATTCATCGTAACGGTAATCTGGTTCTTTACTTCCAGGTATACACCTCGTACCATGGCAGGACTGGGCGCCTTCGTTATTTTTACCCTGATCGTAACGCCTGTAATATCTATACCGGTACAGTGGGCCTACGCCAAATATGTAAGGTAGTACAGACAATCAGTATAGACAGCCCGTAGACACCTACGGGCTTTTTTTGTGTCCTTTCCCGTTTAAGGTGCAGACTGTATCTTTGCCGTAAAAACAAAGTTTTTATTATGGCAAAGTTAAAATCTGATTATATTTCCTGGACCCTATCGCTGAAAGCAGACGGGGTGCAGAAGGAAATACACAACATCACGGAAGCCAACCAGGAACTAAAGGAATCCAACCAGGCACTACGTAAGGAAATGCGCCAACTGGAGAAGGAAGGGAAGGTCGGTACGGCTGAGTATAAGAACCTTAACGCACAGGTTAAGAAAAACAGTGAGATCGTCAAGGAAAACGGCGAGAAACTGAAACTACTGGAGTCAAGGCTCGACAAAACGAATATGAGCGCCGCCCAACTGGAGAAAATGGCTAAGCGCCTTCGTACGGAACTACGGAACACCGTTAAGAACCTGGAACCTGAGAAATACAGGGCCCTGCAAAAGGAACTTAACGAGGTGGAGAAAGCGATGGGCAAGGCCTCCAAGGGAAGCAGTGGCTTCGGTGTCTCCCTCAGAAGCCTGGATAAGATAACCGAAATTATCAGGGGAACACTCTGGAGCCTGGGACTGATCATCACCGGACAGATCGTAGACACCTTCAAGAACGCCATACAGGTAATTATCGACTTCGAGGCAGAGAACTCGAAACTGGCCGCCATCCTGCAGACCACGAAAGAAGGTGTTAAGGACTTGACAAAACAGGCCCGCGAACTGGGAGCCACCACGTCATACACGGCCACTGAGGTAACAAAACTACAGATCGAGCTGGCTAAACTGGGATTCGCGAAAGAGCAGATCCAGGCCATGACACCAGAGGTACTGAAATTCGCCAAGGCGGTAGACACGGACCTGGGAAGCGCTGCAGCACTCACAGGCGCCGCCCTTCGCATATTCGGACTACAGGCAGAAGATACCGGACGCGTAGTGTCTACACTGGCAGTAGGTACAACGAAATCCGCGCTTTCTTTCTCATACCTGCAAAGCGCCATGTCGACGATCGGACCGGTAGCCAATGCCTTCGGATTCACTATTGAGGAGACCACCGCACTACTGGGCGCACTGGCTAACAGCGGATTCGACGCTTCAAGCGCCGCCACCGCTACACGTAACATTATCCTGAATATGGCAGACAGTTCCGGAAAACTGGCCGTCGCACTGGGTAAGCCGGTTAAGAACCTGGACGAACTGACTGCAGGCCTCAGGAAGCTGGAGCAGGAAGGCATCGACCTGGCCGGGGCCCTCGATCTCACAGATAAGCGCAGTGTGGCCGCCTTCCAGACGTTTATTAAGGGCGCTGATTCTCTGCAGGGCCTCAGAGATGGAGTGTCTGACTGTACAGAGGCTTTCGACGGCATGGTTGAGGAAATGGGCGACAACGTGAGGGGATCACTGGCCATACTGTCTTCTACACTGGAGGGCCTGGTACTGAGATTCTACGAATCCCGTGGAGTGATCCGCCTACTCATACAGGCCGTTATAAAACTACTGGAGGGCGTCGGATGGTGTATAGACAAGTTTAACGAATATTCGGTAATCACCTACACGATAACAACATACGTAGTGGCGTATACGGCAGCCATAAAACTGAATATCGCCGAACGTCTTAAATCTCTGGCACTGTTAGTAAGACAGAAAGCTGCAGCAATAGCACACACAGCGGCAACACTGGGACAGACAGCAGCGACCGGAGGCCTTACCGCTGCCTCCAAGGCCCTGAGAATAGAACTTCTTAAGAACCCGTACACGGCTATAGCGGCCGCAGTACTGGCTCTGGGTGTGGCTATATGGCAACTGGTACAAAAAACAAATAGTCTGACACTTGCACAGAAGACAGAGCAGGAAATAGCTGATACAATTAAGGAAAAGGAGGCCGAACGCCTGGGGAATATCAACCGCCTGACAAAAGCCATCAACGACCAGAACAAGTCGGTGGATGAGAAAAATAAACTGTTGGCCATACTGAAAAAAGAGACGGGAGATAACAACCTGAAACTGGACGAAAACAACCGGCTTACGAAAAACAGCGTAGAAGCTATTAACCGTCGCTGTCAGGCTATCCGGAAAGAAATAGCCATCGAAGCGTATAGGGAGAAACTTCTGGAACTGCAGAAGAAAAAGATCGAGGCTGAGGAGAGCGAGGCACAGACAAGACAGAACGCCGCCAGAGACCGTAAAATGGCAGACAACGACCCGACCGGCGAAAACGCTTTAGGATTTAGAATAGCCGCATGGTTCAGAAACAAATGGGCTGACAGTGAAAAAAAGGATATTGAGGACTACGGGAAACAGATAGAGACCATCGAAAAGAAAATTACTGCTTTTGAACTCAGTCTGTTAGAGGATACGGAGAAAAATACTAATGCACAATCCAAATCACTGATCAAGACGCTGGAGGAGCAGAAGGCACAGGTGGAACAGTGGGACGAATCCACAGAGGCCGCCATCGCCAAGAAAAACAAGGAGATCCAGCGAATAGACAAAGAAATACAGCGCCTTCGTAAACTGGGTAAGACATCAGACAAACCGGAGACCGGAGAATATGGGAACAGTGAGGAGACAGCTAAGATCCTTAAGCCGCTGGAGAACGAGCACAAGCAGCGTATGCTCCTGATCGAAAAGAACGGACGGGAGGAGGGACGCCGCCAGGTAGATATTACGGTAGAGCAGACCGCGCAACTCGTAAAATACTACCAGCAGCGTATCGACGCACTGGAAACCCTGGAGAAAAAGACACCAGCCAAGAAAAAGAAACTACTCGACGAGATCCATACTCTCACCATCGAGGCAGAACAGAAACTTTACAGCGCACAGAACCAGCACGAGGAGGCACTGATAAAGCGGGAACAGCAGAACAGGGACAGACGTCTGGAGATAGAAAACGCATACTACCAGACGCAGAAGAACAGCATGGAAAAGGCCTATCTCGAAGGCAAGATCACAAAAGGGGCCTACGATGTGTATATGCTGGAAGTGGAAAAGGCCCACAGGCTGCAACTGGAGGAGATCGCACGCGACTACTTGGAATGTATCGACGAACTGAATATCACAAGCGACGAGAAACGCCAGCAAGTACACAAAGAGGCTAACGACGCGGTGGTGGCCGCTGACATGGATACACTCAGGGCCAGGGCTGCAATAGCTCAGAAGATGAAGGAAATCGAGACGGCCAACCCTGTAGGACTGGCAGGTATGCAGCAGCAGCGGGACAGAATGATCGCAGACGTACAGGCTACCTACGACGCCATGATCAAGATAGCACAGGAAGCCGGGCTCTCGACTGTTGAACTGGAAAGAATGAAAGCCGCTGAGATCGAACAGATAAACTACGAGTATCAGCAAAAGCAGTACGAGCTGCAGCAGGAAATAGGCGTCACCTGGGCCGATGAATTTAATAATGAGTTGGAACAGTACAAACACCTGCTGGATCAGCAGTATATCACAGAAGAACAGTTCCAGCAAAAGAAACTAAAACTACAGACGCAGAACGCTAAGAAGTATTTCGACTACTATAGCGGCCTGTCTTCTTCCATGGTGGACGCCATGCAGCAGTATGAAATAGACGCGGTGGAAGCCAAGTTTGATGTACTGATCAGCCAGGCAGAGGCCAACGGTGAGGATACTACAGAACTGGAGCAGCAGAAGGAAAACGAGAAACTGGAGATCCAGAAAAAGTATGCAGACGTTAATTTTGCTATCAAATGCTCCCAGATCATAGCGGATACGGCAGTATCTATTATGATGGCCTATTCACAGCTGGGACCAATCGCCGGAAGTGTGGCCGCTGCCTTGATGACTGTAACGGGAGCAATGCAACTGGCAAGCGCCAAGGCTGAGCGTGACAAAATCAAGAACATGCAGCCTGGTAAGACGAGCAAAGGAAGCAACAGCACAGCACCGACGGCAGAAAGAGTGGTGAAGGGATATTCGGACGGAGGATATACTGGAGACGGTGGACGCTACGAGGTGGCCGGGTACGTGCATAAGGGAGAATACGTCGTACCACAGCCGATAATGGACGATCCGCGAGTAGTGGACGCGGTGGGAACCATCGAGGCGATCAGACGCCAGAAGTCCGGGGCACCCATGCCAGGATATGCAGAAGGCGGACCGGTAGGAGACAGCGGAACACCTGCACAGACGCCAGCAGACACCGGAGGCATACAGCAAGCGGCCAGGGACATAAAAGAGGCTGCAGAGAGTATCAAGAGGATAAAGGCGTATATCGTTTACCAGGACTTCGAGAAGTCGAAGGGCACCATCGAGAGCGCACGTAATCATTTCACACGTAAAAAATAAACAACATGAAGATACTAACGAAAAAGGGAGCGCTGGACCTCTCGGCTGACTTCTCTATACAAATCGACAATAAAAGCCCTATCAACAACGACGAGGCCTCGCAGAGCGTACCCGTCACGATACCGGCGACGCCGAAAAATGCAAGAATAACGGATTTTCCTTTCAGGCCTGACCTGGCTATCGTCCCCATGGGCGGGGATGCACCTTGTACCATACAGGACGGATCATACAGAAGGACGGGACAGATGCACGTCGTATCAGCGTCGAGGAAAGCCGGTATCACCATAAACATAGGATTCGATAACGCAGAGGCATACGCGAAATGGAAAAGTTCTTATATGCAGGAACTTCCGGACCTTCCTGTTATTCCTTTGGGATCGGCGGCACAGGCAGCGGTACAACTGGAGAGAATCATGGCCGACCCGGATCTGTCTGATGATATGGCCGTATTTCCGGTACTGGTATCGGCTACGGCAAAGAATGGGGTGCGCTATGCCGAATACTTGAACTTGATAGAGGAAGACGGGGATGGATACTATCATCTTGTATATGAAAGCAGAACAGTACAGGTATTATATAACGACAACCCTGTAAATACGACGCTACCGACAGGCTACGGGTGTACGCCGTTCCTGTATGTGGGGAAGATCCTGGAAGTGCTTTTCGACACACTGGGATACAAGGTAAGGAAAAATCCTTTCAGGGAAGATCCGGAACTATCCAGAATCGTGGTACTTAACAATACAGCCGACGCAATCGTAACAGGAAACCTGTATTACGCTGACCTTATGCCGTCTGTTTCGGTGGAGGACTTCCTGCAGGCGCTTTATATGCGTTTCGGAATGGTGTACCAACTTGAAAACGAGACAAACACCGTGAGGATAGAACTTATACGGGACCTACTGGAAACTGATGCACAGATAAATATTTCAGACTTCGAGATCGGACGCCCGACAGTGACATTTACGGACAAAAAGCAGGTGAAACTGACGCCAGGCCTCACTTTTGCGGATGATAATATACAGGAAAGATACGAGGACTTCCGGAAGGGACAGGCGGCACTGAGTTCGTGTAAGGTGCTTAGTGGATCTTTTATACCGACGTCGATGTTTATAGAACTGACTACAGGAAATATCTATAAGTGGGACGGAGATAACAATATCTACCAGGGACAGTCGGCTAACTTTTTCAGGTGGGACAGACAGACAAAGGGTGTGGAGGCAGAGGACATCGTGAGCGTAGACGAAGCGGTACAGATGGTAAAGGAGTTCGCAACACCGACACCGAAATATCCTGCAGGATACGCACACCGGCACACCTATATAAGATCTACGAGCGACAGCGTGAAGGATGATACAGGCACGGACACGCCACTGGTCTTTCTACTGGCATTGCCGATAGTGACCAGGAAAATGAGAATAGCACAGGCAGAGAAGACGGTGCTCGGCGGTACGATCATGCCGTATGACGTGGAGGGTAACAGGATAAAGATAGGCGGGAAGGATTTTTCGTTTACGCTGTTAATGACTTTTTCTGACGGTATATTTGCCACCTTCTGGAAGAAATACGACGCGATACTGAGACACGCCGCCAACGAAATAGAGACGGAGGTAAGACTACCGGTTTTTGATTTAATGACACTTAATATGCTGGACCCGATGTTATACCACGGCCAGAGGCTTCTGCCCGATACGGTGTCTTACTCGCTGCCAGGAGGCTCGAAGGTAAAGGCGAACGTGAAGATGCGGTCTCTGAACCTGGTAGGATCCTTCAACCTCGCAGAGGAACAAGGACTAAGCACGGCGACACCTGGAGAGGAAGGCGGAGGCGGCGAGGTGATACCTGAGACGTCACTGGCCTGGAAGGTGAAAAGGAGTTATCTGGAAGACAACGCCAGCACAGTGATACAGGAAAGACTGGAGGAATACAACACTGAACCGGTAAATGGCTGGACGTATGCAGGCTATCACTGGGGGACGATGTGGTACTGGTATGAGTATGAATGGCAGAACAATGGCATAGACAGTTATAATTATACCAACCCGTATAACGATGATTATCTTAAAAACAACCCGCCGACAGAGGCAGGACAGACACTGAGAAGGATATACACAGCGAAACAGTTCTTTTCTGTATGGGGTAAGAAATACTATAGCGAACAGGCAGAGGAACCATGGCCGGGATCACAGAGTTATCCGTATAACGACTTTTACGATTCATTTGGAGACGAGTATAACTATGCTGTGGAATTTGAGGCAGTAGAGATATAGTGTCCTTTTGTATGTCTGGAAAAAATGTGATTTTTGTAGTATGAAACAGAATAATATCATTATAGCGCCTCAGTGCAGCAGCACGACAGAACTGTATGAAGTCTGGAAGGATGAACACTTCGGCACGGAAGTGCAATTCTTCGAGTTTATGACAACGCCAAGCAGGGAACGTACAGCCTTCCTGGAGGCACACAGCGTAGAACTATCACACGACGGGAGTTTTATTACACAGAACTATAGCGTATGAGCCTGATAAAACATATATATCCAAGCAGCGGGAACGCTTTCACGCGCAACCCTATAAACGTAACCGTGCAATCTGAGAACCTGGCCACCTATAAGGTGTATGTCAATAACGAAGTGGTTTTCACTGGAAACGGGACGGGAACTTTTACCGTGAATATCTCGGAGATCCTGGAAACGGCCTTCGCTGAGACGGAACAGGTGACGGGTACTAATACGGTATTACAATATCCGTTAGGTACAAATCAGGTGTGGGCGACATTCGAGGTGAGCACATCGGGAGAGGATACTGAAACCGTTAGCTTTACCGCCTGGAAGGGTGGTATCAATAAGACGGACTTTAGGGCCTTGCATGATATGGAAACCGATATTTTTAACCAGAAACTTCTGAACTATGGAGGTAATTTCTTCTTTACGACGCGGACATACGGCTGGCAGATTTCAATTAAGGAGACAGAACTGGAACCCCTTCCCTTTATTATGCCTACGATACCCGGAGAGGAAAACGGATATATCACCGTCAGGGAAACGGTAACGGGCAGGCGCCTGAGATGTTCGGGATCTTCTGGAGTTCTTATGGCACTGAACATCGAACAGGTGCGCCGGACCTTCTTTAATGATTATGGCGTCCTGGCTAATATGTTCGAGGTGATGGATCCTTACCACACGAACCGGGCAGCGTGCAGGATCGTGATAGAACGGGCAGAAACGGCACAGGAAAGGTGTGCAGTACGCTTTCTTAATTCCTTTGGAGTATATGAGCGTCTGGACTTAGTAGGACATGCAACGATAGACACAAAACCGATAGAGAACCAGGAAGATACTGTATTCCAGAAATACGACGCCGTAACGGATTCTTTCGTTAGGGACCGAGTGAGGACGGAGATAGGCCAGACATATTCTGTAGAGACAGGCGCCAAGAGAACAGACGAACTGAACTTTATTCGCGACATGCTTACGTCGGAAAGCGTATTCCTGGCACTGGAGGATAGAGAGGTGAAGGTGATACCGTCAGTCGAAACAATGGGATACCGGCAGCGGCAGACTGAACCGGAGAGCTTTAAGATTACGTTTACGCCCGTAGAGGATGAAAGCAATATTACAGCACTCAGGACCAAATACGGAAGTGTCAAGCCTCGTATATTTACAAGCGTATTTAGTGAACAATTTAATTAAAATAGAATCATGGCAGATACAAGAACTTTTATTACAGGTCTGGTGGCACAGATCAATACGGCCACGGACCCGGAGAGCGTCACGAACCAGATGGTGGCGCGAGTGATGCAGTATTTCCTGGACGATCTGGCCAGTCTCCTACAGCAAATCGAAGACCTGGGTGGGGACCTGGATACTGAGGAAGAAGCAAGGCGAAGCCTGTCAGACCATATCGGTGATGTACAGAGCGGACTGCAGGCACAGATCGACGCGCTGACGTCAGGCAACACGTCGCAGGCAATCGACAACTTTAACGAGATTATCGCTTTCCTGGAAGGCGTAAGACAAAGTGAGACGCTGCAGGATCTCCTTAACAACATCAAACTACGTATCGACGCCCTGGAAGGGGATACGTCGGACCTTTCCGACGCCCTGGATACAGTAGAACAGAGAATCACGGCCCTGGAGGAGAGATGTGGAAATCTCGAAGATCGTTACATAGACCTGGCAGAGTACGCCCATCAGAACGCGGAACTACCCGCGAACGGCGTATATCTGTGGGAAGGATACCCCGTAGATTCGCGCATATACTCAAGGAGTGATGGCGATACTTACTGGCTCGTTTTCTGCATTAAAAAAGGAGACACAGGCGAAAGCCGTTTCGGTATCGGTGTTTCTGACTGTCTCGTATTTTCTGCAGAAAGCCGTACGGACACCTTCACTTTCGTAGCCAGATACGAAGGTAACACAGTACCGGACCACGTACAAAAGGCCTTCGGGTATACTCTCGCATCCGCCACAAACGACGGTCTAATGAGCAAGGAGGACAAGGATAAACTCGACAATCTTACCGACGAACTTATGGAAAAGTTTGGCCGTAAAGAGGTTGCAGTAGCCTGGTTCTGGGGAGTATGGCCCATAAGAAGACAGGTTCCGGTTCCAGAGAAGGCCGGTATGTATATGTATTTCACGAATACCCATACGCTCAGCGTATCGGAGGAGACTACACCGGGGAACTTTCAGTACGTGTCAGCGATCTTAGAGGAGAATGTTATCTATATCGACGGAATTAAGAATATCCCGTATATCTGGAATGGTACCGACATGGTACCAATCGCTCCGGAAAACGTACCGGCGTCGATCTTCAACGCTACGACGGAAATACCAGTACAGGGATATTACAGCCTACTGGATCCTGATAACCAGGAACTTTCTGCAGTACATGCAGCATGGAACGCCGGTAAGTCTGTTTCAGGCCTGATCCTTTCCTTCGAGCTGTCTGCAGGAATCTGGAAGACATACCAGTATATCGGTAAGACGGTGACACAAACCAACTGGCTCAACGCTGAGAACTGGAAGGACTTCGGAAGCCTGGCAGCAGGATCGGAACCGTATATTATCATCGACAGCCTGATAGGGCGCCCGTCGGTAGGAGAGTACTACACACTGGAGACAGCCGTCCAGCAGCTCCTCGCATACCAGCAGAGTAGCGGTGTGACTTATGCCAAGGTAGGACTGATTATTACCTATTCTACCGGAGAGAATACCATGGAATCGAAACAGTTCCAGGGTACTACGGTAAACGACTTCGGAGAGGTGGGCCTGTGGAAGGACTTCGGAGGTGGAGGATCCAGAGTAGAGACGAAGGACACACCGGAGGAAGGCGGAACGGATGCACTCAGCACAGGAGGAGCATACGAGGCCATACCGACAGGCATAAGCCTGGATACGGATACTCCTGGAGTGGTGAAGATGCAACTCGTCAACGCCAAGGGTGAAGGAGTGGGAGACGAACAGCAGTTCCCTGTAGGAACGGGAACAGGTGGCAGCGCTACGATCCTGAGTATCGTATGCGAAAAATCACCCCTGTACGTTTCTGCAGGCGGTACGGTGGAACTGAAAGCGGCCATCAAGTCGGCAACGACGCAGGGAAACACTGAGACACTTAACGACATCGAGACAGTGGAAATCTGGGACCGCGATACGAACCAGGTACTGGAGACGCTGAATGTGAACCGCGCTTCATCGGCTGACCTGGATACTTTCGACTTCATCTTTAACCTGTCTTCGTACTTCACCACAGCCGGAACAATGCGCCTGAAACTGGTAGCCTACGACAATGCAGGCAACTCAGGACAGAGAACCATAAACGTGATAGCAGTAGACGTGACAGTTACTTCGGCACAAACGACGCTTAACTATACTTCGGCTACAGCCCTGGCAGTAGGAGGAGCGCAGAAGTCACTGCCTATGTATAAGTTCGCAAACAACGCCAGCGATAAAGGTATCTTCGTCACTACGGAGATCTTCATCGGCGGACAGTGGCGCACACTGGGAACGGCTACAGTCATGGATACATACAGCCACAGCGTAACGATCAACCCGGCGGACTGCCTGGGCTACACCATGGAACACGGTGCATATCCCATCCGCGTACACGGTGAGGATATAGGTAGCCGCAGGAACGACATCGTAGGGACCGGAGTACAGGGTAATTACTTACATACGGCCGTGATGGTGATCGAGGAGGGGAATACTACACCGGTAATCGTATCGAGGTGGTACAGTGAGCAGGCTACGGCCAGGGTGAAACTGTACGAGACTATCTCGGTGGATTTCGCGGTATACGACCAGGCTACCACAGCACCGACAGCCGCCATACTGGTAAACGACGTACAGCAGACGGAAAGAACGGCGTACCGTTCACAGACATATACTTACCTGTATAAGGTGCAGAATGTGGAGACGGACGGCAGCGTAACACTGAATGTAAGAGTGGCAAGCGGAACAGCTTCGAGCCAGGCCGCGCCCTTCGTCGTGTTTGGTAGTATGCTCAGTATCGAGGAGGTAAGGACACAGCTGCAGTTTGATATGGATTTCTCCACCAGGTCAAACAGCGAGGCAGACCACACCATCAGCGACAGCGGAGTAACGCTGCAGGTGCAGGGCGTAAACTGGGATACTACGGGATTCGTAAAGGATTCTTTCGGAACAGACAAATACGGAACCGAACAGGATCCGGGAGTTATGGCCCTGAGAATTGCAGAAGACGCTACGGGCGTACTGAGTTACAAACCGTTCGACGATGATAGTATAGAGCAGAACGGACTGGCTATACAGTTCGCCATCAGGAAAAAGAATATCGCAGACGATAGCGCCCGCCTGATCTCATGTATAGCCAACGGATTCGGCTTCTACGTGGACGGTAAGAACGTAGTGTTTACGACAGACAACGCGGAGACAGTGGCCAAGACCATAACGGCTGCAGTACAGAACGACGAGACTACACACGTGGCCATCGTTATAGAACCGGTGGCCGTGGCTCCTTATGGAGGTATCGGTGTCGTAAAGATGTACTTCGACGGTGAGGAGATCGGAGCATGTGAATATACGGCCGGATCTCTGACAAGACACGACACGCCCGTTACTTTCTACGGTATCGAAGGCGACCTGTATCTTTACAGCTTCAAGGCCTGGAAGACGTACTATTCGTTTGAACAGGCTTTCGATAACTACCTTCTTAAGATGTACGACACCGACCAGATGGTGACGGAATATCAGTTTAACGACGTCATGGCTTCCGTGACGGCTGAGAACACGACGAAAAACAGACCACAGGCTGCAGCACTCTATAATATGGGTATGCCTTACTTCGTGGTATGTAAGCACCCGGACACAGCCGACAACGAGGCGAAAGACAACTACCCGGAATATCTGGAGACACTGGACGGCGATAAGAAGACGGAACGACTGTTAGTCTGGTTCGCTTATTTCCCGGACAGACCATGGCAGGACTGTAAACTGGTGATGCAGACAACAAACCAGGGTACGACATCGGCAAAACGACCGATTAAGAACATCAAGGGAAAGATCCAGAGTGTCGAACTGTTACACCAGGCCTCTGAGTTCTCAGGCTCAGACCTGGAGAAATATAACGAGTGCCTGGCCAACGCACAGGCCGGACGTATCCAGGTGAAGGGAGATTCACTGCCTACGAAGATCGTAACGGTGAAGGTGGACTATTCAGAGAGCGGTGGCGCCAATAACGGCGGATCTACGCACCTGTTTAACGATCTCCAGAGAGCACTGGGAGACAGATACGTAACACCCGCCCAGAAGGTGTATAACAAGGCAGGACACCCGTATATCATAAATACGTCGATCGCGTCGACGCCTATAGCCTTCTTCCGTACGGACCGTTATAGTCCGGACGCTACAAGTCCGTCATACGGATACTTCCACGCGAAGGGTAACTGGAACGAGGACAAGGGAGACGCCAAGGTATTCGGCTTCGAGGACGTCGATGGATATAACAAGGGCTGTCTGAATTACGGCGACTTCATCGAACTGGTAGCAAACAGAGACGAGACGCTGGCAGATTTCGCCAGCCGCGTAGACAAGTCCCAATGGGTTGCCGATAATATCTATGTACTGTCTGAGTTCTGCGGACCGCTTCACAAGGTATTCAGATACAGAGAGGGAGCATGGACAGAAACAACCGGAAACATGACCTATACAGGTGGCCGGTGGGTGATAACCGGCGACGTGGTGAACCCTGTAGAGAACTACGAACTACGCAAGTACGACGGATTCTGCTGGTTCCAGGGAGTGAACAGCGTAGACGATCTGCTGCAGCTCGACGCAGAAGACAAGCCCGTATGGCTGCAGTACTACGAAAGCCGCTACCCGGATAACGACGATCTTAACGACCTCTACGAACAGGGTAAGAAAATCCCTTACCAACTGTACCGGTGGCTGCGATTCTGCCAGGAGTGTAACCAGAACTTAAACGAGGATAACGGCCGTATCACCATAAACGGATCTTCCGTGAACGGTACGACGGCCAGACGCCTGGAGAAATGGCAGAAGGAACTGCACAACTACGCGAATGTTTATTCAGTCCTCTGTTACCATGTGTTTACTGACTATATCGCTGCAGTGGACCAGAGAGCAAAGAACATGATGGTGGGCTTCTATCTTGATGAAGACGGGGTGGTAAGAATGTACCTTAATCACCTGTACGACGGCGATACCATCCTGGGAAGTGATAACGACTGCGGACTGACAATACCGGCGACGCTGGATCCTAATAATGATCCGGGAGGTGTATACCAGGGACACGACAGCGTACTGTTCACACAAAACGCCGCACTCGGTAATAATGGTATATGGCTCGACGATGAGGGTGATAATACCGTAACAGTCAGACAGGTGGCCCAGGCTATGCGAGAGGTGACACTTTCCGACGGGCTGCATCCGTTCAGCTATGCAGGACTGATCAGGTATTTCGTAACCCTGAGACTGAACATGTGGCCGAAGGTGGTATCTTCCTTCGACGGTGAACGTAAGTATATCGAGCACAGCAAGGCAACGGCTAACTACTTCTACGCACTCCACGGCCTGAGCATACAGCGACTTAAGGACTTCATTAAGACGCGTTTCCTGTTCCGTGACGGATTCTATCAGACAGGCGACATGTTCGCATCGAAGGTGACAATGCGTGCAACAGGTACAAATATCACCATCAGGATAAAGGCAGCGAAAGCCGGATACTTCGGTATCGGTGTGGACCGTACAAACGTCGCAACGGATAGCTGCTATCTGGAGGCAGGACAGAGCTACACACTAAGAACGTATGTAACAAACACCGGATCAGGTACGGCGCTCTACGTATTCGGAGCGAATAACCTGGCAGAGCTCGACCTGTCAAACTGTACGCCTTCGCCATTCTCCTGGGATATTTCGGAACTCGTTCTTATCCGTAAACTGTTCATCGGTGGGGCAAGCTACGTGAAGTCTAACAATAACGAGGGCTATCTGTCTACACTGAATCTGGGTAATCTCCCATTCCTGGAGGAACTGGATATTAGGAAAACAGACGTTACGACCGTGAACGCAAGATACTGCCCAAGACTTACAACCGTGAAGGCAGCAGGATCCAAACTGCAGCGTATCGACGTGGCCCCGGCCTCGAAAATCACTTATTTGCAGATACCGGAGACATATAAGACGCTTTCACTTCGTCACCTTCCCGCCCTTACCATGGAAGGGATCGTATTCGAGAGACCGGCGGCAACGGCCATCGAGCGCGTCATCGTTGAAAGCTGCGCACATATCGACGGCCTGGAACTACTGGCACAGATCATCAACCAGAACAGTGCCGGTCTGAAATACGTAAGAGTGACGCCCATCAACGCCAAGGGACGCGGTGACATACTGGAGGCACTGAGCAATATTTCAGGGCTGCAAGGTGTGGACGCTACACTGGCAGACGGAGGAGCGCCCGCCCTGGTAGGTACGTACCGGCTGACAAAGTACACCGAAGATGAATATATCAACAAGTGGGCCGCCAGGTTCCCGGAGCTGACCATCAAGCAGCAGGCATACAGCGCCTTCAAGGAGAACGACCTGGTGACGGATTCGGAGAACGTCACGAACCTGGATAACCAGACGGGATACGATTACGGTACGACCTTCGAGCCTTCGGGCCATATCCTTAAGATCCGCCGTAAGTGTCTGCCTGTAGCCGGAACCTTCGACAAGAACCAGAACGGTATGCACCTGGATCTGCTGAGTAAACAGAACTATAAGAAGTATTACGACGGTAGCGACTTCGATAATACCGACCAACTGGGACGCGGTACCGACTCCTTCATCCGAATACCACGACACTGGTACAAAGGTATCAACGACTTCAAGAACCAGGAAAAATATACGCTGGTATCCTACAACACTGAGGCACCGGAGGACACCTGGACCGTGAAGAAATCCGCTACACTGGCAGAAGCAGTATACAGGGAGAACGTAGGCCTGGCAATGGATAACGTGACAGTAGGCGAGGCCTTCAATATCGACACGGCCGTTAATACGCTTTCGTCATGCTCTGTATATCGTATCGACGTCGAAGACATGAAACAGGTTAGGTATGTCGGTATGAATAACGCCACATACGGCGCCGCCTTCGTGGATGCAAACGGACAGGTAATCAGTAAGGCGGCCCTTTCGATAACTGGAACGACAGACAGCCCCGTGGACTTCTCGAACGAGCAGGGCGACTATGTGTTCAGAGACGTACCCGCAGGAGCGAAATACCTGTACTTTACGGCTATGAGGGTAGTGCCTCAGGATATAGAGGTATTCGCGGTTGACAGCGACGATATAGAGGCCATCGAGCCAGGGTGGGAGCTTTTCAGGTCCGGACTTGAAGCCATCTACGCCGCCACGATCGACGACCTGGGCCTGCTTCGTTCTATCGCCGGGCGTACAGCGAAAAGAGGTAACGGAACGTCCGTAACTTCGACAGAATGGGTATACGATGCAGACGGAACACCTACGGCCATGCCGGTAAGTGCGATGAACTACACTTACCAGGACTTCCTGAATCTGTGCGCTTTCCGTGGTGAAGGCTACATGGGTACACCATACGAGGCCAGTAAGCAGATAGCGCTTATATCCCGTTTCATGTCTGGTAACAGAGACGATCAGCGAGTATACGGATTCGGTAACTCTCCAGATTATCAGACGGGTGTACATGACAACATCGGAGCGGGCAGTACCGTATACGGCGTACATACCGGTGTTACCAAGGTCCTGGGAATGGAGGGCTTCGTAGGTTGTATCTGGGAGGTAATGGACTGTGTAGGCGTCAATATTTCAGACTTCAAGAGCTGGAGAAAGAACAAGAGACCGGCAGAAGGCGCCGCCAATGGAAAGTGGCATATATACAACCCGTTCACACAGACGGAACGAGTAGTGCAGGGCCTCACGTCTGGCAATGGTAATAATATCGCACGCCTGAAACATGGCCGACACTGTGACTATATACCGGCGTCTGTGTCTACTGACACGTCACAGTATAGTAAGAGTTTCGCCGCTGGATGGTGGATCAATAATACAGGTGGGCGCTGCGTGGGCCGGTCGGGT
>Ga0310695_10001963_pt1 | contig 45532 bp, 40 predicted proteins | sample RumenRJG_04DNA_FD_203882 | JGI IMG/M metagenome (GOLD analysis project Ga0310695, IMG submission 203882) | Bovine rumen microbial communities from Lethbridge, Alberta, Canada - RJG_04 (v2) (version 2) | ecosystem: Host-associated > Mammals > Digestive system > Stomach > Rumen | place: Canada... | reverse complement strand
AAAGAATCTCTGAGTAATTCAATATTTTCTACAAATATATCTTTGCGATTATATGCAACAATAATTAAATGTACATAACTATTAGGAACAAAAACTCTTTTGTAATTCATACATTAATCTTACAATAAAAGTTATTGTTGGGGTAGAAACCCCAACCTACAAACTTATTGTCTGTATAAATTTGTAAATTTTTATATAATTATTCTTATTAAATGGCAAATATTTTATTGTAAGTGTTTTAATATATTTAAAGTACCAATGGAGGTAAAATTTTATGGTAGAAGCAATTAGCAGTGTTAATAGTTTGAATTCAAAGCGATGTGAAAAACCTCAGTTAGCATTTAAAGGGGAACAAGCTCCTGTCGATATGGAGCAAAAACCCGATACTTTTGAAAAAGAAAACCAAGTGGCAGAGATAACAGAAGAAAAACAAGGTATGTCAACCGGCAAAAAAGTTGCTATTGGTGTTGGTTCATTATTAGCACTTGTCGCTACGGGATTCGGAATTAAAAAAGGTTTGGATATAAAAGCCGCTAATAAAGCTCTAAAAGAAGCTGCCCAAGCTGTAGGCATTGAAGATGTTAATGTATATAAAACCATAAAATCTGCGTTTGGTAATATATCTGCTTGTGAACATGGAAAATTGGATTATTCTGATGTTATAAGTAAGGTAAAAGATCTGTATAAACAAGGTAAAATAGAAATTGGTGATAAATTAGTCATTATGCCAAATAGTATGTTGGCAAAAATTTTTGAAGAGGCAAAATTAAAAGTTAATGTACCGGAAAATGCTATAGCAATAGCAATCGAAAGTGCAAGCGGTAAAGAATTAAAATACCAAGAATTTATTATGAACAAAGGTTTGTCAGATGGTTTTAAAGATCTTTTACCTAAGGATAAAAATTACGTACAATTATTTGCAGAATAATTATAAAAAATAAAGTTTGTAGGTTGGGTTTTCAACCCAACAATAACTTTTGAGTAAAATTTCAGGACAAAATATGCAAATAAGCGGACATTTATGTCACCCAAACCGGACATTTCGGACTTTTTAACTCATCCAATTTCCGACTTTTTAAAATCGGCAAAAGCTGGATTGCTTCGGGCTTTTGCCCTCGCAATGACATGACACACTTCCGAGCAAATGTCCTGTTAAAAGGTACCAATTCCGACCATTTTGTCACCCTGAATTTATTTCAGGGTCTTACCGGAATGTAGTAAACACGCCGCTTTGTATGATACTGAAACAAGTTCAGCATGACAGTACGCTTATTTTCTTCCGACTAAATATCCTGAAAAAAGTACTCGCGCTCGTTATAGACAAAGTTCCGCTTTGTTGTGGTTCTCAGCAACCCACAAAAAAAGAGGCTTTCACCTCTTTTAAAAATTGGGCCAGGGTGGATTCGAACCACCGTAGTCTCGCGACGGCAGATTTACAGTCTGCTCCCTTTAGCCACTCGGGCACCGACCCATATGCCTTTGACGGGATTTGAACCCGTGGCCTCTCCCTTACCAAGGGAGTGCGCTACCTCTGCGCCACAAAGGCTTATTCCCATCATGTATATTTAATTGTCAAATCATTCTACTTTGATGGAGTGCACTACCCTCCATTTCAAAACGATAATTAATCGTTTTCATGGAGTCCTTGCCACAAAGGCTTATTCCCATCAATTTATTTGATTTTCAAGAAAAATGCCGACTATAGGAATCGAACCTACAACCTACGGTTTACAAAACCGTTGCTCTACCATTGAGCCAAGTCGGCACATGTACTATTCTATTAAGAAAATTTTTAAAAGTCAAGGGATTTTTTTGTTATATAATAATCTCTATGATAAGGAATTTGTTACCGATTATATTATTAACTATTTCAAATGTGTTTATGACGTTTGCATGGTATGGGCATTTACGCCACAAATCTACCGCATTATGGATTGTTATTCTTGTTAGTTGGGGAATTGCTTTTTTTGAATATTGTTTTCAGGTACCTGCAAACAGAATCGGACATCAAGTATATACTGCGGCGCAGTTAAAAACTATTCAAGAAGTAATTACTTTGGTTGTTTTTAGCGTTTTTTCAGTTTTATATTTGAAAGAAGAATTTAGATGGAATTATCTTGTCGGGTTTGTTTTAATAATTTTGGCTGCGTTTTTTATTTTTAAGAAGTGGTAGATGTTTTCTTTTTATTTTTTATTTGTAAAACAAGATAGATTTGCTCGCCTAGTGCTGTAGAACCTTCAAATTTTTCAACTGTTTGTTTTATGTCGTTATCAGACTTTTTCTCTTTCTTCTTTTCTTGAATTTTTTCTTGTTCTGATTTCGAAATTGTTAAAAATTTCGTGGTTATAAAATTGTTATTCTGTGCTTCTTTTAGCTCAAGTTCATGAAGTCTTGCTCTATCTGTAGTTTTGTCACCGGTTGGCTTTATGCCATATGCCAAAAGCCTGCGCATAATTTCTTTTTCTTCACTATCGATTGAACAACTGCCAATAGAAGACACACTATATGAACTTATACCTTGTATATTCATAAAAATACTCCTATGCTTTTAATGTCGGTATAATTTTGTAAATCTTTAGTGATATTTGCTCTCTTATTACAATAATTTACATTTCAGCAAAAAATCTGAGTTTTGTATGGATATGATAACAGACAGGATAAGTTGTAAAGGATAATGTGTATTTCGTTGATGGAAATACAACAATACCTCAATTTATTGTGAATTAACAAGATGGAATTCATTGTTTGTGTGCAGTAGTTCCTAAAACTCAAAAATATAAGGTTAAAAGATAATTGTAACAGGATGTAATTTTTCAATTTATTTAAAATATTGACCATTTATTATTTGAAAAATCTTACCGGCTGTTATATAATTGACGTGTAAAAAGTTTTTTTAGAGGTTTTTTTTAATGAAAGTATTGTTATTTAACGGCTCGCCGCATAAAAATGGTTGTACTTATACTGCGTTGGAAGAAATTGCAAAAACGTTGAAAGAAGAAGGTATTGATTCTGAAATTTACCAAATAGGTACAAAACCGATAAGTGCATGTAGAGCCTGTTATGCTTGCGGTAAAATTGGCAGGTGTGTAATTAATGATGATGATGTAAATAATTTTATAGATTATGCAAAAGATTTTGACGGATTTATTTTTGGTTCCCCCGTTCATTATGGTTCAGCTTGCGGTGGAATTACCGCATTTTTAGACAGAGCATTTTTTACAGCTTTCAGATCAGGCAGGGGGGATATATTTTTACATAAACCCGGTGCAGCGGTTGCTTGTGCAAGAAGGGCAGGTACAACAGCAACTCTTGATCAGCTAAATAAATATTTTACAATAACACAAATGCCTATAATTTCAGGAAGATATTGGAATATGGTTCATGGTGCGAGTGCAGAAGAAGCACAACAGGATTTAGAAGGTATGCAAAATATGAGAATTTTGGCTCGCAACTTTGCTTGGCATTTAAAATGTAAAGAAGCCGCTGAAAAAGCCGGTGTCCAATTGCCAAAAACAGAGGAAATTACTTTTACAAATTTTATAAGATAAGTTATATATTAAAGTGCAAATATTATTATTAGTAATTTAATAAAATAATTTTGTCTGAGAAAACAAAATACATACATTGAACAATAATCAAGTTTAGTGTATTATTATTTTATTGTTTGTAAGGGGTAAATGATTAATTAAAAACAAAGGAGAAAATTAATATGAAAAAAATGCTAAAAGGTATTTGTGTATTATCATCAATTGTATTATTTTCTGCAACTGCTAATGCTGCCGGTATGATTAAAGATTACCATGCGTACAGAATAAAAAATCAAAATATAAGAGTTGTAGTGCCAGTTGTAGATAGCATTTTAAGCAGTGAAGTTGATGTTAAGAAACTTTCTGGAAATGCTTATTACGCAACATACGGAAATGAACACTATTATATGAAATTCTATCCAGCTTTGCATGATACAGATGTATACATTGTAACAGATGGAGAATATGACAAAGATAATAATGAAGTTACAGATTTCTTTAAAAGCCAAAATTACAAGTTTGAAACACTTGAAGATAAAGAGGCTTATAAAGAATATAAATTTGACTTCGTAGATTATGCGCGGTCCGGTGCATTAGACGGTTTATTTACATTGCCTGACGGGTTAAAACCGTTAAAAAAAGGTATGAGTAAATTAAATGATAAAATGTCAAAAGGAAATGAAAAAACTTCTGCTATTCCGTATTCAGAGGATAATGATCCAATTAATTTGACTTGTGTAGATTCTCAAGAATTTTATAATGCAGATGCAAATGTTACGGTAACAATCAATGAATATCGTTTAAAAAATAAAGAAAATAAATACGTTCATGCATTTGAATATATTGTTAAAAATAATTCAAATTCTGATATAAAGGTAGAAAGAGTATATTCAGAACGACTTGCTGGGTTAAAAGATATTACAACATCAACTTTTGTAGATCTTGATAAATTAGATGTTGCAGATAATTTGGGTGTTCCGCTGGCTATTGCAACAGGTGGCTTGTCATTAGGCTTTACAGTTGCAAACAATGTCAGACTAGGAATGGTAATTAAAGAAGCTACAAGATTTGCTCATTCATTACCTGAAAATTATGACTTGAAGGCAAATTCTTCAATGAGGATACTTTGTTTAAAATTTAAGGAAGATCCAAAACCGTTACAATTTACTTTAAAAAAACTTGGACAAACTTATCAGTTTACATATTAATAAATTTTAATATCGGGTTGAATATAAATTTATTCAACCCGATATTTTTAAACTTTTAGCTTTACTTATTTTATTATTCTATATCTTCATCCATATTTTTTAAATACAATTCTTCAATAAGTACACATGTGTCTGCAGCTATTGCAGGAGCAAAAATTGCACCGACAGCTCCAAAGTATTTTGCACATACAAACAAGAATATGTATATAACTATTGGATGAAGATCCATAAATTTTCCAAACACATAAGGTTTTACAACATTATTTTCAATTACTTGCGCAAGTAAGAAAATTGCGGCAGTTAATATCACAATTGTCCAACCAAGTTTGTAGACTACTGCTATACAAATGATTAAAGCGATTGCAGGTCCAACAATAGGAACAATATCTAAAACCGCAGAAACACAACCTAATATAACTGCTGAATCGACTTTTAAAATTAAAAGACCGACAATCACTATCAAACCTACACTCGCAGATGCAATAAACTGACCTGATACAAATCTGCTGAGTTTTTGTTCTGAAATATCATATATTTCTTTAATTCTCTCTCTTGATTTTTTAGGGAAAAATCTTAAAGCAGTATTCAAAAGTTTATCTCTATCTACTAATAAGAAATATGTAAAGATCATTGCAACAAATAAATATAGTCCGCCTTTAGAAATGCTTGTAATAGAAGCAATGAGACCGCCTGAGTTTGCAAATTCCTGAACTACAGGCGAATTCATAATATAATCTTTAATCTGATCAACATATTGAGGATATTGAAGGGCTAGATGTGTTATTTCTTTTCCGCCAATAATTACTATAGGCAAAAACATCAATAATATGCCACCTACAAATCCCCCAAATACAATAGCAGCCGCAATATTTCTGCTACATTTTTTTCCCAGTTTATCAACTATCGGATTTAATGCGCATGCTATAACATAAGTTACAAAGAGCATTAAAGCAATATCTGTTATTGTAAACAGACAGATACAATAAACAATAAAGCCAATCAAAAATATAATATTTTGGTTGGTACCTAATTTTTTTAACACGTTTTCCATATAGCTCTCCTATTTCTCGATTCCATTATGGATAATATCATAAAATTTGACTTATTAACAAATTTTTAACAATAATGTGTTAGGAGCAATTTTTATGATAGTATGATAAAAGGTTATTATCTAAATATAGGGAAGATAGTATGAAAATAGATTGGAAGTCAAAACAAACAAAAATTGTAACGGTAATATTGGCGGTTATTTTGGTGCCAATAATTTGGAATTCGGGTAAAACACTTATTACTGGTGCTGTTATGTCGTATATGATGTCTCAACCAAAAACAGTTGAAGTATCAAACCCGATATCAAAGGAAATTTATCCTACATACGAAACAACAGGCCGTATTGAAGCTCAGAAATCAGTAGATGTTATCGCTCGTGTTAGCGGTTGGCTTCAGGAAAAATATTTTCAGGAAGGTGACATTGTAAAAAAAGGTCAAAAATTATTTTTAATCGAACCTGATGAGTATGCTCTTGCCGCAAGAACTGCAAGGTCTAGAGTCAGCGAAAATTCTGCAGTTTATAAAAACTCAGAGATTGATTTAAGACGTGCTGAGCAACTCTTGAAAGATGATTTGGTTAGCCGTGAATATTATGATAATGCACTTACTCAAAGAAATAAAAACAGGGCGGCTCTTGATGGCGCAATTTCTGATATGAATAGAGCAAATCTTAACTTAAGTTATACAAATATAACTTCGCCAATGGATGGCAGAATAGGTAAGGCAATTGTTTCTGTCGGTAACTACGTTACTCCGTCAACAGGTGTTATTGCTCAAATTTATACAACAAACCCTATGAAAGTTATTTTCCCATTAAAAAGCGGTGATTTTATTGAACTTAAAAAATATTATATAAAAAATCCGAATGATAAAAGTACGGTATCGGTATTGTTGGGACTTGCTGATGGCTCAACTTATGAAAAAGAAGGTGTTATTGAATTTGTAGATAATAAGGTTGATGAAAACACAGGTACTGTTACTTTGAGAGCTGTTTTTGAAAATCCATATGAACTTTTGGTTCCTGGCGATTATGTAAATATAACATTAAGAGTTAATTATCCTCAAAAAGTTATGTTAATCCCGCAATCTGCCACAAAAACTGATGTCGGAACAGGATATTATGTATGGACAGTTAAAGACGGAAAAGCAGTTAAAAAGAATATCGTTGTCAACGATAATTATGAAAATCATTGGATAGTTGAGAGCGGACTGGATTTTGATGATGTTGTTGTTATGAAAGGTATTCAGGATATTTATAAGTCAGGACAGCCTTTAAAAACAAAACAATATTCTCCTGATGAAAAAACCGAAAAGAAAAAATAGTTATAAATGTAAATAAAATAAAAAGGAATTGGAATGGCTATAAATAAAGAAGATTTATATTTTTTCATAAAAAAACCCAGATTTGCAGTTGTAATATCTGCTTTGATCGTAATTTTAGGTTTACTTTCGCTGTTTGGTTTGCAGCAAGAAAAGTATCCGAACATCACGCCTCCGCAGGTTACGGTATCAGCATATTATCCCGGAGCAAGTGCTGCAGTTATAGAATCTTCAATAGCTTCGCTTTTGGAATCACAGCTTAACGGTGTTAAAGATATGATTTATATGTCATCAACCAGTTATGATGGGGCATATAATTTAAATATATTTTTTAAAACAGGTACAGACAATGATATAAACCTAATGAATGTTCAAAATAAACTTCAACAGGTTCAATCACTGCTTCCGCAAGAAGTTGTAATGCAAGGGATAACTGCAGAAAATAAAGTTGGCGGTGCAGGTGCTATTATTTTAAATCTTGCATCAGATGATGATTCTTGGAATCAGCTGGATTTAACAAACTACGGAAATATTTATGTTAAAGATGCTATAAAAAGAATTAGTGGTGTAGGCTCAGTTAACGTATTTGGTGCAGATGATTATAGTATGCGTATTTGGGTTGATCCTGCAAAACTTGCAAGTTATAAAGTTTCAATTGCTGAAATTAAAAATGCAATTCAAAACCAAAATGTTCAACTTTCGGCAGGGGCTTTGGGTGATCAGCCGACAGATGCAAATCCGAGTTTGAAGCTTTCACTTTTGACAAAAGGCAGGTTACAAACTCCTGAAGAATTCGGAAATATCATTGTCCGTTCTAATTCTGATAGTTCAAAATTGAGATTAAAAGAACTTTCAAGAATTGAATTAGGTGCAAAATCATATTCAATGTTTGGTATAGTTAATACGAAGCCTGCAGCTTTGATTCAGGTAATGCCTTTACCCGGAGCTAACACTGTTGAAATATGTGATAATATATACAAAACAATAGATGAGCTTTCTCAAACATTCCCGGATTCTTTAAAGCTTGATATTATGATGGACAGTTCTACATTTATTCATGAGTCAATGTCTGAAGTTGAATTTACTATTCTTTTAACTTCAATAATCGTTATATTAATTATATTTGTGTTTTTGGGCGATTTTATGGCAACGCTGATTCCTTGCGTAACAATTCCGGTATCATTGATTGGTACGTTTATTGCCTTAAAAGCTTTGGGAATGTCTTTAAACCTTTTGACATTATTTGCTCTTGTACTTGCAGTTGCAGTCGTTGTAGATGACGCTATTGTCGTAATAGAAAATGTAAAACGACATATTGAAGACGGCAAATCTGCTCTTGAAGCGACTCAAATTACAATGGGTGAAGTTGGAGGTTCACTTGTTGCTATGGCAGCTGTTTTAATGGCGGTATTTGTTCCGATGTGCTTTATGAGTGGCTTATCAGGAACTATGTACAAGCAGTTTGCCGTATGTATCGCAGTATCAATCGCATTTTCTGCAGTTTGTGCGCTGTCACTTTCACCTGCAATGTGTTCTATTATACTAAAACCTTCCAAAAAGAATGAAAACGAGAAACCTGACTGGTTAAAAACAACTGAAGAATATTTAAACAAAGGACTTACTATTTTTAATGAATACTTTGAAAAGTTAGCTAACTACTATATAGACGTTGTTAAAAAATTCGTTCACGACAAAAAACTTACAATAATGACATATATTGCAATTGTTCTTTTAATGTTAGGATTATTTAAAGTTATCCCTACAGGATTTATTCCTGACGAAGATCAGGGAATGCTTATTTCTGTTGTAACACTTCCTGACGGTGCATCATTAAACAGAACAGAAGCCGTTTGTACTAAATTTATTAAAGCAATAGACGGCATAGAAGGCATTGATAAAGAAAGAGTTATTGCTTTTGGCGGTTTTGGACCTTCAAATCAGGCAACTATTGTTATTCAGTTAAAAGAATGGGGGGAAAGAAAAGTTAATCCTGTATCTTGGGTTATCAGAAAAATTCAGGGTAAACAAACTGACCTTTCTCATAATGGCATATTAACAGAAATTTATAAACGAACTGCAGATATAAATGAAGCATCGATATTCACGCTTTCCCCACCAGCAATAGACGGTTTGGGTATGGCCGGAGGATTTGAATACCAGCTTATGTCAACAGGTAATGCAAGCGTACAGGATCTTGCGGCATTCGCAAATGAATTTATTGCAAAAGCAAATCAGGACCCTGCATTACAGAATGTTTATACACAGTTTCAGGCCAATGTTCCTCAATATCAGCTTGATATAGATTATGATAAAGTTCTGGCTCAGGGAGTAGATATATCAGAACTTCACAACACATTAGCATCAACATTGTCATACTCATATGTTAATGACTTTAATAAATTAGGCAGAGTATTCAAAGTATTTATGCAGGCAGAAAGTGACTACAGAAACAAAATTGAAGATTTACATAAAATTTATGTAATGAATACAAAAGGAAAACCTGTTCCTATTATGACAATGATTAATACAAAACAGACGGTTGGTGCTGTTTCTATTACCAGATTTAACCAATTCCGTTCTGCACAAATTCAGGGTTCACCGGCAAGCGGAAAATCATCAGGTGAAGCTATGAATGCTATGGTCAACCTGTCAAAGAAAAACCTGCCGCACGATTATACTTTTGCATGGTCCGGAACATCTTTGCAGGAAAAAGAATCGTCAGGACAAACAGGTTTGGTTGTGGGATTTGCTCTGCTATTTGTATATTTGTTCCTTGTAGCATTGTACGAAAGTTGGATGATACCTGTTGCGGTGCTTTTAATTTCACCGGTTGCAATTGTTGGTGCGTTGATATTCCAATTGATGATGGGACAGGCGCTTGATCTGTATTCTCAAGTTGGTTTGATTACGTTGATTGGTCTTGCTGCAAAACAATCTATTTTGATTGTAGAATTTGCAAAGGAAGAACATGAAGCACATGGCTTAACTATTTATGACGCAGCAATTAAAGCGGCTCTTTTGAGATTTAGAGCAATTATGATGACAGAAGCTGCATTTATTCTTGGTATTTTGCCTCTATTATTCGCAACGGGTGCTGGTGCAAACAGCAGAATTTCTGTAGGCTCAACAGTAATTGGCGGTATGATTGTAGCGGCAACTATCGGTACGGTTTTAACTCCTGCGTTTTATGTAATAATTCAAGATGTGGTTGATAAGTATTTCAACAAAAAGGAAGAAGAATAGTATGAAAATTGTGAAAAAACGGTTTATAAGTTTGATAATATTATCATGTTTTGTATTTGCATCTGCTGATGCAGTTCAAGCCTTTTCATTCAAAAAAAATAAAAACAATGCACAAGTTGCAGGTGTTACAAAAAACAAGTCTCTTAAATATAAAAATAATGATGTAGTACAAGCGCCATATACAAACGAAATTCATTCAGTTTTTTCTCTTGGAGCATGTATAGAAAATGCAATAAAATACAATCCGGCTATTCAGGCATCAATATTTAATGAAGATGTTTATAAATCAAGAATAGGTCAGGCTTGGGCAAATTATTTTCCTGTAATTAGTGCAGGTTTAGATTTGTCAAGAAGCGGCAGTAACTATACCGGCGGTGGTCCGGCCGGAGTAGCAATGAGTCAGTATTTGACGATGGGTTATGTTCCGACAGTTTCTGCTGATATGCTTTTGTTTGATTTCGGAAAGACAAAAGCAACTGCCGATATGGCAAAAAGACTTTATGAAGCTACTAGAGAAAACACAAAAGAGAATATTAATGTGGTTATATATAATATTAAATCGACATATTATAATGTTCTTTTTGCTCAAGCTCAAGTAAAAGTTTATGAAGATACTGTTGCAGATTTTCAATTACAGTTAGAACAAGCTTGGGGTTTCTATAATTATGGTAAAAAACCAAAATTGGATGTCGTAACTGCAGAATACAACTTGGGAAAAGCAAAATTAAATCTAGTTAAAGCAAAAAATATTCTTGCCGTTGCAAAAGTTCAGTTATCTAAAATAATGGGTATGCCCGAATATACAAACTATGAACTTTCAGATGAACTTACACTTAATTTGTTTGATATAACAGAAGAAGATGCAATAAAAATAGCACTTGATGTAAGACCTGAACTTGTTTCTGCTAAGAAAATGGCAGATGCTGCAAATATGAATTTGAGAGCTGTAAGAAGAGAATTTACACCTAATTTGGGAATTTACGGAAGTTATGGACGCGGTATTGGTAATGATTATAACCTTCAGTCCGGAAAAATTGGCGTAGGACTTAGTTATAACGCTTTAAATATTGCAAGGGTAAAAAAACAGATTGATGAAGCAAGAGCTGAATACAAAAGGGTAAATGCTCAATATGAAGATATTAAGCATGATGTTTATTTTAATGTAAAAAAGAGCTATATGGATCTGGAAACTGATAAAGAAGCTATTGTAATTGCAAAACTTGCGCTGGATCAAGCAAAAGAACAATATAGACAGGTAACTGGCAGGTATAAAGCCGGTGTAGGGGATGCTATTGAGCTTAAAGATGGTGAAAATACTTATTTGAATGCACGTTTAGATTTTTATAATGCGGTTTTGAATTATAACAATACGGCTGCAAGTTTAGAACGTGAAATAGGCCTCCCTTTAAAACTTAAAGAAGAAAAAGTTTTGGAAATCACTAATGATGATTTATAGAGGAAATTCATGTCTATAAAAAAATATATAAAAATCTTATTTTGTGCATTATTATTACTCGCAATTTGTTTATATCTTTCAATGGTATTTTTATTACCGCAAATAATAAATAACAAGGCGTTCATAAATAAATTGCAATCATTTATATACAATAAAACGGGTGTACAAACAAATATTGAAAATTTAAATTTTAAAATTTCTCCTAATTTTGTTGCAATGTTAAATGTAGATAATGTTAATCTTAAAAGCAATAATGTTACGTTTTTGGATATTAAAAGTTTTTCTTTAAATTATAAAATATTGCAAAAGCATCTGACATTAATTAATGCTAATAATGTATTTGTTGACGGAGATACTTTAAAACAATTCAAAAGAGATAAAAAAAAGAAGAAAAAAAACAATAAATTTGAACTCAAAAATTTTCCGGAAATACATGTACAAAATTTTGTCTTCAAATCAGATAAAGTAAGTATCAATTTAGAAAATGTAGATTCTGATGATAACTTTATTAAACTAAAAGCAATAGTCAATTCTCCATTTTTAAAAGAAGTAATAAAACTGGGGAATTCTGGTTCATTGCAAATTATTGGGAATGAACTTAAGGTAAATAATTTTGAAATAACATTAGGAAACTCACATCTCTATTTAGACGGATTTTTGATTGATAAGGATAACTATCCAAATATTAATATAAATGGTGATAAACTTCCTGTGTCGGAAATTATGCCAATAATATTGCATATCCAAAAAACACAGGATCCGTCCAGAAAGTTTATTGAAAATTTTAAAAATTTTAAAGGAACTGCTAATGTAAATCTAAAATTTAAAAAGGATGGTATTTTTGGAACTTGTGTCGGACAGAATTTAAGTGCTAATGCAATATGGTTTGATATTCCTTTGTATTTTAAAGAAGCTGTTTTTAATTTTAAAGGACAAAAAGTGTATTCGACGGCAGTTGGTATATTGGGAAAAGAAAAAGTTATACATACTCTTAATATTACAGATTTATTAAATCCTCAAAAAAAATTGGTTATTGGAACTATGGATACAACTCTTACTGAAAAATTTGATTATGTTCCGAATCTTACTGTCTTAAACTCTGTTAATGCAAATTTAGTTTATAAAATAAAAGATAAAAAACCGGATGTTTACTACAATATAGATATTCCTGCAGGAAGTGATTTAATATATAAAGCTTTTTATTTGGGATTAAGGGATTATAAAAGAAAAATCTACGGCAATACTTTCAAAGATGATAACGATTTGTATTTGAGAAAATACAAATATTCTTATTTTGATTCTAATAAAGAAAATATTATCATTTCAGGTGACGGTTTATTTATGAAACAAGTAGATAAATCAAACCCTGATAAATTTATTCCTCAGTATCTGGCTATTAAAACAAATGGTTATGCGCCAACATCTGTTATCGGTTCTTTCGGGGAAAAAGTAAAAGGCGGAGCTTTTAAGGGCGATTTAAAATACGATTTTAAAACCGATCAGATTCTTGGAACTTTTGACATAATAAAAGCAAGCCATAAAGCCTTTCATATTGAAAAAGCACATGTTATATCTCAAAATGGCGTGTTTAATATAACAACAAACGGCACATTCCAAGGCGAAAAGTATTTGGCAGAACTAAATGCAAAAAACAATATTTTTGGAGAAACATTAATTTACAATATGAAACTGTTTTTGGATAAATTTATTATTGAAACAAAACCTGATACTCAAAAGCAGGATATAAAAATAAATCCGAAAGATATTTCAAAGAAAGTACAAGACGCTGATATTACAATTAATAAATGGGAAATTCTGATAAATGAAATTAGAAGAGAAAAATTCGTACTTGAAAAAGTAAAATTGATTGGAAGTATGAAAAATAATATTTTTGATTTTAATATGAATCAGCTTAATTATGCAGATGGTATCGTCAAAGCAAAAGGTACTTATAATTTTGCAGATAATACGTCAGATATGACGTTTGAAGCAAAAAATATAAATTCAAATAAGGCTGCAAATATGATGCTAAACTTGCAGGATCAGATAGAAGGAACGGCAAATGCAAAAGTTGAACTATCTGCAAAAGAAATGTTCGAATATTTGGATGCTCATTGTTTGTTTGAGGTGCAAGAAGGCTTCTTGCCAAAACTTGGGGATGCTGAATTCACAGTGAAAAATTCAAAATACAAACTATCTCAAATTATAAATTATGATTTGGCTCAAAAGAACGAAATGCAGTTTGATATAAAAGGTGCATTTGATGTTCATAATACTGAATTAAAAAATGTTGATATAACTACTTATGCGCCGGATTCTGCGATGTATCTGGAAGGCAATTACGAAATGGAAAAACAGTATGCAGATTTGCAGTTGTTTTGGAAGTTCAGCAAAGAATCACCAAAGGGCATTAGAATATTTTGTGTTCCTTTAAGTCTTATTTTAAAAGTAGTCTTCAGACCGGAACATTCAATGGAAACATATAAAAAACAGTTTGCAAAAGTCCCTGCAATTAAAGAGAGTGAGCGTAATACAAATTACTACAGGGTGCATTTAAACGGTGATATCAATCATAACAAAGTTAACTTGATACTAAAAGAAGTCAGATAATGATTATTGGTTTATTGTATAATTAACGTATGAAAAAATTTGATACAATATATTGCGACTTTGACGGCACCATAACAAAACAAGATTCTGTTAATGTTTTTTTAGAGAAATATACCGGTGAAAAATGGCTTGAATCCGAAAAACTTTGGATTGACGGTAAAATTTCTTCAAGAGAAAATGCCATTATTCAAGTTGGTTTGTTGAATAATATATCCCAAAAACAACTGGATGATTATATTAATTCAATAAAAATTGATGATTATTTTTTAGAGTTTGTGGATTTTGTAAAATTAAACAATATTAAATTAACGATTTTGAGTGACGGATTTGATTTATTTATCAAAAAAGTTCTTGAGCGTTATAATTTGAATATTCCGTTTTATGCAAACATGCTAACATATAGAGATGGGAAATTTGATATAGATTTTCCTTATTATAACGAAAGTTGTGATAAAAAAGCAGGCATGTGTAAGTGCAATAAAGTTAAAGAAAAAAGCTTTTGTTACATTGGAGATGGCACAAGTGATTTGTGTATAGCCGCTAAGGCTGATTTTCTTTTTGCTTCAAAAAAATTACATGAATATTGTGTAAAAAATAACATAAAACATTCACATTTTACGTCTTTTCGTAATATTATAGATGTATTAAAAGAAGGGGACTAAATATGCGTAGAAATTTCGTTTTTGGATTTTTAATTTTTTTACTGATATCTTTCATTCAGCCGGCATTTGCTTGGGATGTAAAAACTACAAATGATCTTCAAACTAGAATGAATTCAGTTGGTTTTAGAATTTTAAACTCAAACAGAATTGAAAAAAGATTAACATTTATGGCTATAAACAGAGTGTACACTAGAGATTTTTGGACTGATGTAAGTTCTGTCAACAGAATAGTATGGGTTAAACCTGTTGTTATTCCTTATATAGATAGTGATGATGAACTTGCTGCAATATTGAGCCACTCTATTGCTCATGGCGTTGACACTTATGACGGGGTTTTAAGAGGTTATATATCTATACTAAACTATTGGGTTGCACCTAATAAATACGACATGAAAGCGGATAAAACTTCAGTAGACCTTATGGTTAATGCTGGCTACAATCCGCTTGCTATAATTACAATACTAAATAAAATCGGGAAACAATACAGATATGATGCGTTTTCAAACCATACACTCGTATCAAGAAGAATGATGACAATATATGAGTACATTTACAAAAAATATCCGTCAATTCTTGTTGATAATGAATACAAGGATAATATTTATTACCAAAACTTTTTGTTAACTTCAAGAAATAACCGTATGTTGTTGTTAGAAAATGTAAAATCAGGTTCAACTAAAAAAGTTAATTACAAATATTAATATGAAAAAATTATTTTTTATTTTAATTATTATATCGCTAAGTCTGCCGGCATTTGCGCAAAGTACCGAGCCAATTGTTGATGAGCTTTTGGATCCGGCAATGTATAACGATATGAGCGGCAATTCCATTTTTAAACTTGGGATTTATGAACATAATCGTTATAAATATGTTCCTATAGAAGATGAACTAATTGACAATGATTTTATTTCAAATTCATCAAATTATACATTAACAAAAAAAGAATATCCCGATGATTTCTTTTTTGAAAAAAGTATCGATACAACAAAAATTAGAAAAATTTTACCCAAAACAAAATATGACTTTACAAAAAAACAAATTCCTATCTGTATAAAAATAGCAGAACATTTAAAAACAACCCGTAATCTTCTGGAAGGTACTACAATACCTTTTATTGCTCAGCACGATTTTGAAATTAACGGAAAAAAATATGATAAAGGAACAACAATTTTGGGCAGAGTAGAAACAATTTCCGACTCTGACAAAATGGGAACACCCGAGAGTATAAAAATAAGCAATTTTTATATTCCGGATGAAAAAGAAATTGAACTTACGGGCTCAGTCTCAAAAATAGGAGCAAATCGTTCCATCTGGGTTTACCCTTTATATCAGGCAGGAAATATAACTTTTTATGTTGCAGGGTTTGTATTTGTCCCAATTCATGGAGGAAGGGCTAAATTGTCGACATCAGAACCATTTACTATATACTTTGAAACTCAATAACAAATATTAAAAACACATTTTGTAATAATTTGGCAAAAAATATTTATTTTGATTTTTTTTAGTCGTATGATAATAAAAAAAGTGTAACTTAGACAAATATTAAATGGATGAAATATGGTAATACTGGAAAATGAGCTTATAACATTAAAGAAAATGAATGGTGATGTGACTATCGATAAAACAAAACCGTATGTTTCAGATGCCGAATTATCAAGTATTGATAAAGAATATTGTACATATGGAGATAAAATTCACGCAGATGCAAATCCTAAAGTTTTTAGAGATTGTAATGGTGTTTTTATGTATGACTCCGAAAATGTCCCGTATTTGGATTTGGAAATGTGGTTTGCATCTTGTAATTTAGGATATAAAAATAAAAGAATTAGAGATGCGGTCGTTGATCAAATAGATACTTTGCCGCAAATTTCTTCTCACTTTCAGTACGACTATAAAGTATTGTTGTCAGAAAAAATTGCAAAAGCAAATATAAAAAGATTTGGTACAAAAGGTCGTGTACATTTCAACGTTGGCGGCTCACAGGTTATAGAAGATGCGCTGAAATTGGTTAGAAATTATACGCATAAAAGCAGAATGTTCTCATTTTTCGGAGGTTTTCATGGTAGAACACTTGGTGCCAGTTGCTTGACTGCAGGTTACAGATACAGAAAACCATTTGGACATTTTTCTGAGGAAGCGCATTTTGTACCATATCCATACTGTTACAGATGCCCATATGGCAAACATTGTGATTCTTGTAACTATTATTGCGTACAACAATTAAGACGTGAATTTGAAGACAACTGTGCAGGTATTTACGATCATTCAACAAAAGATTGTGCAATGGGTGCATTCTTTGTTGAACCGGTTCAAGGTTCCGGCGGATATATTGTACCGCCTAAGGGATATTTCAAAGAATTAAAGAAAGTCTTGGATGATTTCGGTGTTCTGTTTGTTGATGATGAAATTCAAATGGGATTTTACAGAACAGGAAAATTATGGGCAATTGAACATTTTGACGTTAAGCCTGATGTAATTACATTTGGTAAGTCTTTGACAAACGGCTTAAATCCTCTTGGCGGTATGTGGGCAAAAGAAGAATTAATAAGTCCTGAAGTTTGGCCGAATGGTAGAACTCATTCGACATTCTGTAACAACCCTATCGGAATGAGAGCAGGATATGAGGTTATGAGTACGTTTGAAGAAAGTGATTTTGAAACTGAAATCGCAGAAAAAGGTAAGTATTTCTTAAATGGATTAAAAGAATTACAAAAACGTCATAAACGTATAGGCTGTGTTGATGGATTAGGCTTGGCATTGCGTATTGAATGTGTGACAGAAGACGGTTACACTCCGGATCCTCAATTACTTCATGATATTTTGGCTGAAGGTTTAAAGGGTGATTTGACGTATAACGGCAAAAAATGTGGTTTAATTCTAAATAAAGGTAGTCATTATAACAACTCAATTACATTAGTTCCTGCAGTTACTATATCATATGCAGAAATTGATATGGCATTGAGTTTGCTTGATCAGTTATTTACGAGGTTGTCATAGTGACAAACGGTATCGATTTCGAACTGTTGCATGATGAAATAACCGAAAAAAATGACAAAAAAGCGGTATTGCTTTTTCATGGTATGACAGGAAGTCCTTTTGAAATGAAAAAGTATGGCGAATTTTTGTATAAAAACGGTTATGATGTTTTTTGTTATTCCTTTCCCGGACATGGCGAAAGAATTAACGAAATAGAAACTGTAACCTGGCATGATTGGTGTGAATTTGCGCAGAAGAAATATAATAATTTGCGCAAAAACTATAATCAATTTTTTATATCAGGTTTATGTTTGGGTGCTGCTATGGCTGTTTATTTGGCTGAACATAATAACGATATAACAGGTATTGTGGCTCTTTCTACTACCCTATTTCTAGATGGTTTTTGTATACCTTGGACAATATCATTTTTGCCATTTGCATTGAGTACAATTATAAGATTTTATTATACTTTTCCTGAAGATAATTGTTTTGGTGTAAAAAATGAAAAAACAAGAAAGATTTTGGCAAAACTAACGGCAAAAGCCGATGTTGGAATGGATAATTATCCGCTGAATTGTGTTGATGCTCTTTTGAAATTGTCAAAAAATGTCAGACAAAATCTCAAAAAAGTTACTTGTCCTGTTCTGTGCATTCATTCAAAATACGACAATTTGTCGAGTCCGAAAAGTGCAAAAGTAGTTTTAGACGGTATTTCTTCTGATTTTAAACAATATATTGAGCTTAATGATAGTTATCATATGGTTCTGTATGATAACGAAAAAGAATATGTTATGAATACAGTTATCGAATTTTTGAGTAAACTTGTTTTTTCTGAAGTAGAGAAAGAGGCTGTATGTATATAGTTTTGACATTGGCAGTAATAGTGAATATATTATCTATTTTAATACTTTTAGTAGGGCTTTTTTACAATTTTAAACAGCCGGCTAATAAAGCTTCATACGGATATTTAATTGCCGGATGCATGCTTTTATATATTGTGGCATTAAGTTTGGTTTTATTATATGACTTTTTTGGAAAGCATTATTTGTATTCATTTGTTTTGTTTTTATGTATAATTTCACATTTTATAATAGGAAAGCTTGTAAAATATGAAACTCTAAAAAAATATACAATTATTCAAATAATGTGTTATGTCGTAAGTTTGATTACTATATTGTTGAATATGTAAAAATTATAGTCAGCTTATCCCAAAAACCAATTTACTCGTTTAATTACATCAGCATCTAGTTAGTATGTCAAACATTGCTTGACAATAAAATAAAGAAAAGGACATAAGTGAGTAGGTTGTGGTAAATGGTAATTTATCGCAACAAAAATAAATTGTTTCTGTAATCTAAGATTACCAAAACCTACGTTTAAATTATAAATTTATCGTTTTTTTCTTCTCAAACCGACTGCTAATTTACAAAATCTACAAAAATTTACACCTGCAAATAATTGCAGGTGTTTTTATAAAAATCGGCAAATTTATATTATATTTACTATTTATAAATTTCGACTGGTTTTATATTTATGAAAGAGCCATTAACGCTTTTACTGATCTTGCATTATCTCTGACTTCTTCATCAGAGTGCTTTTCTACAGTATCAGTAAGAACTTGCATTGCTTCTGTTTTATCTTCCAATGATAATAATTCGTTGATTGTGCTCATTGCAACGATTGTTGACATATCATTTATGCCTTTTCCTCTGTTTGTAATAACAACTTTCAAAGAATCATGTTCGTTTCTTTTAACCAATGCTCGAGATGTTAACTCTCTAATTGCATCAACTTTAGAGTTGGTACCGATATCTTCTAGGATTGTTATTGATTCAGAATTTGGGTTTTGTCCCAAACCTTCAATTATATTAGTTACGTTTTTAATTACTTTCTTATCTGTCATGTCCTATTTCCTCCCTTATGCAGCTGCTTCCCAAAGTGCTATGTTATCAGCAAGAAGTGCTCTTACTTCGGTCATATCTTCCATTTTAGCAACTTTTTTTGCCGTAATCCCTGTAGAAAATATTTCAGAAATTGGAGTAGTCATAACTTCCTTTACTGAATTATATGCAGAAGACATTTTTTCTTTTAACGGATTGAAAGAGATTTCAATACCTTCTAATTTATTCCAACCATTGACAACATTTTCTTTAACTCTTACGCCAAACTGAACTACAGAGTTTATCCAATTTTGAAATCTTTCACCTATGCCTGAAATAGAACCAACCAAAGCACTTGCTTTCAATTTACCTGTAAAAGTTGGTTGATTTTGTTTTGTTGAAGATTCAAAAACATCTGCAGTCAGTACGTTTCCTTTAAAAGTAGATGCTGCAAAAGGATTTGTACTTCTTTGTGTTGTTTGTTCGTGCTTGCTTGTATTAAACAATCGTTCACGAATTGCTGGAATTGATAAATTTGCCATTCTTGTATCCTTTCATTTTTATTGACTTATTAAGAATATCATCATGACAAAAAATCTTGCTCAACCTTTTGATGTATTCTCGTTTGAATTTCTTATACTTTGGTTGTAGAATTTTGATATGAAAAAACACGATAATTTAGAACAATTAATAGAAACGATAAGGATTCTTAGATCCCCTGAAGGATGTGAATGGGATAGGGAACAGACACATAAAACATTACGTCCCAATATGCTTGAAGAAGCATACGAAGCTGTTGATGCAATAGACTCGGGCGATATGGCAAATTTAAGAGAAGAATTAGGTGATGTCTTATTACAGGTTCTTCTGCATTCACAAATCGCTGATGATGAAGGAGAGTTTGATATTGACGACGTTTCAAAAGAATTAAATGAAAAATTAATACATAGACATCCGCATGTTTTTGGTAACCAAAAAGTTAATTCAACGGAAGATATACTTAATAATTGGGATTTATTAAAAAAAGAAGAAAAAAAAGACAGAAAATCTCAAATGGATGGAATATCAAAAGCTCAATCTGCATTGATGAGTGCTCAAAAAATCAGCAAACGTGCTGTAAAAGTCGGATTTGAATGGCCTAATGAACAATCTTTAATAAATTGTATTAAGTCAGAATTTCAAGAATTTAAAGAGGCTGTTTCTCAAAAAGACAAAGACCATATGGAAGATGAAATGGGGGATATTTTGTTTGCTGTTGTAAATCTGGCTCGATGGAACAAAATTGATGCGGAACAGGCACTATTGAGAGCAAACAAAAAATTCATGACTCGTTTTAGAAAAATGGAAGAACTTGCAACAAAACCACTCGAAGATTATTCGTTTGAAGAATATGATTTATTGTGGAAGCAAGCAAAAAATGCAATTTCGCAAAATTGTTAATTAATGTTAACAAATATTTAACAAAAAAAGCAATTCCTGTGAAAAAAAATCCTTTATATAAATATACAGGAAAGAGGATTATAGTTTATATGAAAGAACAGGAATTAAATACTTTAATGTCAGTGGTTTCAGACCCGATTGAAAATGTTTATAAAATTGAATCAAGAAAAGATTTGGAAGAAATTCAAAGAATAATCAGAATTTTTGATATTTCTGAAAATCAACATAACAAACATACAATGTTGTCTATTAAAAATTTGGCAACATTCAGACTTGTATTAAGTAATAACTAGTATAGTCTGTAAAAATTTGCAAAAAGAATTGACAAGAGTTCCAAAATACAAAGGAACTCTTTTAGTTTACTTTCTTTATTATTCTCTGCCGTTCTTCAAAACGTTTTTGTCTGTATCCGTACCCTGCATAAATCAGGATACCTAAAAATAACCAAAGCGGGAAATACAATGAAGATGTTGTTAAAAATTTCATTGAATATATCATTAATCCGCCGCATGTTAAAATACCGAGTATCGGGAAAACAGGGGAAAACGGAACTTTAAAAGGTCTGTATCTATTGGGTTCTGTTTTTCTTAAGATTAACACCGCAATACAAATTATTATAAACGATGTAAATGTTCCGAAATTACAAAGCTCGGCAGAAATGTTCAAATCCATAAATAAAGCGCAAATAATAACCACAATACCTGAAATCCAGGTCAAAACATGCGGAGTTCTGTATTTTCTATGAATTAATCTTAAAGATTTCGGTAAAAATCTGTCCCTGCTCATTGCATACAAAATTCTTGTAGTTCCTAACTGATAAATTAAAAGAACAGATGTCAAAGCGCACAATGCACCTATTGAAATTAAACCGGCAAACCAATCTTTACCGATTGCACGCATTGCATGAGCAATCGGAGCTTGAATATCAATCTGTCCCAAAGGAACATTTCCCGTCAAAACAAGCGCCACACACACATACAAAATCGTACAAATTATAAGTGTTCCCAAAATTGCTATAGGCAAATCTCTTTGAGGGTTTTCGGTTTCTTCTGCAGTAGTGGAAATTGCATCAAATCCTATATATGCAAAAAATATTAAAAACGCACCCATAAATACACCTTCAAACCCGTTTGGCGCAAAAGGTACCCAATTTTCAGGTTTTACATAAAATGCCCCGACAATAATGAATGAAATAATCATAAACATGTTTACTCCAACCATTACACTTGCAAATCTTGTCGATTCTTTCACCCCTTTTACAAGTAATATAGTGAGTAAAAATACTATAATCATTGCAGGCAAATTTATTGCAAACGGAATTTTGTCAAACAAATAAGGCATTTGCGTATGCGGATCAAGTCCAAATTTATCGCAGTAAGAAAACATATATCTGTAATCATTTCTTAACCACATAGGAAAATATATTACAAAATCCGGTAAAATGTGTTTAAACCCTTTTAAAAACTGGACAAAATACCCTGTCCAAGCACAAGCAACAGTAATGTTTCCTATTGCATATTCAAGCATCAAAATCCAACCGACCATCCATGCCATAAATTCACCCATTGTAGCATAAGTATATGTATAAGCACTACCTGCAACAGGTATCATAGCCGCAATTTCGGAATAACAAAGTGCTGAAAAAACACATGCGACAGCAGCCATAACCATAGATATAATAATTGCAGGGCCTGCTCCCAAGCTTTCCGGTCCGCCCTGTATCGCCGTTCCGATAATAGTAAATATTCCCGTACCAACGACAGCACCTATACCTAATACAATCAGGTCAAAAACATTTAATGTTTTTTTTAATTCGGACTTTTTGCTTACAGCAATAAGTTCATCGGGGCTTTTTTTCTTTAATGCATTTTTTATTATAGATTTTATTTCCATTATTTATTTAATTCCAACTTTTTCTGTTCAACTTTTTCATTATGAATCTTATTTTCGTTAAGTCTATTTTTTACAAATCCATACAACAAGTATATTATTGCACCTACACCTAACCATACCGGGAATAACAAAGCAGAACTAGATTGTTGCATTGATTTATATACCATTAATCCTCCGCAACACAATATACCCATTATTGGAATAAACGGTGAAAAAGGAACTTTAAATGGTCTTGGCCTTTCAGGATCAGTTTTTCTTAAAATTAATATTGCAACACAAACGATTATAAATGATGTGAATGTTCCGTAATTACATAACTCTGCTGCAACATCAAGGTTAAGTGTAAATATTCCGACAACAGCCAATAACCCTACGGTCCAAGTTAGTTTTGCAGGAGTTTTGAATTTTGGATGTAATTTTAAAAATCTTTGAGATATAAAATGATCCCTGCTCATTGCGTATAAAATTCTTGTTGCAGCCATTTCCAGTACAAGAAGTACTGAAGTTAAACCGGCTAAAGAACCTAAAGATATCCATCCTGCAAGAATTCTATGATTTGCTATATTCATACAATAAGCCATTGGCGCCTTTAAAAAATCCATTGGAACTGGAGCACTTGTATCTATCATACCCGTAAGGACTAATGCAACCGCAACATATACAACAGTTGTTACAATTAATGAGCCGATAATCCCGACAGGTAAATCTTTTTGAGGATTTTTACATTCTTCGGCTGCAGTAGCTAAAGCATCGAAGCCAATGTATGCAAAGAAGATTAAAAACGCCCCCGCAAATATTCCTTCAACTCCATTCGGAGCAAACGGAGTCCAGTTATCAGGAGTTATATAAAATGCTCCCGTAATGACAAAAAGTGCAATTACCGCTAATTTTACAAAAACCATTATTCCTGCCATTTTAGCAGAATCTTTTGTACCTTTTACAAGAATTGCCGTCATCAACAAAACGATTATTATTGCAGGAAGATTTATACAAATTGGTATATTGCCAAGCATTGGAATATATGTATCCGGATTTTCCGCAACAATTTTTGTTATAGAAAACGGATCATTAACAAGCCAAGCCGGAAAAGAGACTCCAAACCCGCTCATAAACTGAACAAAGTGGTTTGACCAAGCACATGCAACTGCAATAAAACCGATTGCGTATTCAAGCATCAAAACCCAACCTACCATCCAGGCAGCAAATTCACCCAATGTTGCAAAAGTATAAGTATAAGCTCCGCCTGCGACAGGTATCATTGTTGCAAATTCAGAATAGCAAAGAGCTGAAAATACACAAGCAATTGCCGCAACTATCATAGATATAACCAATCCAGGTCCTGCACCGAGAGATGAGCCATCAGCATTTCCTGCTGCCGCAATACCTACAACAGCAAAAATTCCGGAGCCGATTATTGCGCCGACACCAAGTATAATTAAATCCCATACCCCAAGCGTTTTTTCAAGTCCGCCTGATTTTGCATCAGCCAGCATTTCGTCAGGGTTTTTAATACGAGTGATTGTTTTCAAAAAATTGCGAGTAAATGTCGCTCTGTGAAATTTTTCAGCCATTTATTTTCCTTTATTTTCATAAAGGCAATAAGAATTCTTAGTGCCTTAGTGCCCTAGTGCCTTTTCTTTACACAACGGGAATCCCATTTCCTTACGTTGTTCAACATACAGTCTTGCAACTGCAGATGCCATAGTTCTTACTCTGTTGATAAAGTTTATTCTTTCATCTTTACTGATAACTCCTCTTGCATCAAGAAGATTAAAAGTATGAGAGCATTTCAAAACATAATCATAAGCAGGCAAAACAAGTTTTGCATTAACACAATTATCGACTTCTTTTTGGAATAAATCAAACATTGTGAATAATGCTTTAGAATCGCTATATTCAAAATTGTATTTGGATTGTTCAATTTCATTTTGCAAATATATATCGCCATATTTTAATGTATCATTCCACATAATATCAAATACAGATTCTTTGTTTTGTAAATACATTGCAATACGTTCCAAGCCATATGTCAATTCAAGAGCTACAGGCTTAACCTCAACCCCTCCGACTTGTTGAAAATATGTAAACTGAGTGATTTCCATACCGTCAAGCCATACTTCCCAGCCTACACCGGCAGCACCCAAAGTCGGAGATTCCCAATTATCTTCAACAAATCTTACATCATGTTTAGATAAGTCAATTCCCATAGCTTCCAAACTTTTTAAATAAAGTTCCTGAGCATTATCAGGGGAAGGTTTTAATATAACCTGAAATTGAAAATAATGTCCCAACCTGTTTGGGTTTTCACCGTATCTTGCATCAGTCGGACGTCTGCAAGGTTCAATCATTGCAGTATTCCAAGGCTCAGGTCCCAATGAACGCAAAAATGTTGCTGGGTTCATTGTTGATGCACCTTTTTCTATATCATAAGGCTGTTGAATTATACAACCGTAATCTGACCAAAATTTTTGTAAGTTAAAAACCAGTTCTTGAAAATTTAATGCCATAACCTTTTTCCAATATATTGTACTATTTACACTCGTCATTTTATCTTATTACCAACATAGTACAATTGCAAATCTTTTGTAAATTATATTAAGTACACAAATAAATTTGTATGTGCGTGTGGTAATATTTTTATATGATAAATAAGATTATAATTTTTTCAGGGAAACAATACGCCGGTAAAGACACTGCCGCAAAAATTATGCTTGATGCTATGCCGGATTTTAGGCGCTGCGCAATGGGTGATATTATAAAATTAACGTATGGTAAGCAGCACGGCTTGTCATATGAAGAAATTGAGAAGAACAAACCGCTATATAGGCAAGGACTAATTGATTTAGGCAATTGGGGGCGTTCTCAAGATCCAGATTATTGGCTAAAAAAGATTATCGAACAAAAAGATAACATAATGGTCACAGACGTCAGAGTTCCGCATGAATATGACGTGTTCAAAAAAGCAGGTGCAATTTCTGTTCGTGTAGAAGCTTCACGAGATGTAAGAGCTTCAAGAGGACAACTTGTCGGAGAAGATGACATAACCGAAGTCGGTTTGGATAACGTAAAAGATTGGGATTATGTAATAGAAAACAATTCCGGCTATGGTGTTTTAAAAGAAAAAGTTTTAGCTGTTGTGAAAAGTATAAAAGAACAATTTTTAAATATTCAAATAAATAAGACGACTAAATAGAATCTATCGCTAAAATATTCTAAAATTAAGCTATATTGTCATTCTGAGCGTCAGCTCGATCGCTGTGTTTCAGAATCTGTAAATTTAATTGATAGACTTTGAAATAAATTCAGGGTGACAATCTCAGTTATTTTTTAGTGCTAACTTCTATTTAATTACCACAATTATTTTATTCTTTTTGCTGCAGCATCAATAAGCCCTTTAAACAACGGATGCGGTTTGTCGGGACGTGATTTGAATTCCGGGTGGAATTGGCATGCAACAAACCAATCCAATTTTGGCAACTCTACAACTTCAGCCAGCATTCCGTCAGGTGACATTCCTGAGAATACAAGTCCTTTTTCTGCAATTTGGTCACGGTATTCATTATTAACTTCGTATCTGTGTCTGTGGCGTTCTGAGATTTTTTCTTTTCCATAAGCTTTTGCAGCCTTTGAACCTTTTTTCAAAATACAATCATACGCACCTAATCGCATTGTGCCGCCATATCCTTGAACATTTTTTTGTTCAAGCATCAGATCAATTACAGGATATTCTGCATGTTCATCAAATTCGGCAGAATTTGCTCCTTTTAAACCTGCAACATTTCTTGCATATTCAATAACCGCACATTGCATACCCAAGCATAGACCTAAGAATGGTAAATTGTTTTCTCTTGCGTATTTTATGACATTTAATTTACCCTCAATGCCTCGTACTCCAAAGCCACCGGGTACAACAACAGCCTGAACATCAGATAACAATTCTTTGCATTTTTCTTCATCAATACATTCTTCCGAGTTTATCCATTTAATATTAATAGCTGCATCATTTGCATATCCGGCATGCTTTAAAGATTCTACAACTGAAATATAAGCATCTGAAAGTTTTGTATATTTACCGGCAATTGCAACTTTTATAGTTTTTTTAGGATTTTTTATTTTTTCTACAAGATTTTCCCAAGCTTTTAAATCAGCTTTTTTATCTTGAACTCTAAGCATATCAAGAACAACATGCGCCATATTTTGTTCTTCAAGCGCAAGTGGAACTTCATAAATGCTTTTCATATCACGACATTCTATAACTGCATCTTTCGGTACTGAGCAGAAAAGCGCCAATTTTTCTTTTTCTGTTTTCAAAATAGGTTTTTGAGTTCGGCAAACCAAAATTTCCGGCTGAATACCGTAACTTCTCAAAACATTAACACTGTGTTGGGACGGTTTTGTTTTAAGTTCACCTGATGTCGGTAAATATGGAAGCAAAGTACAATGAATTGAAATTGCATTTCCGATTCCTACTTCAGATTTGAATTGTCTAATCGCTTCTACAAACGGCAAACTCTCAATATCACCGACAGTTCCGCCGATTTCTATTAATTGAAAATCAGGTTTAAACTGCTTTGTAGCGCCGTTAATTCTTGATTTAATTTCGTTTGTAATGTGCGGGATAACCTGAACTGTTGCGCCTAAATAATCTCCACGACGTTCTTTTTTTATTACATGCTGGTATACACTGCCTGAGGTTACGTTATTATATTTACCTAAAGATGTGTCAGTAAATCTTTCATAGTGACCTAAATCCAAATCTGTTTCTGCTCCGTCATCTGTTACAAAAACTTCACCATGCTGAAACGGACTCATAGTACCCGGGTCGACATTTATATACGGATCAAATTTTTGATTGATAACAGAAAAACCTCTTGCCCTTAATAATCTGCCAAGAGATGCTGCAATAATCCCTTTACCCAAGGAACTTACAACACCACCGGTTATAAAAATATATTTTGTCATGCATACCTCTAAATCGAAAATGTCAGGATAGGTATCCCGACCAACTATTCTCACTTCGTTCGAAAATTTTATATTTTGTTTGCAAAGCAAACCAATAAGAAATTTTCACTTCTCACTTAATTAATCTTCGGCACTTTAAAGAACCCGTTTTCTTCTTCCGGAGCATTTGACATTAATGCTTCTTTGCTGATTTCCTGAACAACTTTATCTTCTCTCATTACGTTACAAAAATCTATAACCTGAGTCATAGGCTTAACATTTGATGTGTCAACTTCATTCATCTGATCAACATATTTTAAAACATCACCAAGTTGTTTTGTATAAAGTTCTTTTTCTTCTTCTGTAAGTTCCAGTCTTGCTAATTTAGCAACATGTTCAACATCTTTTATAGTAATCATATTTTTCTCCTGAAAATATAATAGCATAAAAATTATATAATACATAATAAATATTATTTGAATATATTTTCCTTCACCTATGGGGGAAGGTTAGTATAGGGGCAGGTTTTATATTTTAACAATTTGCGTGGCTTATGCCGCCCCTGCACCCCAATTTGGATAAATATGTTTATTTTTTTTCACTATGGCACTCCATTTCTTTGACCGCAAAGAAATGGAGAAAAGAAACTCCCCGTCCTGCATCTCGTTCGCTCAATAATATAACTGTTCGACTTATGGCTCGTAAACTCACTATGTTTTTTTCATTGCGCATTCATTTCACAATTCCTTTACCGTTCAAACAGTACGAGCCTTTGTTGTTGTCTCACAGATATTATTGGCTCTCTCGATAAAGGACGGAATATTTATATATTGTTTCGTTAAGTTGTGATTATAATATTCTTAGTGAACGTGGATCTTGTTCAAGACAGTTCTCTGATAAAGACTAATTCTGCTACAAAACTATTCTACTAATATACTGCAAATAATATTTATTATGTAAATTATGTGACACCATATTGAATTATGGTATAATTTTTATGGGAGAGCAATTGTGAATAATCCAAAAACGATTGGCGAGCTGGATAGCCTTATTATAGCATATAAGCAATGTAAGGATGATCGAAAAAAACATCTTATACATTTGCAAGTGCTTGAAATTGCAATGGTTTATGTAAAAAAAGTTGCAGCGGGTATTTCTGCACAATACGGAATTGCTAGCGAAGATCTAGTTCAAGTCGGTTCTATAGGATTAATAAAAGCTATAGAACTATTTGATCCGGAAAAATCTGCAAAGTTTAAAACATACGCAGGATATCTTATAAGAGGCGAAATAAAACACTACCTCAGAGACAAGGCTTCTTTGATCAAAACTCCGAGAGAATTACAAGAACATATTGCAAAAATAAATACAGCAATAAAAGAATTAAAAGCAAAAGGATATAATGAACCAACAGAAGAACAAATAGCAGAAGCTACAGGACTTGATGAAGAAAAAATCCAGAATTTTATGGATTTAGAGCTTTCTGTTAGTACTTTATCATTGGATCAAACAATTCCATCTGCTACAGAAGATGATGAATTAACTCTTGCTGACAAAATTCCGGCAGGCGATTATCAGGAATTCTTGACGTCATATGAAAACAAAATTATGCTGGCAGCTGCAATTAACAAACTGCCGGCTGACCTGAGAGAAATTATTGAATTGAGTTACTATCACGATTTAAACCAGAGGGAAATTGCAGAGAGAAAAAGTATATCTCAAATGCAAGTTTCAAGACGTATAAAAAAAGCTATTAACAAACTGTACGAAATTATTAAATATAAGGAAGAAGTTTAAAATGAATTTATTAATCGTTATTTTATCATTAGTATTTATTGTAGGTTTATGTATAGGAAGCTTTTTGAATGTGGTTATACTGAGATCACTAAGTGAGGAGTCTATTGTTTTTCCACCGTCAAAATGCCCCAAATGCCAGCACGAATTAAAATGGTGGCATAATATTCCTGTTTTGTCATATATTTTTCTCAGAGGCAAGTGTGCTTTTTGTAAAGAACACATAAGCATTCAGTATCCTATTATTGAATTGTTAACAGGAATTATATTTTTATTTATATTTTTAAAATACGGTTTTAGAATTGATACATTATTTATGTGGGTAATTTCATCCTTGTTGATTGTTTTGGCCGGAACGGACATAAAAGAAAAAGTTGTGTTTGATGTACATTCTTACATTTTAATCGGAACTGCAATTTTATATGCGGCTTTTCTGACATTTTTCTCTTTGTATCAGATACATCACCTTATGCCTGAATATCACCTGCCCAAGATATCGTTTTTGATTAATCCTTTAACTAATGCGGTATTAGGTGCTGTTGCAGGTGCAGTTATTATGGAAATATGCGCAAGAATAGGATATTTAATTGCGGGAACAAGAGCGTTTGGAGAAGGCGATACGCTTATCGCTGCCGGTTTAGGTGCTATGTTTGGGTGGTATCAGCTTATATTTGTATTAGTTCTCAGCGTAATTATTCAGGTTTTAATATTTTTACCGATATTTGTAAAAGGTTTGTTTGTCAATAAAGAATGGAAAACTTTGTTATTATTTACAATATTTGTAATATATGCTGCAATTTTTTGCGGATTACAGGCTGCTAATATTATAGGTAACGACATTTTGTACATAATATGCGCAATTATTCTTGCAGCTATAGGTATAGTCACATGTATTTCTATTTTCAAAGGACTAAGGGAACATCCTGAAAACAGAACATATCTCCCGTTTGGCCCTGCAATGGTTACGGCATCATTTTTGATGATGTTTTTACAAATGATTTTAGTTTAAACAGACAAAAGCCTTAAAGATTCTTTCAAAATATCTTCAGCAGAAGCGGTTTTATCAAATTTAGAAACCGCTTTTGTTATTGCATCTTTAATTTCATTTCGTTCATAACCGAGTGAAACCAATACCGTCTGCGCATCATCAATTGCCTGATTGTCAACAGAATTCACAGAATTAACTTTTATAGGTTCTTTTGTTTGATAATTCATAAGTTTGTCTTTTAATTCGAGTATGATTTTTTGTGCGAGTTTTTGTCCAACCCCTTTTGCCCGTGTTAATTCTTTATGGTCGCCATCAATAACAAAACCGATAAGCTCTGATGATTCAAATTCGTCAAGCAGGGTGAGTGCCATCTTAGAACCGACACCTGACACTGAAGTTAAAATATTAAAAATGTCTCTGTCTTCTCTTTTCAAAAATCCGCAAAGGCTCATTTTGTCTTCTCTGTGAAGCAAAACTGTATAAACTTTTATTTCACCTTCATTAGCGCTTGTGTAATCTCTGGTCGTAACTTCAAGCAAATAGCCGATACCGCCTGCTTCTACAGTAAGAAAAGTTCCTTTTGTTGAATTTGTTTTATTTGTTAATAAACCTTTTATATAATCGTACATATTTGCTCCGAGTTTTTTAATTATTTTAGTATAGTTTTTCTTATTTCATTAATTGAGTTTTCGAGTTCTTTATTGGTTTTAACTTCATTTTTTACCTTATCGTATGAATATAGCATTGTTGTATGCTTTTTCTGAAAAAATTCAGCAATGGATTCAAAACTCTTATGAGTAATCTCTCTTGCCACATATACAGCAATTTGTCTTGCGTTAGAAACGCGCTGATTTCTCGCTGCACTCAAAAAGTCATTTAGAGAAACACCGTAATATTCTCCGACAGCTCTTGCTGTATCTTCTATTGTTACTTGTTTTTGGGCTTCTTCGCATTTTAGAACTTTTTTTGCAAAGTCAAGGGTAAGGTCTGTCTTTTCTATATCAGCATAAGCGCTTACTTTATTAAAAGCACCTTCTAACTCTCTTACATTATTTACAAAATTTTTGGCAATATATTCAAATACGGAAAAATCGGCCTCAACACCTGCCATATCTGCAAGATTTTTTAATATTGCAACTCTTGTTTCAAAATCCGGCGGAGTAATATCAACCATCAGTCCCATTTCAAAACGGGTTCTGAGCCTGTCAGGAAGGGTTGGAATATCTTTTGGCAGTCTGTCTGATGTTATTACTATTTGTTTGTTGTTGTTATGCAGACTGTCAAAAGTATGGAAAATTTCTTCCATAGTAAACATTTTACTTTCTAAAAACTGAATATCATCAATTAACAGAACATCTACATTTCTATACTTTTGGCGAAATTTATCCATTCTGTTTGTTTTGTCGTTACCGCCTGTTTGAAGATTTTTTATTAATTCATTAAAATATTCTTCTGTTTTTATGTATTTTACTTTCAATTTTGGTTTGTTGAAAATAATATAATGTCCGATAGCCTGCATAAGGTGAGTTTTTCCAAGTCCTGATGCACCATATATAAATAACGGGTTGTATTTTTTTGCCGGATTTTGTGCAACCGTCATGGCAGCAGCGTGGGCAAATCTGCTATTTTCACCAACTACAAAGTTTGAAAATTTATATTTCAAATTAAGATTTGCAGAAGATTGCATTTGTGCAAGATTATCTAAAAGTTTTTCTTCTTCAGATTTTTCTGTTATCTTTTTTTGCTGCTGAAGCTCTTTCTTTTTTTCTTTTTGATATCTTTTTGCATATTCTTCATCATAAGCAATATTATAGCTTATATCACTACCACAAGCACACTTTAATGCTGATAAAATTTTTGTATCATGCTGAGTTTTTATTATTTGCGGAGCGAGTGCCAATGGAGAAATTAAGTTCAAAAGATTTCCGTCAAACGACACAGCCTCCAGCGGTTCTATAAACATATTAAAAGCCGCAGGGGCAGTTGTTTTAAGCTCTTCTTTTGCAATACTCCAAATTTCATTAAAATCCATAATTAAATATTACTACAAAAATAATTCATACAATACAATTGCGCAAGAAACTGATAAATTCAATGATTCCACACTATCTTTCATCTCTATTTTCAATTTTTTGGAAGAAAAATCTACAAGTTCCTTTGATAATCCATCCGCTTCAGAACCAAACATTACAAGCATTTTATCTGCCGCATCATAATCTTTTAAATAAGTTTTGGCACGAGGCAATGTAGCAACTCTTTCAAAATCACTAAAATATTTTTTCAATTCTTCAAAATCTGCAATATAAAATATCGGAAGCTTCCACAAATTTCCGACAGATGCCCTTACACATTTTGGATTATACATATCTGCACATTCTTTCCCGTACAATATAACAGCATCCGCACAAAATGCAACCGAAGTTCTCAAAATTGTGCCCAAATTTCCAAGGTCTTTGATATTTTCCAACAAAACAACTTTCTTGCAGGTTGACAAATCTTTTACAGAACAGGTTTTCTTTTGAGCTACAGCGACAATTTCCGGCGCAGAATCTGTTGTCGAAATTTTCTTTAATACAGCTTCTGTAGTTTGAATAACTTTTTCTTGCGGTAAATTATAATTTTGAAATTTATTTTTATCAATAAAAATGCACTCAATATTTATACCTGAAATCATTGCTTCTTCTAAGGATTTTTTACCCTCAAGGATAAATTTATTTTCTTTATCCCGGTATTTTTTTTGCTGAAGTTTTACGGTTTCCTTTACAAAATCATTATTTACACTGGTTATTTCCTGCATTAAATTACCTCAAATTCCTTTAGCCATTCTCTTTCCTGAGATGACAACATATCATAATCAATAAGCTTTTTCTCGTAATTCATGTGAACAAAAGAGTGGATTTTTCCATCCATCATATAACAAGAATTTTCAAGCCTTATTCCAAAATAATTTTCATTATATAAACCGGGTTCTATAGTAAAACACATTCCGTCTTTTATTTCCACTTTTGCCATTTCGTTTTTGCTCAAATTTGGCGGGTATTCGTGGACACTAATACCTATTCCGTGTCCTAATCCATGATTAAATACAAAACCCTCAATTTCATTTTCTGAATATATTTTTCTTGCCAAATCATCAATATCATAACCCACAATTTTGTCAGAATTATAGTTATATGCATTTAAAAACATTTTCAACACTGTTGTATAAACTTTTATCTGCATAGGAGTTGGCTGACCTTTGACAAAAACTCTTGTAATATCAGTAGCCAAGCCTTGTTCATAATATGCTCCGCAATCAATTAAAATAAGGCTACCGTCTTCAATAATTTCATTTTTTGAGCATTTTGAGTAATGTGCAAGAGCTGAGTTTTTGTCTTTTGCAACGATTGATTTAAAACTTAAACTTTTTGCGCCATACTTTTTAAATTCCTTTTCCAGTTGCTCAGCTATATCAAATTCGCTGACATTTTCGCTATTTTCTATATATTCACGAATAGCTTTTACAGCTTTATCAGTCCTTTCAAAAGATAATTTATAATGTTTTAACTCATCGTCTGTTTTTATTGATTTCATCAATTTAATCGGACTGTGCTCAAGAATTCTGACCTTATTGCCAATTAAATTAAAATCATAAGCATTTATTGTTGATTTATCGACATAAATTTCACCGCTGTGATTTTTTACAAAATCATTAATTTCATCTAACAATTGGGCTTTTCCACCAGATATAACGGCCTTGCCTTTTATTTTACTGGAATAATTTTCTGAAAAATCCCTCAAATTGAAAAGATATGAAACTTCCTCAAGATTTGTTATAAGCACTGTATCTTTAATATTTTCAACTTTTTTATTTGCAGGAATACCGTCAACAGTTACTACATTCTTATTATCAAAATAAATTTCATTATCCAAAGGATCATTATCGAGGAATTTTACTTGAACACTTTTAGATTGAATATATTCAATACTTTTTTGTGAAATTTTCTTTGAAAACACACCCAGAAGTTCACTATTGGGGATTTTTAATGTCATTTCGTGCAAAAAGGATTGACCTGCCTGAAGTTTAACAACAGTTATAAGTTTGTGGTCAACTTCCAAATCTGCTTGAATATGGTATCTTCCGTCAACAAACAAATATATTTTGTCTGGCGCTACAAGAGCATCACCGGTTGAGCCTGAAAAACCTGTAAGTTTATACCTTGAATTTTCTGGCAAAGGGCAGTATTCGACCAAGTATTTGTTGGTAGAATTTATGAGCAAGTAATTTAACCCCTGCTCATTCATGAAATTCCTAATTATCTTTATTTCATTAAGCATCAATAATTCCGGTTAATTTGATTAAATGCCAACCAAATTGAGTTTCAACAGGTTCTGACACGTCCCCCATATCTTTTAATGCAAATGCTGCATCTTCAAAAGGTTTAACCATCATGCCACGTCCGAAGAAGCCTAAATCACCGCCATCATGTCCGGACGGACAAAGAGAAACAGCCTGCGCAATTTCTGCAAAATCTTTACCATTAATTATTTCGTCATACAATTTGTCAGCTTCTTCTTTAGTTTTAACTAAGATATGGCTTGCTCTAATTTCATTTCTCATATAAATTCTCCATAAACTTCATCAATAGAATTTTAGCATAAAAAAACAACTTGCCGCAAACAAGTTGTCTTATGAAAAAGAGTTAGATTTTAAAGGTATAAGCCTGCCGTATTTTCAACCAAACCCGCTTTAAGAAAACTCTTATCGCAACCCCGAAAAAGTGCTTGGACACAACAAGCTTATATAATTATGATAACTGTTTATGCCAAATATTTCACCACTCTAAAGAATAATTTTAGTAAAATATTTAGCATAAAATAATTAATCCCATAGAATTAATTAGTAGTCTTGCAAAAAAAATATGTTTATATTAGATTATAAATACATGCGGAAGTAACTCAATGGCTAGAGTCCCTGCCTTCCAAGCAGGTTGTTGCGAGTTCGAGTCTCGTCTTCCGCTCCATAAAAAAGTTCCGTCTTGTACGGAACTTTTTTATGGTTTGAAAGATATTGACGAGAATTTGGTTTTTGAGTTCGGCGGATTTTCGGACGGACGGAGAGAAACGGGTCGGAAGAAAACAAATGTAGGTTGGGGTTTCTACCCCAACACCACTAAATTGTAGTGGTCGGAACATGATTGATGATTTAAATTCCAAACTACTCCAAAAGTGACTTTTCTTGCACTTTTTTACTCATTTTTTGCACTATTTTTGCACCCTTTTGCACAAGTTTGCACTCTTAAGTTATTGTTGGGTTGAACACCCAACCTACAAACTCCCCCAGTGGAGACGACAGTCGGAACGGAGTTCAAATTTCAGTAGAGCTTGCTCTACCAACTCCAGAAAAAATTTAATAGAAAGTGTGCCGCGTTAGCTCAGTTGGTAGAGCAAGGGACTGAAAATCCCTGTGTCCTTGGTTCGATTCCGAGACGCGGCACCACTACTAAAAGGACCTTACAAAAGGTTCTTTTTTTATGTATTTAGTGAGCCTTGTCTCGGAGGTTGTATTTATCGAGTTGGTGCGGTTCATAAAATTTGATGGTTTTATTTTTTAAAGTCCGCTATTTATAGAGATTTTGGCGGTCGGAAGTGCAACTTTACCCAAAAACCGATTTACTCACATTTACTCATTATTTACTCTCACCGGTCGCTTACTTTCCAATAATCGTTATTTTAATTTGGTGCAAAAAATTGCACCCTACAAGCTACGGTAATGGTATTTCAGGAATATATTCAAGTACAATATGTCTATACGGTTGCGAACCATTTACTTTACCCATAACATCAAATGTTTCTATTAATCTTGTTTCTTTGGATAATAATTTAAATTTTGATAAAGCCGGAAAAACAACTTCACCACCATGTTCCATATTAGATGATACTTGTGCTCCTTTTGGAATTCTATATTCTATTAACATAGGCTCTGCAACAATATTACCTTTGAGATCATAAGCGTTTTCAAGGTATTGATAAGCTCCAAATTTATGGTGAGCAGCATAAGCAAAACCTCTGGTTGGAATTATTTCGTCCCCAATTTTTGCGGAATTTATGATATCAAAGTCTTGCCTATTATACCCAATTGAGCGACAAGTTCCTCGATATACAACACAATTATTTGGTTGAGGTGTTATTTTGGTAAAAGCTATATTTTCGTCTAAAAGTTCAGTCGTTAATTTTCTAAAATAATCTGTATGATTTCTTACTATTCGATTATATCTTTCAGGATTTGTATATTTAAAATGCTCATAAGGTTGCAGCATTTTATCAAGACTGCTATTGTAATATGCATTTGATCCATAAAAATTATGATGCCTAGAAACCATTGTTTTCCCTTCTTGAGCGAAAGGAGTTACATGCCCTTTCGGATCACGCCAATTTTCTACTTTATCAGAAATAGGGTTTTCAAGCAAAGATTTTATATTGTTATTATTTGCTTTTGCTTCATCTGTCATTGTCATGGCAGGTTTTTCAACAACCGGTTCAACAACAGGTTTATTTACTATTGGTTCACTTTCAACAACGACCTCAGCTTTTGGAGTAACTTTTGGAGTAGAACCTGACGGAGTTGGACTAATAGGTGGTTCTTCCACAGTTGTTCTTGGAGTTGACGGAGTTGGGGCAACAACATCTTTTGCAAAAATTCCTGCTTCTTCGTATGTTTTAGCCTTTTTAAATTTAATTTTTTCAAATAAGGGTTTGTAGCGTATATTTTCAAAATTTAATATAGGTTTTGGTTTTGAGCATAGCAAACTTTTGGCGAGTTTTCCGCCACGTTCGACCATAAAATTAAATGTGATTTTTTGCAATCCCATTATAGAAATATTCCTTATTTCCCCTGTGTAAATATATAAAGTATATTTCTTTATACAAAATGCTAAAATTAAATAAAATATTAAGTTATATTAAGTGATTTTTCATAAACTCCCTGTTCTTTCTTCTCAAACCGACTGTTCTTATACATGTAGGTTGGGGTTTCTACCCCAACACCACTAAATTGTAGTGGTCGGAACATGATTGATGATTTAAATTCCAAACTACTCCAAAAGTGACTTTTCTTGCACTTTTTTACTCGTTTTTTGCACTATTTTTGCACCCTTTTGCACAAGTTTGCACTCTTAAGTTATTGTTGGGTTGAACACCCAACCTACAAACTTTTAAAAGTCTTATCACCCACCCTTCAAGTGCGGGAAAATTTTTTATAATTCTTCACCCACCCCCTGGCTCCCTCCCCTCGAGTGAGTGGGATGTCAGTACGAGCAAACGCTGTTTGCGTAGTAATCTCATAAAGCATTTGTAAAGTTTTGTAAATTACGCATAATAAATAAGCAATTATTTACTTAATATATACTTTATATATACAGAGTGCAATAAAGTATAAAATAAGGAATAAAACTATGCGCGTAAACTGGTGGCCATGGTATGGCAGAAACGATGTTATCATAAATAATAATTATAGCGGCTATACGCCAAACTTCACTCATTGTTGCGGAGGAGGAATGAACTCTCTTTTTGGCACAATGATGAAGTTTAACATGATTAACAGCTTTTTTAACATGGCTATGAACAATATATTTCCTAACAAAAGCCAACAACAGCAACAAGCTGTGCCACCATTTGCCTGTCAATATTATCCGACAATGTATCCGGGTTTGTATTTTCAAAACGGTATGGGCGGAGCAGGAGCTGCTGCAGACGGTCTAGGCGGTGCTGGTATGTCAGGTGCATACAGTCTTGGCGGTGCTGCAGAGCAAAATAACGATTACATGATTATGCAAAGTTTAGCAAAAACTAACAATTTATCAATCGTCGGTCCGTCAAATGATGGTGAATACTACTTGAAAGCAAAAGGCAAAAAACCAATAAAATTTGGTTCTTTTGATGATTTAAAAAATTATATGGAAGAAAAATATACAACAACAGCCGATGCTGTTGAAGAAGAAAGCGCAAAAAAAGAACCGGATAAAACAGGACAAAAACCTGAAGAAATCACCGTCAGAGCCGAAGATGAAGAAACCTCTGAAACAAAACCGGAAACTGTTGACGGTGATGGAGGTGATGCAGGTGATGCAGGTGATGCAGGCAAAACCGGCGACACTGGGGATACAAAAAAAAGCCTCCACAAAAAAAAAATAAGTGTACCTGAAAACTGGTCTAAAGTAAAAGATTATATTAATATTAATGATATAATTAAAAAAAGGCCAAATCGTAAGCACGCTGCAACATTTGCTGCAAAAAAATTGCTTGAATATTATAACTTAAATTTAGATGATTATAATTTGGGAAAATTAACTACTGATTTGGCAAAATTTAATCCAAGTGTGTTTGACAATGGCGGTAATTTTGCTAAAAATTATGATATTTCAAAATTAGATGTACCAAATGTAAAAGCTTTAGCTGTATACCACAAAACAAACGTAGCACAAGCTAATAACGCAATGTCCATTGCAGAATATAATAATAGCATAAATATTGGTGGTGAAACAAAATATGGTTTTGTATATCCAAAAGGAAATAAAATATATAGCAGCAAAAGTTGGGAATATGCAGATTCCGATGCAATATTTGTTATAGGAGGAAAATCATACAATCTAGTATCAAGCGGACGTACATACGATTATTCCGCAATATTTGGTGAAAGAACTTTATTCAGAAATGAGGGGTGGATTGATCCAACAACAGGGCGTTTTAAGAAAAATAATAAATATACAAAATATTTAAAGTTGGAAGCTATAGATAATAAAAAAGGCAAATTAAACGATTGTCAAATTAAAACAAATAAAAGTGGAGCAACTGTAATTATTTACAACAGCAAAGAATATGATATGAATGATGTAATGACAGGAAAATATAACAACGATTTCAAATAACATAAAATTTGTAGTTCGTAGTGAGTGCAAACTGAAATGTGCCCACAAAAATGGCATTGCCCTCCGCACCTACTGTCTGTCATTCTGAGCGGAGCGCACTCTCTGAGTAGAATGTAGTGTGGGCAAAATGAAATGTGCCCACATATTATTTTGCCGGGCGCACATACGCTTTGCCCAGCCTACTTTCTGTAAAATATATTACATGTAGAATTTTATCTATACATAAACATAAAAGCTGGATTACTTCGTCGGCAGTCTTCTGCCTCCTCGTAATGACAAGTTTTGTTTCACCCACCCCCTAACCCCCTCCCCTAAAGGGCGGGGGAACCTTTTTTACCCCCTAACCCCACCCCTCTTATCCCTGTCTTGGATTTGTTCCTCCACTCTATGTAGAATGTAGTGTGGGCAAAATGAAATGTGCCCACATATTATTTTGCCGGGCACGCATACGCTTTGCAAAGCCTACTTTCTGTAAAATATATTACATGTAGAATTTTATCTATACATGAACATAAAAGCTGGATTACTTCGTCGGCAGTCTTCTGCCTCCTCGTAATGACAAGTTTTGTTTTACCCACCCCCTAACCCCCTCCCCATAATGGGCGGGGGAACATTTTTCACCCTCTAACCCCTATCTCACACAAAATGATACTTAATCATTTTGTTCGGCAGAGTCCGAACGGGCTGGGAAATTTATCTTCCTTCCCCTTGAGGGGGAAGGTGTCACGTAGTGACGGAAGGGGTGGAATTATTTGACAAGTTTTGTTTCACTCACCCCTCTTATCCCTGTCTTGGATTTGTTCCTCCCCTTTATGTAGGGGAGGCTAGGTGGGGTGAGCAATGATTCCACGTGCTTTGCACTCTGAATGACAGAAATTTGCTCCTTTAGATCTGTTTTATTATTAAATTGCAAAAAATTTCCTTCCCTTTTTTGGGAAGGAATTTACAAGTTTACGTATACAGTTTGAATGTTCTATCAATATTCTTATCTATAGCAGCTTTTATTGATTCATATTCAGCCATCAATGAATTGTGTTCAGTATCAATATTTTTTAGTTCTAAATCATAACGTTTATCTTTGTTTTCGATTTTATTCATCGCGTTTCTGTATTCAGCTTCAGCTTTAGCAATCATAGCATCATTCGTTTGAGATGTGATATCAGAACAATTTGAATATATCAACGGCTGCCAAGTTTTTAGAGTATCAACCTGTTCCATCGTAACTATGCCGCTTTCGAATGCAAACTGAATCCATTCTGAACTTGATGCAAGTCCGTCTTGAAGCACTTGATATCCGCCTGATTTGATACGATTAAACAAATTTTCATACCACGCTGCTTTTGCCTCGCCGTTTGTGTTGTAAGAATCAGTTGGACTTGATGTATCAATCCAAGTATATTTTGGCTCGCCGTAAGTATCAAAAACTTTATCGAGAATGAGCTTTATATATACCTGATAAAAATCGTCTTTAAAGTTATTATATGTACCATCAACAATTTTGTTATATAACTCGTCAATATCACCCAACTTATCTATATCAGGATAGCCAGTTTCACCTATTTCAAAATCATCACCATATATAACTTTGCCCAATTTTTCTGCAGCATCTTTGTAATAATTATATGTCGGGTTATTTGTCGTAAATTTTTCTGGATCTTTATTCCACCAATCTTTATATGATGATTTTATTTCATACAAAATTGCCTTTGCATTATTTTGCAAATCATTATCTGTAGCATCACCGTATTTATGGATAAAAATGTAGTCGGAAGACGTATTTTCTTTCGTATATTCATACCCACTCGGTTCAAAATAAAAATTATATACAACATATTTACCTTTATCATCTACAACATATTCACCTTTATCATTCTTCTTATACGAATATGAACATAAATATATTTTATTGTCAGTGCCTACATATGCAATTGGTGTTCTTGTTTCAGTTGTATTACCTGTTTCAGTTGTATTACCTGTTCCAGTTGTATTACCTGTTCCAGTTGTATTACCTGTTTCAGTTGTATTACCTGTTCCAGTTGTATTACCTGTTCCGGTTGTATTACCTGTTCCGGTTGTATTACCTGTTTCACTTGTATTACCTGTTTCACTTGTATTACCTGTTCCAGTTGTATTTTCATAAATTTTATACTTCACAGTAGCGGTAGAATCAGTTTTCTTCCATGTTCCATCCTCATTTTCTTTATATATATCAATTTTATAATAATCTTTTTCTTCGAGTTCTTCTAAAGTATAATCGTCTTTATTATATGTATTTATGATTTCTTTTGCTAGTTTATTTGATATTTCTTTTTCTATCTTTGTTATTTCATTTTTACCATCATTTGATAGGTAGTTGCTGTCTTTAAGTTTTTCTACAAATGATGTTAAATTACCTCTAAAAGTATCAACATCAGCTACTGTAAGCTCTGCTACATCTTTTTCTAAATCCGAAAAAGATTTTTTTTCATTGGCTTTTATTGCATTAAAAGATTCAGTAATTTGTGGCCCAATACTTGATAAATAATCTGCTTTTGTATCTAAATACAACGACATGTATTTTTCAAAATTGTAGTTTGTAAAAGAATTTGCAGTCGCCATATAGCCATTTGGTTTAACATTACTACTCATACCGGTAAATTTTAAACCAATACCTTTTAAAGTGCCGGCATAATCTGTATCACCAAGATATGCATATCTCAATTGTTCCGGAGTAAATCCGCAAGTATTGGAATCATCTAATATTATATTACCTTCAGCATCTGTATAAGGAATCTTTACATATGAATTAACAGCGCCGTCTATTGTATATTTTTCAAGATCATCAAAATATGTTGTTGTTTTTTCCAATCCATACATGCTTAGGAATGTGTTCAAATCACCATGTGATGCTCTGTAATTTTCAGCATCTTTTTCAGACAACAATACCTGACCTGATGAATTTATCAGTGCATATTGGTTGTTATACGGATTGAATGTAGTCAACGCATTAAACGTTAAGTTTTGGTATGTAGTATTATTTTCTGCATCGTAATTTGTAAACATTAATTGAGCTTCATTCAAAGCTGCAACGTAAGCTTCGCTTGCCTGAGAACTTTCAGTTGCAAGACGCATCTTGTTATTGTTGATAATCTGAGCTCTTAACTCGTTATCAGACATACGAGATGTTATTGATAATAATCTTGCCTGTCCTGCCGCCATTCCCATAGCGATGCTTCCTTTCGATTTCCTTAGTAACTTTCACTATGATATATCGGCTAACTGTTATAAAAACTTTAATAATTTAAGATATATTGTAAAGTTTTGTTACAAGGGATTAGCTTCCACTCCTATAAGGAGTCTGAAAACAAAAACGATTGATTATAGTGAAATATCTAAATATTTATATTAAAATTTATACAAATAAATAATTCTATATGGCAAAGCTTTTAATTATTTATTTAAAATATTGAGAGGATAAGACTATGAATAAAAAAATCAAGTTACTATGTTTAATTATTACAGCAATTTTATTTATTTCAAATGCTGCATATGCCGCACAAAAAGATGTTTTATTAAAAACCACTTCAACATGGAACGGCGCTAAATATAAAAAATTAAAAATTAAAAATCCGGAAGTTACAGTTTTAAAAATAGACATTGGTGTCGGTGAAAAGCTTTCAATGCACAAGCATGATATTGTAAATATAGCTTATGTAAAAAAAGGGACTTTAACTGTTATAACTGATAACAACGAACAAATAACAATAAAAGAAGGTGAATGTCTTCCAGAACTGATTGGTAAATATCATTATGGCCAAAACGCAGGAAAAGAACCGGTTGAACTTATTGTGTTTTATATTGGCGAAAAAGGTTCACCTTTATCAATTGATAAAAACTTAAAAAAATAAGATTAAAATCAAATAACAACAATAACACTTGCAAAACACACAGCAATTAAACATCTTCTTTTAACAACTGCTCTGCATTGTTTAAATATTCCGGTATATTAGCAACTTTTTTTTGCATATTAGGAAGTTGAATTAATTTACTAAACATTCTTCCGTCAACGTATTTTGTTTCCACGACAGTACCGGACGGAATATCAAATTCTTCTTCATTTAACTTAATTTTACCGTCTTTTAAATATGTTGTATAATTAATTTGTGATCCATCATCAAATATAACATTTTGCTGTTTCTTTTCATCTTCTGATGTGCTAAATTTTATTTCTACGGATTTTCTTTTATAAGATGCATATACAGTATCATCAGAAGCCTTTGTAAAATCTGTTAATTCAGGACTGTTATATGCGGCATAACTAGTCAAAAGTTTTGCATATGGGCTGTCTATTTCTGCAGAACGGTTAATTTCTGCTATCATTCTATTATTATTTGCCTCATTCGCCTTTTTTACTGCAGAATCCGTTTTTTCTTCTGATGAACGAGGCTCTTGATTTGAAGATGCTATAGGACTGTCATTTTTTCTAAAAAGAGGTATTTTGGTAAAATCAGGCAATGAATATCCACCTTTGCCAAGTCCCAAATATCCTAAAGCTGTATTGACAAACGAAGGGGAAGAAACCTTTTCAACAGTCATAATTTTATCTCCTTAATAGCTTTAAGACCTCACATAATAATAAAAACTAAACATTATATACATTTGATATATTATATATATATTGTTACAAATCTTAACATTATTCCTCGACTACATTAAAGGAATTGCAAATCCAGAAGATTTTATTACAAATCATTAGTTAATTGTGAAGAAATTAAACAAAATTAGTTAAAAAAAGTATGTAGGGTAGACTTCAGTCTACCACTATTATTGGAAAATAATCGACCGGTGTGAGTAAATAATGAGTAAATATGAGTAAATCGGTTTTTGGGTAAAGTTATACTTCCGACCAGCAACCCCCCTATAACGAGCGAGTTTTAGAAAATAAAATAGTCAAACGGACAAAACCCTACTACTCGTCTAACTACACAGTACTAATCGTACATTCAGCAAAAGTCCTCCTCTCTCTGCAAAAAATCCGCAACTCGCGAAGAAGCGAATTTAACTGTGAAATAACAGTAGGTTTGAGAAGAAAGAACAGAGATATTGAGAATTATTCAAAATCTAAATTCTTGATATTTTCTATATCATCTGAACTTCCCCAATTTTTATCGTAGAATTTATCCTCAACAAGTTTATGAAAAGATGAATATTTCCAATCTTTTACGTTTTTTACATACCCATGTTTGACAGGATTGTAATGAATATAGTTTATATGATTGTTAAGCTCTTCTTGCGAACAAATCGTATGTTCAAAATATCTGCGTTGAAAAACACCTTTTTCACCTTTATTTACATAACCGTAGGTTGGGGTTTCTACCCCAACATCATAATGTCTTGAAAAATAATATTTTATTGATGTAATTATGTTTGGATATTCTTGTATATTATTTGGATTTAAAATCATATGAACATGATTTGGTAATACACAAATTGCAATAATTTCAAAATCAAAAAATTGCTTTGCATTTTTAAAAGAATCTCTGAGTAATTCAATATTTTCTACAAATATATCTTTGCGATTATATGCAACAATAATTAAATGTACATAACTATTAGGAACAAAAACTCTTTTGTAATTCATACATTAATCTTACAATA
>Ga0310695_10001962_pt1 | contig 45534 bp, 36 predicted proteins | sample RumenRJG_04DNA_FD_203882 | JGI IMG/M metagenome (GOLD analysis project Ga0310695, IMG submission 203882) | Bovine rumen microbial communities from Lethbridge, Alberta, Canada - RJG_04 (v2) (version 2) | ecosystem: Host-associated > Mammals > Digestive system > Stomach > Rumen | place: Canada... | reverse complement strand
TGACTGTTGCCGTCGTTCATAGCCTTGACACGCACCTTCAGGCGACCGCCACGGGGAATACCTGCAATTTGTCCTTCACGATCTGTGGCCTGATTGAACTTGTAGTCGACCATCAATACTTCACGATTCTCGAAATCCTTAACCTTCAGGATTACCGGTGTTACATTCTCTGCCATATCTTGTTTCCTTTCTTATCTTTAATTATACAATATTTTATTACTAACTCTCGATTGTTATTTCTTAACTCTTAATTCTTAAAATTTAATTTTTAACTTTTAATTTTTAATTAGCGCGGCATCATGCCCACTCGTTCTCAAACTTGACGGAGCCAATCTCGATTTGCTTACAGGTGATCTGAATCTCCTCGTAATGTCCCACCTTGTCTTCCCACTTTTCTTCGAAGTCGACGCAATAGCCGTTGGTAAACTTAATGGTCTTCATTGCCTTACCAGTCTTGGTCTCCAAGAACTCGATGCTACCGTTCTTTGGCAGGTTGCGTTCTACCATCCATGCCATCAGGTCGGGTGTTCCATCATTCAGAGCTTTTACACGTACGCAAATCTTTCCACCGCGGGGGATGCCAGCCATCTGACCCTCTACATCAGTTTCCTGTTCGTACTCATAGGTTACCTTCAATACTTCACGATCTTTGTAACCATCAATTTTCATTGCAACTGGAGTTTTTGCCATAACTTGTTTCCTTTCTTAATTTTAAATTGTTAATACTTAATGTTGTTATTTACTTTTGTTGTTTTTTTCTTTTGTTGCTGCAAAGTTACGACTGTTTTCGTCTCGTTCCAACTTTTTTCATGTTTTTCTTCTTGCTTTGTAGCGACACGCAACGGGTTTTGCGACAAAAGTGCGTCAAAGGGTGAAATTGTGTCGTAAAAAACCCTAATTTATTTTGATTTTCGGTTAGTTTACACTACCTTTGCCGCGATTTAAGAGCAATGAAACGAAATGTATTGATGATATTAGCGTTTCTGGCTATCGCTCAAAGCGGTTTGGCTCAGAAAAACAAGCGCCCTGAGGCTGTCGATATGGACAGCCCTACCTTTGTGCCTACCGTGAAGGTCGGTAAGGTGTTGGAGGGTGGCGACAGCATTCAATACATGGAGATGAACAATGTGTATGTGTTTCCGCCTGTAGAGTTCAGCAGCAAGCGTCAAGCGCAGGCGTACACGCGATTAGTGAAGAACGTGAAGACGGTGCTGCCCATTGCCAAGGAGGCCAACATGATTATGATGGAGACAGCCGAATATCTGGAAACGCTGCCCTCGAAGAAGGCAAAGGAGGAACACATGAAGCGTGTGGAAAAGAGCATCATGCAGGAATATAAGCCCCGCATGAAGAAATTGACTTATTCGCAGGGTAAGTTGCTCATTAAACTGATTTACCGTGAAAGCCATTCGTCAGGCTACGAACTCATCCAAGCTTTCCTGGGACCAGTACGTGCCGGTTTCTATCAAGCCTTTGCATGGGCCTTTGGTGCTTCGCTTAAGAAAGAGTACGACGCTGAAGGCATTGACCGTCTGACAGAACGTGTCGTGCTGATGGTGGAAGCGGGACAGTTGTGAGCGCTGCGCGCTATTGAGAAATTGAGAAAATGAGGAATTGAGGAAATGAGAAAGTGAGGGATTATTCCGAATAGATTAACTGTACGAGGGTTTGCCCCACAGCTTTCAGCGTATTCTTGTCGATATGTTGCATGTCGTCGTTTATGGTATGCCACGTAGGACCAAACGAACTCTGCTCACAATCGGGATAGTAATTGATGATGTCGATGCAGGGAATGCCAGCCTTTTCGTTGACGGGAACATGGTCGTCGGTGACGCCTCCACTATCTTTATAAGGGAATATGCTGCCATAGCCCGCCGTGTTGGCGGCCTGCCATACGCGTTCCACAATGTTGCGTGCATATTGCATGGAGAAGGCCTCGCGATAGAACTTAGCGCCCTGACCACCAACCATATCAAGCAGGATACCGAATTGGTAGTTGCCTTGCTGGGGCAAACTGCTGGCAGCCCAATATTGTGCGCCAAGAGCCCACGAGTCGCCATCAACCTCTTCTTTCCATTGGGGAATACCCCAGTCTTCAGCATCAAAGCAGATAAAGTCGACAGCCAAACGGGCAGAATCATTTTGTTGTAGCTGACGGGCCAGTTCGAGCATGACAGCCACACCAGATGCACCGTCGTTGGCTGCCATCACGGGTTTGCGCCAGTTAGCCTCGTCAGGATCATTGTCAGCCCAAGGACGACTGTCCCAATGGGCACAGATAAAGATTTTGGCTGATGGCAGCTGGATGTTGGCTGATAGTTGACGAGCAATGATATTGGTGCTCTTGAGGATCGTGCCGTCGTAGCCTTTCAGGTCTGCCTTCTGCAGCTGCACGCTATATCCGTATTGTTCGAACTTCTGCTGAATCCATTGGGCACATTGCTCGTGGGCCTCGCTGTTCATGGTGCGAGGACCAAAACTGCATTGGGCAGCACAGAAGGTGTATGCAGAGTCGGCATTGAACTCAATATTGACAGCTGACTGTTCTGCTGTCTGACTTTTTTTTGTGGTGCTGCACGAGAAGCAGCCCATCACAATACATATAATTAGGATAATGTTTCTCATTTATTGTTTAGCGTTTTGCACTTCTCTAACCAAGGTCAGAGTGTGGCGTTGCATTGTTGCATGACACGGAGGAAATTGCCTCCCCAAATCTTCTGAATGTCCTCCTGGCTGAAGCCGTGTGCCATTAGTTGACGTGTGAAATAGATAAGTTCTGACGAGTTGGCAAGTCCGCGTATGCCACCATCGCCATCGAAGTCGGTTCCCAAACCAACATGGTCGATTCCCATCACGTCGATGGCATGCAGCAAATGACGCATGGCATCCTCTATGGTTGCTTCGCCATCCTTGACGAGGAAACCTGGGTACAGGGTCACCTGCATCACTCCACCCTTAGCAGCAAGGGCACGCATCTGGTCGTCAGTCAGATCGCGGGGATGGTCGCAAAGAGCGCGGCAACTGCTGTGACTGCACACGATGGGCGTGCTTGACATTTCGAGGGCATCGTAAAAGCTTTTTTCAGCAGCATGGCTCAGGTCAACCATCATACCTAAGCGGTTCATCTCGCTGATGACCTGACGACCGAAGGCGCTAACACCGTTGTGGGTCTGACTGCCACGAGCCGAGTCGCAGATGTCGTTGTCGCCATTGTGGCAAAGCGTCATATAGACAATGCCGCGTTGGGCAAAATGCTGGAGGTTCTCTATCTTGCCGTCCAGAGCCAGTCCGTTTTCAATACCTAACATAATGCTCTTCTTGCCTAGATGCTTATTCATCCATAGGTCATTGGGCGTACGGGCTATGCTGAGGTAGCGACTATTACGTTCTACCAATGCTTCAATTTTGTCGAAGATGAGGTCTGCATATGCGGTAGGCCCATCAACGTCGAAGTCGACCCGTGACGTGAAGTCTTCACCGGACTTAGGCTGGGGAAGGTAGCATACCATAATGGTTGCATCCTGATGACCTTCCGTCATTTTGTGGAGGTCGACGAGCAATTGTTTGTCGCGAGTACCAAAATCTACACCCTTAGGGAAAAACATCGGGGTATCGCAATGGGTGTCGAGTGTCAGCACGCGTTGGTGCATGTCGCAGGCATCACGATAGGCTGTGGCTTCGTTGACGAGCCACTGGAAAAGTGGTAAACCTTCTGTGAGACATTCGGGATGCCACTGTACGCCCAAGATACTTTTGTACTCATTGCTCTCAATAGCCTCGATGGTGCCGTCGGGGGCTGTCGCTGTGACGCTGAACAGTTGGCCGGCATCGCCTACAGCCTGATGGTGGAACGAGTTGACAAAGAGTTTTTCCTCCTTATTATATATATTATATAAGGTAGAATCCTTCTTGATAATAACGCTATGGGTAGGCTCTGAGCGGTCGGCATCCTGTGAATGCTTCATGGGGCTCTGGCTAATATCCTGACGAACCTTGCCACCAAGAGCTAATGCCAAGGTCTGAATACCACGACAAATACCTAAAATCGGAATCTGACGATTGTATGCCAGGCGAGTTATCAACAATTCGGGCAGATCACGCTTACTATTGATACCGCCCAAGGCGGGAATTGGCTCCTCGTTGGCATAAAGCGGATTGTAGTCGGCACCGCCACTGAGTATTAAACCGTCAATGTGCTCTAACGTGTTGATAATACTGTCGGTATTAGCCAATGGCGGAATGATAATGGGCACACCACCAGCCTGCTGCACAGATTGATAGTATCCCTCAGCAAGTTTGCAGGTAAGGTCGCCGTAGTTGCCGGTAATGCCGATAACAGGTCGGCGCTGGGCTTCGGGGAAGGAAGCATAGACTGTTGACAGTTGCGACTGCCAGTCGAACTGATTTGAGGATTTAGGATTTACCATTTCCCGACTTGTTTTTACGGATTTATTTTTCTTCAAAAGAAACGGGTATATCGCGCTTGATACTTTGCTCCAGCGAGATAAGCGTCTCAGTAGCCACCACACCAGGAATATCCTGTAAACGTCCGTTGAGCAGATGCATCAACTGCTCGTTGTCGCGTGCATATAGTTTTACCATCATGGTGTAAGGACCAGTGGTAAAGTGGCACTCGACGATTTCCGGTATGTGGTGCAGACATTCTACGACATCCTTGTACATGGAGCCTCGTTCCAAGGTAATACCTACATAGGTACAGGTAGAGTAGCCGAGGCTCTTGGGATTGACGTCGAAACCGCTGCCCATGATGACACCAGCATCTATCAGATGTTGTACGCGCTGATGGATGGCAGCACGGCTCACATTACACTCTGCAGCCACATCCTTGAACGGGATGCGTGCATTCTTCGACAGGATACTAAGGATTTTCTTGTCAAGATTGTCAATTTTCTCCATTGCTAATAGTATTGTTTTACAATTTGTAAGCAAAAGTACGCAATTTTATTGAATTACCAAACATTTTGCAAGGAAAATGTGTAAAAATCGTGCAAAATGTTGACTTAACGCTTGTAAATGAGTGTTAAACCGTCACGAAGTGGCAGTATAACTTGTTCAACACGGTTGTCGTGCATCACGTAGTCGTTGAACGTCTCGATGCCCTGAGTTTGCGGGTCGCGGTCGTAATTGTGGTCAACGACGTGACCGTCCCACAATGTGTTGTCAGCCAGGATAAAACCGCCTGGACGCAGCAGGGCGAGCACCGTATCATAAGTGTCGCGATAGGTGCGTTTGTCACCGTCGATGAATGCCATGTCGAAGGTGATGCCTAACTTTGGAGCTTCCGTGTTAGCATCACCGATGATAAAACGGATGCGGTCGGCAACGGGCGACCCTTCTATCCAAGGACGGGTAAAGTCTTCCTGTTCGTCGTTGATTTCAAAGGTATAGACCATACCGCCCTCTTCCAACCCTTCAGCCATGCAGATGGCGGAGTAACCGCTGAAGGTTCCCACTTCAAGGATGTTCTTGGGACGAATCATCTTAACCAACATCTTGAGCAAACGACCTTGCAGGTGGCCTGAAGCCATGCGGCCATGCAGCATGTGGATATTGGTAGCGCGCCAGAGCCTATAGAGGTAGTCGGGTTCTGGCTCGATGTGTTGAGCAATGTATTCGTCGACAGTCAATTAAATTGAGAAATTGAGAAAATGAGGGAATGAGAAAATAATTACTTAAGAGCCTTGAGGGCTTCGACGGCCAAACGATAGGAGTCAAGACCAAAGCCGCAGATGACGCCACGGCAGGCTGCGGATATCATCGAATGGTGACGGAACTCTTCGCGCTGATGGACGTTGCTGATATGGACCTCAATGACGGGCGATTTCAGCGAACGGATGCAGTCGTGCAGGGCAACGGAAGTGTGTGTGTAGGCACCAGCATTCAGCACAATGCCGTTGTAGGTGAAGCCGACTTCCTGCATCTTGTTGATGAGTTCACCCTCAACGTTGCTTTGGAAATACTCGATAGTGATGTCAGGATACTGCGCTTGCAACTGGGGCAGATACTGCTCGAAGGATGACGAACCATAGATGCCAGGTTCACGAACGCCGAGAAGGTTCAGATTTGGACCATTAATAATTAGAATCTTCATATATTTGAAATATTTTTCGTACCTTTGCGGCTACAAAGGTAAAAAAATAAATGGAAACAGACAAGAAAACGCCTACAAATATTATCCGCAGCTATCAGCGCTACCTGAAACTGCAGCGCGGCTACTCGCCAAATACGCTGGATGCTTACATCCGTGACCTGCTGAAGCTGATCAACTATCTGGAGGATGTGGATAAGCATGTTGTTGATGTGGAGTTGTCTGACTTGCAACACTTTGCCGCCTCGCTGCACGACATTGGCATACATCCGCGTTCGCAGTGCCGTATACTGAGCGGTGTGCGCTCGTTCTTCCGTTTTTTGGAGTTGGAGGGATATCGCGATGACGATCCCAGTGAACTCTTGGAATCACCTGTATTGGGCGAACATCTGCCAGAAGTACTCTCGGCAGAGGAAGTGGATATGCTTGAAGGTGCTATTGACCTATCGAAATGGGAGGGTCAGCGCAATCGTGCTATCATTGAAGTGTTGTTTTCCTGCGGTTTGCGTGTGTCGGAACTGGTCAACTTAAAACTCTCTGACCTATTCCTACAGGAAAATTATATCCGTGTTGTGGGAAAAGGCTCGAAAGAACGGCTTGTACCCATCTCTCCGCGTGCCGTCAAGGAACTGGACTACTGGTTTATGGACCGTCGCGAGATGAAGATAAAACCGGGCGAGGAGGACTTTGTGTTTCTGAACCGACGGGGCGCGCATCTGACGCGCGTCATGATACTCATCATGATTAAGGAAACGGCTGTGGCGGCAGGCATTCAGAAAACCATTTCGCCACACACCCTGCGCCACTCGTTTGCTACGGCTTTACTTGAAGGCGGTGCCGACCTTCGCGCCATCCAGGCCATGCTGGGCCATGAGTCCATAGGAACGACGGAGATTTATACGCATATCGATATGTCAACCCTCAGGGAACAGATTCTGAACCACCACCCCCGTAATCTTAAGCGGGTTGATGGCTGATGTATGATGGTTGATGTATGATGGTTGATGGATGATGTAGGATGGATGATTACTCCACGCGGTAGTAATCGAACTGCGCATGTCCGTCCTGTCCGTAGCAGAACAGTCCGGTGCGGATGCCCTTCCAATAGCCTCCCCTCATGGCGAACGATTCGCCAGCCTTTTTGAACCGCTTGCCGTCCGTGCTGTAGTAGAACTGGTGCTGATTGTGCTCAGCGTCGATGCTGACGCGGAGGTACACCTTTGCAAACTTGCCTCTACGGACAATGTGGTGCTGACCGCCTACCTCGACGAATACGCCGTCAGCACATAGACCGACACCACGGAATAGCTTGCCCGACACAAACAAACCGCTGTAGCATTGGCCTTCTTGTTGGACGAGTGTCGTAGCCATACTGCGATAGCCAACGACCTTCTGCGTCAGCTGGTTGCGACACTGTTTCAGGCTGTCGGCAGACAGGGCATGTAGCGTTAGCCAGCCCTTGCGTTCCGTCAGGCTCCAATGCGAATCCACGGGGTTGTGGTTCCATTGCCACTGCAGTCCCAGTGAGCCATTGAAGTCGTCCGACTGTTGGAGGGTGAAGGTTTCGCTGTTCGCGATGATTTTGCCATTACGGGCGCTGGCAAACTTAGTGCTGGCGACAGGTTCGCCGATGCCATTGCCATCGAGGTCCGTGCCTATCACGGGCCAGTCGTCCACCCATCGGGCGGGTTGAAGATGTACGATACGGCCCAGCACGGGCGTCTCTTGGAAATGATAGAACCACCACTCGCCATTGTTTCCTTCAACAAGGGCACCCTGATGCGGCCCGTTTACGTTGGTTGAACCTTGTTCGAGGACGATGCGCCGTTCGTAGGGACCGTAGATGTTGCGTGCACGAAGCACCGTCTGCCAGCCCGTGCCGACGCCCCCTTCGGGAATGATTAGATAGTAGTAGCCGTTGCGTTTCATGAACTTCGTACCCTCGGCTACGGGGCCTGTGTATACGGTAACGCCCTCGTCTAACAGTGTCCGTCCGTCTGCCGACATACGGTGTACGATGATAGGTCCCGCACGGTGGCGACTACGACCCAGGTAGGCTTGTCCGTCGTCGTCCCAGAACGGACACGGGTCCTCCCACTTCTCTACATGCTGTACACAGTGCAACGGCGACCAAGGTCCATGCGCATCACTGGCGGTGGACATGAACAGCCCCTCGTCGGGCGTGCAGAAATAGACGTAGAATAGTCCGTTATGATAGCGGATGGCCGGTGCCCACGAGCCGCCGGCATAGTGCACCATCGCATCCCAGCCTGGTTCGTCCAACCGGCGGTATATCTGCGACGCATAGCGCCAATTTACGCCGTCTTCCGACTCAAGAACCTGCATGCCCATGAAGTGAAAGTCGCTGGCTACCATATAGTACATCCCGTCGACACGAATCACGTCGGGGTCGCTGAAATCCGCACAGAGCACGGGGTTGCGGTAGGTGCCATCCCCCTGGTCGCCCCAACTTCGCTGTTGAGCGGTCAAAGATATAGGAAACAAGAGAAGAAATGAAATGAGTAGATGCTTCATTGTACGTTCTTCTTAACAAAATCAGGTCTTGCGTCTGCTTGTTCTGTATAGACTTCGACATGGTCGAAATGAACCGAACGGGCGTTCCGTACGTAAAAACCCTTAGCGGGCAATGGGCCCCACATTGTAGCCTCAGGGTATTCAGCGGCCTTTTCGTCACGTAGCGCCTTGTCGATGTCGACTAATTGTGCGCGCGTCACGCCCCCACCGTGGTGAATGCTGACGTTGCTGACGTGAATGTCTTCGACAGGGTGGCCGGGTAGTCCACTGATAGAACAGCCGTAGTTGCCGCAGTCTCTCGCGTGTACATTATTAATATATATTCCACGTATGCACCCAACGGTTTCCACACTGTCGGGCTTTTGACTGCGCGTGGCCCCCTCATTACCACCGCCAACGCTCTGTGCCACAAAGGCATCGGCCCCGTTCTTGCTGAACGTCCAACCACGACCACGATGACCCAGACGGACAAAGATAGGCGACTCGGTGCCCGTAATGGTCATACCGTCTACTGAGACGTTTTCCATCAGTCCGCCATCGACAATCTCCAGCGATAGCGCTGACGTTCCACGGGGTCGTCCAAAGAACTGAGAGGATTGGTCGTCGCTGGGTTTTACCACAATGTTACGAATCGATATGTTGCGGTAGCCGCCGTTAGTCTCCGTGCCCAGTTTCACCGCATTGCAGTGACTCGACACCACACAGTCGGCAATCACAATGTTTTCGCAGAGTCGAGGCGAAGTAGACTTCAACGTGATGCCGTCGTCGTCTGAGTCGGCTATCACACCACGCACTATGACGTCGTGACAGCCGTCCAAATCCAATGCGTCGTTGTTGTAGTTGTTGCGATTCACAACACGGATGCCGTCAATCCGTACGCGGTCGCATGCCAGATAGTGCTGCATCCAGCAGCCGCTATTGCGCAGCGTAACGTCCTTGACCACGATGTCGCGACTTTGTATGAATCGCAACAGATGTGGTCGTGTGATGCCCTCGTCGTTCCATGACTGTTTGGGGAACACACGGCCCTGTCCGTCTATCGTTCCGTAGCCGTCAATAACCACATTTTCCACCTCATCGGCGTATATCAATTGAATGGTCGGCGTATGCGTTCGCAGTGACTTGTAACTGGTTGTCATGCGGCGGTAGTCGCGTAAGTCTGTACTTCCGTAGAGAGTGGCACCCAATTCCAGATGCAAGTTTACGTTGCTGCGGAGTACAATGCTGCCTGTCTTATACTGGCCAGCCGGTACTACCACGCGCCCACCGCCCTGTTCAGAGCAGAGGTCGATGCACTGCTGCAGAATAGCAGTGCACAGTACCGAAGTGTCACTCTTAGCGCCATAGTCGGTGAGGACATAGTCGCGTGCTATGAGGCCTGTGCTGCTGTTCAGTAGCAGAACCCAGAACAAGAGTCGTTTCATCGCTTCGTTGCCTTGATGAAGTAGATGATTAACAGTATGTAGGCTACTAATGAAGCAAGTTCGGACAGTGGATTGGCCCACCACTCAGCGTAGTCGAACGAGATGCCGCCAAAGCGTAGCAAAGCACTTACCACTCCCATGAGCGCACCACCGGCAATAAAACCAGAGGCCAGAAGATTACCTTTTTCGCCACGGGCTTTGTTGGTGGCCTCGTCCTTCGAACGTGTTGTAACATACCATGAAATAGCACCACCGATGACTAGTGGTACATTCAATTCCATGGGGATGAACATACCCAGTGCAAAAGCCAAGGCAGGCACCTTACACAACGTCAGTACCACAGCAATCACTGCACCAATGGCGTACAGTGCCCAAGGTGCGCCTACACCATTCATTAGCGGATCGATGACAGCAGCCATAGCGTTGGCCTGTGGAGCAGCCAGTGCACCAGAGGCGAAGCCGTAGGTTTCGTTGAGCAACATCATCACGCCACCAACAGTTGCAGCACTAACCAATGTACCTAAGAATTTCCACGTCTGCTGCTTACGAGGCAATGTACCACACCAGTAACCAATTTTCAGGTCAGTAATGAACGAGCCTGCCATTGAGAGTGCCGTACATACCACGCCTCCCATGATGAGCGCTGCCACCATGCCGCCCGTTCCCTTCAGACCCACTGCTACCATCACGACAGAAGCCAGTATCAGTGTCATCAGCGTCATGCCAGACACAGGATTTGAACCCACAATGGCAATCGCATTGGCTGCTACAGTTGTAAACAAGAACGCAATGACAGCCGTCAGGATAATAGCTACTGCAGCAAAGAGCAGGTTACCGTCCATGACTCCAAACCAGAAGAATAGGAAGGTGAGAATGAGGGTGACAATAGAGGCAATGGCAATAAAGCGGAAGGGAAGGTCCGCACTAGCGACAGCAGAACCGCTGCCCACAGTGTTGCCATCGGCCCCAGCGCCTGCATCACCAGCCTTCGTCGCTAGTCCTACTGCACTCTTGATGACACCCCATGACTTGATGATACCAATAATGCCGGCCATAGCAATAGCGCCAATTCCTATCGACTTACCATACGATGTAAAGATCTGTTCAGGCGACATATCACCCACAGCAGTGGTGATAGCAGGATTCCATTGGTTTAATACGGTATCTGAGAACAGTAGTGCCATGCCAGGTACTACCAGCCACCATACAAACAGTGATCCCAGCGTAATAATCAGTGCATAGCGGAAACCGATAATATAGCCCAAGCCCAATACGGCTGCTCCAGTATTGTTCTTAAACACTAGTTTGGCTTTCTCTGCCAGATCATCACCATAAGGAATCATACGCGAGGTGACGTTCTCATTCCACCAACCAAAGGTGGCCACGATGAAATCATAGAGACCACCAACCAATCCTGCGATTAAGAGGGGCTTGGCTTGGGAACCAGCAGACTTGGACCCAGCGACTGAGTCACTGGGCACTGTGTCGCCAGCCTCCGCGCCTGTGTCACCGCTCTTTAAAACCTGTGTGGTGGCCGTAGCTTCAGGGAAGGGGAATTGCTCCTGAGGTGCCTCCACGAAATAACGGCGGAAGGGAATCAGGAACAGGATGCCGAGAACGCCGCCTAACAGTGAGGCGATGAAGATTTTCAGGAAGTCGGCAGACATCTCTGGGTACTTAGCTTGCAGGATATAGATGGCAGGCAACGTAAAGATAGCACCAGCCACCACAGCACCTGAGCAGGCACCAATACTTTGAATGATCACGTTTTCGCGTAAGGCATTCGAACGCTTGGCAGCAGCAGAAACACCTACGGCAATAATTGCAATGGGAATGGCAGCTTCGAAAACCTGACCAACCTTTAAGCCCAAATAGGCAGCAGCTGCAGAAAACAGGACAGCCATCAGGATACCCCATGTGACTGACCAAACATTTACTTCGTTTTTCATATTCTTGTGATTCTATTTAATGCTTCCATAAGTATACTACGAGGACAGGCAATATTGATGCGCAGGTAGCCCTCGCCAGACTTGGGACCATACATCGTTCCTGCATTCATCCAGACTTTTGCCTCTTTTATTAAGTGGTCACAGTATGTTGCAACTGAATCGCAACACGCACTGACGTCTACCCAAACGAGATAAGTGCCTTCAAGCGGCATTACTTTCCATTGGGGGAGGTGCTCTGCGACGAAATCGCAAAGCGCACGATAATTGTCCCAAAGATATAGGTTGAGGGCATCTATCCATTCCTCACTGTCATTATAAGCCGCTTTCACTGCCTCAGGACCAAAGGGATTGACGTCGCACACCTCATTGATATTGATGGCACGGTCCAAACGGCGACGCGTAGCAGCATCCTGACAGATGATATTCGCCATCATCAGCCCAGCGATATTGAACGACTTTGACGGTGAGTTGAGGATGATGGTCTCAGGATCGACTGTTCCCATCGGACAAAAGGTGTTGCCAGGCATGATGAGTTCGCAATGAATCTCGTCAGAAACAATGCGCACGTTGTATTTGTGACAAATGTCACGCATCCGCTCCAGTTCCTCGCGAGACCATACGCGACCAGTAGGGTTATGCGGATTGCAGAGCAGAAATACTGTTGTCTTCTCGTCAGCACATTGGGTTTCAAAGGATTCCCAATCGACTTCAAAGCGGTTGCTGTTGTGACTGAATCGCAGCACACACTCCGCAACCTCGCAGCCATTGTTCTTGACGCTGGAGAAGAAGCAGTTGTAGTCAGGAGAAAGAATCAACACCTTTTCGCCAGGCATTGTCAGCGCCTTGATAGCCACTGACATAGCGGGCACTACTCCCGTTGTATAGAGTATCCAATCGCGCTGGATGTCCCACTGGTGGCGACGTTTGAACCACGAAATAACGGCTTTGTAGTAATCGTCCTGAACGTAGGTATAGCCAAACACGGGGTGCTCGGCACGTTTCCTGATAGCCTCCTGAATAGCAGGTGCCACCGCAAAGTCCATGTCGGCTACCCAGAGGGGAATGACATCTGTCGAAGGACTCTCATCCCATTTCACGCAGCCCGTACCGCGCCGTTCAATAAGTTCGTCAAAACTATAGTTCATTATTTCTGTTATAGCAGTAGATTATCATACAACACCCTATTCTTTGCGAAATTGAAGCCGCATCAAAAATACTCACAACTTGTACTATAAGATGCATTAATTAGCCTACACATCATCATATACACCATAGAAAAACATAAATCCTGATACAAATAAGAAATCAGGGCTTAGAACGGCTTGCTCAATCTGAGAGTAATTTTCCATTAGCCACCTTTTCGCTTTTAAATATTGTTCGTTATCGGGATATAAACTAATCAAATCATCAATTTCAGGTTCCAAATATGAAAAATAAGTATCAAAAAGCATTCTTCTTTTTTTTACATTCATCCCTGCTGTGCTCAGAATTTTATTAACCATCTTAACTTTTGTTGCTCCTGATCGTTTAAGATAGGTATAAACGCTTCTTCCCATATTTCGATTTCCTGCATATTTGTCGGTTTTTAATAACTTCACAAGATGAGCAAATTTATCGTGATCATCCGGATATCCTATTACCATTTCATCATCCAGTTCTCTTATATATATAATTGCGTTTGAATTTAAACGTTCGACTATTGAGGATAATTTATCGAAAGGTTTATCGGAGTCTTTCAAGATCAATGTTAAATCTACAAAATCAAAACCATTTAAGCCATTACTTGCCAAGATAGAATCCATTTTATCACAGAAATCTTCATCTTCCATATTGCCTGCGTAAAAGTGATGCCTGTCTTCCCCGTATTTATTATTAGCTTCATCGGCTGTAGATTGATTGCATACAAATCCATACACATGAGAAATCTGGGGATAATGATTATACTTATCCATTGCTGAAGATATTTCATATATTGCAGGATTAAATACATGTACATTGCTCTTTCCCGACAACATCTCTTCAAAGATCTTTTCCTCTATCTCTTTGCATATTGTATAATCTTTAATAATCCTCTTTTTTTCGTCCTCCCTCATCCCTACAGTTTCATAATAGGTATTTGAGGTCCGCTTCTGTTTTATTTCAACCAAAGGATTTCCGTCTTTATCTTTAAGGAAAAGCAACAGTTGAGAAAAGGTAGAATTAAAGCCGTTACTTATATAATAATACCAAATACCTTGAAAGTTTTTTAATCCCCCTAAAGAGGGGGGCAAATTCACAGGGAATTCAAAACCTTGCATCAGTATCAAAATTATATTTTTATTCAATTCTAATGCCTTTTCTAACTCAAGTCTCACCCAATCATCTTCACTAATACACCTATCCAAGCAATGGGGTGAAAGTACAACAACAAAATTATCAGATCTTTCAATCTTTTTATATATTTGAGTATCGAATCTTCCAGCTTTTATGCCTTCTAAATCAAAAAAGGTTGTATAGCCATTGCTCGTCAATTTCTCATATAGCCGACTGGAAAAATCGAGTCCGCCTTCGCGACGATAACTAATAAACACGTCCATACCAATAATTAATTATTAACTAAAATTACTTCTTTGCTGAAAAAAAGAACACGCCAAGCATTATGAAATAGCGCCCTTTTAAATACTTTTCTTTTAGATCTTTGTGTCGTTCTTTATACTTTTTGAATCTTTCATAGCCTTCAATATTATCATAAAAAGAAGGGTTGTCTGCTACCCACAAATCACTATTAAAATACATATCCCAAAGTCGATCTTTCATCTCGCCATTAAAATCAGCAGAGCACAATGTAGAAGAATAAATCTTTATTTCAGAATATCCATTTTCTGCTAACAAATTTGGAATCTTCCTTGCCATGTGTCTATCGCCTGCTTCGATGGAGTGATTCCAAACATAAAAACAATCGTCGAAGCATTCTTCGTTAGGATATACAAGATTTATTCCATCGTCTTCGTCTTGAATAAAAATACGTCCATTTTCAGATAAATACTCTTTTAATTCTTCTAATAATTTGCCAGGATTCTTAAGATGTAGTAAAACTGAAGAAATATGAATAATATCAAAACCCAGAATTTGTTTTTTCCCCAAATATTCTGAAAGAATTTTGTGTAAATCGGCTGAACTTATATCACAACATTCAAAACATATATTATCTGTCTGATACTTATTACAAGCATACTCTATTTTTTTGCTATTACGGTCTATCCCTAATAGAGAATGATATTTTCTCCCCGCTAACCGCAATAAGATATTTGAACCATCCGCACACCCAACATCAAGAATGTCAGGATTATCAAAGTGAGAGAAGACATCATTTAAATAAGGAGCTACGACCTTGTTTAGATATTCATTTTGTCGGCTGATTCTGGCTATTTCACTATTCTCATCACCAGTATAAATACTTTGCTCGTTTTCGTCATACATAAAAGAAGTCATATCATCTATTGTTTTCTTGTTCTTTGTTAATTTCATACGTAAATAATATTAAGTGCTTGCAAAGTTACGCATTTTTTTTGTAACTTTGCAGTCAAAAAGGAAAAAGTAGAATGAAAAAGTTATATATAGAGACTTATGGTTGTCAGATGAATGTGGCTGATTCTGAGGTCGTGGCCTCTGTGATGCAGATGGCTGGCTACGAAACGACGGAGTCGTTGGACGAGGCTGATGCCGTGTTTCTGAACACCTGTTCGGTGCGTGATAATGCCGAACAGAAGATTTATCATCGTTTGGATGCTTTGGATGCGGTTAGGCGTAAGCGTCCCTTGATAATTGGTGTGTTAGGTTGTATGGCAGAACGTGTTAAAGACGACCTGTTGGAGAACCATCATGCTGATCTTGTGGCTGGCCCTGATGCCTATCTCTCTTTGCCTGACCTGATAGCACAGGCAGAGACAGGCCATAAAGCTATTAATATTGAACTCAGTACAAGCGAGACTTACAAGGATGTGGTGCCCCAGCGTTTGCACGGAGCAAAGATAGGTGGTTTCGTTAGTATTATGCGAGGCTGCAACAATTTTTGTCACTATTGCATCGTGCCTTATACTCGTGGTCGTGAGCGCAGTCGTGATGTAGAGAGCATCCTTCGCGAGGTTCGTGACCTGAGAGATAGGGGCTTCAAGGAGGTGACGCTGTTGGGACAGAACGTGAATTCGTATACTTGGAACGGCGGAAACTCGTTCCCACAACTTCTGCGTCGTGTTGCTGAGGAAGCTCCAGAGATGCGTGTTCGTTTTACCACCAGTCATCCCAAGGATATGAGCGATGAAACGTTGCAAGTAATTGCCGAGATGCCGAATGTCTGCAAACATATCCATTTGCCTGTTCAGAGCGGCTCAGACCGTATTCTGAAACTCATGAATCGTAAATATACGCGTGAATGGTATTTGGACAGGGTTGCAGCTATCCGTCGTATCATTCCTGACTGTGGACTCTCAACAGATATCTTTGTGGGCTATCATAGTGAGACAGAGGAAGACCACCAGCTCTCTTTGAGTCTGATGCGTGAAGTTGGCTATGATTCTGCCTTTATGTTCAAATACTCTGAGCGTCCTGGCACATACGCTTCAAAGCATTTGCCAGACAATGTACCTGAAGAAGAGAAGATTCGTCGACTGAATGAGTTGATAGCCTTGCAGACAGAAATCTCTGCCCAGCAAAACAAGAAAGACGAAGGTAAGGAGTTTGACGTGCTGATTGAAGGTTTTTCAAAGCGTAGCCGTGAGCAGTTGATGGGCCGTACAGAGCAAAACAAGGCTGTGGTAATGCCTAAGGCAGGTCATCATATCGGAGAAACTGTCAAAGTGCGTATCACAGGTAGTACAAGTGCAACATTATTAGGAGAGATAGTATGAAGGAATTCTTGAATATCCTGAGGCGTTTTGTTCCGCCATACAAGAAATATCTGGTATTGTCGATAGTCTTCAATATATTATCGGCCATACTCAACATCTTCTCTTTTGCTGCGCTCATTCCCATTTTGCAGATACTGTTCCAAACCAGTGATGCAGAGACGGCAACCAGCTATATGGCTTGGGATTGGGGTAACGTTCAGGAGGTGCTGATGAATAACATGAACTATTATGTCAACGGACTGATAGCTGACTATGGTCAGACCACGACATTACTGCTGATTGGTCTCTTCCTGGCTGCCACCACATTCCTCAAGACTGGTGCCTATTTCCTCAGTGCAGCCACTATTATCCCTATCCGTACTGGTGTGGTGAGAGACATCCGTAACCAGTTGTATCAGAAGATAACCTCGCTGCCTCTTGGCTTTTTCTCTGAAGAACGCAAAGGCGACATTATTGCCCGTATGAGTGGTGATGTGCAGGAGATAGAGAACTCGATTATGTCGAGTTTGGAGATGTTGTTCAAGAATCCTATCCTGATTATCTCGTATTTTGCTGCTCTGATATTTATCTCTTGGCAGCTGACGCTGTTTACGCTCATTATCGTGCCTGTCATGGGCTGGTTTATGGGATATATAGGTCGCAGACTTAAGCAAGATTCTATCAAGGCTCAATCGCTGTGGAGCGACACGATGAGTCAGGTTGAGGAAACATTAGGAGGACTGCGTATCATCAAGGCTTTCTGTGCTGAGGGCAAGATGAACCGCCGCTTCGACGGTATCAATTCTGCCTACCGCGACGACATTATGCGAGTCAATATCCGTCAGTCGTCTGCCCACCCGATGAGCGAGTTCCTGGGTACCATACTGATTGTCATCGTGCTGTGGTTTGGTGGTGTGTTGGTACTGAACTATCAGGCGCTTTCCGGTCCTATATTCATCTATTATATGGTGATGCTCTACAGCATCATCAATCCCTTGAAAGACTTCTCGAAGGCAGGTTATAACATTCCTAAAGGATTGGCTTCTATGGAGCGCGTTGACAAGATTCTGTTGGCTGAGAATACTATCAAGGAAGTGCCCAACCCCAAGCATATTGCTTCGTTCGAACATCAGATAGAGTTCCGCAACGTGTCGTTCCGTTATGCTGACCAGTGGATTCTGAAAGATATCAATTTGGTTATCCCCAAAGGCAAAACCATTGCCATTGTCGGACAGTCGGGTAGTGGTAAGTCGACAATGGTTGACTTGATTCCCCGCTATTACGATGTGCAGGAAGGCGAAGTGTTGATTGATGGTGTCAATGTGAAGGACTTAGGCATCTTCGATCTGCGTCAGCTGATAGGCAACGTGAATCAGGAAGCCATCCTGTTTAATGATACCTTCCGCAACAATATCTCGTTTGGTGTTGACAATGCTACTGACGAGCAGATTGCTGAGGCTGCCAGAATAGCCAATGCCTACGACTTCATTATGCAGTCGGAACATCAGTTCGAGACCAATATCGGCGATCGTGGCGGACGCCTTTCTGGTGGTCAGCGCCAACGTGTATCAATAGCTCGTGCTATACTGAAGAACCCACCCATCTTGATTCTTGATGAGGCTACCAGTGCCCTCGATACAGAAAGCGAACGCTTGGTGCAGGATGCACTTGAGCGACTGATGAAGACGCGCACCACAGTAGCTATTGCCCACCGTTTGTCGACCATCAAGAATGCTGACGAGATTTGTGTGTTGCACGAAGGACGTATCGTAGAGCGAGGCACCCATGAGGAATTGCTCTCCATCGATGGCTATTACAAGAAGTTGAACGATATGCAGTCGTTATGAAGCAACGGGCATTGTATCTCATAGAGCACTATTTGCTGACGGTATTGATATTCATCATTGCCAAGTTGGTGTTCATGCTGTGCAATCAGGACGGACACCAGTTTACTGTTGGCGATGTTTGGGACGTCGTCGTTCATGGTCTCTCTCTCGACCTCAGCACGGCGCTTTATTTCGTGATACTTCCCTTCCTCGTTGTCTTTGTCAGCGTCTACTGGAGTAAGAAGGTTATACTCATCAACATTCTGCGTGTCTATTACATCCTAATCGCCATTGCCTTTGCTTTGGCTTTCGTGGCAGACACCAGCCTCTATGAGTTTTGGCAGTTCAAACTCGATGCATCGTGTTTACAGTATCTGGAAACACCTACTGAGGCAATGGCTAGTGTCAGTTGGGTTTATATTGCCATAAGGGTTGTGATATTCGTGTTGGCAACCTTGCTGATGTATAAAGCCTACTGGCTGACAGTCCGCAGCCTTCAGACTGTGAGTTCTTCGACTAAAGATCGAAGTGTGGCGTTGCAATCGCAGCCTTCGGACTGGAAGTCCGCAGCCTACGGACTATTGGTGTTCTTAGTGTCCGTTCCGCTTTTCATTATTGGCATCCGTGGAGGTTTGGGTGAGTCGACAACGAATATCGGACAGGTGTACTATTCGAGTAGTCAGTTCTTGAATCATTCTGCTGTGAATCCAGTGTTCAGTTTCTTGGCTTCGTTGGAGAAAAGCAGCAGTTCTGTTCCTGAGTATCAATTCATGGAAGAAGCTGAGCGCGCCAGACTGATGGCTGATATTTATTTTACCCAAAGTATTGATACGGATACACTGCTTCGCACCAAAACACCTAATGTTGTCATTATACTCCTGGAGAGTTGTGGTGGTATCTTTACGGAGGACATTGGTGGACGTAAGGAAATTATGCCCAATCTGAATCGATACGTGCACGAAGGTGTCTATTTCTCGCAGTTCTATGCCAACTCCTATCGTACTGATCGTGGTACGTTGTGTACCTTGAGCGGATATCCTTCGTTCCCCAAATCTTCAGTCATGAAGATGCCTTCAAAGACACGTTTTCTGCCAGGCATCGCCAAATCGCTGCGTGATGCAGGCTACAAGACGAGTTATCTCTATGGTGGCGATATCAATTTCACTAATATGCGTAGCTATCTGGTGACGACAGGCTTCGACCAGTTGCATTGGCAAAAGGATTATACGCTGGAAGAGCAGCATAGTGCTAATTGGGGTGTGCGCGACGATATTACCTTCGCAACACTCTATGAACAGATTGCTGGTTTCAAACCTGATGAGCATTATCTCATTGGCTATTCTACGCTCTCCAGTCATGAGCCTTGGGACGTTCCTACACATGATTTGAAGGAAGAGATTCCCAATGCCTTTAATTATCTGGACCAGTGTATAGGCAACTTCATCGAAAAGGTCAGGAAGACGCCTCAGTGGGATCATCTGTTGGTGGTGTTGTTGCCTGACCACGGCTTTACATACTTTGGAGTTGGTGAAGAGCATGAGATGCACGACCACGTGCCCATGTTATGGTTGGGTGGAGCACTCAAGGAACCTCGTCGCATAGACGTGCTGTGTAATCAGACTGATCTCCCTGCCACGCTGCTTGGTCAGTTAGGTCTTCCTCATGACGACTTCCTCTTCAGTCGTGATGTTATGAGCCGCAACTATACCTATCCATTTGCCGTTCATACCTACAACAACGGCATTACGATGAAAGATAGTACAGGTTTTGCTGTCTATGACCTGAATGCCAATCGCATCATTGTTGACAAGAGCACTGACAGCGAGGCACTGATCAAAAGAGGAATGGCAATCCTGCAGACAGCATCGGAGCATATCAACCGTTTAGGAACAAATTAACAGCATGAGACAATTCAATAAGAAATATCTGGGCGTTCTATGGCCTTTGGGCGCAGTGGTGTGCAATCTGCTGCTGGCCTATGTATTATATTTTGTAGCTCGTGTCGCTTTCCTCATCGAGAATTGGCAGCTTTATGCTGAGAATATGACAAACAGTCATCTTCTGGAGCTATTCAGAGGTGGTGTCATGTTCGACACATCCGCTATCCTTTACACTAATGCGCTATGGGTAGTGATGGTGATGTTGCCATACCATAAGAAGGATAATGAGCGTTATCATCGTGTGTGTCGATGGGTATTTGTGGTCATCAACATGATTACTTTTGCTGTTAATCTTGGTGATTCAGTATATTTCCGCTATTCCATGCGTCGCACTACCACCACGATATTCCAGGAATTCTCTAATGAGAACAATCTTGGAGGCATCTTCCTGACTGAAGCCCTGAACCACTGGTACTTCTTCCTGTTGGCAGGACTCTTAGGTTGGGCAATATGGAAATTATATCGTATTCCTCGCCTGATTGGACTTAAAGCAAATTGGATTTTATATGACGTGGTATTCTTTTTGTCGCTGTTAGCCTATACGCCCTTCTGCGTGGCTGGTATGCGTGGTGGATGGACACGCGATATCCGACCTATCACCGTGTCGAATGCCAACAACTATTGTGATCGTCCTACGGAGACAGGCATTGTGCTGAATACGCCTTTTGCACTGATACGTACTATCGGAAAGAACATTTTCGAGGTGCCTGCCTACTTCACAGACAAAGCAGAGATGGAGCGCGTGTTCAATCCTATCGTCATCCCCAAGCCGACCCATGAGTTCAAAAAGAAGAATGTGGTGGTCATCATCATCGAGAGCTTTGGAAGAGAATATATTGGTGCATATAATAAGCATATTCCTGGCTATAAAGGTTTTACGCCGTTTACGGATTCGCTGATTGCTAATGGTGCACTGACCTATAAGTATTCCTATTGTAACGGACGAAAGTCGATAGACGGTATGCCCAGCATCCTCTCTTCAATACCTATGTTCGTAGAGCCATTCTTCCTGTCACCTTATAGCATCAATCATGTATCAGGACTGGCAGATTGTTTGAATGGCAAAGGTTACGAGACGGCTTTCTTCCATGGTGCTGAGCGTGGCTCGATGGGCTTTATGGCTTTTGCCCGTGCAACGAAGTTTAAGCAGTATTATGGTCGTGAGGACTTTGTGGCTGACCCTCGCACTCGTGGCGATGAAGACTATGATGGATGGTGGGGTATCAGCGACGAACCCTTCATGCAGTATATGTGTCAGAAGATGACAGACATGAAAGCACCCTTTATGACTGCCCTGTTCACACTCTCGAGCCATCATCCTTTCCGTGTGCCTGATGCCTATAAGGATAAGTTCAAGGATGAAAATCCTGATATGCCCATCTATCCTGTTATTCGTTATACGGACATGGCTTTGCAGCATTTCTTTGAGTCTGCTCGTAAGCAGCCTTGGTTTGAGAATACCATCTTTGCCATTACCAGCGACCATACCAATATGTCTGCCTTCGATGAGTATTTATCAGATATTGGTGGATTCTGTTCACCTGTTATTTTCTACGACCCCAGTGGGGAGATGGGTAGCGGTATGGTGGATGCCATTGCCCAGCAAACAGATATCATGCCTACTATCTTAGAGCATCTGGGTTACGACCAGCCATACCTTTCGTTTGGCGTTGACCTGCTCAACACACCTGCTGAAGAGACGTGGGCAGTTAACTATATGAATGGCATTTATCAATACGTAAAATATGGATATGTGCTGCAGTTTGATGGACAGCAGACTAAAGCCGTCTATTCACTTGAGGATAGGTTGATGAAAAAGAACCTTCTGGGTCGGGTCTCTCAGCAATCAATAATGGAACAGGAACTCAAGGCCATTATACAACAGTATATGGAACGTATGACGGAAGATCGTCTGACGCCACAATAGCATTTAAGGGTAAAAAATCGGAAGCATCATGATACTGATATTAGGAAAAGAGGGTATATTACATACGTTAGGAAATGACATCAAGAACGTGTTTCAGAACTTTTTCACCATGCGTGGTCGTTGGCAGCGTGAAGGTGACGAGTTGTTGATACACTACTTCAAAGAAGCCCCTCATGCCACCAACCAACGCAAAATGATTGTGTGCATGATAGATGACAAACACAAGTCTGGTGGATTGGCAGACCGTTTGCGTGGTATTGTGTCAACCTATTATGTATGCAAGAAACTTGGTTATGACTTCCGTATTAATTTTGTACATCCCTTCCCACTTATCGATTATTTAGTGCCTAATGAGTATGATTGGCGTGTCAAGCAGGAAGAACTCAGCTTCAATGTTGACGATGCAGAGCCGATGTTCTGTGGTAGTCAGGCCACCCATGTTGAGCCGAAGTTTCAGGAATTGTGGATTAGAAAGCGTTGTCGGAAAGCTAACAAGCAATTGCATGTTTATACCAATGCCTATATTCTTAGGCATGGCGATAAGTTTAGAAAATGTTTTCAGGAACTTTTCCGTCCATCAGAGGCACTGCAGGCCGCCCTCGACCAACAAGCTGTTAAGTTGGGTACAGACTACTATGCTGTAACATTGCGTTTCCAGCAACTACTTGGTGATTTTATAGAAGAAGCACATTTTACCATTTTGTCACCTGACGATGCACAGCAATTGATGGACCGCTGTGTTGAGCAGATTGAAAAGCTGTATCAACGGTTGCCTGAGAAGAAAACACTCCTTGTCACGTCTGATAGTGTACGCTTCTTGCAATATGTCTCTAGTCGCCTGAACTATGTGTATATTGTCCCAGGACAATTGGCTCACATGGATTGGAGTGAGAACATCCCATTTGAGACCAATCTGAAGTCATTCCTTGATTTCTATATGATTAGTAGGTCAAAGCGTGCCTACTTTCTGCAGACAGGAAAGATGTATAACAGTGGTTTCCCACGCCGTGCTGCGCAGGCAGGTGGAGTACCTTTTAAGCACATCCGTTTTTAACAGACTTGACTTCGCGCACTTTGAACATACGGTCTACAAGTCTGTGCAGTTTAGCTGCCGTACTTGAACGACGGACGTAATAAGGCGTCTTACATAATTCGTCGATGTTAAGAGCCTTCAATTCTTCTTCAAGAGACAAGTCGTTTAGATAAGCCTGCATGAATATCTCATATACTTTGTCCTTCCAACCCATTGAGTTGCCCCAATAATGTCCGATAAGGTCGGAGGTCGCAGTCAGCGAAGTGTGTTCAGCTAAAGCAATTGAATATGAATATTGCTCCGTAATAAACTCATTGTTGCCATCATTAAGCATGCCGTCGCAAAGTGTCAGGGCGCAGGCAACGGTCTCACTGATTTTCTTGCAGGGCAAACCTACAACGCCTGCATTCCACATCTGATGCTGTTCGCCAATAAGAATGTCACCATAGGTCTTGCCAACAGCCTTCTTCCATAACCGTTTGGCTGTATGGCTGATGTCTGTAGGCTTGCCTTCACAAAGATGCATCAATCCATGTCCTTCGTCTAACCTTGCCTTCAATGTTGTCAGACTGCCATAGAGGAAAGTATCGCTGTCTAAATAAAGCAGGTCGTCGTCAGGATAGAGGTTGTGGAGATATTCCATCCCCTTTATTTTCGTGCGGAAAAAGAACTTATGTGGTCCCATCCACTCTGCCTTTTGCTCAGCTGTAATGGTAATCACTTCAACGCCAGCCTTGCGGAAGAATGAGGGGTGGTCTGTAATGACGCAGATGCGTCCCAAATCTGGCGAAAGCTGTTTTTGGAAGGTTCGTATGGACAGGTAGGCCTCCATATAGTAGCGCATCGCCTCGTCGCCACCCATCACAATATAAAAAACGGTCATCATATCAGTTAGTCTTTTTCTCATGTACTTTTCCATCAATGACTTCGAAACGTTGTTCGAAGCGCTGACGGGTGCGCTTCCAGCGGTCGTGCGTCCACAGGTAACATTCCGGCTGTCTGCGAATGCTTTCCTCGAGGTTCTTGAAATAAAGGTCGGTTAATTCAAACTCCTTCAACTTTGCAGGTTCGCGAGTGATGAGCTTGAACTCTGCTTCGAAATAGCCGCGTTTAATACGCTTTACGTCTAAATAAAACACGGCATGATTGAGTTTCGCTGCGATTCGTTCTGTACCAGAGAGTACGGCAGTGTCATGATGTAGGAATTGGCACCAGTGATGGATATTCCACCAGAAAGGAGCCTGATCAGCAATATAGCCAATAACTACGGGTTTCCCTTGCTTCTTATATTCCAGTATCTTGCGTAACGATTCGTTCATCGAGATACATACGGCTCCAAAACGCTGTCGTACATGAAGGAACAGACGGTCGAAGTCTTGGTTCTCAAGTGGATGATAGAGTTGTCCGCATTGTGCCTCAGGATTTATCCAGAAGGGTAGGGATGTAACCCATTCCCAGTTGCAGAAATGCCCTAAGTAGATGGCACATGATTGTCCCTCGTTGATGCACTGGTCTATGGCTTCTGTGTTCTTAAAAACCAGACGTCGCTTTATCTCTTCTGGTTTCATGGTCATCAGCTTGATACTTTCTACCAGATAGTCGCAGAACCATCGGTAGAAATTTCGTTCAATGATCTTATGCTCTTCTGGTTCCCGTTCTGGAAAAGATGTTACCAGATTAACCCATACCAAACGACGGCGATAGTGTATGACATAGAAGACAATTACGAAGATGATGTCGCTCAGCCAGTAGAGCATCCGTAGGGGGAGCAGTGACAGCAGGTACCACAGGGAGTAGACGATATAATATAGTAGTTTCTTCATTGAACATTAAACATTAAACATTAAATTCGCTTCGCTCAGAATACTTCAATTCTTGTAGATACGACAAATCTTAGCGTAATAGTGCTCATAGTTCAGGTGGTCGTCGAAATCAGTCTTGGCTTGTTGACCCAATTTCTGACGCAGTTGCGTGTCATCAATAAGGCGCCCCATGGCTTCAGCCAATTGCCTGGCATTGCCAGGTTCAACAAGCAGACCGTTATGTCCGTCTTCCACATATTCACGCTGTCCGCCATTATTAGTCACCACCACGGGATGTCCCTGTGACATGTATTCCTGAGGCGACAGTGGACAACCTTCGCGAACGGTAGATGCCAGAATGCCGAAATCAGCACCAGCCACATAGGGTAATACAGGATGGCGGAAGCCAGCGAAGATAATCTTCTCAGCAATGCCTTTGCTGTTGATAGTTGTCTTGAGGTGCTCAGTATATTCATCGCTTCCTTTGCCAATCAGCACCAGTTTGAAGTCCTTTTCCTTGATTTGCTCTACAGCATCCATCAAGGTGTCAATGCCTTTTTCTGGGTCCAACCTGCCATGAAACATGGCCACTGTGCTGGTCTCAGAAATATTGAATTCCTTGCGAACATCCACGGGCACAGTGTTCTCAGGCACTACGATGCTGGTATGGACAATGCCCAACTTGTTAGGATTGATAGTGGGATTTGTGCTAAGAAACATGTCAGTGGAAATCTGTGAGTCGAAGATCAGCCTGTCAAGCTGACTATATAACCAGCGGTAGAGCATGCTGTTCTTTCCTGTGCGAGTGAGGTGACGACACATGACCACGCGGACATTCTTGTTGCTTGAAAGCTTTCTGGCGTAACATGCCGTAAAGGCGTCTTTGAAATTGTGGGCATGTATGGTACATGCTCCTTCCTTGTTGATGATAGAAGCCATCTGCCACGCACTCTTCACATCGAGAGCACCTCCCAACGCTAAGGGTATCACCTGCATGCCAGCCTCCGTATATTTCTGGATGATGTCTTCGACAGGTTTACAGAAAATGGTAACGTCAATACTGTCAGCCCGCTGGCGCAGACTCAGATCATAGACATATTGCTCGCCACCGCCCCATTCTTTATTCGATACGATATGGAAAATCTTCATGCTGCAAAAGTAACAATTTAATGGCTATTATGCAAATTTTATGCAATATATTTTGTGTATTTGTTTTTTTGTGCTACCTTTGGCAAGATAAAACGGAATAAACATTATGGCATCTTATGATATTGACATTTTACACGAGCATATCCTGCAGATATTGTTGACTGTAGACAAGGTGTGTCGTGAGCATGATTTGACTTACTATTGCTGGGCTGGTACGATGTTGGGCGCAATCCGTCATAAAGGTTTCATCCCCTGGGACGACGATATGGATATTTGTATGCCACGTCCTGACTATGATCGCTTGATGACCCATGCCCACGAATGGCTGCCACAGCCTCTTGAGGCTTTGTCAATAGAGACTGATGCCAGTTATCCTGGTGGCTTTGGTAAAATTGTGGATGGCAGCACCACGTTGATAGAGCGTGAACATAGTGACTATGTTGGGGGCATCTATATTGATGTGTTTCCCATTGATGGAATGACCAAGAATAAGTTGGGGCAGAAAATAGCTGTGGCTCGCTATAAGGCAATGGACAAGTTGCTCTATTTCCTCCATCGCGATCCCTATAAGCATGGGCATGGTCCCAGCTCGTGGCCAGTGCTGCTGATTCAGAAACTATTTTCACACGAATGGGCCCGTAAGCAGTTGCGTGCAGCCTATTTAGCTTACGACTATGAGAGTTCGGAGTATGTACTTGACTATGATGATGGCGTGAACGGCGTGATTCCCAAGACGATGTTGGGCACTCCGCAGCCAGTTGCCTTTGAAGGTCACATGGTAATGGGGGTAGAGCATGCTGATGCTTATCTTAGGAAAAAGTATGGTGACTATATGGTTGTACCTCCTCACGACAACCAGCGCCAGCATAATTTCTTCTATTTGGATTATAATCTGCCGTTCAGACAGTACGAAGACAAGCGCTCGTTTGTCAATCGCGATAACGCTTCTCAATAATCTTTGAAACCAAGACGAACTGGTAAAAGCCTGCCATCATGGCGCGAATCAAGCCGCGTGTGCCCATACGGTACCCGCCATCCAACACGTATTTCTTGAAAAAGCGCCAGAAAGGACGCCAAAGCAGGGCCCCAAGGCCATAACCCTTCTCGCGTTTTTTCTCTACCTCGTTGTCAGTATATTCGTTCATCTTTGCCATGTATTCATGCATGGTTTCGTCCATTAGGTGCAGCAGACGGGCTTCTTTCCTGGCTTTCAGCTTTTCGACTCTTCCCTGTACCTTAGGGAAGGTATGCACGTATGGTGGCCATTCCGTTCCTTCACGGATAAAGAAACGCAACTGAAAGTCGTAATGGAAATCGCGCACGAACATGCTCATGAACATATTCTGGCGAGGAATATAGTAGCCTGCGGGACAATTGGGCTCTTTTATCTTCTGATAGAGCACCTCACGCAGTTCTGGGGTGACCAGTTCGTCTGCATCGACTACCAATACCCATTTGTTGGAAGCCGACTGAATGGCAAACGTACGGGCAGGCTCAGCACTCTTGTGGTTGGCCTTAGGGAACGTTACCACTTTACAGCCATACTGCTCGGCAATCGTCACCGTATCGTCCGTACTCTCCATATCACATATCACCACCTCGTCGAAGTCTTTGACAGACTCCAACACCTTGGCTAAATGCTGTCGGGCATTATAAGTATTGATGACGACTGAAATCCTGGCCTCGCTCATACCTTCTTGACCACAGTATTATATGCGTTGATAACCGTTTGGATGACAAACTGAGTCATCTCTTCGTTCAGTTGCGGATAGCAGGGCAATGATATCTCGTGTGAATAGTTCTGGTAAGCTTGCGGATAATCCTTGATGTCATAGCCTAAATCACGGAATAGAGTCAGCATGGGCAATGGGATGAAATGTACATTGACAGCCACCTCATGTTTGGAAATCTCTGCAATGATTTCGTCGCGCTGCTCTTCTGTGATGTCTTTGATGCGCAGGGCATACAGATGGTACGATGTCTCGCGATTATCTTTGATGATTGGTGGGGTGATAGCCCACGGTTGCTGACTAAAGGCATCGTTGTAGGCGGTAAAGATACGTTTGCGTTCTGCCAACAACTTGTCGTATTGTCGTATCTGTGCCAGTCCGATGGCAGCGTTGACATCAGCCATGTTGGCTTTCATGCCCATACCCACAATATCATAGCGCCAACCGCCTGCCTTACTCTTGGTAAAGGCATCCTTCGTCTGACAGTTCAGCGCCATCATACGCAATTGTTGATAGAGTTTGGCGTTGTCGAAGGGGGCAGGCATATTCAGACAGATGGCACCACCTTCTGCCGTAGTGATGTTTTTTACGGCATGGAGCGAGAAGATGACGATATCCGTATTAGTGCCAGAGAACTGACCATGGTAGTGGGAGCCGATGGAATGAGCAGAGTCGTTAATGACGATAATACGTCCCAATTGCTCCATGACAGGTGACGTTGCCTGATACTGTGCCTTAATTTCAGGTTCATTGACCAAAGCCATAATCTGACTGTAGTCGCATGGAAAACCTGCAATATCAACGGGAATGATGGCCTTGGTGCGTGGGGTAATGGCCTTGCGAATGGCATTAATAGAGATGTTCAGGTCATCGCCAGAATCTACCATCACGGGTTTCGCTCCTGCCCATAGTACGGCAAAGGCCGTTGCACAATAAGTGTAAGCAGGAATAATCACTTCGTCACCGGGTTTTACGCCTAACCAGCGGAGTGTCATAATAGCTCCCGTAGTCCAGGAATTCACACACAACACTTGGGATGTCCCCGTCAGTTTAATAATCTCTTCCTCTAAAGCTTTCACTTTGGGACCTGTGGTAATCCAACCGGAACGCAAGGAGTCAGTGACTTCCGCAATGACGTTATCGTCAATGTATGGTGGAGAAAAAGGTATCTTCATATAAGATTCTATTTGATTTGTTTGCAAAGTTACGAAAAAAAACAATATTAAACAAGCATAATGACGAAAAAATCCATCAGCCTTGTTGTCTTATGATTTGTTTCCATCAGACTTACCAGAGAGATTCTTTTCTCCATTATAAGAGTTCACAAAATAGCCAGGGCGCCCCTTGACCTCTGTAAATATCCTGGCAATGTATTCGCCAAGAATGCCAAGACTCAGCAGTTGTACGCCTCCCAAGAAAAGGATGGTAACCATAATGGTTGGATAACCTCGGACGGGCTCTCCATAGATAATGGTAACGATAATAATATATACAAGGTATATGAAAGCGACCAATGAGACTAACACACCGAGTGCTGAGGCTAATCGTAATGGTGCTGTCGTATAGGACATAATACCATTCAGGGCCAAATTGACAAGCGAACCGGTACTCCACTTGCTGACGCCTTCTTGACGCTCCAATTGCTTGTATGTGATACCTTTTTTATGAAACCCTATCCAAGAATACATGCCCTTGGTATTCCTTTCTGTTTCACGCATTTGTTTTAGTGCCTCAACGCAAGAACGGTCTAAAAGACGGAAATCACCAGTATCATTCTGGATGGGAACCTTGGTAACTGATTGGAGTAGCTTATAGTACCAGTGTGAAGTTTTACGCTTCAACCACGATTCCCTGCTGTCTTGGCGTTGGGCATAGACATCGTCAAATCCTTCTTCCCAATACTTGATCATTTCAGGAATCACGTTAATTGGATGTTGCATGTCTGCATCCATCACGATGACGGCATCGCCTGTCGCATAGTCGAATCCAGCCATCATGGCTATCTCTTTACCGTAATTTCGCGACAAGTCAATGTAATTGTAATGCTGATCTTTCTGGTGCAACTTAATCATCTGTTGCAATGTGTTGTCGGTACTGCCGTCATTGACAAAAAGAAACTCCCAATCGTAACTGGCATTTTGTTCCAACACCTGACTCATCCTTTCTTGGATAAGCATGAAGGATGCCTCTTCGTTATAGGCAGGAATAATAATTGTAATCTTTTTCATCGGGTACTGACAAATTATTATCTTTATTTGCGTGCAAAGTTACAAATAAGTGAGTGAAAAGCCAAATAAATTTGAGCTTTTCCGAATGAAAGTAACTTGAACTTGTTCAAAGTTACAAATAATTTCGTATCTTTGCAACCAATATGACGAAAATTATCATTGGATTCGACGCTAAGCGCATTGTTCGCAATGGAACAGGGTTAGGTAGCTATGGACGTACGCTGGTCAATGACTTGGCTCAGAAGCAGGACCTTGAACTGCGTCTTTATGCACCAGACAAAGGACGTGACGACTTACGCTCACAGATTATCGAACGCCCTAATGTCAGCTTCTGCTATCCTCATTTTTCATCTTCCATTCATCTTCCATCTTCATGGTGGCGTATGAAGGGTGTGGTGACTGACTTACAGCGCGATGGGGTTCAGTTGTATCATGGCTTGTCGGGTGAGCTCCCCATTGGTATACGCAAGTCTGGTATCCGTAGTGTGGTGACCGTCCATGATTTGATATTCTTGCGTCATCCTGAGTTTTACAATTGGGTGGATACCAAGATATACGCTTGGAAGTTCCGTCAGACATTGAAAGAGGCTGATCATATCATTGCCATTAGCGAGTGTACCAAGCGTGACATCTTGTATTATGGCGATATTGACGAGCAGAAGATTTCTATAGTCTATCAGAGCTTCGCACCCCGTTTCAGTGCCGAGGTCAGTGAAGAGCAGCGTTCACTGGTGCGTAAGATTTATGCTTTACCACAGCGTTACATCCTCAACGTAGGTTCTGTAGAGGCTCGAAAGAATATTTTGCAGGCCGTGCAGGCATTACCCTTAATGCCTGATGATGTGGCTTTGGTCATTGTGGGCCGTCATACGCCCTATACCGACCGAGTGCTGCAGTATGTTCGCGAGCATCATTTGGAACAGCGTGTGCTGGTTCTGCATGGTGTGCCGAATGACCATCTGCCCGTACTCTATGCGTTGGCAGAAGCATTTGTCTATCCTTCTGTCTACGAGGGTTTTGGCATCCCCATTATCGAGGCCATCAGTTGTGGCTTGCCTGTGGTGGCTTGTTCAGGTTCTTGTTTGGAGGAAGCTGGTGGCCCTGACAGCCTTTATGTTCAGCCAGGTGACGTTGAGGCTATGGCTGATGCCATCCGTCAAACTTTAGTGGGTGCAGAGGGTAGAGAGTTTCGTATCGAGAATAGCAAAAAATACATCCGCCGTTTCAGCGGATGTAATGTGGCCGACCAGGTGGTAAATGTTTACCAGAGCCTGCTCTAATTTCTCATTTTCTCATTTTCTCATTTTCTCAATTTCTCATTTTCTCATTTTCTCATTTTCTCAATTTCTCATTTTCTCATTTTCTCAATTTCTCATTTTCTCAATCTCTCAATCTCTCAATACAATACCGCAGGTATCAGCTCTTTGGCGCGTTCAAAGTCTTCTACCGTATCCAATTCGATAGAGAAGAAATCAGTAGTATCCACTACGCGGAAGTGATAACCTTGTGGAATAAGGCGTTCGAAAGCACGCTCGTAGAAGATGTCAATGAGACCTTCGCGTTCTATCATCTGTTCCAATTCACGGAACAATGCTGTAGAATAGTCACTGGCAATACGCTCCACGCCTACTGATTCGCCAATGGCATCAGCAATGCTGCATGTCTTGCTGAGTTCCACCACACGACCTTCGTCATCAGTAATAATCTTAATTTCTTCTTCACCACATTCGTGACGGTTCAGTGCCAAGGCTGTACCCTTCTCATCAACAATCGCTTTTACCAGTTTCGGATCCAGCAGAATGTCGCTGTCCATCAGCAGGAAATCCTTTCCGTCTGTATATGGACGTGTCATCCACAACGAGAAGATATTGTTGTTGTGCTCGTAGTCAGCATTATGGATGAAGTGGATGTTAAGGGTAGGATAGTGCTCCGTCAGGAACTCGCGAATCATCTCGCCACGATAACCCGTCACCACCACTAACTCGTTGATGCCGGCAGCTAACTGGGCATCAACGGTGCGCTCCAACAGCGTACGCTCACCAACCTTCAACAGACATTTGGGCTGCGTATCCGTCAGCGGACGCAGGCGCTTTGCCATACCCGCTGCAAGAATTACTCCTATCATAATTATTGACGTAGAAAATAAAATTACTCCGAAAGTATTTTAAATTACTCCGAAAGTATTTAGAAATTCTCCTGGATTTTAGCAGCAATCTCCTTGAACTCCTCTTCTGTCAGCTTCAGTTTCTCCTTGCGGAAGTCGGCATCAGCCTCACTCTGCATGGGGATGAGGTGGATGTGTGCATGAGCAACCTCCAGACCAAGCACTATCTGAGCCACCTTCTTGCAGGGAAACGCCTTCTTGATGGCAATGGCGACTTGCTTGGCAAACTGCTGATAGCGAGCCAATTCGTCATCGTCCATATCAAAGAAATAATCAACTTCACGACGGGGAATCACCAATGTGTGACCCTTTACCAACGGATTGATGTCAAGGAAAGCGTAGAATTCCTCGTTCTCTGCCACTTTATAGCTGGGAATCTCACCAGCAGCAATTTTTGCAAAAATATCCATAACGATGAATTACGAATGATTAATTATGAATTATGCATTATGCATTAAGCATTATGAATTATGCATTATGCATTAAGCATTATGAATTATGCATTAAGCAATGCTGATGTTCTCAATGCGCAACTTGATGGTGCCACGGGGAATTGTAATCTCTACCTCGTCGCCAACCTTCTTGCCTAACAGTCCTTGAGCGATAGGCGTCTTAATCGAGATTTTGCCAGCACGCAGGTCTGCCTCGTTCTCGCTGACGATAGTGTAGCTCATCTTGGCGTTAGTGGTTAGGTTGGTCATCTCAACCTTCGTCAGGATCTGAACGCTGTCAGTACTTAGACGCGACGTATCCACAACCTTTGCCTCACTGATGGTAGCCTTCAGCTTATTGATTTTATCCTCCAGATGTGCCTGAGCTTCTTTGGCAGCATCATATTCACTATTTTCACTCAAGTCGCCTTTCTCACGAGCTTCTGCAATGGCAGCAGACGCTTTAGGACGCTCTACCGCTTCCAATCGGTGCAGTTCGGCTATCAGTTTGTCGTAGCCTTCTTGTGACATGTAAGCCATAATCTTAAATATTATTTTAGTTCTTTATCTTTAATTCTATTGCCGGACGCAGAAAAAATAAAGAATCCCGACTTTCGTCGTCGGAATCCTAGTTTTTTATCTATGTCTCTTTGTCGTTTGCAAAGGTAGGCATTAATTTTGAAACTGCCAAATTTTTCGCTTCAAAATTTTTCTTTTAGGTTGATTTATGTCAAGAAAGTGTTTTGCGGACACTACTTTTATACGTTGATTTCTTGCACTTTACGAAAAAACCGATTACCTTTGCACTGTGTTTTTCATAGTATTAGATTTAAGGTTAACAAAGGTCGGGGCTCAGCGGAGTCCCTTTTTTTATTATTGTGGCGAACTAAAAGCGTTTCCAAATGGCTTTCAATGCGAAGTATAGCAGGATGCCCGTCAGGAGTCCGGCAATGGCGTCGATGGCATAGTGGGCGTAGATGTAGACGGTAGAGAGGCACATCAGGATGTAGAAGGGTAGGATGGTGAAGATGAGGCCCTTGCTGCGTGTGCGTAAAGCCAACAACATGACGACGGTGGTGACACCGACATGACTGCTGGGGAAGGCGGCTGTGGGGCGTTCGCCGGCATCGTGGGTCAGGTCGAGCATGTGATACCAGAAGCCATCCGTCCAGCCTGGTGCTGCCATGCGTTCGGAATGTGTGAGGAACCAGTCGCCCAGATTGGGGAAGATGCCTGCGGCAATCTTTTCCGTACCCACAGCGAGATAGTAGAACTGAGGACCCGTGACGGGCAGTAGCACGAAGACGACGTAGTAGGCAAAGAAGGAGCTGAGCATGACGAAGGCCGTCATCTGGAACTCCTGATAGCGACGGAAGAAGTAGTAGAGATAGGTGATGAGCATCAGCGGGAAGTAGCTGACGTAGCCCAGGCACATCAGCTCTGAGAACCAACCGTATGGCACCTTTTGTGAAAAGAGTAGGGAGGGCTGACAACCAAAAAGTGACTGTTCCCAACCAGCAAAGATGTGGTCGAGATTGGGCAGAGCACGATTCATTTCGTAGGTATCAGGATACCACCAACCTAAGAAAGCCATCTGCACCAGAATGCGTAAGAAGATGGTTAGACGACAGGGCCAAAGACGGTAGACGCCCCACATGGCCAAAGTGACCAGCGTGAACTGGATGCGTCCTTTGATCATATCGCCGGGATTGGCAATCTTGTCCCATAGGACAACCATCATCACCACCGTGAAAGCCAGATAGCCAAAGGCCACCCACTCGAAAGACAGCAGGCCCTTAGTGGCTTTCTTGTCTCTTTTAAAGAGCTCACTAATCTTTATAGCCATTTGTTGTCTTTATACCATTGGATACTGCGACGTACACCTTCCTCTAATTTTACTTGTGGTTCGTAGCCTAACTCCTTGCGAGCGGGCTTGATGTCACAGCGCCAGTTGCGCTGACGCATGATGTTATACTTGTCATTATTGAGAGCTGTTACCTTACCCGTCAGTCGTCCAACATACTCGCCTACGAAAGTCACCACACGCAATACCCAGATGGGAGCTGTGATGCGAATCCACCAGGGATTGCCCAACTCTTTGCGAATCAGATTGCTAAAAGTTGACGACTGATAAACCTCTCCGTCGCTGAGGAAATATTTGCGACCCGTCTGACCTTTTTCCATGGCAAGGAATACGGCCTGTACCACGTCCGTGACATAAACGAAGGTGATGTCCTGCTGTTTATAGCCCACGGCGAAGTCGGTATGTGACTGGATGCTTTTAGCCATCATGAAGTAGTCGCGCTCACGCGGACCATAGACTCCTGTTGGACGTAGGATGACGTAGGGGAACCCACCCCCGCCCCCTCCCGTGCAGGAGGGGAGGTCAGCGAGCCATTGTTCTGCCTCCAGTTTACTTCGTCCGTAAGCGGTGTTGGGACGGGCCTCGTCGCTCTCAAGAATCTCTGTATAGGGCTGTTGTTCACGGATAGCGCCCATGATGCTGAGCGAACTGATATACACAAAGCGCCGTAGTGGCATCTTCAAGGCGATGATGGCACGCACCAGATTTTGGGTGCCCTCGGTATTGATGCGGTGGAAGTCGGCCTTTTTCAGACACTTGGTGACGCCTGCAGCATGTACCACATAGTCGAACTGATGGTCTTTCAGCTGCTCGCAGAGCTGTTCTTCCGATGAGAGGTTCAACTCGATAAAGTGGATGCGTTCGTCCGTAAGAAACTGGCGTGAGCTGCTGCCACGTACAGCTGCCCACGTCTCGAATCCGCGTCGAAGCGCTTCTTCCACAATAAAGGAGCCAATGAAGCCACTGGCTCCTGTAATCAGTATCTTCACTTCTTCTTGCCTGTTATGTTGTCGACAGCATCGCGGGCCTCGTCATTGAGGTTGATGTTGCGGTTTACTTTGGCATCGATGGTGCCAGCACGCATGATGTCGGCCATATCAACGCCAGTTGCCGACTTCAGTACATCGAAAGCCTGCTTGATGGCAACGGGTACGCCACCGCTCATGGCTGCCACGCCAGCACCGCTGTCTTGTCCTCCGCTATAGACGTGAACATCCTTGATGGCTGAGATGGGCTTAGCCACATTCTCGACCACCTGAGGCAATACCTCAATCATCATCTGCATGACGGCAGCATTGTTATACTTCTTATAAGCCTCGGCCTTCTTGTCCATAGCCTGAGCCTCAGCCTCACCCTTCTTCTGGATGGCGTAAGCCTCAGCCTCACCCTTAGCCTTGATACCGGCAGCCTCCTGTTCCAAACGGTAACGGACGGCATCCGACTCAGCATTCTGAGCTAGTGCACGCTGCTCAGCCTCGTACTTCTGAGCCTCAGCCACACGTTTACGCTGTTCGAGGTCAGCGGCAGCGTCGCGTTCTACTTTATATTTATCAGCATCGGCCTTCTTCTCCACCTCGGCAGCCAACTGGTTCTGGCGAATCTCAATCTGTTCTCTCGACAGGATTTGCTCACGCTTCGTCTTTTCAATCTCAGCCTCAACGGTCTTGATGTTGATGGTCTTCTGCTGTTCCTGCTGCTGGATGGCGTATGCAGCATCGGCATCAGCCTGTGCCGTATCGGCCTGCTGTTTCAGGGCGGCACGCTTCAGGGCCAGTTCGTTATTCTTGATAGCAATAGCGGTGTCAGCATCCACGCGGGCATCGTTAGCCTCCTTATCTGCCTTCGACACCTCAATCTTCACATCGCGCTCGGCTATGGCACGATTAATCGAGGCATCCTTCTTAATCTTAGCCGTATTGTCGGCACCCAGGTCCTTGATCAGTCCTTCCTTATCGGTCACGTTCTGGATGTTGCAAGAAATAATCTCAATACCCAGCTTCGCCATATCGGGCTGAGCCTTGGTCATCACCTGGTCAGAGAAACCGTCACGGTCGGTATTCAGCGAACGCAGGTCCAGCGTACCGATGATTTCACGCATGTTACCTTGCAGCGAGTCCTGCAACTGCTCGGCAATCTCGCTGGGCATCATGTTCAGGAAGTTCTTGGCAGCCAAACGTGTCCCTTCGTTGGTGGGCATCACGCGAATCTTGGCGACGGCATCTACATCGACGTTGATGAAGTCGGTGGTGGGCACGCTCTCTTCCGTCTTGATGTCGACGGTAATCTGCCCCAGATAAACACGGTCCAGACGCTCGAAGAACGGAATACGGAATCCACCCGAGCCAATCAGTACACGTGGCTCCTTGCTAAGACCGGAGATGATGAAAGCCGACGAGGGGGGAGCTTTTACGTATGAAATAAACAGGAATAACACCAGTAGCAAAATAGCGCCACCGATAAGGGCATACATTGTGATTGGATCCATAATTGAAACAGTTTAACGGTTACTTTGCTGCAAAGGTAGTATAAATCGGGCGAAATACACGATTTTAATTGTTAATCTAATTAAAAACTTTAGAATTATAAATGTTTTGTGATTGTCAATTGGTTCTTTTCGTTCGTACGCTGATACTGAAGCTCGTCCACCATTTGTCGCAGCATGCTGATGCCGCAGCCTCCTACCTCTCGTTCTTCAATGGATATTGACATATCATTTTCTGTGCTCGTCGGGTCAAAGGGTATACCATCGTCCGTCAGCATAATCCTTAATTCCGAATTTGTATTTTGTATTTCCTCATTCGAAATTCGTAATTCAATCTCCGTCGCATGCGAGTAACTCATAATATTTACCACAGCTTCCTCGAGAGCCATTTCAAGTTTCCTAAGCGTATGTGTCTCTATACCGAGGCATACCCCATAGTCATGTAACGTACGACGAAGCACCGGCCACTGGGTTTTGAGGTTTGGTACAAGTAGTGACACAGGTTGCACCTCAGTCTTTTTACAAATAGTCATAAGCGTAATATCATCCGCCTGCTCAGCTTCACCGATATATCGTTTGACGGCTTCCAGCAAGTCGTCATCATGCGCCACGATTTCCATCCATCGCTCTTCGCCCATCATATGGCACATAACATTGCGAGCCTCGGTCACACCGTCAGTATAGAGCACCAACTTTTCGTCCTTACCGAGCAGACAGCCCTGTTCCACAAACTTAAACTTTTCGTCATAGCCCAGAGGAATATTGGGTATCATCTTAATGCTTCGAACGCTGCGATCCTGACTTTGCACCAAAAGGGGCATGTGTGCTGCATTGCAATAGACTAGCTGTCCGCTGGGAATATGCAAGCGTCCGATATATGCCGTCACAAAGGTGACCGAAGGATTGTTTTCACTCAGTACGGCATTCATCTCTTCCATGATGGCCTTGGGCGACGTTTGGTGGCCTAAGGCAGAACGGAACAGATTGATGGTGGCAGACATAAACATCGTTGCAGGTATTCCTTTTCCGCTCACATCGCCGATGATAAACCATAAGAAATCACCTTGACGATAAAAATCGTACAGGTCACCACCCACTTCGCGCATCGGCAACAGGTCAGCATGCACCATTACGTCCTCGTCTTGCGGGAAATCATGACGCAAAATTCCCATCTGGATGTCATGAGCAATCTGCAGTTCACGCGACATCACCTCTTTCTCGGTCTCCAGGCGTGCATTCCTTTGTTGTTCGTGCAACATGTGGCGAATAAGAACGCCAACCACCAGAATGCCAAGTACAAAGACACCGAGTGACCATAGGATTCTCCATAGGATACTTTTCCAGATATACATGTGGGGAACGGCAATCACCATCTCTATGGCTATCGTTTCCAAGGTCTGACGGGACAATATCCAACCGTTTTCGTTCAAAAGCGAGGGGTCTTCTCTCGTCATGTTCTCGCTCGCCGTCAGCACCGTGCCATCTGAACTGTAGATGACACAGACGGCCTCATCAAAAGGCTTGAACTGTTCCAATAGTTGCTGCAACCAGGAAAGACTGAAATCAATACCGACAACACAAATCAGGTTGCCTTGCTCGTCCACCATATTATCGGAATGAGTAAAGAGAGTCTTGTTGATGACATCACTCCAATACGGTTTACCCCAATAGCCCTTATCACCGCTCTTCAGTGCACCTTTATACCACTCTCGCTGGAAATAGTCGAACTGGTTGTCACCAGTTGTCGTCGATTTAATGCTGTCATTGAGACGATACGAAAATGAGCTGAACCATTTACCCTTTTCGGGGTAGAAGTACGGCGGGAAATCGATGTGCAAACAAAAGATATTAGGATAGCGCTTCAGCATATCGCTGGTACCCTTCAACATGCTGTTCGGTTCTGACAGATTATCCGCCACATACTGCTCCATCTGGTCTATCACCTCGTAGGCGTCGTACAGTTCGAAAAGTACCTTTTCGTGTGCTATCTGCGTCTTCAGATCAATACTCTCCTGTACACGAAGCCTGGCCTGACGATACGACATTACGAACTGTACCGTCATACCGACGATTAAGAACAATGCTGCCAATATGTGAATATACCGATACCGCATGTGATTCTTTTTACACCATGGCGTTATTGCTGTACAAAAGTGATGTGTGGTCGGATGCCGACAAGATCTAATACATCGAGAACCTCCTTGTTGCAGTTCACGAACACGATTTCAAGGTTGTCACTCAGATACTTCTTACAGTAAAAAATGACACGGACTCCACTGCTGGACAAGTATGTCAGCTTCGTGGCATCGAACACCAGCTTCTCCACACCTTTATCTTTATATAAGGTCAACTCCTCTAATAGTGTCGGGGCATTATCTACTGCCAGCTCTTCGTCCAGCACCACAGTCAGAACGGTACCATCCCGTCGTACTTCATAGTTTTTTTCCATATTCTGTTTTATAATCATTATTCAAAGTTTAACAAGTGGATATGCCAAGATGACAGCAACGACACCAGTAATAGTGACGATGATGGTCAAAGGAATACCAACGCGCATATAGTCGGAGAAACGGTAGCCGCCAGGACCATATACCAGCATATTGGGCGATGCAGCAATGGGTGTGGAATACGAGGCGTTGGCGGCTATCATCAGTGCCAGTAGGAATGGCGCGGGTTCGTACTCTACCTGTACTGCTGCATGATACATGATAGGGAAGAACATTGCAGTGACCGCCACGTTCTCGACCAACTGAGTAACCAACATAGCAGCTAAGCAGACGCCAAGCATAATCGGGACGGGGTGCGTACCCACCATGCTGATGACGCCAAGGGCTATCTTCTGTGCAATCCCCGTCTTTGCTATCGCCGTGCCGAGAACAATGGAACCAGCTAAACTCATCAGCGCACGCCAGCTGATAGAGTTCATGGCCTGGTTGACAGAACAGCAGCGGAAGAGCAGCATGGCCAAGGCTGCCAGTACCGTACCATGTAACAGCGTTACCACGTTCAAGGCTGTAAGAACCATCATGACTGTCATAATCAGCGAAGAAACAATGGCATTAGGACCGATTTTGACCACCTCTTGGAAGTCAGAGAACTGTAACAGCGGCGCAAGGTGTTCGATATTGGTATTCGCCTTGCGCGGACATTCGAAGAGCAAGGTGTCACCTGCCTGCAGTTCCACCTCTCGAGGTGATGCCTCAATGCGCTTGCCACGACGTGCCACTGCCACCAGTATCAGATTGTTCTCCCGCTCAAGCATGCTTTCGCCGATGGTTTTCCCAATGAGTTTGCTATAGAAATTGACATAGGCGATGTGTAGCTTGTAATTCTTGTTGATCTCGCTCATGGAGCGGACGGGATGGTCGGAGACCACCAGGTTATGCGTCTCCTTCAATTCGAGGATTTCGTCAATCTGACCGGCATATACCAGACGGTCACCACCCATCACGAACTCATCTTCGCTCAGGAATGACGGATCATGGTCGAAATGGTGAATAGCTATCAGGTTACCACCTTTGACGTGAAATAGTCCAGCCTCACCCAACGTCTTGCAGATATTCGGGTTGTCAGAGGGTACCGACAGCTCCACCGTGTAGTCGAACGCCGCCTCGAAAGCCTCCTCTGGTGCCTTACGCTCTGGCAACCATCGGCGAACGGCAACGATGAACACGATACCGACAACAAGGCATAATGCTCCGGGAACGAGGATGGAAAATATGTTCATGGTCTTGCCGGTAGCACTTTCGTAGAGATCAGCCACGACGATGTTCGTCGATGTACCAATCAGCGTACAGACACCACCCATCTGCACAGCATACACCATTGGAAGGTACAACTTCGACGGTGCTATGCTAAGCTTTCTGGACCACCGCTTCAACACGTTGCCGAAGAGCATGGTCAGCATCGTGTTGCTGATGAAGGCACTCAAGATAGAAACCGGTACCATCATGCGCAGCAAGGCCGTCGGATATCGGTCAGGTAGTCCGAAAACGTGCTTCATCATCCATTGCAACACACCCGTATAGCGCAGTCCTGCCATCACGACAGCCAGAACACCCGTGACAACAACTGTACCCGAACTGAACCCCGCACACGTCTCTTTGGCATCGAGCACGCCTGTAGAGAATAGCACGCCGATGGCAATGAGCATGACGGCATCGGTACGCACCTTCGTCAACAACATCACGCCGACGACTGCCATCACCGTGGCGATGGTAATCCAAGCATCTATACCGAGTCCCCAGAACAGAATCATGTCATTCTCGTGTTATTTGTAATATTTATCGCTGCAAAGATAATAAAAAAAGTGAAAAGTGAAGAATGAAGAGATATTTTTTTGTATCTTTGCGCTGAGAAACTATTAAATACGCGATACTATGAGTAAGAAAAAAGGTGGCAAACGACTGAACAAACGCATGTTGCAAGAGATGTTGCAGACGCTGTTTCAACAGAATCCTAACGAGACATTCTCGTTTAAACAAGTGTTCAAGGCTCTGAAACTCGACACGCATCCCACAAAGATGATGGCTGTAGACTTGATGGAAGAGATGGCGTGGGATGACTTCCTGTCGAAGGTCAGTGACAACTCGTATCGTCTGAATCTGAAGACGCAGGTGCAGGAGGGTACGTTTATCCGTAAAGCCAACGGTAAGAACTCGTTCCAGCCCGACGATGGCGGTACGCCCGTATTCGTGTCGGAGCGTAACTCGCTGTTTGCCATGAATGGCGACCGCGTCCGCGTAGCCTATATGGCTCGTCGCGAAAAACATATCAAGGAGGCCATGGTAGTCGAGATACTGAGCCATAAGCGCGATCAGGCCGTTGGTAAGCTGAAAGTAGAGAAGGACTATGCTTTCCTCGTGACGGAAGGCAACATTTTTGTTCATGACGTGCTGATTCCTAAGAAAAAGCTGAAGGGCGGTAAGACGGGTGACAAGGCTGTTGTAAAAATTACCCAGTGGCCCTCGAAGGAATCGAAGAATATTGTCGGTGAAGTAGTCGACATACTGGGTAAGGAAGGCGACAACAATGTGGAGATGCATGCTATCCTGGCGCAGTACGGTTTGCCGTATAAGTATCCGAAGCAGGTGGAGGATGCTGCCGAGAAGATTGATCCGGGCATCACACCGCAGGAGATTAGTCGCCGCGAGGACTTCCGTGACGTGTTCACCTGTACCATCGACCCCAAGGATGCCAAGGACTTTGATGATGCGTTGTCCATCCAGAAGAAAGGAAAGCTGTGGGAGGTTGGCGTGCATATCGCTGACGTTAGCCATTATGTGAAAGAAGGCTCAATAATAGATAAGGAGGCGACGAAGCGAGCTACGAGTGTCTATCTCGTCGACCGCACTATCCCGATGTTGCCCGAACGCCTGTGTAACTTCATCTGTTCGTTGCGTCCTGACGAGGAGAAACTTTGTTACAGTGTCATCTTTGTTTTAGACGAAGAGGCTAACGTCAAGAACTACCATATTGCCCATACCGTTATTAAGAGTAACAGAAGGTATGCGTATGAAGAAGTGCAGGAGATTCTCATGGGTAAGGATGGCGACTACGCTACAGAACTGCGCACGCTGGATCAATTGGCCAAGTGCCTGCGCGAACGTCGTTTCAAAGGCGGTGCAGTGAAGTTCGACCGCGAGGAATTGCACTTCGACATCGACGAGAAGGGCAAGCCCATTCGTGCCTACTTCAAGAAGTCGAACGATGCCACCCAGCTTGTCGAGGAGTTCATGCTGCTGGCTAACCGTACGGTAGCCGAGAGTGTTGGTAGGGTGAAGAAAGGCGTGAAGGCCAAGACGCTGCCTTACCGTATCCACGACCAACCCGACCCCACCAAGTTGGAGACGCTGAGGGAGTTTGTGGTGAAGTTTGGCTACAAGATGAAGACCAGCGGTACGAAGGGTGCTATCTCTAAGAGTCTGAATACGCTGATGGACTCCTGTCAAGGCAAGAAGGAGCAGAAGCTTATCGAGACCGTTGCCCTGCGTGCGATGATGAAGGCGAAGTACTCTACCCATAACATCGGCCACTACGGACTGGCATTCGAATACTATACGCATTTCACGTCGCCTATCCGTCGCTATCCCGATACGATGGTGCACCGCTTGTTGACAAAATATCAGGACGGTGCCCGTTCGGCTAATCAGCAGAAGTACGAAGAGCTGTGTGAACACTGCTCGGATATGGAGCAGACGGCTCAGATGGCCGAACGCGACAGCATCAAGTATAAGATGGTAGAGTTTATGGAGGACAAGATAGGCAACGAGTACGACGCCCACATCTCTGGTATCCAGTCGTATGGCATCTATTGCGAGATTGACGAGAACCACTGCGAGGGTATGGTGCCGATGCGCGACTTGGACGATGACTACTACGACTTCGATGAACGCAACTACTGTCTCGTAGGTCGTCGTCACCACCATAAGTACCAGTTGGGTGACCCCGTGCGTATCAAGGTAGCACGTGCCAATCTTGAGAAACGCCAACTTGATTTCATCCTGGCTGAATAGGATTTAAAGGACAATTCCAGTGAGACAGTTATTATTAGTGATTCTGTTCTGGTGGGTGGCTGTGCCATACGCTTTAGGAGAAGGGACTGAACAGGAGCGGCGTACCGTTGACAGCCTCCGCGAGGCTATCCGCATCAAGGATTCGCTCTATAGCAAGGCCTCGGTCGAAACGCTGGCCAAATATAATGCTGAGTTTGGCAACGACCAACTGCAGGAAGAGAATCACTTCATGAGCCGTTCGCGTACCTATATTATAATAATGAGCATCGTGCTGTTTGCAGTGGCTGGTGTGCTGGTAGTGTGCCAGCGCCGACTGATTGCCCTGCAGAAGGCGCGTCTCAGCGAGGATACCAAGACCCTTGAAGAGCTACAGCAGCAGTACGAACGTCAGCAAGACGGCAGCACTGGTCAAGCTGAGGCTCATGAGCTGTCGGAAGAGGACAAGCAGTTCCTCAGCAAGACGATAACTATCATCACCAACCAGATAGAATCCAATCGTGTCAATGTGGACGAGCTGGCTTCAGAGTTTGCCATGAGTACCTCGCAGTTCCGCCGCCGACTATCGGCAGTTACAGGCGAGACCCCACAGGGCTACATCACCAACATTCGCATGCAGAAGGCGCGCCACCTGCTGGACACCACTCCCGATATGCCGATACTGGACGTAGCCAAAGGTTGCGGCTACGACGACCAGTCGTCGTTCACACGTGCCTTCAAGCGTTTCTTCGGCGTCACTCCAAGTGATTATCTGGCAAGACTTATACTCGTGCTTCTGCTCTCTACTGCTACTATGGGGGTTGAAGCTGCGCCGGTAGTGTCGACGGGTAAACCGCCGACCACAAAGCCGGCGGCTGTTAGCCGAAAGGAGGCCATACGTCTCTATGAGGCCAGCGGCAGCTACTATGAAGAGCAGCTTTACGACAGTGCTGTCATTGTGGGTGAACAGGCACTGCCCATGCTTCGCCAGCTGGGTATGACCGACGAAATAGCTGACGAGCTGAGCATACTCGCCGTGTGTACCTCGCGACAGTCTGACTACCAGAAGGCCCTGCGCTATGCTAAGGAATGCAACGCTATGGACCGTGCCAGCGGCGATAAGGAGATGATTTCTTCGTCGCTCAACACCATTGGTGCCATTTATGTCGATGCCAAGCAGCCGCAGGAGGGACTGAAGTACATACTCGAGGCGCTCCAGTTGGCAGAAGAGATTAACCATCGTGCCCGTATCGCCATGTATTGCGGAGCGGCAGCCGAGACGGAGTTCACCATGAATCACTTCGATGCTGCCCAGCGCTATATCGAGCGAGCTATTCGGCTGGAACGTGAGGACAATCGGCAGATGAAGCTGCGTGTGCGTCTGTCACAGAAAGCTGCCATCCTGTTGGGCATGAAGCAGTATCAGGAGGCATTGGCCATTTTCGACACGATCATCCCTTACTTCCGGCGCGAAGGCAACCGCCAGTCGCTGGCCATATCGCTCAACAAGGTGGGGCACACGCTGCTATCCATGAGCCGTGAGGATGGATGCGACGAGACCGAGAAACGCCGTCTGGAGCGACAA